>Ga0335070_10003589_pt1 | contig 18129 bp, 20 predicted proteins | sample Lox_Sample_13_FD_206722 | JGI IMG/M metagenome (GOLD analysis project Ga0335070, IMG submission 206722) | Soil microbial communities from Loxahatchee National Wildlife Refuge, Florida, United States - Lox_Sample_1.3 | ecosystem: Environmental > Terrestrial > Soil > Wetlands | place: USA...
GAGGCGAAGGCGATGACCCGGCGGAGGTATCCCTCGAGCTCGCGGATGTTCGACTGGACCTTGTCGGCGACGTAAAGGGCGACGGTCTCTGGGAGGGAAACGGCCTCGGTCTCGGCCTTCTTCTTGAGAATCGCGATGCGCGTCTCGATGTCCGGAGGTTTTAGATCGGCGATGAGCCCCCACTCGAAGCGGGAGCGGAACCGTTCTTCGAGGTGCGGGATCTCCTTCGGGGGACAGTCGCTGGTGATGACGATCTGCTTCTGGCTGTCGTAAAGGTGGTTGAAGGTGTGGAAAAACTCCTCCTTCGTGCGCTCGCGGCCGGAGAGGTAGTGAATGTCGTCCATGAGCAGGACGTCAACGCTGCGGTATTTCTGCCGGAACTCGAGCACCTTGCCGTACTGGAGGTGGTTGACGAGGTCGTTCATGAATTTCTCGGTCGTCACGTAGAGGATCTTCACGCGGTGGTTGTGCTCCAGGGTGAAATGCCCGATGGCGTTCATAAGGTGGGTCTTGCCCAGGCCGGCGCCGCCGTAGATGTAGAGGGGGTTGTACGAGCGGGCCGGGTTCTTGGCCACGGCCAGGGCGGCGGCGTGGGCGAACTGGTTCGAGCTGCCGACGACGAAGTTCTCGAAGGTGTAGTTCGGGTTGAGGTTGGGATTGGCCGGGAGCGCCTGCTTGGATTTCCGGTCCTCGGGCGAGCGGCGCATGAAGGCCGAGGGCGTGTCCTCGTAGATGTACCGGATCTCGAGGGGTTTTTGGAAGAGTTCCTTCGAGCAGTCGTTGATGACGTTCGAATAATGGAAGGACAGCCAGTCGCGGAAATAGGAATTCGGCACCTTGACGTAGAGGCACTCCTGGTCCTGGCCGATGAAGCTCGTCGGCTCGAACCAGGTCTCGAAGCTGTTCGGGTCGACCTTCTCCTCGACGGCCTTAAGGATTTGATTCCAAGGATTTTGTTTTTCTTCAGGTTCCATGGAGGCCATCAAAATTTCCACAGATTTATTCACATCTGTGGAAAAGCCTCTCCCGACGCAGGTCCGGGCGGGGAAGGCTCGGCCATCTTAGCATTTTGCCCCCCTGAATTCAAGCCTTTTTTTGTCCTCCGGCGGGCGCGGGAACGGGTTGCCGAAAGGCCGACGCGGGGCCCCCTGCGGCGGCTGTCTTCAGGCCCTCGGCGGGCCGAAGAGGAGGGGGAAAATGCGGGCCTTGAAGACCGGCAGGAGGTCGGCGAGGGCGGACTCCGGCGCTTCCTGGGCGTAGCCGTAGACCCGGGTCTCGCGGAACGGTTTTTTCCATAGGACGTCGCCCGTCGAGGCGTCGATGAGGGCGAGGTCGAGCGTCATGACGAAGACTTTCCGCTCGGCCAAGCCGTGGCCTTCGAGGCGGAAGGGGCCGTCCTTCGGGAGGTCCGCTTCGAGGAGGGCCTTTTGGGCCCGGCCGGCGAGCCCGGCCGTGCCGGATAGGATGGCCGTCGAGGCGCCACCCATGCCGGGCCGCGACGGGACGGCGCCGCGTGTCACCGTGCCCTTGAAGACGCCGCGCATGCCGGCGGCCAGCTCGTCGGCGACCCTACGGCCGAGGGCGAGGTCGGGGACGGGCGCCGTCTCGGCGAAGTCCGGGACGACGATTTCGGTGAAGCGCGCGGGGAGGGCGGCGGGGACGGCCGGGCCGACGGCCGCCTGCGAAGGCGCCGGCGGTGACGTGGCGCAGCCGGAGGCGAAGAGCGCGAGCGCGGCGACGGTCCCCGCCGCGCCGTGCGCGGCCGCCCGCAACGAAATACGGAGGGTCCTTGCGTTCATGGCCGGGACACACTTAACTTACGCCGATGGGTCCGGGCCCGTCAAGGGCACACTCGCGGTCGGTCGGCCGGAGGATTTGCCTTCGCCCGGCTTTTATGATATAAACTCTGCTTCGAATCGGAACGAAAGAGCCACGACCATGCCGAAAGTCTGCGAAATCTGCCAAAAAGGGCCCGTCTTCGGGCATAGCATCAGCCACTCCCACAAGGCTTCTCCGAAGAAGTGGAAGCCCAATCTGCAGCACGTCAAGGCCCAGACCCCCGAGGGTGTCCGCCAGATCTGGGTATGCACGAGGTGCCTGCGGACGGGCAAGGTCGTCAAGGCCCGCTAACGCCGGCCTCTCCCCGGCCCTCTCTTCTTCCCCCTCCCCTCTTCCGCCGCGGCGCGTCCTTTCCGGACGCGCACTCAAACCCTTTCGACCGACAGGACCTCCTTGAGGGCCGCGATCCGCTTCGAGGTCTCTTCGAGGTGGCGGAGGTCGCGGATGAGGACGTCGAGGGCGATGCGCGCCTTCCCTCCCGGGAAGGTGGCCACCTCGGCCTTGGTGATGTTCCCGTCGAGCCGGGACACGGCCGCCGCGACATTGGCCAGGACGCCCGGCGAGTCCTGGGCCCTGACGAGCAGCCGGGCCCTGAACGTCCCCGACAGGGCCGCGTCCCAGGAGACGTCGATGAGGCGCCGGCTGTCGAGAATCTCCTTGGTCACGCGCGGGCAGCGGAGGGAGTGGACCGTGACCCTCCGCCCGGCCGTGACGTACCCGACGACGGGTTCCCCCTTGATCGGCGAGCAGCACTTCGCCAGGCGCAGCGACGGGTCGTCGAGGGTCCGGATGCGGACCTTCCTCGGCCGGGGCTTCGCCGCTGGCCCGGCCGCCGGCGCACGCCCCTCGAGCTTCAGCCAGCGCTTGATCACGTGGCGGGCGCCGCTCGTCTTCGCCGCGCCCAGCACGGCCCGGGTCGGCGCCCTGTCCTCCGCGGTCACGATCTCCACGATGTCGCCGGTCTTAAGCGCCGTCTTGAGCGGGGCGGGCGCGCCGTTGATCCGCGCTCCGGCCGCGTGGAGCCCGACTTCCGAGTGGATCCTGAAGGCGAAGTCGAGGGCCGTCGCCCCGGCGGGCAGGTTGATGACCTTGCCCTTGGGCGTGAACACGAAGACTTCCTCGGGCACGAGGTTGGCCTTCAGGCTGCGCAGGAACTCCTGGGGGTTCTTCTGCTCCCGGTAGAGGGCGGCCATCTCGCGGAGCCAGTGGAGGCGCCGGTCCTCGCGGACGAGGCTCTGCGGCGAGTCCTCCTTGTAGCGCCAGTGGGCAGCGATGCCGTTCTCCGCGAGGTCGTGCATCTCGCGCGTCCGGATTTGGATCTCGAACGTCTTGCGGCCCTCGGTGATGACCGTCGTATGGAGGGATTGGTAGAGGTTCGGTTTGGGCATGGCGATGAAGTCGCGGAAGCGCTGCGGCAGGTGGGGCCAGCGCTGGTGGATGACGCCCAGGGCCGCGTAACAGTCCTTGACGGAGCCGGCGATGAGGCGGAGGGCCAGGAAATCATAGACCTGGTCGAACCCGATGTCCCGCTTCTTCATCTTCGTCCAGATGCTGTACGGGCGCTTGGTGCGCGCGAAGATCTCGGCCGGGATGCGGTTGGACTTCATGAGCGCCGCGAGAATGCGGGCCATCCGGCGCAGGTCCCGCTCGGCCGCCTTCCTTTGCGGCTCGACCAGGGCGTCGACCTTGGCGAACCCCTCGGGCTCGACGTAGCGGAAGGAAAGGTCCTCGAGCTCGGCCCGGATGCGGCCCATGCCGAGGCGGTTGGCGATCGGGGCGTAGACGTCCAGCGTCTCGCGGGCCACCTGCCTCTGTTTGTCCTCGTTCAGGAACTCGAGCGTCTTGAGGTTGTGGATGCGGTCGGCGAGCTTGATGAAGATGACGCGGATGTCGTCGGTCATGGCCAGGATGACCTTGCGGATGGCCTCGGCCCGCCGGTCCTCGGGAGGCGTGCCCTGGACGCGGCCGATCTTCGTCACGCCCTCGACGAGGTCGGCCACCTCCTTGCCGAAGGCCGTCCGGACCTCGGCCGCCGTGACCTCGGTGTCCTCGAGGACGTCGTGGAGGAGGGCGGCGACAAGGGTCGTGCGGTCGAGGCCCATGCCGGCGAGCGTGTTGGCGACCTCGAGGGGATGGCTGAGGTAGGGCTCTCCGGAGCGGCGCACCTGGCCCTTGTGGGCGCGGGCGGCGAAGACATACGCCTTCTGGAGGACGCGGGCGTCCTTCTCGCCGATGTACGCGGAGGCCTTCTCGAGGACGTCGTCGAAGCGGATCATGGCCGGGCCCCGTTCCGCTGCCGGGCGCCGCGCTCGCGCTCGAGGATCCGGTCGACGGCGGCGGCGAGGTCGGCGGCCACGTCCTCAGGCCTGAGTCGGCGACCCTCGAGCTCGGGCAGCGCGCGGCGGCCGTAGCCGGTCAGGACGAGGATGGGGACGGCGCCGATGGCGCGGCCGAAGAGAACGTCGGTCGCCTTGTCCCCGACCATGTAGGAGCCGGCGAGCTCGAGGCCGAGCTCGGCCGCGGCCCGCAGGCCGAGCCCGGGCGCCGGCTTGGCGCAGCCGCAGCCGGGCGCGCCGGGCGCCGGTGGCACATGCGGGCAATAATAAAAGGCGTCGATCGGGGACCCGGCCCGCTCGAAGGCCGCCGCGAACTCGCCATGGAGGCGCTCGACCTCGGCCCGGCCGAAGAAGCCGCGGCCGACGCCCTCCTGGTTCGTGACGACGACGGGCGCGAGGCCGGCCTCGCGAAGCCGGCGGACTGCGTCGAAGGCGAACGGGTAGAGGTGGACCTGGCTCCAGTCGGCGGGATAGCCGACGTCACGGTTGAGGGTCCCGTCGCGGTCGAGGAAAACGGCCCGTTTCTGGTTCATGGCGTAGGCCGGCCGGAGGGGCGTCCGCACGCTCCGACCGCCGGCCGCAACGGCATTTTATCCCGGGGCTTCCGCCCCTGTCAAAAGGCGCGGCCCGGGGAGGGCTTCAGTCCTCCTTCTTGGATGAGGCCTTGCCGGCGTCCTTCTTGTCGCCGGCGGGCGCGCTGTTGGCCTCCGGCGGCGCGGCCGCGGCCGCGGGCGAGCTCTTCTTGGCGTAGTCGGTGATGTACCAACCGCTGCCCTTGAACTGGATCGCCGGCGAGGAGATGAGCTTACGGAGCGGGCCGCCGCATTTCGGGCATTTCTCGAGCGGCTTGTCCTTGGCCTTCTGCAAGGCCTCGAACCTGTGCCCGCACCTCTTGCACTTGTATTCGTGGATCGGCATCCTGGTATCTCGTCAATGTTCCGGCGCCCGACTACGGACGTCCATTATAGCAGTCCTGGGCGCGGCGCGCCAGCGGGCGCTCCCCTCGGGGGGAGCCTGTCCCCGTGCGTCACCAGGCGCGGCGGCGCCAAGGCCGTCCGGCAGGGCGCGAATCTCTGTGAGAGACCATCAGAAGGACGGCGGCGTTGCTCGAAACCGTGCGGCCGTCCCTCTTTGTTCTTATTTTTGTTCGTGGAAGACGACGGCTTCGAAGACCTCGAGCTTGGCCCCCTTCTTCCAGGCGTCCGGGGGGAGCCCGGCCTTGAGACAGCCCTGCTCGAGGAACGTCTCGCGGTCCCAGCCGTTCTCGACCGGGACCTGGGGCAGGAGAACGCCTTTCTGGCCGCCCCGGGTGACGATGAGGCCGTGCCGCCCGACGCGCACGAGCTCGGGGCTGGCGACCTCGCGGGGCGGGGTGAGGACGGATATTTCGAACTCGAGCCCCGGGACCTCGTCCGGGGCGACGGCCGGAAACCGCGGGTCCTCGGTCGCCGCGTAGACCGCCGCCCGGATGACGGCCTGGCCGAGCGGCGCCACCGCATCGATGAAACCGATGCATCCCCGGAGCTCGCCGCGCTTTTTGAGGGTCACGAAGACGCCGCGCGGCTCGAGGAGCTTCGGGTTCGCCGTCCGGTCCTCGAGGAGGGCGCCGCGGCCGACGAACTCGGTGACGGCGGAGCGGGCCAATCGCAGCAGCTGGGCCTTGTCCTCGGCCGAGAGCGCGTCCTCGGGCGCGGCGTCCGCCTTTTCCGAGAGGACGGCCGCGGCCAGGTAGCCGACGACGCTCGAGTCCGGGCCGCCCGCCTCGGAGGAGTCCGCGCGCCGGAGGACCTCGACCCGCGCCGGCCCGAGCTTCCGGGCGTAGAGGAGGGCAGCCACGACCGGGCCGCCGCCGCACATGATGTTCTCGCCGGCTTCGACCTTGCGGATGAGAGTCTCGGTCTTGGCCTCGCGGACGAGGGCGATCGTGCCGGCGTCGACGGCGGCCGCCTCGGCCTTGGGCAGGAAGTGGGAGAGGTCGGTCGAGGCGACGACGAGGACCTTCTTCGCGGCGCACGCCTTGGTCAGGGCCGCGGCCATCGTCTGGATCGTCCGCCTCGTCTGGAGGCCCATGACGACGGGGACGATCTTGGCCCCCGGCAGGGCCCGCTGGATGAAGGGGACCTGGACCTCGACCGAGTGCTCCTGGACCTCGGCCCCGGGGTTGTCATAGGCCTCGGGCACGTAGTCGAACCCGGACGCCCTGGTCAGGGCCCTGGCCAGGGCCTGGTCGACCGGGACGACGCCGAGCGGCGTCGCAAAGCCGGCGCCGGCATAGATCGAGCATCCCGTGAACGCGGCGTGGTGGGAGGGGCCGATGACGACGACGGTCTCGAAGGGCATCCCCTTGACGAGGGCGTAGGCGTAGGCCGCGGTCGTCCCGGAATACACATGCCCGGCGTGGGGGACGATGATGGCCCGGACCTCCCCCGCCGGCCGCGCGGCCGGCTTGGCGTTGGCGAGGCAGAGGTCGACCTGGGCGGCCAGCCGGGCCGGGTCCTTCTCATAGAACAGGCCGGCGACGCGGGCCGGCCGGATGTCCTCGGCCGCGGCCGCGAGCTGCGCCGAAAGGAGGACCGCCGCGAATAGGACTGCGGATATTCTCATGAGAACCCTCGTCGCTCGGGATCGTCTTTTTCCAATATAGGGACCTCCCGGCCAAAATGCAAATTGACTTTTCGCCGCGTTTTGAATATAAAGGGAGGGCGGAAGGTTGAGATGAAAGGCTTCTTCAAATTCCTGCTGGCGCTCGCGACGCTCGGGTCGGTGTTCTTCCTGGGTTACTCCTTGGGCAAAGAGAAAGAAAAGGCCAAGATCCCGAAGTTCCAGGAAGAGACCGAAAGCAACGTTTGAGGCCCGGGAACCGGCCTCCGGTCCAGCATAAAACGACACGCCCCAGTCCCCGGCGGCGGAGAACTGCGGGGTCCGGACGCGCGCCTCTCCCCGGCCGGCCGCGTTGACTTGCCGAGGAGGCGGGGGCTATAATGACTCCGAGGCCGCCGGAGGCGGCGAGACGCGAGAGAGAGGACGGATGCCATGAGCTGGGGCGCCATCGCCATCCTGATCATCTTTGGGGCCTTCGTGGTGCTCCTCATCGTCAGCCCGAACATGTCCTGCTTCGGCAAGCGCATCCGCTCGCCGTTCTATCCGCTGAGGAGGAAGCGGGCGGCGAAGAACGGACTGCGCGAAGACCTCAAGAAGAAGATGACCGACTATAAGTTCGACCTCGGCGCCGGCTCGCCCCGTCCGCCGGCGGCGCCGGGCGAGAAGAAGCCGGGCCAGGCGCCCGGCGGGAAGAAATCCCCGGACAAGAAGACGGAGGATTATGGCTTCCGGCTGCATTGACGGCCGTCCGCCCGCCGTGACGGCGCCCCTCCCCGCTCGCCAACGCCCTTGACAGAGTCCCGCACGTCAGCCCGCCAAGCGTCGGTCCTCGCCGTGAGCGCCGGCATCGGCGCGCTCCTCCTCGCCGCCTGCGCCCGCCGCCCGCCCGTCCTCGTCCCGCCGGCCTCCGGCGTCGAGGCCGTGGCGGGCTACGCCGCGGCCTCTGTCCACGGCGAGACGGCGGATGTCAAGGGCAAGTTCGCCTTCCTCTTCCGCCGGCCCGGGCTGGGCCGGGTCGAGGTCTTCGACCCCCTCGGCCGGACCGTCTATTATATCGTCTTCACCGGCCAGACGGCGTACCTCGTCGTGCCGGGGCGGAAGGCTTACGCCGAGGACCGGCCGGCGGCCATGGTCGCCCGGTTCCTGGGCTTCGCCCTCGGCCCGGACGAGGCCCTCGTTCTCCTGAGCGGACAGTGGCCCGAGAGCGCCGGCGTGGTCGCGGCCGGCTGGGCACTCGGCCGCGACCCCCAGGGCAGGGTCATCCGGGGCGAGCGGGGCGGCCTCGTCTTCGAGGTCGCCGGCTTCTTCCCCGGCGCCGGCGTGCCGCGGACGGTCACTTTCTCCCGGCCGGGCGCCTCGGGCCGCCTCCGGGTCCTGTCCTTGGAATTCAACCCCGCGCCGCGGCCGGGGGCCTTCGGGACCGGGTTCCTCAAGACGTTCGCCCGCCGGCCGGTCGAGGAGCTCGAGGGGACGAGGGACGATGCGCCTTAGGTCCTGCGCCAAAGTCAATCTCGGCCTGGAGGTCCTGCGCAAGCGTTCGGACGGCTACCATGACATCCGGACCCTCTTCCAGTCGATCGACCTGGCCGACGGACTGGAGCTCGAGGCGACGGCGGACGGCCGCATCCGGCTCGAGGGCGACGACGCGTCCATTCCCTGGGACGAGACGAACCTCGTCCACCGGGCGGCCAGACTGATCCGGGAGGCCGCGGGGACTGCGGCCGGGGCCTTCATCCGCGTTTCGAAGGCCGTCCCGCCGGGCAAGGGCCTCGGCGGCGGGAGCGCCAACGCCGCCCTGACCCTCCTCGGGCTGAACCGGCTGTGGTCGGCCGGGCTCGGCCCGGAGGCGCTCGACGGCCTGGCCCTGCGCCTCGGCTCGGACGTGCCGTATTTCCTCCGGGGGGGCCTCTGCTTGGGGGAATCGAGGGGCGAGGCCCTGACGCCGCTCACCGACCTGCCCCGCCTGCCCTGCGTCCTGGCCTTCCCCCCTTATCCTATCCTCACCGCCGAGGTCTACGCCGGCCTGGGGCCGTCCTTGACTTCGGGCGACAAAGACAGTAAAATTATGCGTTTTCTGGAGACCGGGGACTTCGGCCTTTTGGAAAACGCCCTGGAAGAAGTCATCCTCCGGCGACACCCCGAGCTCGAGGGCCTAAAGCGGTTCTTCAGGGAGCGGGGGGCGATGGCGTCCCTGGTGACCGGCTCCGGCTCGGCGGTCTTCGGGCTCTTTTCCGGGCCGGACGCGGCCCGGGAGGCGCTCGAGGGGCTCCGCGCGATGTCGGAGGCCCGGCTGGCGGAGACCTTGCCGCGAAAGGATTATTGGGAACGCGTCGGTGCTGGGGCGTAGCCAAGCGGTAAGGCAACGGACTTTGGCTCCGTCATTCGGAGGTTCGAATCCTCCCGCCCCAGTCCTGGAGATATCGGAAAGGGAGAGACGATGAAAGTCTTCGCGGGTTCCTCCAACACGGCCCTGGCCAAGGAGATCGTCAAGTACCTGCAGATCGACCTCGGCCGGTGCGTCCTCGACCGCTTCAGCGACGGGGAGATCCATTTCTACATCGATGAGAACGTCCGCGGCGAGGACATCTTCGTCATCCAATCCGGCTGCTTCGACGCGAACTTCCACCTCATGGAGCTGTTCGTCATGATCGACGCCTTCAAGCGGGCGTCGGCCGGCCGGATCACCGCCGTGATCCCCTATTTCGCCTACGCCCGGCAGGACTGGAAGGACCGCCCGCGGGTGCCGATCTCGGCCCGGCTCGTGGCCGACCTCATCGAGATGGCGGGGGCCAACCGGGTCCTGGCCATGGACCTTCACTCGCCGCAGATCCAGGGCTTCTTCGGCATCCCCGTCGACAACCTCCAGGCCGCCCCGGTCCTGGCCGGCCACATCCGGAACCTGCGGCTCGACAACCTGACCGTCGTCTCGCCCGACGCCGGCGGCGTGGGCCGGGCCCGCGTCTTCGCCAAGCGGCTGGACGCCAAGCTGGCCATCATCGACAAGCGGCGCCCCAGGCCCAACGTGGCCCAGGTCCTGCACGTCATCGGCGAGGTCCGCAACCAAAACGTCGTCATCTTCGACGACATGATCGACACGGCCGGGACGATGACGCTGAGCGTCGAGGCCCTGGTCCGCAAGGGCGCGAAGCGAGTCTTTGCCGCCAGCACCCACGCCATCCTGTCCGGCCCTGCCGTGGAGCGGATCGTCCAGAGCAAGTTCGAGCACATCTTCGTGACCAATACCATCCCTTTGAAGAAGCGCGCGAAGGCCTCCGGCCGGTTCACCGTGCTTTCCGTGGCCGAGCTCTTCGGAGAGGCCATCCGGAGGATCAACGAGGGGAGCTCGGTCAGCTCCCTGTTCGCCTGAGGAGGAACACATGACCACCATCGTCGTTCGCAGCGAGAAACGCGAGGGCCTCGGCAAGAACGCCGCCCGCCGGTTGCGCCAGCAGGGCTTCGTGCCGGCCGTCCTCTACGGCGAGGGCGGCGGGAGCGTCCCGCTCGTCCTGAAAAAGAAGGACATCATCCAGATCATGAAGCTCGAGACGCGCGAGAACACGATCTTCAAGCTGGCCGACGGCGTCGCGGAAACCGACGCCATGATCAAGGACCTCCAGGTCGACCCGACGACCGACGAGATCCTCCACGCCGACCTGATCCGAATCTCCATGGACAAGCCCATCCGGGTCACCGTGCCGGTCGTCCTCCGCGGCGAGCCCATCGGCGTAAAGACCGAGGGCGGCTTCGTCGACTTCGCCACTCGCGAGGTCGAGGTCGAGTGCCTGCCCCGGGCCATCCCGGAGAGCCTGGCCGTCGAGATCGGCGGCCTCCACGTCCACCAGTCCCTCAAGGTCGAGAACATAACGGCGCCGGCCGGGGTCAAGATCATGACCGACCCGGCGACGGTCCTCGTCCTCGTCTCCCTGCCGCACAAGGAGGAGGAGTTCCCCGGCGAGAAGCCCGAGGAGGCGGTCACCGCGGAGGAAGCCAAGGAGCCCGAGGTCATCAAGAAGGAGCGGGCCCCCAAGGAGGGCGAGGAGGAAAAGCCCGGCAAGGCCGAAAAGCCCGAGAAGGCCGAGAAGCCGGAAAAGAAGGGCAAGCAGGAGAAATAACGCTTGTGGGCGGTCGTGGGGCTGGGGAATCCCGGCGACGAGTACGCCGCGACACGCCACAACGCCGGCTTCCTCGCCGTTCGCCGCCTGGCCCGCGCCCGGGGCGTGGAGCTCCGGGGCAGGGCCTATAAGGCCCGGACGGCCGTTCTCCGCGGCGGGGATGAGGACGTCCTGCTGGCCCTGCCGCAGACCTACATGAACCGCAGCGGCGCCTCCGTCCGCGAGATCCTGGGCAAAAACGCCGTGCCGCTGGAGCGGCTCGTCGTCGTTTACGACGACCTCGACATCCCGGTCGGCGAGATCCGCGTCCGCAAGCGGGGCAGCCCCGGGACTCACAAGGGCATGATCTCGATCGTCGAGGCCGTCGGCAGCCGCGAGTTCCCGCGGCTGCGCGTCGGCATCGGCCCCCTCCCCGCCGGCGAGGACGCGGCCGACTACGTCCTCGCCCCGTTCGGCCGGGACGAACGGGAGCTCCTCGAGCGCAGCCTCGACGAGGCCGGGGAGGCCCTGGAGATGATCCTCCGCGGCGGCCTGGACCGGGCCATGGCCCGCTTCAACCGCCGCCATCCGGTCTCTTGATTATTCGACGGATTCGTTTACAATAGGAGCCGTTCTCCTTGTTCCTTCCGGAAGAGAAGGAGCTACTACATCCAAAAGGAGCGCTGCATGAGTCAGTACGAAACGGGGTTCATTCTCTCCCCCACCCTCTCCGAAGAAGAGACGGCGCAGTTCATCCAGCAGATGGCCGCCATCATCCCGCAGAAAAAGGGGCGGATGGTGAAACAGGACGTCTGGGGGAAGCGCAAGCTGGCCTACGTCATCAAAAGGTTCAGCGAGGGGCAGTACGTGTTCTTCACCTACGAGGGCCCGGGCGACGTCTCGGTCGAGCTCGAGCGCCGCTTCAAGCAGTCGGACGCCGTCATCCGCTTCCTGACGGTCAAGAGGGACCTCCGCATCCAGGCCCGAAAGAAGCGCAGGAAGATCGCCGAGGAGGCCGCCCGCGCCGCCGCCGAAGCGGCCGCCGCCGAAACCCCCGCCGCGCCCGCGGCGGAGCGGCCCGAGGAGAAGTGACATGGCCAGGGAAGACAGACCCGAGAGAAGCGAGCGCGGACCCTACCGCAAGTATTTCGCGCCCAAGAAGAAGTTCTGCCGGTTTTGCCAGCGGAACATCCGGACGATCGACTACAAGGCCGTGGAGATCCTGAAGAAGTACATCCCGGACCGCGGCAAGATCTCCCCGCGCCGGGTGACCGGGACCTGCGCCTTCCACCAGCGGAAGCTGTCGCTCGCCGTCAAGCGGGCCCGGCTCATGGCCCTCCTCCCCTACGTCGAGGATTGACCGGGGCGGTCTGCGGAGGCAACATGAAGGTCATTCTGAAACAGGACGTGGAGAAGGTCGGTCGGAAGGGCGACATCGTCAACGTCGCCCCGGGCTACGGGCGCAACTACCTCATCCCGCGGAAGCTGGCCCTCGAGGTCACGGCGAGCAACGTCAAGATGATCGAGATCGAGCGCCAGGCGCTGAAGAAGAAGGTCGAGGCGGAGCGGCTGTCGTTCCAGGGGCTCATCCAGAAGCTGAACCAGGTCACGCTGACCTTCCCCCGCCGGGCCGGAGAGAAGGACGTCATCTTCGGCTCCGTGTCGGCGGCGGACATCAAGGAGGCCCTGGACAAGCTGGGCTTCGAGGTCGACAAGAAGAGGATCCACCTCGAGGAGCCGATCAAGCGGCTCGGCAACTTCGTCGTGCCGGTCAAGGTCTACCACGACGACAAGGCCGAGGTGAGGATCGTCGTGGTCAAAGAGGAGTCCGGCGAGGGCGAGCCGGAGAAGGCCGGGGACAACGGCTGAGGCCGGGCGGGCCGCGCCCCGCCCCGGCGTTAACGAGGGGGCCATGGAACTCGACCTGATGTTCCTGAAGAAGACGCCGCCGCAAAGCCTGGAGGCCGAGCGCGCCGTTCTCGGGGGCATCCTCGTCCAGAAGGAGAACCTCAACGTCGTCCTCTCGACGGTCTCGCCCGACGACTTCTACAAGGACGCCCATCGAAGGATCATCGAGAGCATCATCGGCCTCGTCGACAAGGGCCTGCCCGTCGACCTCCTCTCCCTAAGCGAGGAGCTCCAGCGGGGGGGCGTCCTCGAAGACGTCGGCGGCGCCGCCTACCTTTCGGGCCTCCTCGACGGCGTCCCCCGGAACCTTAACGTCGAGTACTACGCCCAGATCATCAAGGAGAAGGCCCTTCTCCGCCGGCTGATCGTTTCTTCGACCAAGATCATCTCCGACAGTTACGAGCAGAAGGAGGACGCCGACGAGCTGCTCAACGCCGCCCAGGCGGCCATCGTCGAGGTCGCCGAGCAGCGGCTCAAGCCCGGGTTCCAGTCCATGAACACGCTGATGGGCCCGACCCTGGACATGATCCAGGTCATGGTCGACCGCAAGGAGGCCGTGACCGGTGTCCCGACCGGGTTCCGCTACCTCGACGGCCTGACGGCCGGCTTCCACCCCTCGGAGCTCGTCATCCTGGCCGCCCGGCCCTCCATGGGCAAGACGGCCCTGGCCCTGAACATCTCCCACCACGTCGGGCTCAAGACGGACAAGGCCGTCGGCTTCTTCTCCATGGAGATGGCCAAGGAGCAGCTCGTCATCCGGCTCCTCTGCGCCGAGGCCCAGCTCGACATCAAGAGGACGCGGACGGGGTTCATCAGCGACCGGGAGTTCGAGAAGCTCAAGCTCGCCGGCGAGGCCCTGTCCCGGGCCCGGGTGTTCATCGACGAGTCGCCGGCGCTGACGATCATGGAGATGAAGGCCAAGTGCCGGCGCCTCAAGATGGAGCAGCGCCTGGATATCGTCTTCGTCGACTACATCCAGCTCATGCGGACCGGCGGCCGATTCGAGAACCGCAACCAGGAGATGTCGTTCATCTCGCGGTCCCTGAAGGAGCTGGCCAAGGAGCTTCAGATCCCGGTCGTCGGCATCTCTCAGCTCAGCCGGGCCCCCGAGAAGGGGCGCCGCGAGCCCAAACCCCAGCTCTCCGACCTGCGCGAGTCCGGGGCCCTCGAGCAGGACGCCGACGTCGTCGTCTTCATCTACCGGCCGGAGTTCTACCATCCGGACGACGAGAGCCTCAAGGGGGTCGCCGAGGTCAGCATCGCCAAGCAGAGGAACGGCCCCATCGGGAACATCCAGCTGGCCTTCATCCGTGAGTACGCCCGCTTCGCCGACATGGAGCCGTTCGCGCCGGAGTACTGACGGATGGCCGCCGCGAACCGCCGCTACAATTCCCTGACGATGCGCTTCCTCCACCAGATGGGGGAGGTCGCCGAGGTCATGGGCCGGACCCTCCGGGACACGTTCCGGCCGCCGTTCGAGGTCCGCGTCTTCGTCCAGCAGCTCGCCAGCATCGGCGTCGATTCGATGTCGGTCGTCTCCCTGACGGCGGCCTTCGGCGGGCTCGTCTTCGGCCTCCAGACGTACGCGGGCTTCCACAAGTACGTCGGGGCGGGGACGGAGGTCTACAGCGGCCCGATCATCTCCGTGGGCCTGTGCAAGGAGCTCATCCCCCTGCTCGTCGCCCTGATGATCGCCGGGCGCGTCGGCTCCTCGATGACGGCCGAGCTCGGGACGATGAAGATCACGGAGCAGATCGATGCCCTGGCCAGCCTGGGCGCCGACCCCTCGCGCTACCTCGTCGTCCCCCGGACGCTGGCCGCCGTCATCACGGTCCCCATCCTGACCCTCTACGGGGACATGATCGGCATCTTCTGCGGCTTCTTCTACAACATCGTCGGCATGGGGGTCAACCGGGTCGTCTACATCCGGAACGCCCTCCTCTACTTCACTTTCTGGGATGTCGGCGTCGGGCTGATCAAGGCCGTCGTCTTCGGCTTCGTTATCGCGACCATCGGCTGCTGGCAGGGGCTCAAGGCCGAGGGCGGGGCCGAGGGCGTCGGCCGGGCCACGACACGGAGCGTCGTCATCTCCAGCATCTCCGTCCTCATCCTCAATTTCTTCCTGAGCAAGGCGCTGCCGAAGTGACCGGCCCCATGATCCGGATCGTCGACCTCTGGAAGTCCTTCGGGCCCAAGCCGGTCCTTCGCGGCGTCTCCCTCGAGATCGGGGCCGGCGAGACGATGGTCATCATCGGCCAGAGCGGCTCGGGCAAGAGCGTCCTCCTCAAGCACATCATCGGCATGCTCAAGCCCGACCGCGGGCGGGTCATCGTCGACGGCGTGGACATCACCCCCCTCCGGCCCCGGGAGATGGCGGATACGCTGCGCAAGTTCGGCATGCTCTTCCAGGGGGCCGCCCTGTTCGACTCCCTGACCGTCGGCGAGAACGTCGCCTTCGGGCTGAGGCGCTACACGGATTACCCGAAGAAGGAGATCGAGGCCATCGTCACGGAGAGCCTGGAGAAGGTCGGGCTGCGGGGCGTCGAGCGGCTCATGCCCCACGAGCTGTCGGGGGGGATGCGGAAGCGCGTGGGCTTGGCCCGGGCCATCGCCTACAAGCCGCAGATCATCCTCTACGATGAGCCGTCGACGGGCATCGACCCCATCCGTGCGGACTCCATCAATGACCTCATCAACCAGATGAAGCGGGACCTGGGCGTGACTTCGGTCGTCATCACGCACGACATGGTCAGCTGCTACAAGGTCGCCGACCGGATCGGCATGCTCTACAACGGGGTCATCATCGAGACCGGGACGCCGGCCGCGATCCAGGCCACGGCAAACCCGGTCGTCCGCCAGTTCATCTTGGGCCAGGCGGCCGGCCCGATCACGGATTGGTGAAAAACGAGGTCCAGCATGAGAAGAGACATCAAGCTCGGCATCTTTTTCACCGGGGCGCTGCTCGTCCTGGCCGTATTCATCTTCGTCGTCGGCGACCTCTCCAACCTCTTTCGCCGGCCGGGCTACCCGATCTACATCCGCTACGAGTCCTCGCTGGGCCTGGACAAGACGGCTGCGGTGAAGATGGCCGGCATCAAGATCGGCTACGTCAAGGACATCCAGCTCGAGGGACGGCGCTCAAAAGTCGTCCTGAGCATCTACCCCCGGTACAAGATCCCGCACGGCTCCAAGGCCATCCAGTCCGTCCAGGGCCTCCTCGGCGAGAAATACGTCGACGTGCAGCCGAGCATGGAGGACGAATATCTCCAGCCGGGCGACGACCTCGTGCCGGGGCCTTCGGCGGGCATGGACCAGCTGACGCCGATGCTGAACGCCCTGGGCAACGACCTCCAGCAGGTCGCCAAGAACCTCCGGGAGATGACGGGCAAGGAGACGCGCGACAATGTCGCCGAGGCCGCCAAGAACCTGGCCGCGCTGACGGGCGAGGTCGAACGGCTCCTCGCCGAGAACCGGGGCAAGGTCAGCCAGACCCTGACCGCGGTCTCGAACACGGCCCGCGGCCTCGACGAGAGGGTCCGGGAGCTGGCCGGGAACTTCGACGCGACGCTGGGCGAGATCCAGAAGATCCTCCAGGAGAACCGGGGGGACGTCAGGGACGACGTCGCCAAGATCAAGGAGCTCCTGTCGAAGATCGAGGATTCCCTCACGCTCCTCAACAAGACCCTCGATAGGATCCAGAAGGGCGAGGGCTCCGTCGGCAAGGCCTTGAACGACGAGGGGCTTTACAACGAGGCCCAGGGGGCGGTGCGGAGCGTGCGGAAGATCGCCGACACCGTCTCGAGCCTGCGGCCGACGCTCGACGTCCGCGGCGAGTACCTGGCCCGCAGCCGCTTCCTCAAGGGCTTCCTGGGGGTGGGCCTGTGGTACAGGAACACGGCCTTCGTCCTGGCCCAGGCCGTCCGCGGCCAGGACCCGGACCGCTTCACCTATTCCGCCCAGGGCGGGATGCGCCTCGGCGGCTTCGCCCCCCGGGCCGGGATCATCGAGTCCCGCTTCGGCGCCGGTGTGGACTACTACGCCTTCCACGACCGCCTCGTCCTCAGCGTCGAGGGATCGGACTTCAACCGGGCGGTGAGCCCGCTCTTCCGCACCTTCGCGAGATTCTTCCCGCAGAAGAACGTCTATGTCATCGTCGGCCTCGAGGACTTCACCCTGGCCGCCCGCAGGGAGGTCTTCTTCGGCCTGGGCGTGGGTCTCTGATGAAGGACAAGAGCGTCTACATCTGCCAGAGCTGCGGCTCCCGCTCGCCGAAGTGGATGGGACGGTGCCCGAACTGCGGCGAGTGGAACACGATGATCGAGGAGGTCGAGGAGGAGGCGCCCTCGGAGGTCTCCTTCCCGGCCTCCGACCCCGTCCTCTACAAGGACATCAAGGAGTTCGCCAGCCCGCGCATCACCGTCGACATCGAGGACTTCAACAAGGTCCTCGGCGGCGGGGTCGTCCCGGGCTCCGTCGTCCTCATCGGCGGCGAGCCCGGCATCGGCAAGTCGACTCTCCTCCTTCAAGTCTCGCGCAGCCTGGCCCAGGCGGGCGAGAGCGTCCTTTACGTCTCCGGCGAGGAGTCGCTCGAACAGGTCAAGCTGCGGGGCGACCGGCTGGGCGTCCGGGACGGCGCTCTCTATCTCCTGTCGGAGACGGCCCTCGAGCGCATCGTGGCCCAGGCCGAGCGCCTCAGGCCCAAGGCCCTGGTCGTCGATTCCGTCCAGACGATCTTCTCGGGCAAGATGTCCTCGAGCCCCGGCACGATCAGCCAGGTCCGCGAGGTGGCCAACCAGGTCTTCCGCTTCGCCAAGCGGAACCAGGTCCCGGCCTTCCTCGTCGGCCACATCACCAAGGAGGGGTCGCTGGCCGGGCCGAAGTCCCTCGAGCACATGGTCGACGTCGTCCTCCTCTTCGAGGGCGAGCGGGACCACAGCCACCGCGTCCTGCGGGCCCTCAAGAACCGCTTCGGCCCCGTCTCGGAGCTGGCCGTGTTCGAGATGACCGCGGCCGGCCTCCAGCCCATCCTCAACCCCTCGGCCTTCTTCCTCCGGGAGCGGCCCCGCGAGGAGCCCGGCAGCGCCGTCGTGTGCACGATCAAGGGGACCCGGCCGCTTCTCGCCGAGGTCCAGGCCCTCGTCTCTTCGACGCTCTTCACGGGGAACCCGCGGCGGATGAGCATCGGCGTCGACCACTACCGGACCTCCATGCTCCTCGCCCTCGTCGAGAAGAAGCTCGGCTATGGGTTCGGCGGCGAGGACATCTATCTCAACGTCGCCGGCGGCATGACCATCGACGAGCCGGCGGCCGACCTCGGCGTGGTCATGGCCGTCGTCTCCTCGCTGAAGAACGCC
>Ga0335070_10003590_pt1 | contig 18129 bp, 19 predicted proteins | sample Lox_Sample_13_FD_206722 | JGI IMG/M metagenome (GOLD analysis project Ga0335070, IMG submission 206722) | Soil microbial communities from Loxahatchee National Wildlife Refuge, Florida, United States - Lox_Sample_1.3 | ecosystem: Environmental > Terrestrial > Soil > Wetlands | place: USA...
GCGAGGCCCTCCCCCGCGACGACGAGGGTGCTCGCGTACGCTTCGTTCCCCGGCGTCTTCTCCACCGGGAAGGACTCACCGGTGAGGGAGGACTCGTCCACCTGGAGGCTGACACTCGAGACGATTCTTCCATCAGCGGCGATCCGGGTGCCGGGGACAAGAACCAGGAGGTCGCCGGGGACCACCTCTTCGGTGGCGACCTCGGTGATCCTCCCCCCGCGGACCACCTTCGTCCTCGGCTCGGTGAGGGCGGCAAGGGAGGAGATTGCTTTCTTTGCCCGGTACTCGTTCCAGATCTCGACGAGGACGAGGGCGATGATGATGGCATAGAGGGTGAGGGCCTCACCGAAGCTCGCGAGGAGCGTGTAGAACACCCCGATCGCGAGGAGGAGGAGGATCATGGGTTCGGTGATCTCCTCCCTCGCTATACCGAGGAGGGTGATCTCCCAGGGCCGCGAGAGCCGGTTGGGGCCGAACCGGGCGAGGCGTTCCCGGGCCTCTGCGTCTGACAGCCCGGCCCTGTCGCCGGGAGTACCTGCGGGACCCGTGTCCATACCAGTGTATACACCCGTATATAATTGAGGAGGCTTTTAAGGCGGCCCGGGGTATGGGATGCGACCATGGAGGATTCGGAGGGCGCCGGGGACCCCCCCCGGGCCGATCCAGCTCCCTTATCAGCTCCATCGGGGAAGATACCCTGATGGACGCGACCTCCCGCTGGATCCTTCCCGACCTCCCCTCAACCCTCGCCTGGGCAAAAGAGAGGGAGGGACAGGGGATCCGGTGTACCCTCGCCCTTGCCGGGGAATATGCCCGGACCCCGGAGGGCGCTCGGGCCGGGCTCGACGAGAACCTCAGTGCCGTCCAGGCCATCGCCACCGCGGGCATCGGGGCCTCCCTCTCGGTGAAGCCGAGCGCCCTCGGCGGTCTCTCCGACCGGGACGCATGCCGGGAGCACATGGCCCGGGTCGCGGGGGAGGCGGCCGGCGCCGGCGTGGACCTCGAGATCGACATGGAGGGGAAGGGTTACGCGGACCTCACCCTCGGCCTCGCCCTGGCGTGCAGGGAGCGGCACCCCCGCGTCACCGTCGCCCTCCAGTCGTACCTCGACCGGACCCCCGGGGATATCCGGCGGATGGTCGCCGGAGGGGTCCGTGTCCGGCTCGTCAAGGGGGCGTACCTCGGGGACGCCCGGGACTTCGGGGAGATACAGCGCCGGACCGGTCATGATGCGCGACTCCTGAAGGAGCTCCGGGCCCCCTTCTCCCTCGGGACGCACGACCCGGTCCTCATCGGGGAAATACGGCAGGAGTTCGGAGGGTCCCGGGATCTCGTCGAGTTCGGCTTCCTGAAGGGCCTCTCCGACCAGACCAAGATTGCTCTCGCGGGCGAGGGCTGGGTGGTCTCGGAGTACGTCCCCTTCGGTCCGGGCGGTGAGGGCTACGTCCTGCGCAGGGAGCGGTACCTCAGGGAGCTCGCCCTCGCCGCCCGGGCCCCTGCCCCGTGATCCCCCCGTCCGCCCGGGCCCTATTTCTTCAGGTCCCCCGGCTTCAGGCTCCGGACGAGGGCCTCGATCCCGGGGATCTCCCTCGTGAGGACCTCCTCGTGGAGAAACTGGCGCAGCTTCCACTCGAATTTGTCCTTGAACTCCCGGTTCAGGTGTCCCTCTTCATCGAACTGGTTCTTGAGGTAGAACTGAAGCTCCTCGAGATCCCTCGCTGACAGCCGATCCACCAGGATCTTCCGGTATCTTTCGACGAGGGATACTTCCGCACCGGCCCCCCGGTTCCTTCCCCGTGACCCGGATCCCGGGCTTTTTCCCTTTCCTGCCATCATCTCGTCCCTGAACTGTTGATAGTCCCTCATGGATACGCCGGTATAAGAATATTACCCGGATCGGGATCTTTCAGGAAATACCATTCACCGAAACCTTCATGCATACCCTCCGTCCCTCCCTTCACCGGTGAACGAAATGGCCGAGATGAAGAACTTCGGAGCCCTGATTTACACCTTTGACAATGCGGCGGGCGAAGCGCTCGGGAAGCGGGAAAGCCACACCCCAAAGATCGATGCACCCGCCACGGTGAAGCCGGACCAGATGTTCGACGTGAAGGTCATGGTGGGACCACACCCGAACACCGTCGAGCACTCCATCCGGTGGATCGCGGTCTACCTGAACGAGGACGGGCGGGCCTTCAACCCGGTTTTCCTCGGGAAGGCCTCACTCACGCCGGTGGTGGCCCAGCCCGAGGTGGTCTTCAAGATAAAGCTCCAGAAGGGCGGGGTGCTCCACGCCGTGGAGTACTGCAACCTCCACGGGCTCTGGTCGGGGAAGAAGGAGATCCGGGTCGGCTGACCCCTTTTTCACGGGGCGAAGTGCCGCCCCAGGAGTCCGAACCCGCTCCTGTATCCCATGGGGTGGCCGGGAGAGGTCAGGATGAGTGCAGAGACGGCGGCCGGGGACGCCCGGGCGATCATGCTGGACTTCGCCCGCCTGACCGGGCTCGATCCGCCCGGTGCCGGGCCGAAGCGCTACCTCTGGACGGACGCATTCGCGGTCTGCAACTACCTTGGCCTCTACCGGGAGACGGGAGACGCGACGTTCAGGGACCTCGCTATCCGCCTCGTCGGCCAGGTGCACCACACCCTTGGGAAGTACCGGGCCGACGGCCCGAAGAGCGGCTGGATCAGCGGTCTCGCCGAGGACGAGGGAGAGCGCCACCCGACGGTCGGAGGGCTTCGGATCGGGAAGAGGCTCCCCGAACGGGGACGGGACGAGCCGCCCGACGAGCGGCTGGAATGGGACCGGGACGGGCAGTACTACCATTACCTGACGAAGTGGATGCACGCCCTCGCGCGGGTGAGCAGGGTCACGGGCGACCCCGCCTTTCTCGGGTGGGCGATAGAACTCGCGAAGACCGCCCACGCCCGGTTCACCTACACCACCCGCGCCGGCAGGAGGGCGATGCATTGGAAGATGAGCATCGACCTCGCCTACCCCCTCGTCCCCTCGATGGGACAGCACGACCCCCTCGACGGGTTCGTCACGTATGGCGAACTGCAGCAGGCAGCCCGGGTGGATTTTCCCGGCTCATCGTTTCCGGACCTCGGCGCGGAGATTGCCGACATGGCGGGGATCGCGCGGGGGACGAGCCTCGCCACCGACGACCCGCTCGGCACCGGCGGGCTCCTCTCCGACGCCCTGTGGATCGCATGGATCACGGGGCGAGGTGGCCCCGGGTCCGGAGGCGGATCCGGTCGCGACCCCGCCGGATGGCTCCCCCGCCTGCTCGGGGACGTAATGGATGCGGCCCTCTCCGGCCTGGACTCCTTCGCGGACAGCGGCTGCATGGGCCTGCCCGCCGAGTACCGGCTGGCGTTCCGGGAGCTCGGGCTCTCCATCGGCCTCGCGGGGGTCACGGACCTGCGCCGGGCGATCGGGAAGAGCCCGGCCCTGTCCGGCGGGGATAGCTCCCTGCAGGTCCAGGCCGAGGCTCTCGAGTCGTACCTCCCCATCGGGGAGAGCATCACAAGGTTCTGGACCGGGCGGGAGAACCAGGGGACGGGGAGCTGGACCGAGCACCGGGAGATCAACATGGTCATGCTTGCGACGAGCCTCATACCCGAGGGGTTCCTCGGGATCTAGCGGAGGGAGATAACGTGCCAAAGAAAGGGAAGCAGAGCCGGGGCCGGAACGATACCCTGGTTTCTTCGGAGATGCTGGAACAGGCTCTCAGGGAGATCCTCGGCCGCGTTCAGGTAGACCGGACATGGGACGTCCCCTACCTCGCAGGGTACAGCAGGAACGGGAAGACCATCTACATCGACCGGCACCTGCCCGCGTCATTCAGGACCCGGGGCAGAGAGGTTCCCATCGACCAGTTCCTGATCCTCCACGAAGCGATCGAGAAATCTCTCATCGACGAGCTCGGCCTCGTCTACCAGCATGCCCACCAGATCGCGCTCCGTGCCGAGGAGCAGGCTGTCCGGGCAGAGGGGGTCTCATGGCGGGAGTACGACCGGTTCATGCAGGGGTTCATCAAGGAAGCCGGGGACGAGCGCCTGGACCGAATCCCGCCGGACCTGGATATCAAGCCCTACCGGGATGAGCATGATTTCGCCGTGCTCACGGAAATGCAGAAGGTGATACGCCGGGAGCTCGGGAAAGGTCGGAAGGGGCAGGAGAAGAAGCGAAAATAAGAGAGAATCAAGGGTTGAAGAAAGACGAGGGTCCGCCGCCGCTCTCCCCGGACCTCAAACCCTGTTTTCATCCAATCCCTCTGTGGGATGCAAGGCGCAGTCATCCCCTGCACAGGGACCGCGGGAGGAGGGTTGTCGCATTGTCTTCCCTGAAGACGGGTGCTCCCTTCGTCTTCATGGAAGACTTATGGTCACCTTATGGTCGCACCGTTTAAAGCGAAAGGCGTCGCTCCAGTTCTGCTTCTAAGGAAGTCTCATGGTCGCACCGCCTTCGCGGTGCTCCAGTTCGCCTTCACGGAAGGCTCACTGTTCCCACCACCCGGAGCCTGCCGCCCTCGAGGTAGTGGAGGATGGCCCGGGCACCGGGCAGGTGGACGAGCCCCCGATCCAGCCGGATGGTCACATGGGGGCGCCCGTCGCCGTTCCGGTCGTCCACCATCTCGACTTTCCCGTGGAGGAACTGCATCCAGTGGCCGACGTGGATCCCCATTCCCTCCCTCAGCGGCAGCCTCCAGTACTTCACGAGCTCCAGCCGGCCCGAGACGAGGTCCGTCGTCCTGATCCCCGGGTCATTCGACAGGACGCATCCCCTGTCCAGCTCGTCCGCCTCGATCCCCTTGAGGGCGAGCCCGACCCGGTCCCCCTTAACGGCTTTGTCGGCATTGTCGTCGTGCTTCTGGATCGAACGGACCTGCACCGGCTTTCCCTGGGGCAGGACCTGGAGGGCATCATGGGTGCGGATCTCCCCGGAGGCGACCAGCCCCAGGACAACCGTGCCGATCCCCTTCACGTTGAAGAAATGATCGACGGGGACGATCCCCACGCAGGATCTCCCGGACCTGGCCGGATCCCTCCCCGGCATTTCGACCGCGCCGGGATCCGGTTCCCCGGATCCGCCCGGGGTCCTTCCCCGCGCCGCAGCCTCATCGATGAGGAGGTCCCGGAGCCCGCTCGGGTTTCGCTCAAAGACCGCGTACCCCTCGAGCGCCGTCCCCCGGAGGAGGGGGAGGAGCTGATCCCTCGTCAGGTAGTTCCGGAGGACGAGGTGCCCCTTCGCGACGCCGGCGCACTGGAGCATGAGGACCGTCTCACCGAAGGCGGCGTTCACCTCGTCCACCACGACGATGGCCTGGTCCGCCGTCGAGACCGCGAAGAAGAGCGGGGCGATCTTCTCGGGGTACCTCGTCGGCTCTATGAAGGTCACCGTGTCGGTGCCCCGCTTCAGGTTGTAGAGGGTGATGTCCGACGTGGTGCCCTTCTTCCCGAGGTCCTTCGCGAAGTCCGGTGGCCCGAGGACCGCCACGGTGAGGTTCGGCATATCCTCACCGGTTTCTCACCGGAGGACATGAGGGTATGGGTGGGCAGGACGGGGAATTTCCGGGTCTCTCGACGCGTTCCCGTGAGGGGTCCGGGTTGATGGTTGCATACCTCCCTTTCCCGCAGGATTTTCTAAAATTCGATAACAAATATTTATAGTTTAAAATTCATCATTTTTTATGCCAAACCTGGACAGACGAATTCCCTCAGCCAGGATGCCCAGGGCCGCTCAACACGGGGTTATCCCGCTCAGAACACCCTTCCCCGCCCCGCGGAGCGCGTCGGGAGAAGGGGACTGGGAGAGGATAACGCCGGAGACCCGGGCGAAGGTCTGGAAGAAGAGGTTTGGCTTTCGTTCAACGGGGACTTGCGTCTGCTGTCACCAGAGACCCATCCACCGGGATGATTTCCTCTGTGGGTACCGCCATGTCTATGCAGGCGGCGGCGGGAATGATGTCAGCAATCTGGAACCCATCTGCGCCATATGCAAGGAAAAGATGGGGACGCATGACCTGGTATCATGGTGCAGAAAAGTACAGAAAAAGATCAAGGTTGTGAAACCCATGCCAGCGAAAACGACTGCAAAGAAGACGGTAAAGAAGGCTGCGCCCAAGGCAGCGGCCAAGAAGACCATGAAGAAGACGGTTGCCAAGAAAGCGGCGGCCAAGAAGATCGTCAGGAAGACGACGGCAAAGAAGGCAAAGCGATAAGGGATCTCCTCTGCTGGAGATCCCCGGTGAAAGTGCTGCTATGGGGATTTGAACCCCAGTCCCCGGCGTGAAAGGCCGGGATGATTGGCCGGTCTACACTATAGCAGCGCCGGGTTACCGTTGCCCCTGAATTCACTTAAGGGTTCCGGGGCAGGGCGCGTCTGGTTTTTCCGAGCTTCTCCATACATTCCCATGGGCTCCGCCCCCGTCGCCCGGTCACCTCCCGGTACGATATCCCGTTCCACCCTCTCCACCGTTCATCCGATAACAGAACATTCTCCTTCCAGTGAGGTGAATGACCGGTATCATTTTCCCGGCGTCCAGCGATCGGGTTAAAGGTTCGGGAAGAGAGCATATACCGGAGAATCCCATGCCCGAGAACCCGATGGAACTCTTCAGACGGGAGGCCCCCGAGATCGCAGGGGCCTTCGACGGGCTCATCTTGTCCCTCGTCAATTCGAAGGGTCTCGACCAGAAGACGAAGCAGCTCATCTACATCGCGATGAAGGCCGCGATGGGAGATGATACGGCGGTGAGGGCCCACCTCCCCATGGCAAGACAGGCCGGCGCCACCCGTGAGGAGGTGGTGGATGCCATCCTGATGACGCTTACGGTGTCGGGGATCCGCGGGATCGTCCACTGCCTGCCTGACGCGGTGAAGGCCTTCGAGCGTTAGGAGTTCCGCTCCCTTGCTTCCCCCGGATCTCCATCGTCGCTCCCATCACCATCGTCATGATGGACATGAGGAGGCAGCTGATGCCAATCTGCCCTGCCCGGGTTGACGGGAGAGTCTCTTACGGGTTCCGGAGGCCCCTGCCGAGAAGAAATAAGGAACGGGTATTGGGAGGGAGGGGAAGGCTGGCCCCACCTAAATCGGCGTCCCTTCGCGATTCGTGACCTCGCGGAAGGCAGCCATGAGCTTCTTCGTGACAGGGCCGGGTTTTCCCGTGCCGATGGTCCGCCCGTCGATCTTCACGATGGGGGCGACCTCGGCAGCGGTACCGGTGACGAAGACCTCGTCCGCGGTGTACAGGTCGAAGTAGCCCATGTTCTGCCACCGGACCTCGATCCCGAGCTCCTTTGCACACTCGAGGACGACCTGCTGGGTGATGCCGCGGAGGTTGTTCAAGTTCGGCGGGGTCTGGAGGACGCCGTTCTTCACCACGAAGATGTTGTCACCCGATCCCTCGGAGAGGTACCCGTTCGTGTCGAAGATGACCGCCTCGTCGCCGCCCTTGTAGTACGACTCCTGCTTCGCAAGGATGTTATTCAGGTAGTTGAGGGTCTTTGCATTCGGCGGGAGGGCCTCGGCCGGGTTCCTCCGCACCGAGACCGATATGGCGGTCAGGCCCTTCTCGTAGAGGTCCCCGTACATCGCGCCCCATTCCACGGCGATGATGAAGACCGTAGGCTTCGGGCATTTTCTCGGGTCGAGGCCGAGGTCGCCAACCCCGCGGGTGATGACCGGCCTGATGTACCCGTCGGAAAGGCCGTTCTTCCTCATCGTCTCCAGGATAAGGTTTTTCATCTCCCCCCTGGTGATCGGGGGGGTGAGGTCGATGGTCTTTGCCGAGTCATAGAGCCGGTCGACGTGGGCGTCGAGCCGGAAGACCTTCCCGTCGTAGGCGCGGATACCCTCGAAGACCCCGTCGCCGTAGAGGAGCCCGTGGTCGAAGACCGAGACCTTCGCATCCTCCCGCTGGACGAACCTCCCATCCAGGTAGATCCACATGACCAGATAGTTAGGAACGCGCCGCTTTTACAGCTTGCGGAACACTCAGGATCCGATCACGAAGTATCTGGTCACGAGTACGGATCGGGGAATTCCAAAAGCCGGGGCCGTTGGTATCTATGGCAAATCGTCGTTATCGTCAGGCTCTTGGGGGAGTGAGGTTTCGTAAGAAACAGACCTGGAGCGACAAAGTCGCGAGTTCGCTTCGCCCCCCCCCACGGCGCGGCCATCCCCCCTGACTGTCCGGGGACACGATATCTGAGGCTTTTTGGAGAATCGGATCCCCTACTCCCGGACAGGCCTATCCTCAGTGAGGGACGCCGCAGCGGCGGGGGCGCCCGAGGAGATACCTATCCCCGAGGATGGAGCACTCATCAGGGTGCGACGAGCCCGAGGCGGAGTCACGGGAGCGTTCCGTGTTGTCACCAGTGGCTGTATTCCGGGCACTCCCAAAAAGGACATCGCCTGATACCCGGTCACCCCTTCCGCCGGCACGCTTCCACGAAGGCCCTGAACATGCCCAGGCTCGCGAGCGGGTGGAGGTGCGTGTAGGAGCCGAGGGTGTTCCTGACTACCGCCCCGTCGAGGCCGTCCCGGATCCCCTGCCCCCTCGTTATCCGGTACGTGTACCGGGTTCCCGGATCAAGGACCACGTCGCTGTAGTGGAACTCGTGCCCCCGGAAAGGCCCGGACCCGAGGGGACTCCCCGCGGATGCAATCCCCTCGACGTAGCTCACGACCCGGTGGGCGGGCATCCGGGTCTCGCCGGCGAAAACCCCGCACATGCCGAAGGATCCGCCCTTCCCGCCGCGCCACCCTGGCGCGAGGATAATCCGGTCCGTGAGGTACATGAGCCCGCCGCACTCCCCGTAGACGGGGGTTCCCCCGAGGGATGCCTGCCTGAGTGCCTCCTTCATCCCGTCGTTCCCTTCCAGCTCCGGCCCGAAGAGCTCCGGATATCCACCCCCGAGGATGTAGCCGTCCGCGTCGGGGAGGTTCCCCCTGACCGGGCTGAAGGTCACCACCTCAGCCCCGAGAGCCGGGAGGAGGTCGAAGAGGTCCGCGTAGTAAAAGTTGAAGGCCTCGTCGTAGGCGATCCCGACCTTTGCGCCGGGCTCCCGGTCCACTGCGAAGGGGGATGGCCCGGGCCGGGCAGGATCCATGTCCGCGGCGCAGGCAAGGACCCCGTCCACGTCCACGTGCTCCGAAACGAGTTCCCGCACCGCCGCGAGCCGGTCCGTGAAGCCCTCGTGGCCGCTCCCCTCACGGTAGGGGACGAGGCCGAGGTGGCGCATGGTGAGCTCCACCCGGGGGTCGTGGGGGATTGCCCCGAGGACGGGGATGCCGCAGGTATGCTCGATGGAGGTCACCGCCTTCTTTGCATGGGACTCGCTCCCGACGCTGTTTAAGATCACCCCCCGGATGGCGATGGCTGGGTCGAAGGCCTGGAACCCCTTCACGAGGGCCGCCGCTGACCGGGTGATGGACCGGGCGTTCACCACGAGGACGACGGGCGCTCCGAGCTCCTTGGCCACGCCTGCCGTGGAGCCCGCGTCCGTCAGGGCCTCCGCCCCTTCGTAGAGCCCCCGGACCCCCTCGATGAGGGCGAGGTCCGCCCCCTCGCACCCGTGGGCGAAGGAGGCCCGGATCCCCTCCTCGCCCATGACGAAGCTGTCCAGGTTCCGGCAGGGCCGCCGGGTCACCGCCGCGAGGTAGGAGGGGTCGATGTAGTCCATCCCGACCTTGAAGGCCTGGACCGGCATCCGGTCCGAGAGGAGGGAGGCGAGGGCGAGGGTGATGGAGGTCTTCCCGGTGCCCGAGCGGTCGCCGGAGATGACGAGGGCCTTCATCCGAGGGACCTCAGCACCGCCCCGAACTCGCTCTCCACGATGTGCCGGACCCCGAGGGTCTTCGGGTGGAGGTCCACCTCGACGACGACGTGCCGGTGGCCGAGCATCCGCAGGGGCTCCACCTGCCGCGGGCCGTTCGTCACCGAGAAGACCTCAATCCCCCTCGTGTACTCGGGGGGCACCGCGTGGGGCACCCCGGCAAGGAGGACGAAGGCCGGGCTCTCCGCCGTGATCCGCTCCCCGATGGCATCCCCGTTCGCCCCATACTCGTCGAGAGCCCCGAGGAGCCCGGGCACGAGCCCCCGGGCGGCCATGCCCTCCCGGATGAGCCGGGCATCCTCCCGGACCTTCGGGAGCCCGCGGTCCTCGAGGTTCGCGAGGTAGGTCACCGTGGCGTTCGGGGCGACGTCGTGGAGGGCGAGGAGCTCGTCGGCGAACATGTAGGCGGTCTCCTTCTTGGCGTTGAGGACCGCCATGCCCTGCCCCCCCGACCGGGCCACCTCGAGGAGCCGGGCCGCGGCAATATGCTTCAGGTCGCCCCGGGAGGGCTCGATGTACTCGCGGACGGCCGCGCCCCTGAGGTGCTCCACCTCGTTCGCCTTGGCGAGGAGATACCGCTGGCGCTCGAGCTCGGCCGTGTCGATCCAGCCGGCGCCGGCGGCGGCCTCGAGGGTGGCGATGACCCCCTCGATGTTCTCCCGGAAGCCGGCATGGATGTTCACCACGATGGTGGGCGTGGAGATCCCGCTCCCCTCCACGGCGGAGTAGAGATCCTCCCCGATTATCATCGAGACGCAGGTCCCGATGACCGCCATTCTTGCCGGGGAGAACCGCTCCTCGGCGTACCTGAGGACCCGCTCGAGGGGGGCCTGGCCGCCGAAGATGAACTCATGGTCGGCGAGGGAGGTGGTGAGGACCCGCATGCCGTCCTCCTCGAGGAGCCGGGCATGCTTGAAGGAGCAGCCCGAGGGGCCGTGGAGAATGGAGACGTCCACGTCGAGGTCCCGGGCCGTATAGAGGGCCGCGACGATGGACGAGGGTCTGGGCTGGATGTAGTCCATGGTCATCTCCAGGTCTTCACCGAGAGGACCACCACCCCGCCGGCGGGGGTTTCCCGGAGGGCGAGGACCCGGGCGGCCTCGAGGGTGTCTGCGTACGCGATCCGCCTCCCGAACCCGCCCGGCCTGACGGCCCGGCCCCGCTCCCCCACGAGGATGAGCCGATCCGGGCGGATCTTCCGGATGGTGGAGGCCATCTCCCCGGGCGGGAACCCCTCGCAGACTGCCCGGTCCTCCTCCCCGATGACGAGGGTGACCCCACCGCCTCCGGAGAGGGTCCGGGCATAGGAGGCCGCGGCCTCCGTGGTCCCGGCCGTGGTCCCCGAGTTCGCGTTGTCCACGACGAGAACCCCGCCCTTCTCGGCCACCGAGAGCCTGCCCTCGACGCCGGTGAAGCCCGCGAGGGGTGCCGGGTCCCTCCCAAGGGTGCAGAGGGCGGCGGTCGCGAGGGCGAGAGCGTTTCGGTAGGCGGGGAGCTCACCGAGGAGATTCCGGAACTCCCCGCGGATCCCGTTGTGGTCATAGGAACACCTGTTCCCGTCCCAGGTCAAGCATTCACCGGCATCGACAAGATGCGGGTGGTCGAACCGGACGCCCGCGGGCACCACCACCGCCGGTACATCCCTCATGCTCTCCAGCTTCGCCTCAAGGGCAGAGCGCTTTCTCGCAGCGATACGGTAGTCATCGCCCGAGGTGAGGACCGCGAGGTCGCCCGCCCCGGAGACCCCGAGGGACTCCTCGGCGACGAGCCAGCCGCCCGTCCTCAGGGCCTCCTCCGCGGCCGGCACCACCGAGGCGGGGGTGATGGATTTCCTCCAGAGGAGTGTTTCCCCCGGGTACAGGAAGGTCCCCCGGGAGGCGTGGAGGACGCCGGGGCCGCCGAGGGCATGGGCGATGGCATAGGCGGTGGACGTCTTCCCCCGGGCGCCGGTCACCTCGATCATGGGGTGGGGCACCTTCCCGGAGAGGAGCATCCGGGCCGCGAGGTGGTGGGTCATCCGGGGGGCATGGATGGCAGAGAGGAGGGGGTGGGCGGGGTCGAGGTGGACCGGGGCGACGAGAAGGTCGTACCTCCGGCGTGCCGCCTCCTCCGGGGAAATACCCTGCTCGCTGCGGTAGACATCGACCGTGTCGACCCGGTGGCCGGCGCTCGCGAGGCAGTTCGCGAGGTCCGTTCCGCCATGGATGGTATCGAGGACGAGGATCTCCATGGGATGGTCAGAGGCGCTCCCTGAGGGCCCGCACCGCGTTCTTGAGCATGAGCTCGGCGAGGAGGGGGTCGCTCCCGATGGGGTCTGCATAGACGAGGGGTATCGTGGAGCCGTTCTTCACGAGGGTGCCCCGGTAGGACCCCTCCGGGAGGCCGAGTTCCCCGGGGATGTCCTTGTTGATGTGGACCCCCCTCGCGAGGAAGACGGGCACCACGACCACGCTCTCCACATCCTCCGTCCTGAACTCCTCGAGGGCCTCGGTGATGGTGGGCTTGTTCAGGTTCATGAAGGCGCTCTTCACGATATAGCCCGGGTCCTTCCGGGATATCATCCGCGCGGTATCCTCGACGAGCTGCTTGTTGTAGGGCAGCGAACTTCCGTGACCCACCAGGAGCAGGCCCTTTTTGCTCATGAGGTATCCTGTTGAGCGCCATGGGTAAAATGATTATCGATGTGGAACGGGAAAAGCAGGCCGCCTGCACCGACAGGGCAGGGATGGGTCGGATCCGAAAAAGGATGGGTTAACACTATTTGAGGGAAGATCCCATGAAGTACCGGGGATCCGCATTCTCAGGGCCGTCAGGGCCGGCCGGGCGGGAGGAGGGGCTTGAGCGACTTCGAGCGGGAGATGGTCGGCTGCCTGAACCGGTTCTTCGGGGAGAGGAGGAGGCAGGGCTTCGCGTACCGGCTCAAGCAGCACAAGTTCTCCCCCCAGTACGTGGACGTCCTCGTGGACTCCCTGGACCCCCGGTACTACTGTGCCATCGAGTGCAAGTCCATCCACGGGAAGAAGCTCTACTTCACCAAGCACTTCCACAATGACCGGAACGGGATGCACCAGGTGGATGCCATCAGCGGCTTCCTCTCCCGCACGGGGAGGCGGGGTTACCTTGCCATCGAGTTCCGGTTCGGCTCCGGAAAGGCCCGGGAGGCGTACCTCATCCCCTGGGCCGCCCTCCTCGCCTTCTACCGGGAAGCCCCGGGCATCGGGATCGAGGAGTTCCGGGACTTCATCACCCTGTCACGTGGCCCGGAGGGCTGGACCCTCGCGGAGCTGGATGGATAAAGATAATGGTTCCGGAGGGATACAGGTAAGAATCCATGTCATCCCCGGGCGACCCCTTCGACCTCTCCGTGGACGGTCGGGCGGTGAAGACCCCCGTCGCCATCGCCTCCATGGCCGGGACAGTGGACGCCGCGTACGTGGCCGAACGGGCCGAACACGTGGGGATGGCGTTTATCGGCGGGTACTCCATCGACGCCCCCACCATCGCCGCGAGCAGGCAGATGGCCGGGGAAGGGCGGTGCGAGTTCCTCCCCGGTGACCCGGTGGCCGAGCTCTCCCGGCAGGCAGACCTCCTCTCTGGCCTTCCCGTGGTCGGGGGGATAAACCTACGGGCAAGTACCCCGGAGGCCCTCGCCGGCCTCGCTGGATACCTCGGGGACCGGGTCATCTATGAGATCGACGCCCACTGCCGGCAGAAGCCCATGATCGATGCAGGGGCCGGGGAGTTCCTCCTCAACCACCCGGATATCCTCGCGGACATGGTCCGGGCCGTTGCTCGGGAGGGGGTCCTCGTCTCGGTGAAGATCCGGGCCGGGGTCGCCGGGAATGACCCGGGGCTCGCCAGAAAGCTCTGGGATGCAGGGGCGGACCTCCTCCACGTGGACCTCATGGACGCGGGCTATGCGAAGATCCGGCAGATCCGGAACGTCTCCCCGGCCATGATCATCGCGAACAACTCCATGCAGTCCTTCGACCGGGTGATGGAGATGTTCTCCCACGGGGCAGACCTCGTCTCCCTCGCCCGGCACTCGGACATCGGGACCCTCGCCGGCCTCGATGCCGCCATCGCCCGGTACGCAAAGGAATTCGGTTGGTACAACGCCCCCAAACAGCTCTGCAGGGGCGGGGACGTCCGGGCCCTCACCTTCTGCTGCCTCCCGGTGAAGGACTGCCCCCTTCTCCCGACCCTCCAGAGGCTCGGGCTCTCCCGGGAGGAGTACGTGGAGATGAAGAAGGAGGCGGTGCAGGGGACCCGGCTCCAGGAGGGGCCGTACACCTGCTTCGGGTCCCTCGCCTGGTGCTGCAAGGTGAGCTCCCCCTGTCTCCTCAGGGACGCCACCCTCGAGCAGATGGGCCTCTCGAAAAAGGAGTACATGCAGAAGAAGCGGGAGCTCTCCCGGACCATCATGGGCCGGGTATTCCCCTCCCGGGATGGGCATGAACCCGGTTGAGCGGGCCCAGATGGCCATGGTCCTCGAGGTCACGGCCTACCCGAAGCCGGGCAACGTGGACCGGTGCCATGACTACCCCTCGACCCGGCTCGAGCACTTCCTCGCCTCGGCGGTCCTCGCCCGGCCGGCCCTCGAGAAGGCGGCGGGTGGATGCGGCGTCGGGATCGGGGAGATCCTCCACGAGGCGGTCCGGCTCACCACCCGGCACCGGGGGGGAAACACCCACTTCGGTGCCTTCATCCTCCTCATCCCGCTCCTCCGCGGGGGGAATATCGAAGGGGCGATCAGGACCGTGCGGGAGACCACCGTGGAGGACGCCATCCGGTTCTACCGGGCCTTCTCCCTCACCAGGGTGCGCATGCTCCCGGACGATCCCCTTGACGTGGCAAACCCGAAGGCCCTCGATACGATCCGGGAGAGAGGAATGACGCTCTTCGACGTCATGGTCCACTCGAAGGAGCATGACATGGTGGCCCGGGAGTGGGTGGACGGGTTCCCGCTCACGAGGAAGGCCGCGGACCTCCTCCGCCGCTCCGGCTGCGGCCGGGAGGCCGTGGTGACCGCCTTCCTCAGGCTCCTCGCGGAGAAGACCGACACCTTCATCGTGAAGGAGCACGGAGCCATCGTCGCGGAGGAGGTGCGGCGCCGGGCCGGGGAGGTCCTCGCCGGGAGGGAGGAGCTCGCGGCCTTCGACGCCGAGTGCATCGCCCGGGGGATAAACCCGGGCTCCATCGCCGACATCCTCATCGCCGGCATCTTCATCGCCCTCGGGGAGGGATGGGAATGGGACTGCTCCGGGAAGGCATAAACGAGGTCATCGCCACCACGTGGCAGAACGCCGCACCCATAGGGATCATCCTCCGGGGCGGGGAGTACCGGATGGTCCTCTTCCGGGGGAGCCACACGGCTATGAACATCGAGCGGTGGGGCTGGGTCGTCGCAAACATCGTCCACGACCCGGTCCTCTGGGTCCGCACAGCCTTCGATGATCTCCCTTCCTCGGCCTTCGTCGAGGAGGAGGTGGAGGGGTTCCTCGTCCACCGGCTCCCCGAGGCTGAGGCCTGGATCGCCTTTGACGCCGCGATTGAGAGGTCGGCCCGGGAGTCCATAACCGCGATCCTCAGTCCCATGAAGGAGGTGACCGTCTCGCCGCAGGTTCACCCGGTGAACCGGGGCTACAACAGCGTCATCGAGGCGGCTGTCCATGGTACACGCCTTCTCTGGAACAAGGACCCCGAGCTCTGGTGGCTCATCGACCACCACCGGGCGCTCATCCGGAGGTGCGGCGGCCCGAGGGAACTCGAGGCGCTGGAGATGCTGGAGGGGTATCTGAAGAGGATGTAAGGGGATGTAAAAAGAACGCGTCCCGGAGCTGGCCCCCGTCATCCACCTACTGTTTGCCTTCAAGGGCAGGGAATGGCGATGATCCTCCTCCGACTCTGTCCCTCGTACCAAGCCAGGCGATCAGGAGAAAAATGGCGAGGGCAGAGAGGAATTGTCCGAAGGAAATCATGAGCGAGATGGGATCCCCCGTCATGCCCTCGGTGGGCATATGATCAGCGATGACAAGAAAGATGAAGGGTATAATTGCACCAATGATGATAGCAATGGTTTTCACCATACCCCCTTCACGGGAGATCAGGATGTAGGCAGGCACCAGGATGAGGGCGAAGTAATTTGGCTTCAACCGGGGTATCAACAAAAATATGGCCATGAAGCCAAAGGAGAATAATCCCGGGGAGTCCGTACGGTTCTTCCGATAATAATGGTAGAGAACCACGAGGATGGAACCGATAAAGAGAGCATCCAGGACATAAGGGATGAATGCGTCCTTCCCTATGAAGAGGGCCGCAAGGTGCTGAAAGAACAGGTACGCTGTAGGTGTTTTGTAGCCAGACCCCTCATAGATCGGGCTGTTCCCACCCGCCAGTTGTCTCCAAAAGGATTCGGAAAGCATGGGGAACGCAGCAAAGGAGATGGCCAGCGAAAGGCCGAGAACCAGCCCGGAAAAAGTGATGATCTTCACCTTTTTCGCGGGTGGTGCATCGGAGAATCCATAAAGCGTGCTGAATATTATGGGAAATATACTGAAGATCGACATGAGAGCAATGCAGAGGGAGGATGCATAATACCGCTTTTTCATGAAAAAATAGAATACCAGGGAAACGAGGAGGAGATACAGGATGCTGATATTTCCCGTCGAGAAGCTCCAGTACGTGGATGAAAAACCTGCCATCAGCAGGGTTATGAGCAGCAAACGGTCCCTTCCCGGAAAGGCAAGCTTGCTCGCAACGAGGTATGCCATCAGAAATACCAGGGAATAAACAGGGAAATAAACCCTGAAAGGATAGACCAGGCGAAGCGCACCGCAGATGGGTTCAAACAGGGGAAGGGTTGCCGGTTGGTAGAGAAAAGAATCAAGGTACGATGTACCAAAGGTTCTAAACTGGAGTTTGGACTGAAACATACTCCCTATATCATACGGGTTTCCCTGATGGCTCCACAGGTCCACGGCAGCACAGTAAGTGCTGAAATCACCACCTGAATCAGGATACGCGTAGAGGATGTAATTCAGGGTTGCGAAGATCGCGAGGAAGCTCACCAGGGCGAACAGGGTTCTTGGGATTCCCGGCCCGGGTAACCGGGAGACGGGGGCCGGGGCGATCTTCTCAGGAGATACCTGACCGGAACCCAAGGGTCTCCGGTAGAGGTAATATCCGGTCAAGAGCTGGAAGGGTGCCCCGATGGGAATCGCGAACCCCGCCGGACCATGAAAGAACGGCCCGTACTGGAGAATGAGCGAGAGGAGAAAGAGACCTCCGCTACCCATCAGGGAGAGACCAATGAACTTTCTGTACGATGCACCGCGGTTCCTGCCGCCGGATCCACAGGCATCCTCATGGAAAAAGAAAAGGAACAAGGCAAAGGTCAAAATTATGGCAGAGGCTGCCCAGACCAGGATCCCGGCACCTGTCTTTCCTGAGAGGATACCCCGTATCACGAACTCGATGTCCCTGAACAGGGAGATGAAGCTCCATCTGCCGATTGCTGTCTGGACCCGGAAGAGGGCGAACTGAACACCGACGCCCACCCAGTTCCCGATCACGTATATATCGACGGGAATGATCTGGCACGAGAGGAGGAGGAGGAGATCAGTCCATTTCTGATCCTGCATCGAAGGAGAATGATGAAGAGTACTATAGAACGCTTCCTCTCCTTCCCTGAAAATGAGGCGAGGGAGGGATGCCCGGGTCCCTTCTCATCGGTGGATCCATCTCCCAGGGCTGGCGATTTCGGGACTGGAGGAAAAAAAGGGGAGATTCAGACGTAGGCGTCGAGGACGACCTGCTGCGAACCATCGGTGAATGCAGCGGATACCACGACGTGATCCTGTGCGGTTGTTCCTTTTCCGGCAAACGTACTGGAGTTCCCGACGCCGGGACCAAGGTTGTCAAGGCGATCGGTGGTACCGGCCGAATTGATGACGGAGATATTGTAACTCTTCACCATCGCATTGTCCGTACCACCCTGCCAGGTGACGATTATATCATTTGACACCTGGCGGGCCGTCGCGGCGACCGTCTTCGTCTTGGAGACGCCACTTGCCATCCCGAAGACGAAGGCGGCGATAACCGCGGCGAGGATCACCGTGATGGCGACCATGAGGATGACGCCGATGACCGGTGAGACCGCATCTTCTCTCTTCCCAAGCTGCAAAGGATATCACCCGGCTTCAGACGTAGCTGTCCAGGATGACCTGTTGCGAACCATCGGTGAATGCGGCTGATACGACGACGTGATCCTGGGCGGTTG
>Ga0335070_10003591_pt1 | contig 18125 bp, 14 predicted proteins | sample Lox_Sample_13_FD_206722 | JGI IMG/M metagenome (GOLD analysis project Ga0335070, IMG submission 206722) | Soil microbial communities from Loxahatchee National Wildlife Refuge, Florida, United States - Lox_Sample_1.3 | ecosystem: Environmental > Terrestrial > Soil > Wetlands | place: USA...
CATTTCGAGCACGGGCAAGATTATTCCGGCCATGTGCTACCACTACACCTTTGATCCTTTTGGCTCCTGCGGGATGTGCCTCGTCATGCAGGAGGGGAAAAAGGCCCCGGTCCGGTCCTGTACGGCCAAGGCGACTGCCGGAATGATTATTCGCACAGAGGGCGACGACCTCTTTCAGGCCAGGAAGAAGGCCGTCGAGAAGCATCTCTCCGTTCACCCGCTAGATTGCCCTGTCTGCGACGCCGACGGTCACTGCGAGCTCCAAGACATGGCGTTTCAACACGGCGTGACGAACCTCGCCAACGCGAAGCAGAAATTCATTCCCGAAGATACCAGAAGCCTCGTCCTCGACTTCAACATGAATCGCTGCATTGCCTGCGCTGAGTGCATCAACGTCTGCAAAGACGTGTTGATGATCGACGCCTTGCAGTTCATGAAGAAGGGCGGATTTAATCAGGTCGTGGCGAAGGGTGACCTGCCGCTGTCCTGCGAGTTCTGCGGAGACTGTCTCGCCGTCTGCCCGGTGGGCGCGATCACGAACAAATTTTCAAAGTACCTCTACAAGCCCTGGCAGATGAAAAAAACCACCACCACCTGCAACTACTGCGGGGACGGATGCCAGATGTATGTCGAAACGAAAGACACTGAGGTCATTCGCATCACGTCGCCGCTGTCATGGAAAAATAAGTGGGGTGATCGCGTCGACACGGCGAAAGGTCATGGCGGGCTCTGCGTCCGGGGACGATTCGGATTCGAATATCTCGACAGTGCCACGCGACTAAAGCAACCGCTGGTCCGCAAAGGGAACCAGCTGGTTGAAACCCCGTGGCTCGAAACGATGCACCATGTCGTCGAGCGATTTTCCGAGATCCGCAAGCGGCACGGACCCGAGGCGATTGCCGGCCTCATGACGGCTCGCTGCACGAACGAAGAATTGTATCTGTTCCAGAAACTCATGCGAGCTGGATTCCGCACAAACAACCTTGACAGCAGCGCGCGTTATGGCCACTTGAATTTCGTCCATGCCTCCCGTCAGGCGCTGGGAATCGGACGCTCACCGAACGGCTGGGAAGATTTGACCAAGGCGAAGGCTGTCTTGCTGATAGGGTCGAATATTACGGAAACCAATCCGCTCACGGCCGTGCGGATCAAGGAAGCTATCCGTGTCTACAAGGCCCAGGTTGTCACGATCGATTCCGCGATCACGAACATGGGCAAGCTTGCCTCACATCCATTCGTGATCAAGGCGGGAACGGATGGGCTGGTCATTGACGGGCTCGTCAAAGCCGCAATTGAACTGGATCTGGTAGACGAAGAAGTCATCAAGCAACATCCGCAGGCGTTTGCCGCATTGAAAGCCGCTCTGGCGCACGTGTCATTAGAACAGATTGCATCACAAACCGGCATGTCGGTCCAGGGCTTGAAAGACACGGCCGCCGTGTTCGCTGAGGCGCCGCGGTCCATTATCCTCTGTGCGGAAGGTATTGTCCGCCGAGCCGACGGTCATCAGAATGTACTCAAATTAATCGACCTCGCCTGGATCACGGGAAAGCTGGGGCGTCCCGGCTGCGGCGTCAATACATTGACTGAGGAACCCAACGAACAAGGCGCGGTCGACATGGGTGTGGCAGCGGAGTTTCTCCCGGGCCAGGCCCGATTCGACGACCAAGCCGCACGTGATCGATTTGCCAAAGCGTGGGACGTCACGCTTCCGGCTGCGGGAAGCGGGGCCCATCTCGTGGAAATTCTCAATCGCTGCAAAAGCGGACAGATTCGAGCCCTCTATGTAGTCGGAGAAAATCCGCTCGCGACGCTCCCGGCCTCAATGGAGGTTCGAGCGGCGCTGGATCGCCTGGAACTCTTAGTCGTTCAGGATCCGTTCCTCACGGAAACTGCCCGGCTCGCACACGTCGTTTTACCGGCCTGTACGTATGTCGAGAAAGACGGCACCTTCACCAACTTGGAGGGGCGCGTCTTGCGTGTTCGCCAAGCGATGGACCCCATCGGGGAAAGTCTCCCCGATTGGCATATTATGACGGCGCTCGCGAATGGTCTCGGCTGCCAGTGGGAATATGAATCCACGAATGATATTCAAGCCGAGATCATGAAATTGCTGCCCGGCTACTACAACCTTGGACAGCCCCGGAAGGTCACGCCTAACGCGGATCACTACCTCGCCAACGGCTACACCTCCGCGGTGGCAAACCGTTATCGCAGTAGCACCGCTCGACTCGCTAGTGCGGACCAGCGGCCGTTTGCATTGCTGATGGGGCAACTGTTGTATCACTCGGGCAAGATGTCGAGCGAAGCACCGGGGCTCATCAGGGTCGCTCCAAACACGGGTCGCCTGCGGATGAGTCCGCAAGACATGGACCGCCTCGGTCTGACCGATGGAGCTAAGGTCCGCGTCACCTCAGATCGCGGGTCGCTCCAGTTGGGCGTGCAGCCCGATCAGTCGGTGGCGCCCCACACGTGTTTTTTCCCAGAGCACTTCAATGAACCGCCGGTGAAGGATCTTATGTCGATCCAGCTCGATCCCGTGACCAACGTTCCTTCGTTTAAGTTCACGCGCGTCACGATCGAAAAGGCTTAGGGGTACGGAGAAGCTGATGAGTGTCGTCACTGTCACCAAAAAACTTCTGCAGGCCGCGTTGTTCTATGAGATCTGGGACGCGATGAAAGTGACGTTCAAGCACATGTTCCACAAGCCCATCACGTTCCAGTATCCTCGGGAACAGCGGACGATTCCCGACACGCACCGGGGGGCGCTCGGACTTTTGCGATACGACGACGGCCGTGAACGTTGTGTCGGCTGTGATCTCTGTGAGGCCGCCTGCCCATCGCGATGCATTAAGGTCATCAGTGCGGAAGACAATACCCGGCCATTACAGCGATACGCCAGCGAGTTCTACATCGACATTACCAAGTGTGTGTTTTGCGGCTATTGCGTCGAAGCCTGTCCCGTGAATGCCCTTGCCATGACAAAGATGTACGAGTATTCCACCCACGACAAGCGCACTCTGTTGTTCGACAAGGCAAGATTGTACGATATCGGCGAACGCCATCTCGATGACGCGAAAAAGTACCTCTACGCGCATAATCAGGAAAAGAATGTCGAAGAGAGCCGAGAGTATCGTTATTACTTTCCACAATCCGTCCTCAAGGCAACCCAATCATCCCCCAAACATTTGAGCTGAACCCTCGATGACCCTTGTCTTCTTCGCCTACTTTTCGCTCGTGAGTATTGCCGCGGGAGTCCTCACGGTGGCGCTGCGCAATCCGGTGCATTGCGGCCTGGCCCTTTTGGCCCTCCTGCTCCACGTGTCTGGGCTCTTCGTCCTCCTGAATGCCGAATTTCTCTGGGCAGTGCAGGTCGTGGTCTATGCCGGGGCAATCCTCGTGCTGTACCTCTTCGTCTTAATGTTGTTGAACCTGAAGACCGAAGAGCGGTACTTCCATTCGACCTTTATGTATTTTTTGGCTCCCGCAATGATCGGATCGCTTTATGTGCTGGCGCTCTTGTTTCGCTCCCCCTTCGGCGGCGCGAAGGGAGACGCGCCAGCCGCGGCGATTTTGCAGGATGGGGACACTCACGCGGTCGGCATCAAGATGTTCAGCGATTACCTCCTGCAGTTCGAGATTGTGGGAGTTTTTCTCTTGGGCGCAATCATCGGCGCGATCGTGCTTGCGAAGACACCGAAACCATTAGATGTGGAACGAGAACGATGAACCGTCCGCTGTCGGCACGTGAGTTTTGTCCTCGCTTCGATCCATGTCTACTGGCGATAGAACGGTAGGGTAACGATGGTTCCATTAAGTGCATATGTCGCCGTGAGTGCCATCCTGTTTCTCACTGGACTATTGGGCGTCTTGATCAGGCGCAATTTCATTATCGTATTGATGGCAGTTGAGATCATGTTGAATGCAGCCAATATTAATCTCGTCGCCTTTTCGTATTACATGGAGTCGATGGCTGGACAGCTGGTGGCGCTCTTTATCATTGCGATCGCCGCCGGAGAAGCAGCAGTCGGGCTCGCCATCATCATTGTCGTCTTCCGGGGAAAGATTTCGACGAACGTGGATGAAATGAATCTGTTGAAATGGTAACGCCGTGCCTCTGACTGATTGGCTCATTCTTCTGATTCCAGTCTTCCCGCTGGTAGCGGTGATCATCAATGGCCTCCTGGGAAGCCGGTATTCCCATGACTGGGCATATTGGTTGGCGTGCGGATCGGTCGGTGCCTCCTTCCTCTCCACCATCGGGGTCTTCGCCGACATCCTTAAAACCGGCGCACCTCACGAGGTTATTGCCTACCAATGGATCTTCGGCGGCGACCTCACGATCAATCTCGCATACCTCGTTGATTCCCTCACCTGCATCATGCTGCTGGTCGTGACAGGAGTCGGCTTCCTCATTCACGTCTATTCGGTCGGTTACATGCATGGTGAAACCGGGTTTACACGGTTTTTCACCTATATGAATCTATTCATGGTTTCCATGTTGCTCCTCGTGATGGGCAACAACTATGCCGTTCTGTTCATCGGCTGGGAGGGTGTCGGGCTCTGCTCCTATCTCTTGATCGGCTATTACTACGAGAGAGTCTCGGCGGCCAAAGCGGCCACGAAAGCCTTCGTCGTGAACCGCATCGGCGATGCCGGCTTCCTGTTGGCGATCTTTCTTGTATTCATCAACTTCAAGACCCTGGATTACACCAAGGTGTTCGCCCAAGTCAGCCAGCTGTCGCCGGAGATGGCCACGGCGATCGCGCTCTGCTTGCTCGTGGGCGCCGTCGGGAAATCCGCGCAGCTTCCTCTCTACACCTGGCTGCCGGATGCCATGGAGGGTCCAACCCCTGTGAGCGCCTTGATTCATGCCGCGACCATGGTGACAGCCGGCGTCTATATGATTGTCAGAAACCATGCGATCTACGATCTCTCACCGACTGCCATGATCGTGGTCGGCATCATCGGCGGATCGACGGCCCTCTTTGCCGCCACCATCGGTTTGGTCCAGACCGATATTAAGCGCGTCCTGGCCTATTCGACCGTCAGTCAACTGGGCTATATGTTTCTCGGCTGCGGAATCGGTGCCTACACCGCGGCAATCTTCCATCTCATGACGCATGCTTTCTTCAAAGCACTGCTGTTCCTGTCCGCCGGGTCCGTGATTCATGCGCTCTCGGGCGAGCAGGACATTCGGAAGATGGGCGGACTGAAACACAAGATTCCCTGGACCCACTGGCTCTTCCTGATCGGCACCGTCGCCATCGCCGGCATTCCGCCGCTCGCGGGCTTCTGGAGCAAAGATGAGATCATGGCCCACGCGTTCACACACCATCAGTATCTGCTGTATGGACTGGCTGCGGCCGGCGCATTCTTGACGGCCTTCTATATGTTCAGATTGACCTATCTGACCTTCTACGGGCCATCACGGATGGACCATCATACGGCGGAACATGTGCATGAGTCGCCGATGGTCATGATCTGGCCGTTGGCGATCTTGGGAGGCCTGTCGCTTGTCGGCGGTTTCCTGGGGTTTCCGCCGGAGCACGGGTGGTTCCAGCGTTTCCTTGCCTCAGTCGCAGGCACGGGAGGCGATCATGAGGCGGCGGTTGGAATTGTTGTGACGCTGATGACCATCGCCACCGGTATCGCTCTCCTTGGATGGGGGCTTGCCCATTATTTTTATAGCGTGAGTCCGTCAACGCCGGAACGGTGGGCGACAAAATTCTCGGCCGTCTACACGACCCTTCTGAACAAGTATTACGTCGATGAACTGTACGATGTCCTCTTCGTCGAACCGACAAAGAAGCTTGGCCGGCTGTTCGATTGGTTTGACCGAATCGTGATCGATGGAATTGTCCGGGCAGTCGGTCAGGCTGCAGAACTGGGGGCGGCTGGCTCGACGTGGTTCGAGAAGCACGTGATATACGGCGGCATCAACATTATCGGTTATGGCAATCATCTCGCTGCCAGACAATGGCGACATTTGCAAAGCGGAATGGTCCAGCACTACGCGGCGATGATCGTGGCGGGTCTATTCTTGCTCGCCCTGGTGATCCAGCTGGTGCTGCAACTCTAGAGTTACGCGATGTTGGAAGAACTGGCATCAGCATTCCCTATCCTCTCGTGCATTCTCTTTTTACCGCTCGCCGGGGCTGCCGTCCTGTGGCTCTTCGACGACGAGGACATGATCCGTACCTCGGCGCTGACGATCGCATTGGTTGAACTTGCCCTGTCCCTCTTCGTCCTCCTCCGGTTCGTTCCCGACTCGGCCGCGATGCAGTTCACCGAGCATGTACGATGGATTCCAGCCCTCGGAATCAGCTATCACCTGGCGGTCGATGGCATCAGTGTTCTGTTCGTCGGACTGACGGCCTTCCTCACAGTTCTTATCGTCATCTATTCGTGGGACACCGTACGTCACCAGGTCAAGCTCTACATGATGGCGCTCCTCGCGCTTGAAACCACGACGATGGGCGTCTTTATGTCCCTCGACCTCATCCTCTTTTTTGTGTTTTGGGAGTTGATGCTCATCCCCAGTTACTTTCTCATTAAGCTCTGGGGTGGAGGGGCAGAGCGACACTATGCGGCGCTGAAATACGTGCTCTACACCTTGCTCGGCAGCGTCTTCATGCTGGTGGGCATTGCCCTCCTGAACCTCAACTATCATCAGTGGGCGACGCTCCATCACCTGGAGCCGTCCTATACCTTCGATTTGCTTGACCTACTGACAGTACCGATTCCCCTCCATCAGCAAATTCTGATCTTCTGGTTGATGTTTCTGGGCTTCGCCTTCAAGGCTCCCGTGTTCCCATTCCATACATGGTTGCCGGATGCGTTGCTCGAAGGCCCGATCGGTATGGCTGTGGTCCTGGCCGGGTTGAAATTGGGCACGTTCGGATTCATACGGTTCAGCATCCCGTTACTGCCGGAAGCGTCGAAGAGTCAGCTAGTCGTCTCGATCGTGATGGCGCTTGGCCTGGCCGCCATTTTGTACGGCGCGATCATGGCGCTGATTCAACCAGATTTTCGTCGCCTGTTAGCCTATAGCAGTATCAGTCACCTGGGCTTCATCGTAATCGGCCTCTTTGCGCTCAACTACCAGGGTCTTCAGGGCAGCCTGCTCACAATGATTAATCTAGGATTCAGCACGGCGGGACTGTTCTTTATCGCCGGGTTTCTCTATTCGAGACAGCAGACGACTCAGCTTGCGTCGTTCGGCGGTATGGCCAAACGGGTACCCTTGTTGGCGACGTTTTTCCTGTTCATCGGCCTCGCTTCGATCGGCCTACCAGGCACCAACGGATTCGTGGGGGAATTTTTGATCCTCCTGGGAACCTTTAAGGCCCATTGGCTCTATGGTTCCATCGCAGTGCTCGGAGTCATCTTCGGGGCAGCATACTTCTTGTGGTACTACGAGCGGGCGATGCTCGGCCCGTTAAGTAAAACCGTTAGAGAGTCGATCGGCGATCTCCATTTTCGAGAAGTCGTGATTGCATTGTCGCTGTCCGTCATGATTCTGTGGATCGGCCTCTATCCCGCCCCGTTCTTGAAGATGATGAACGGGTCGGTGCAGGCTTTGGTCGATCGATTGGATCGCGGGACGGTCGCCTCCATGCATAACGCACCCACCGTCAGGGCGGACTGAACCATATGAGTGAATACGTTCTTCTCTATATTTTGTTCGCACCGTTCATGGGCGTGACTGCGCTCATCTTCATCTCGAATCGGCAATTGATGCTCGTCCGCGGAGTTGCGGCAACATCCGCCGGCATCTGCTTACTCGCGTCACTCTACCTGTTTTTTGCCTACGACACCGCGAAGGGCGGGTTTCAGTTCGTGCAGCGCTTCGAATGGTCCAAGCAACTGGGCATCTCCCTCTATCTCGGCGTCGACGGCATCGGGACACCGCTGGTCTTGGCCTCGTCGATCCTCTTGTTCGCCGGCATCTTCGTCTCCTGGCATATCAAAGATCGCACCAAAGAATTCTATATTTGGCTGCTGATCTTGGCTGCTGCGACGATCGGCGTGTTCATGTCGCTGGATTTGTTCTTCCTGTACTTCTTCTACGAAATGTCCGTCATCCCGATGTATCTACTCTTGGGCATGTGGGGAAGCCACACCAAAAAGTACAACGAGATGATAGACCCAGCAGGCCTCAAGCAACGGGATTCCGTCGGCTTCATTTTCAATTTTGCTTCGAACAGCAAAGAATACGCCGCGATGAAACTCGTCCTCTTCTTGTCCGCCTTCGCGGTGGTCGCGCTGATGGGCATTCTGCTCATCTATAAGTACTCCGGCCTGAATACGTTCGACATTCTGGTCCTGCGCGAACAGGCGAAGCTCATGAATATTCCGGTGCTCGGGACGACCCTCGACAAGATCATTTGGGTACTGATCTTCTTCGGCTTTGCCTCCATTGCACCGCTCTGGCCTCTGCACTCCTGGTCCCCCGTCGGTCACGCGGCTGCGCCTGCTGCGACAAGCATGTTGCACGCGGGCGTCCTGATGAAGCTGGGGCATTTTTCGATCATCCGAGTGGCGTTCGAAATTCTTCCCGAAACGACCCGAGAGCTCATGCCGATCGCCGCAGTGCTCTGCATGTTCAGTATCATCTATGGGGGATTCGTCGCCTTTTATGCCGAGGATACGAAATACGTCATCGGCTACTCGAGTTCCAGCCACATGGGATACGTATTCCTGGGCATGGCCGCATTGAATTATATCGGACTGAGCGGCGCGGTAATTTATATGTTCGCCCACGCGATGGCAACCGGCATGCTCTTCGCCATGGCCGGATGGGTGTACGATCAGACGCACACGCGCGACATCCCGTCGTTGGGTGGGCTCTCAAATCGCATGCCCTTCATCGCTGGTTGCTTCGTGGTGGCATGCATGGCATCGATCGGGATGCCAGGAACCGTCAATTTTATCGCCGAAATCATGATCATCGTCGGGAGTTGGGAGAAATACCCCTTGCAGGTCATCGTCGCGGTGATCGGCATTGTGATCACCTTGGCCTACTTGTTCCGGATGATGCGTGGGGTTTTCTACGGGACGATGGATCAAAAATATAGCCATTCGCATGATGCAGTGGCTTTTGCCGATCGCCTCCCGCTGCTGGTGATGATTGCCGTCAGCATTGGGTTCGGGTTGTTTCCCATGCACCTATATAACGTGGTTCGATCCGGGGTCGACCCGCTTGTTGCCAGGATCACTCACGTGGTGCCGATTGCCGCGGAAGCGACAGGCACAAGGCGCGAGGCGCGACGCGATGACGGCGGCACAAGTACCGCGCAGCTCTTACCCCGCTCCACCAGCCATGAGTCCGGAGATCGTCCATGAACTTCTCGCTGGCCATGTCACTATCCGATCTATTGTTGCTCCTGCCGGAGATGCTCCTCACGTTCTGGATCTGCCTGATCCTGGTCGTCGATTTTGCCTTTCCCCGGCTGCCAAAGGAACAATTGGCCTATCTCAGTATAGGAGGGCTCGCAATCACGCTGGGGTGCCTCGCATGGTTTGATGTGACCGGCATCACCGGGACGCTCTTTGCCAACATGTTTGTGGTCGACCGGATGGCCTTGTTCTTCAAGATGCTTATCGTGCTGGCCACCATCTTAGTCACCATCGCCTCCATCGAATATGTTCATCATTTCACGTTCTTCCGCGGGGAATATTATTTTCTGGTCGCGATGTCGGCGCTGGGTATGATGTTCATGGCCTCGGCGAACGATCTCCTGTCCGTCTTTGTGACCCTCGAGTTCTCAACATTCGGGTTCTATGTTTTGGTGGCCTATTTGCGGGAAGACGCCGCGTCAAACGAAGCGGGACTCAAATTCTTCATCCTGGGCGTTTTTGCGGCCGGCCTTCTTGCCTATGGGATCAGCTTGGTCTACGGCGAGACGGGGAAACTCGTCTTCTCGGATATGACGTCTGCACAGGCTACGCCGGGGTTGATCATCGGTTATTTGCTTATCTTCGCCGCATTAGGATTCAAAATCGGGGCTGTGCCATTCCATTCCTGGATTCCCGACACCTATCACGGATCACCGACACCGGTGACCGCGTTCCTGTCGATTGCACCCAAAGGGGCAGCGTTCGCCATTCTTCTTCGGATGTTCTACGTCGCGATCGCCAGCTTCAAACCCACGTGGGTCCTCATGCTGGTGGCGGCCTCGATTCTGTCGATGACCTATGGCAACATCGTGGCAATCGCGCAGAAGAACATCAAACGATTGCTGGCCTATTCGGGCATTGCTCAGATTGGCAATGTGCTCATCGGCCTCGCCGCTGGGACGAAGATGGGAAGTGATGCGATCCTGTTCTATCTGTTGACCTACCTGTTCGCGAATCTCGGAGCCTTCGCCATCGTCATCGCGGTGAGTCAGGCGATCGGTAGCGATGAAATCGAGGATTACAGCGGACTTGGCCGCCGCTCGCCGTTTCTCGCTTTCGCCATGCTGATTTTTCTGTTGTCTCTGGCCGGCGTGCCCCCACTCGCAGGATTCATCGGCAAAATCTATATTTTCGTCGCAGCGATCAAAGAAGGACTCTATACGCTCATCACGGTCGGACTGATCAACATCGTCATCTCCATGTATTACTACCTGATCGTCGTGAAGAAGATGTACATCATCGAACCCCACGACCCGTCACCGGTGTCAATCTCGGGCCCCATGAAGGCCGTGGTATACGTCGGACTCGCGGGGACGCTCGCGATCGGCATCTATCCACAACCGGTGATCGACTGGGTAGTGGCCGCAACGCTGATGTTCTCCAACATTGCAGGTCCAGCGGCGTTCGTTCCGCCCCCGTCGCCTTTCGGTGGATAATCTTTCCTCTTCGTCCCGCCGCGCCCAGCGAGGCTTCTGGTAAAATATTTCTTGCAGGGTATAGTGGGGCAGAGTACAGTTCCGTCACGGGTTTTCCCCTAACGCCGCGGTGTGGGTTCTACATCTATCATGGCATCCGTCACACAAGACCGCCCAACCGTTTCAGCCCCGACGGCACCCGTGCAATCGACGTCGGGCCCCGAGAAGACATCCTCGCCTCCCTCGCGCGTAACCAGAGCTGTGCGATGGTTCGCCAACTGGTCCATCGAGCAACGTGTGCTCGCTGGGTTTGGGCTCGTGTTTGCTGGAATCGTCGTGATCAGCATCGCGTCCTATCGAAACACGTCCGTGCTGATCAAGAACAGCCGGCTCGATACGAGAAGCCACGAACTCGTTCAACTTCTAGGTTCGATCGGCGAGGCATTGGATGATGCCGAGCGCGGGCATCGCCGCTATCTTGTGACCGGCGACGAGGCCTACCTCAAAGGACACAAGACAGTTCTCGAGCAGATGCCCGTCTTCTCTCAGTATCTCCGAGGCCTGACAGAAGGAACCCCCGACCAACAAGAACGGGTGGCGAGCCTTGAACGATTAATCGGTCAACAACTCGATGCCGAGGCCGCCGCTATTTCAGCACGAGAGACAAACGGCTACGAAGGGGTTCGCCGTATCGCCCTCTCCGGCGCAGCGAAACAAGAGCTCGACGCCATCCATCGCTTGATCGTCGAACTGGAAACGACTGAGCAGAAGGCCCTTCGGAGCCGGGTCATGCAATCGACAGGCAGCACGAGAAACACCATCGTGCTCTTGGTCCTCGGTGCGCTCCTGCAGCTCGTTTTGCTCGCCTCCGTGTATTACCTGATCCATCACGATGTCACGGAGCGACGTCGCGTCGCAGCAGAACTCCGCCGCCGCGGAGAGCTACTCCAAGCGGCCAACAAGGAACTCGAGGCCTTCAGCTATTCCGTCTCGCATGATCTGCGTGCGCCCCTCCGGCATATTGACGGGTATGCATCCTTACTATCCAAGACGGCCGGGGAGTCGCTCAACGACAAAGCCAGACGGTATCTCCAAACGATCTCCGACTCCGCCAAGCAAATGGGCCAGCTCATCGACGACCTGCTGGTATTTTCCCGCATGGGTCGGCAAGAAATGTTGCGCACAACCGTAAGCCTGGATCTACTGGTCAAGACCGTCATTCACGATTTGCGGCTTGACTTGCAAGGACGGACGATCTCCTGGACAATTGGGCCATTACCTGAGGTCTCCGGCGATCCAGCAATGTTGCGTCAGGTGTTCATGAATTTACTCTCGAACGCTCTAAAGTTTACAAAGCGTCGCGCCGAAGCAAAGATCGAGATCGGCGCCACTCAAAGGACCGCGGGAGAAGCCGAGATCTTTGTCCGAGACAATGGAGCGGGGTTCGACATGCAGTATGTGAACAAATTGTTTGGTGTGTTCCAACGCCTCCACCGCAACGACGAGTTCGAAGGAACAGGCATTGGGCTTGCGAATGTTCGACGAATCATTCATCGTCATGGTGGCAGGACCCGGGCCGAAGGGGCGGTCGACCGGGGAGCGACGTTTTTCTTTACCCTCCCAACGAAAAGAGCTGTCTGATGACTACCCTGAAACCGATCTTGCTGGCAGAAGACAACCCTCGCGACGCTGAACTGGCCTTGGCCGCGATGGAGGAACATCACATCGCCGACAAAGTTGTTGTCTGTCACGATGGGGCAGAGGTGTTGGATTATCTGTACTGCCGAGGATCTTTTAAGACACGACGTCATGGCAATCCGGCGGTTGTTTTTCTCGACCTCAAGATGCCGAAAGTGGATGGAATTGAGGTGCTGAGAACCATTAAGAACGATACCGACCTCCAGCATATTCCCGTCGTCATGCTGACGTCGTCGCGCGAAGAGCGGGACCTAGCACAAAGTTACGCCCTGGGAGCCAATGCGTATGTTGTCAAGCCTGTTGAATTCCACCAGTTCATCACCGCCGTGAAAGAACTGGGCGTTTTTTGGGGTGTGATCAACGAACCACCTCCGGAAGGCGAGACATCCACTCAGTAGTCTCGCAAGCGAGGACCTGTGAAGTCCCCACTGCGTCTCCTGCTGCTCGAAGACAATCCGGTGGACGCCGACCTGATTACGGCAACCATGACGGAGGGAGGCATTCCCTGCCAGTCCCACCGCGTCGATACGCGTCAGGATTTTGTGGCTGCACTCAAAGAGGGCCAGATCGATCTGATTCTTGCGGACTACTCGATCCCAGGTTTTGATGGATTCACTGCCCTGACCCTCGCTCGGCAACACCGCCCAGAAATACCCTTCCTGTTCGTCTCCGCAACAATCGGCGAGGATCTGGCCATTGATGCCATGCACCAAGGCGCGACGGATTATATTCTGAAGCAACGGTTAGGTCGATTGGTCCCCTCCGTCCAGCGCGCCTTACGAGAGGTAGAAGAACGAGCCGAACGACAGCGCGCAGAGGAGGCCCTGGAGCAAAGCGAGAAGCAGTTCCGACAGGCCCAAAAAATGGAGGCAGTTGGCAGGCTGGCAGGGGGCATCGCGCACGACTTCAACAATCTTCTCACCGTTATCATGGGATACAGCCAGGTCCTGTCGACGGAACTGGGCCCTGAGCACCCACTTCGCAGCAAGATCGAAGAAACCCAGAAAGCGGGGGAGCGAGCCGCCGGATTGATTCGGCAGCTCCTGGCATTCAGTCGCAAGCAGTCGATGGACCCGAAAGTGTTGAGTCTCAACACCGTCGTCACCAATCTGGAAAGTATGTTACGCCGTTTGATTGGGGAAGATATCCGCCTTGTCACCAAGCTTGATCCTGGAAACGGCCGCGTGCGGGCCGACCAGGCGCAGCTCGAGCAAGTCCTCATGAATCTTGTCGTCAATGCACGAGACGCGATGCCGAAAGGCGGAATTCTCACCCTCGAAACCGCTCAAGTCGAACTCACCCGCAGCCCTGTCCATTATCTCCGCCCGTTGGCTCCCGGCCCCTATATGAAATTATCGGTCAGCGATACGGGGTGCGGGATGGATCGCCAGACCCAATCGCATATCTTCGAACCGTTCTTCACGACGAAGGAAGAAGGAAAGGGTAGTGGGCTTGGTCTGTCCACGGTGTTCGGAATCGTCACTCAATGCGGGGGCGGCATCGACGTGGCCAGCCGCGTGGGACACGGAACGAAATTCGACGTGTACTTCCCTAGCATCGAATCCGATGTGCCAGTCGCCGCTGTCCCACAAGGCGCAGGGCAACCCAAACGGGGGACGGAAACCATTCTTCTCGTGGAAGACGACCCGAGTGTCCGCAATCTCGTGCGAGATGAACTGCGCAAACTTGGCTATCGGGTGCTGGAGGCCAAGAACGGCGTCGAAGCCTGCTTGCTGGCAACACAGCAGGCGGGCACGCTCGACCTGTTACTGACCGATGTGGTGATGCCCGGTATGGGCGGTCGAGAACTGGCCCAGCATCTCTCGGTCATCAAACCGGATCTAAAAATCCTCTTCATTTCCGGATACATCGATGACGTCGGTCTCCATGTGGGACATGAGGAAGGCTCCAGCAGCTTTCTCCAAAAGCCCTTTACCCCTGAAGCTCTTGCGCGGGCTGTGAGAGAGCTCCTCGACACGCGATTGCGCACTGACAAAACCAGTGCCGCCGTGCCCACCCCACGAGCGGTTTTGCGCTGAGATCACAGCCCTGCACGTGCCGGCTTCAGAAACTGCGTGATTTGACGGCCCGCGCATCGCCTCTCTATACTCAGCCGCAACGAACCATGAAATACCGCTTTCAGTGTCGTCGACCCTGCACAAGCTTTGCTGTCGCGCTTTTGCTCGGAACGGTATGGCTTGTTATCGGCTTGCCATACCAGGCAACTACCCAAACGTTGACGTGGGATCCTGTCGCGGAAGGACTGTCTGTGACGGTCTGGACGCCGCAGGCACCCTGCCAAGACGTCCCGCCATTTGTCGCCATTGACATTGATCCGGATCGCTATCGCTTTGTGGTCCACCACTATCAGCGGGAGGGACTGTCAGCCCCTCCGGATATTCGTCAATGGCAGAAACAGACAGGTCATGACCTCGTTTTCAATGCCGGTCTATTCCGTGAGGACTTTTCGTATCTCGGCCTGCTGTATGCAAATGGACGCTCGATCGGCAGTAAGCGCCATCCCACATGGATGGGGCTTTTCGTCGCCGAGCCCGTCGACTCGACCTCGCGTCGGGCAAAAGTGTTAGACCTTGCCATCGATCCGTTTGACGAGCAGCAGCCCACTTACCAAGAAGCGGCGCAATCGCTGATGCTTCTCGACCGAACTGGAAAAGTGCGCGTGCGCCAGACGGGCAAGCGGGCCCAGCAAACAATTCTCGCGGAACTCGGCAACGGACACATGCTCCTGCTCAAGAGTACGGATGCAGTGTCACTCTATGCCGTTAGCCAATGCGTACGGGATACATTTCCCGCGGTCCGGCAAGCGATGGCGATGGATGGAGGGTCTTCATCGGACGTGGTCCTGAGCGCAGCAACCGCACAGACAATCAGCAAAGCAGGTGTCCTGCAGCCATGGCTCTCACAGTTGGGCGACAACTCGACAGTCCATATCGGGCTCCCGGCTGTGATCGGCATTAGCCCGCGCCGCACCGCATCAACAACTCAGAGTCGGCAGGAAGAGTCTGCGCGTCGGTAACGGTCCAAGTTATCGACGCGCCGTCTCGATTGGAAACCCTGCATCCTGCCAGGCGTTCATACTGCCGCTGACATTATAGACATGGCGGTATCCCAGATCGGCCAAGGTTTCTGCGGCAATGTTGCTGCGATGGCCCGACTGACAATAGACGACGATGTGGTCATCCAACTGAGCTCCGATTTCGCGATGGCGCGCCTTGATTTCCCGGAAATCGATATTGAGGTCCGTGCCGGGGATATAGCCTGTCGCATGTTCTTCGGCGGATCGTACGTCAATCAAGGCGAAGCCTTTCTGCGTCATAGAGGGAGCTTTCGTCAATCCAGCCCTCAGCTGCTGAACCGTCAGCAGATATGAATGGTGGGCAGAGACGACGCCGACCGCAACGAGCAGTAGAAGCGAGGCGCTAACGAAGAAGGCGGCTCTCGATTTCATGTTCACCCTCCTGTATCGTAGCGGTGGAGAAATTTGAACACATACATTCTAGGAAGACTATGAACCACTGGTCAAGAGTCGCGATCGCCGTGGCGTGCCTCGCGATCGCCAGCTGTGCGGATGGGGCAAAGATCGTCCAAGACGAAGACGGTGGCGGTGTGGTGGTCTATCCATTCAAGGGCGAGCAAGGTCATTTGCTGTCCTCGTTCCGGAAGGATGCGCTCTCACTGATGCAGCAGAAATGTGGAGGTCCTTATACAATTGTGCGAGAGGGCGAAACAAAAAGCCGGGCACGAGTTGCCGGGGCTATCCAAGGTGGTCAGGAAGTTGTCCAGGAGCGACGATGGGGGATCGAGTTTCGCTGTAAATGAGGCGACCAAATCATCGTCAGCGTTCTGAGGCTGCAGTGCCACGAAAGGCTATTAGGTCGTCGATGGTGATCAGGCTCGTGACAGTGACACCTTCCTGTTCCACTCGCGCACGTCCATCCTGCTCCTTCCGATCCACGATGACCAGGGCATGATGAACAATAAGACCTGCATCTCTCGCCGCTGTTACGGCTTTGAGCAGTGACCCACCACTGGTGAGCACATCATCCACGATCAACGCGTGATCGCCGACGTTCACTACACCCTCGATCAATTTCCCCAGCCCATGATCTTTGGGCTGTTTGCGGACGACGAAAGTTCGCCACTCCTGTTTGGGTGTCGCATGATAGGCAAAATCTGAAATGGTCGCGGCAATCGAGATCGCTCCGATTTCGAGTCCCCCAATGCAATCGATCGACAAGTGATTGAGCCTCTGCCATGCCAGTTCTGCAACCAGCGCCCGCGCACTCGGCTGCGCCATCAGGGCGCGGCAATCGACGTAATACGGACTGGTCATTCCAGAAGCTAATCGAAATCCTTTCTGGGGATCCCACTGAAATGAATGAGTCGAATAGAAAGCTTCCACCAAGTTGTTCTTAAGCATAGAGGTTTTTCACGCTCTGGAAACGTCGACTGACACGCTCTCCCATACGTATCGAGCCTCGTAAACAAGCGCCACGAACGCATTTATTCTAGACAGCTTCTTCATCCGAAAACATCTCTTTGTCCTTGATCCCCGCTATCATCGACTAAGACTCGACGAGAAGTTTGGTGACCTACATATCAAGCCGTTGAGTGCCCTGCTTAAATACACGTATTTCATTTGAGAATATTCCGACCTTACGTATAGTACAGGATATCAACGCCCAACCCTTATCGACATGCTGACGCTAGCACGATCCACGCATCGCTGGCGGGCAGTATGTGGGGGGTTGTTTGGGTGGGGGTGTGCGTTCGACCTCTGGTGGAGGTTGCGGTTGTTCAGGATCTGGCTTCTGCCCCACCGGCGTGGATTCAGGAGTCGCACAACCTGACCATGACATGAATACCAGGATGACCAGAAACGATCGAAACATACGGCAACTCGATGACGTTCGGTACGTGCGCGAACTAAGGTGATGCACTGTACACCACCTGCTCGAGCACGGTCCAGTCCCTTGGGCACCAGCATACCCACCAAGCGAGACGGCGCCAGCGAATGACGAACTAGGGGAGCATGCATGAAACGCGATTCGACTCCCGATTATCGGCGAGTCAAACCAGCAGGACTATTTGCAACAATGCTCGTCTGCTGTTTACCCATGACTGGATATGGCCAGGAACCGCTACCGAATGAATCTCGGAGCTCATCCGCAAACACAGCCCTGGGGCAACGCGCTCTTGATTCTCCAGCTGACCTCGTTGTCGAGCCAACCACTCTGTCACCGCTAAAACATCTGGCACCACAACCTACGAGCGAAGCACCCAAAGCACTGATCGCAGAGCCTGCTATTCTTATAGCGGCGTCTCCTGCGTCGGAGGCGCAACCCATCGAGGAACGAGGCGCACAGCCGGCGCAGGATTCGAGCCAGCAATTACGCCAAACCGCTATCGTCAAAGGCTTTCTATTTAACGGCAACACAGTCGTGAGCAAGGGGGAGCTCGAAGCGGTTACCAAACCATACGTCGGTCAAGCACTCGATCTGCCGTTGTTAGAGACAGCGGCCCAGGCCGTGACCGACTACTATCGAAAAAAAGGCTATGTTCTCGCGTTGGCCTACGTGCCTCAGCAAG
>Ga0335070_10003592_pt1 | contig 18124 bp, 18 predicted proteins | sample Lox_Sample_13_FD_206722 | JGI IMG/M metagenome (GOLD analysis project Ga0335070, IMG submission 206722) | Soil microbial communities from Loxahatchee National Wildlife Refuge, Florida, United States - Lox_Sample_1.3 | ecosystem: Environmental > Terrestrial > Soil > Wetlands | place: USA...
ACCCTACCCCCGTGATTTCATCGAGTTCCTCAAGCGAGCGCAACCTCTAAGGGCCCGCAATGATATTCCCCCTCAGAGCCGGTTGTTCCAGGGTGCCACCTGAACGGAACATCGCATCGCCGCGCGCACAATTCCCCCGCCTTCGATGGGGGCAAGTGAGGTAGGGGGTGGCCAAATGGGTGAGACGTGTAACATCCCCCTCCCTTGATGCCTCTCCCACAGGTGGAGGGGAAAAGACTGTCCGACCACACTGAAATCAACCCCGGATCGGCCAAACCTCTCCGGGTCCCTCGCCACAGGCGGAGGTATTGTAGACCAAATCAGGTTCAGCTATTTCTTGGCTTGGGGTAATGGATAGTGTGCGAGATGGACAATGTTGGCACCGGTTTTTCCGAAACGGCTTTCCCACAGCTTCGCAACTCAGCCATTTATGAGGATCGTAGTCGTTCCCACGCCACGGACAGCACTCAAGACGAGACAAGCAATCGTTTCCGGGTTGGGGAAGTATAGGCTGAAGCAGGCTCGCCTGTCAATCGTTTTGTGTCGCGAAATACGGGAACTTGGGATATGCCGCGTGTGCCGGGTTCAAGGCGAAAACCCGCAGCACCGGAAGTCTGGGGCGCCTAGCTCGCATTATGCCCAAACCACCTGACCGGCTCTGTCTCGGCCGCTACCCCGGGCATGGACCGGAGCCGATGAGAGCCGCAGCCAACTTTGGATCCCGTGGGCCACTCTTCATGACTTGCCCAGGCAGCGGATAGCCAAGGATCTTCTCCAAGACACGGGCCGCTCTGATGGTCCTCATAAGGTCGATACCGGTCTCTACCCCGAGCTGCTCAAGCAAATAAACCACATCTTCGGTAGCGAGATTCCCTGCCGCTTGCGGCACGTATGGGCACCCGCCTATCCCTCCCGAGGCGGTGTCAAACGTGGAGACTCCGCTAACGAGCCCGACGTAGAGGTTCGTCATCGCCGTACCCCTATTATTGTGGAGATGGAGCCCAAGCTCTAAACCCGGGAACTCCGTCTGAAACCGCCGTACCACGTGCTCGACCTGAGACGGAACCGCCATTCCCGTAGTATCGGCCATGATGACCCGGATAGCGCCCCTCGCTGCATAGGCCTCCGCAAGGCTAAACACATCCGTTTCAGACACCTCTCCCTGGTATGGGCAGCCGAAGCTGACAGCGATGGCTCCGTTGACTCTGACGCTCTTCTCTCGCGCCACGGAGAAAATCTCATCGAGCTCGGCGACTGACTCGCCGATGCTTCTCCGCAGATTCGCCCGGTTATGCTCCTCCGTTGCAGAGATGACCACCACTAACTCGTCGATACCTGCGGCAACAGCGTTCCTCGCTCCGGTGACATTTGCCACCAAGGCGGAAAGGACGAGCCCCTGACGAGGGACCCTAGCGACGAGCTCAGCCCCGTCCCTCAATGGCGGGACGGCCTTGGGGCTCACGAACGAGGTCACCTCGATATCCCGGATCCCACTCTGCGCAATCGCCTGAACAACTTCAAGCTTCGTGGGCGTCGGCAGGAAGTGTTCAATGGATTGGAATCCATCCCGAGGGGCGACTTCTCGTATTCTGACCCTGGCAGGGAAACTCATACCAACCGGACATCCTCCCGACTGACCCGATCTATCAGTAATCCTCGGGCAAGGGGGCGAAGTTTTTTCGGGCTGTGGCCCAAACCACTTGTCGACCTAGAACCGAGACGTGTTGCCATTCATGAAGCATGATTCGCAGATCATATTGTTCTCGTCGTCGTAGCGCTCGACGACAATGTGGGGATGGAGGAGCGGTAGTTCCTCCCCACACCTGTGACACTTTATTGCCAAGGACCGCTCGAGGTCATAATCCGGATTACCATCCCGTTTCTTCATGACATGGGCTCCCTTTGTGGTGATGCAACGGATCAACCGGGCAAGATGACCCGCCTATCCTATCATCGCCAGATCGTCCGAGGGAAGACCCTGCCGAATCAAGGGGACACCCCACGACCGGCGCGACAATCCTTGCCGTTCGTACCGCCTCTGTGCACGTCTGCTCTGGATAGGGCCGGCTGACAGGCCTAACCGGCGCCATGGACCAATCCCCCGCTGCGCCCGCAGATATGACCGTTCTTGCTTCCGGGCGGTAGGCTCTGCGAGCCTGACGCGGGGCGTCGTCGGCTCTCGCTTATCCCGGGCCCGTTGCTGGGAAGCTGCGACGCACTGACGAGCATGCCTCAGCTCCAATCCCGCCACACCCCGAGATGGTTGCCCCGTGGCACCGCCATCTCCACGATCTCGCCACGACCTCTCGTACATAATGCGGGTTAATCTCTTTGCCTGTCCATTCGGAGTTGCTCATCTTCGGAGGGCCGTACTCTTGCCTGACGAACCGGTGCTATCTCATAACGAGCGGCACCTAAGTATTAATAGAGCACTCCTTAACGGTGGTGTTTGTACAAACATTTTCCTTGACATTTAATAACATCATTGATTACTTTTCTCAAGACGGTTGAAAGATATTTGCCGCAACCCTACTGAGGGAGGTAGAGCTATGGTGAAAACGTTGACTGAGATGGCAGCTGAAATCGTGGCAGCCCAGGCATCTCACGCTGCAATGTCGGCGGAGGAACTCAATGAGGCTTTAAAGAAAGCGTATAGTGCCCTCAAGTTTATTAAGGACCAAGAGGACAAGGGCGAGGTTGCAGCGGAGGCACAGCAGGAGGGGGACTTGCTCCTCCTTCGAGCCAATCCGATGAAATCGATCCAGCGAAAATACGTCGTCAACCTGGAAGACGGAAAACGGTACAAGCAGCTCACCTCGAGAACCTTGGCGAAGTTCGGACTGACTCCAAGAGAATATCGGAAGAAGTGGGGTTTTTCCCTCCGACAGCCGCTGTCGGCGAAATCACTGACGACGAAGCGCCGGAAAACTGCGAAAACCCTCGGCCTCGGGCACAAGCTGCAGGAGGCGAGAAGAAAGAGGCTCAAAGAGAAGGGAAGGAAGTAACGCTCTTCAAGCGAACGAAGGCCATCCCGCCATCCCGGGGGGTGGCTTTTTCGTTCCAGACAAGAAGGGTGTATTGAGAGTTCCTTGCGTGGGCCCTGCCGAGGGGGAGCAACCCCGGCTCCAAAAGCGGATTCCTCGTCTTTCCCGCTATTCCGGGGAGAAACGCTCTGGGGCATCACCCTGGCCGGCGACTATGCGACTCAGGAGCTCGCGATCGCTCTCAGAGATCTCGGTGAACCGCACCGCCACACCTCTCGAGAGCGAGCGGTCATCGGGGTCATAGAGGTTCGATCGCGCCACCCTGCCCTTGGCCAGGAGATACTGGCGTTCAAATGGTATCTTAATGACGAGGCGAAAGGTCTCGTGGAGGCTGGGCTGGCCGCTGCAGCTGATGAACGCCCCGCCCGGGCTGATGTTCCTCACCTCTCCCTCGATGGGACCGGAGGTGGTGAGTATGGTCACCGGCCAGTTCACCTCCGCCCGTGGGTATCGCCTCTTTTCCACGTCCCCCGCCATCCTACGCCCCGACCTAAGGGCTTACCGACGCTCCCTACCCGGCGCCCCACCTTGTCAGACGTGATTTCCCTGAAAACACAAGAGGGGAGAGCCGAACGGCTCTCCCCTCGCTTCACCGTGAGTGGAGCGGGAAACGGGATTTGAACCCGCGACTTCAACCTTGGCAAGGTTGCACTCTACCACTGAGTTATTCCCGCTCGAGTGCCCCTTAGATTACCAAATACATCCCGGTTGTCAAGATGAAATCAAGAGCTCAAGGCCCTCCGCTCAATGATCCGACCGGATGTGGATCTCCTCCCGGTCGAGGACAAACCAGAACTTGCGAAAATACAAGATGCCGGACCAGAGGGTGACAATTACGGCGAGCCACATGAACACCATACCGACTGCGTGGAAGTCGATACCGAAATACTCGTAGTGGAGGAGGAGGCCAAGGATCGCCACGAACTGGAACACGGTTTTTTTCTTGCTTATCTCCGTAGGCGTCAGGATGACCCCTTCAGAGGAGGCGATGCCCCGAAGGCCGGTAACCGCGATCTCCCTGCCGATGATAACGAGCACCATCCAGGCCTCGACCCTACCTAGGGGGATGAGCATGATCAGAGTCGCCGAGACCAGAAGCTTGTCGGCGAGGGGATCGAAGTGCTTGCCGAAATTAGTCACCATCTTCCGGCGGCGAGCGAGGAAGCCGTCCAGCAGGTCGGTGATGGAGGCCAGGCCGAAGAGAAGCGCTGCGACAAAGCTGCTCGTCTTGCCTGAGAAGCAAAGGAGAACCACCATCAGCGGGGTGCAAGCGATCCTGAGGAGGGTCAGCTTGTTCGGAAGAGTATTGATGGGACTGGAATGCCCGCCTGGCATCCCGTGGAGTGGCTGTTCCATGAATATCGCAATCTGGCAGGTTACACTGCCCGGCGCAAGCGAGCGCCGCCGCGAGGATTGTGGAGTGGGTGTGATGCAGCTCTCAGGGCCGCACGCCCTTGTGGCGGATCCTGAACTCGTCCCAGTATCTCAACACCCGGTCCACAAAGGTTCTGGTCTCCTCATATGGCGGGATGCGCCCGTACTTGCGCACCGCATTCTCGCCGGCGTTGTAGGCCGCCAGGGCCAGCGGCACGTTGTTTTGGAAAGAGGCCAGCAGATACTTTAGGTACCTAACCCCGGCATGAATGTTTTCCTGCGGATCGAATGGGTCGGTGACCGCCATAATCTGGGCGGTCTGCGGCATGAGCTGCATGAGCCCCCTGGCACCCTTGTCGGATACCGCCCTCCGGTCGAAATCCGATTCCGCCTTGATCACCGCCTTGATCAGCGAGAAATCTACCCCGTGTTGCACCGAGGCCTTTTGAATGATGCCGTCGTACCGGAAGAAGTACGTGGCGAAGTCCATCCGCGTTTCGGGGATATAGAGGCGGTAACGCACGTGCGTCGGGACATTCGTGAAGTGCACCACGCCGTCCTGGTCCACGTAGCGATAAATGGCCGCTTCACCGACCGCCCCCAAGGCGAGCCCCAGGAGGCCCATCACCACGGAGAATAGCTGTACCCGGCAAAGCCAACCGATCCTCATCTTGGCCCGCCGAGCACCAGAGGGAGTTTGGTTCCATGAGCCTCTCGGAGAAAGAGGTATCATGCAGCACAGCCCTCGATCACTTAGCGTCCACACGCTGCCAGTCATCCAGGAATTTCCGCATCCCCACGTCAGTAAGGGGATGGCGGGTCAGCTGGGAGAGTACGGCGAAGGGGATGGTCGCCACATCCGCCCCCAGCCGGGCCGCCTCCAGCACATGGAGGGGATTCCTGATACTGGCTACAATCACCTCGGTGTCAAAGATGTAGTTCTGGTAAATCTCCAGAATCTGACTCACCAGCTCCATTCCCGTCTGGGCGATATCATCCAGACGACCGATAAAGGGACTCACGTAGGTTGCCCCCGCCTTGGCGGCGAAGAGCGCCTGCAGCGGCGAGAATACCAGGGTGACGTTCGTCTTCACGCCATCCCCCGCCAGCAGGCGTACCGCCTTGAGCCCCTCGGGAGTCATGGGGACCTTGACGACCACCTGCTCGTGGATTTCGGCAAGCTCCTGTGCCTCCCGGACGAGAGCGTCCGCCTCTGCGCTCAACGCCTCGGCGCTCACCGGGCCCTGAACCACCTCGGCGATCTCCCGGATCAGCCGTTTGAACTCCTCTCGGCCCCGACACCCTGCCTTGGCCACCAACGAAGGGTTGGTCGTCACCCCATCGATGATCCCCAGGGCCTTTCCCTCCCTGATCTCCCCCAGGTCCGCAGTGTCGAGGAACACCTTCATTGCCTTCTCCCTCCGACCCGACGAAGGCCCTTCTGGCGCCGGAGCAGGTTGTCGCGATCGAGTCGCGCGGCGCCAATCGGTCAGCCCCTTTGCGCCGATTTACCCGAGTGCTCCACAAGAAAACGATCTCTGCACGCCTCGCTGCAGAAGTGGAAAACCTCACCGGCAACGCGGGCGGAGAACCCCTGCTCTGGAAGAAGATAGGTCCCGCACTGCGGGTCCCTCACGAGTTCGGCAATCTTCCGGTCAGGAGGCCCTTCCCGGGGCCCGGTCCGAGAGTCTTTTATCAGATTCGCCAAGAGCTTGTAAAGCACGATGGCAAGAAGGAGAAAAATGGCAAACCGTACCATGAGTCGCGTCGTCCCCTTCCCCAGCCATCTCCCTCCCAGGGACCGCCGGGACGCCCTGGCAATCTCTCCAGAAAGCAAAATCTGTTCCAGGGAAGTGAGAATCTGCCTCCTCGGTCTCGGACGCGAAGGGATAAGCCATGAGGCAGACTCAGCTAACCCGCATTATGCAAGAGACGCCGTCCTCGATGCAACTGTCCCTTCGGCGGAGCCCAGTACGAGACGGATGAATCCTCAGGATCGATGCGTACATACACGTACGCCGCAATGGCGAGAGATGAGGCGCGGCGGCGCAGATGCGCTTCTTACGACGCCGTCAAGAGTGGACCACCTCGACCCTTCCCCCCTCCTCCCCGAGTGCCTCCAGAAGCGCCGTCACGGTCTTCCCCAGTACGGGGTGGCGGAGGTCCGGCGCGATCTCCTCGAGGGGTTGGAGCACGAAACGCCGTTCGTGGAGCCGCGGGTGAGGCACAGTGAACTCAACTGATGCGACGATCTCCTCGTCGAACAGGAGAAGATCAAGATCGATGGTGCGCGGCCCCCACCTGGCGCCCCGCACCCGGCCGAGGTCGGCCTCAATGGCGGAAAGCTGAGCCAGAAGCCAGCGGGCATCACCCTCCGTCTCGACAAGAGCAACCCCGTTGATAAAGGGCGGTTGATCCGTGAGGCCCACCGGTTCGGTCTCATAGAGGGAGGAGGTCTTACTCAATCTCGAGCCTGGAAGTGCGGCAAGGGCCGCAAGAGCCTTCCTACACGTGGCGAGCCGATCACCCAGATTGGCTCCGAAGCCGATGTAGGCTCGATGCAGAGTCATGGCGGACACCGCCCCTTTTTCTCCTCCCGCCAGGGGAGGGGAACAGAGATATCGCGGGTTCGTTGCAACCTCTCCGGGTCCTCCACCGGAGTTGGAGGGCTCAGGAGAGATAGAAGCTTCCTTCTTGCGCCCGCCCATGACGGAGATCCTGCCGGCCTTCGTCGCCAAGCGCCAAATTTTGTCAAGGGCGCCGTGGAATGGGCGGGGCCTCTACTTCAGCCCAAGCACGTCCTGCATGTCGTAAAGTGCGGGGGGTTGCCCCACCACCCATAGCGCCGCTCTCACCGCCCCGCGGGCGAAGTTGTCCCGGCTGTGGGCCCGATGGATCACCTCCAGCCGTTCTCCAACTCCGGCAAAGATCACGGTGTGCTCGCCCACAATGTCGCCGGCCCTGACGGTCTGGATCCCGATAGACTCGGGCTTGCGCTCGCCAATTAGGCCACGCCGCTCGTAGACCGCCACCTGATCCAGATTTCGCTTCAGCGCCCCCGCCACATTCTGGGCGAGCTTCATCGCCGTGCCGCTCGGGGCATCCTTTTTGTGGTGGTGGTGGGCCTCGATGATCTCCACATCAAAGGCGTCGCCGAGAACTCTCGCCATATCCTCCACCACCTTGAACATGAGGTTCACCCCCATGCTCATGTTCGGAGCCTGGACACAGGGTATATCCCGGGCGAGGGCCCTGATGCTCTCCATCTCCGCGGCGGTGAACCCAGTGGTGCCTATGACCATCGGCTTTCGCGCCGCCGCCGCTTGGTGAAGGTGGCCTATACTGGCGTCGTGATGGGTGAAGTCCACCACCACATCGCCCGCGCCGAGAACAGAGCCAAGGCCCCCGGCAACCTTCACTCCGAGAGGCGGCAACCCTACCACCTCACCCACGTCCCGGCCCACCGCCGGGTGATCGGGCCTCTCGCATGCTGCGCCCAGGGAAATCCCCGCGGTCTGCTGGATGGTATGGATGATCCGGCCACCCATTCTCCCCGCCGCCCCTGCAACGATCGCCTTCACCATATCCCAATCCCCTCCCGGAGCAGGTGAACTGCCGGGTGCTCCCCTTCGCCTTCCCCCGGCTGTCGTACGCCCCTCTCGCCGGCTAGCCCGCATTGTGCACGAGACGCCGTCGCGAGGTCGTGTAGATGGTCGTGCCACCGGGCAACCGCAGGGGCTCGGACCTGAGGCGTACTTGTTCAATACGCCGCAAGGTTCGGGGCCCGAGGACGCCCGGAAGGACGGCCATATCCGCGGTCGCAGCAGGTGTTTCGTGCATAATGCGGGCTAAATGAGCCCGTACTCCTTCAGGTCTTTACGCAACTTGGTCTTGTTCATCTCGGACATGGGAGCCAGCGGCAGGCGCACTTCCGCTGAGATCTTTCCCATCATTTCCAAGGCCGTCTTCACCGGGGCGGGGTTCGTCTCGTAGAACATGGCATGGCACAAGGGCAGGAGCCGGTAGTAGAGAGCCCGGGCCTCGGCCCATTTGTCCGCGAGACAGAGGTCGCAGAGGTCGGCCATGTCGCGGGGTGCCACGTTGGAGACGACTGAAATTACACCCTTTCCCCCTACGGCCATGAGGGGATAGGTGAGGAAATCCTCGCCCGATACCACCGTGAGCTTGTCGCCGCAGAGCTGGATGATGTCGGTGATCTGCTTCATGGAGCCGCTCGCCTCTTTCACCGCCACGATGTTGCTGATCTCTGCCAACCGCGCGATGGTACTCGGCTCGATGTTCACCGCCGTGCGTCCCGGAATGTTGTAAAGCACGATGGGAATGGGCACCTCCTCGGCCACTTTCTTGTAGTGCTGGTAGAGGCCCTCCTGCGTCGGCTTGTTGTAGTAGGGACTGATCATGAGCGCGCCGTCCGCCCCCACCTTCTTGGCATGCGCCGTGAGCTGAATCGCCTCGACCGTGCTGTTGGAACCGGTGCCGGCGATGACCGGCACCCTGCCCTTCGTCTGGGCCACGGTGATCTCGATCACCCGCCGGTGCTCCTCGTGCGAGAGGGTAGGGGATTCACCGGTGGTTCCGCAGGGAATGATGCCCTTGGTGCCGTTTTCGATCTGAAACTCGATCAACTGGCGCAGACCCTCCTCATCCACAGCACCGTTCTTGAAGGGGGTGACGATGGCAACCATTGCTCCGGTAAACATAGTGGCCTCCTTGTCCGCAGGATTGTTCCGACACACCTTTCTTAGCCAAGACCCGAGCGGGGCGCAAACCCGATCACCCTGGAAGCGCCAGTGGTTCCAGGGCCTCCCGCCAAAGCCGCCCCTGGTACACTACCCTGACCTCGCCCTCGAGGTAGACCTCATCCGGCAACCCCGATCCGGCGCGAAAGTGAATGGTAAGGATCTCTCCCCCACTGGTGTGGATCGTCACCGGCGGTTCCACCAGCCCCTTGGCCGCAGCGACGAGGGCCGCCGCCGTTGCCCCGGTGCCGCAGGCGAGGGTCTCATCTTCCACGCCGCGCTCGTAGGTGCGAACGGCGAGGGAGCGGGGACCGACCACGGCGACAAAATTCACGTTGCTGCCCGCGGGGGCGAAGTGGTCGTGAAATCGAACCTTTCGCCCCTCACCCACCACGTCGTGGTGCTTGAGCTCCCTCTCGCCGTCCAAGAGGAAGACGGCGTGAGGCACACCCGTGTTCACCGCCTGGACCGCAATGCGCCGGCCGTCGAGCTCCAGACGCTCATCGAGGCGAAGATGGTGGGGCGGGGTAAGCTGGACCTTCACCCGGCGGTCGAGCACCTCGGCGCGGATGATTCCGGCAAGGGATCGAAAGGCAAGCCGAGACCCGCAGATGCCCAGAATGTGGGCAAACCGTGCCGCGCAGCGAGCGCCGTTGCCGCACATCTCCGCCGTGCTCCCATCGGAGTTGAAAAAGCCCCAGGAGAAATCCACCTCGCCGTCCCTCTCGATAAGAATGAGTCCGTCGGCGCCCACAGAGATCTTGCGCCTGCAGATGGTTCTGGCGAGCTCCGGGGCGGACTCCCGAGGTACCACAGCCTGGCGATTGTCGATGAGAATGAAATCGTTTCCGCTGCCGCTCATCTTGGTGAAGCTGATCGTCGCGCTCATGGGGCACCTTCAGTCGAGAAAGGAAGGGATCTGCTCGCCGCGCAGCAAGTCCTCGTAGGTCTCGCGAGAGCGAATCACCTGAAAGCGATCGCCGCGGACGAGCACCTCAGCCGCCCGAGGTCTCGTGTTGTAGTTGGATGACATGCTGAAGCCATAGGCGCCCGCACTCATCACCGCCAGCAGCTCCCCTTGCTCCATCTGCGGCAGGTTACGGTCGCGGGCGAAGAAGTCTCCGGTCTCGCAAATGGGGCCCACCACATCCGCCCGAATCTGCGGGCGCTCGCGCTCAGCAACCGGCTGGATCTGATGATAGGAGCCGTACAGGCTGGGACGGATGAGGTCGTTCATGCCAGCGTCGACGATAATGAAGTTCTTCGCTGGCCCCTCCTTGAGGTAGAGGACGCGGGTGACAAGGATGCCGGCATTGCCGACGATAACGCGGCCCGGCTCAAAAATCAAGCGACAATCGAGGCGGTCCGTGTCCGCCATGAGGACCTGAGCATACTCCTGCGGGGGTGGCGGCTCCTCGTCCCGATAGGTGATGCCGAGGCCGCCGCCGAGATCCAGGTACCGTATCTCGATTCCCTCACCCCGAAGGCGCTCGATCAACAGTTTGAGACGCCTGAGGGCGTCCACGAAGGGCGCGACCTCGGTGAGCTGCGAGCCGATGTGGCAGTCAACGCCCACCACCTCGAGATGGGGAAGATCCCGCGCCCTGATGTACTCTGCCACCGCCGCCTCCACATCAATCCCGAACTTGTTCTGCTTGAGGCCGGTGGAAATGTAAGGGTGGGTCCTTGCGTCCACGTCGGGATTCACCCGGATGGCCACCGGCGCACGGCGGCCGAGCCTCCCGGCGCCCTCGTTCACCGCCAGGAGTTCCTGGGCCGATTCCAGGTTGAACATGAGGATTCCCGTTTCCAGGGCGTAGGCGATCTCTTCGGCCGTCTTCCCTACCCCGGAAAAGACGATCCTTTTCGGGGGCACTCCGGCCTTGAGGGCACGATAGAGTTCCCCGCCGGAGACGATGTCCACGCCGGCGCCCAGGTTAGCCAAGACGCGAAGGACGGCGACGTTCGAGCACGACTTCACCGAAAAGCAAGTGACGTGGTCAACGCTGGAGAAGGCGCTGTCGAAGGCCTGGAAGTGCCGGGTTAGAGTGGCGTGGCTATAGCAGTAAAACGGGGTGCCCACCTCGCGCGCGATCGCCTCGATGGGCACGTCTTCGCAGCAGAGCCTCCCGTCTCGATAAAGGAAGTGGTGCATAGGATCTCTCCGAGGTGGAGTTGGTTATACGTTATTCGTTATACGTTATTCGGCATTCGGAATTCGTTCCCAGGTACGGCGAAGCCGCTCCCAGAGCACACCGGCCGCTGCCGCAGACAGGGGGGTCTGCGGCGCAAAGCGCATCCGGAGCCTCCACCTTCCTTCACCGACAAGAAAACTCCCCCGGCTTTCCACCACAACCCCGCCCGAAGTTCCGGCCTCGCTCTCCACTATCAATGGCGCGACTATGCGTCTTTGCAGAGCAGACCTCCCTGCCCGACGCCATTTCATCGCGGCTGGAAGCCGCGCCCACGGAAGACCGGCCGCATCACTCGATGGTGACGGTAGCCTCGTTGGACGCTGTTCCGCGGCGATCCTCGGCATTGTACGGTGTGACGCGGTAGAAGAAGAGCCCTTTCCCCGGAAGCTCCTCATCCGCGTCCTCGAAAGACAAGGCTCCCCGTGCGGCGGGAATCTTTCGCATCTCTTCAAAGTCTCGCGGGCATCCGGGGCAGACCTTCTCCGGCCTGCTCCGCTCGATGATGAAACCGGCAACCCCCTCGGAACCGGCAGGGATCGTCCAGGTAAGACGTACCGTCCCACCGTCGACCACCGCCCGGAGATCCTTTACCACCGGCAACCCCGGAGCCTTCGGCGGCCGGGGCGGCGCTTTTTTGCCGCAGGCCCCCGGAGCGAGAACCAAAGCGCAGAGCAGCGCTATGAGACCGACCCGTCGCACCGTCTTAGCTCCTCCCCTCTTCCAGTTCCTGCTCCGCCAGGGTGATCGCCTGTTCCACCTCTGCCGTGGCGGTTCCCCCCGCCGAGCGCCGGCTGTCCACCGAGCGCCGCGCCGTAAGAAGAGGTGGGAGATCCTCCTGGAAGAGTTGTGAGAATCGTTTCAATTCGTCGAGGCTCAGCCCGGCGAAATCCTTCCCCTGGTCGAGACAGTGTCGCACCACGTTCCCCACGACTCGATGAGCCTGCCGGAAGGGCATGCCCTTGAGGACAAGGTACTCGGCCACATCGGTGGCCAGGGTGTGCCCGGCCGCGGCCATCTCCTCGAGACGGGCGCCATTGACGCTCACGTGCTCCCAGAGCCGGGCCATGATGGCGAGACTCTGGCGCACCGTGTCGATGGTATCGAAGAGGGCCTCTTTGTCTTCCTGCAGATCCCGGTTGTACGAGAGGGGGAGACCCTTCATCATGGTGAGGAGCCCCATGAGGTGCCCGAAGACCCTGCCGCTCTTACCTCTGACCAGCTCGGGCACATCAGGATTCTTCTTCTGCGGCATGATGCTCGAGCCGGTGCAGAAGGTCTCATGGATCTCTAGATAGGCGAACTCCTGGGAGGTCCAGAGGATGAGCTCTTCCGCCATCCTGCTGAGGTGCATCATGATCAGGGCGGCGGCGGCGACGAACTCGATGACAAAGTCACGGTCACTCACCGCATCAATGCTGTTCCGCGTGATCTGGGGGAACCCGAGCAACTCGGCCGTGGCCGCCCGATCGAGAGGGAGCGAAGTTCCGGCCAGGGCCGCACTCCCGAGGGGCGAAACGTTGACCCGCTCAAGGCAGTCCTCGAGCCTGTGCCGGTCCCGGCGAAACATTTCGTAGTACGCCATGAGGTGATGGGCGAAGAGTACCGGCTGAGCGTGCTGGAGGTGAGTGAAGCCCGGCATCACCAATCCGAGATGGGCTCGCGCCAGAGAAACGAGGCTCTTCTGGAGATCGCGCAAGTCTTCGCGGGTTCCGTGAATCTCGTCCCGGAGGAAGAGACGAAGATCCAGGGCCACCTGGTCGTTACGACTCCGGCCGGTGTGGAGCTTCCCGCCCACCTCGCCCACCTTCTCCATGAGACGTGACTCGATGGCCATGTGCACGTCTTCCTGGGCGTCGTCGAAGGCGAGGGAGCCGCGTTCGATCTCCCTGAGAATCTCACCCAGGCCTTGAATCATCGCGTCCGCCTCGGCCACGGTGAGCAACCCTTGCTGCGCCAGCATCCGGCAGTGGGCCATGCTGCCCTCGATGTCGTAGCGGTAGAGATGCTGATCAAAACGGATGGAGGCGGTGAAGCTCTCCACCATCTGGTTGGTGGCCTCGCGAAATCTGCCTTTCCACAGGGCGTTCATCATGGTGGCTCCGTTCTCTCTGCCCAGGTTCTTGAAAAACTCTTCTTCATGAGCTCGGAGGAGGCCGAGGCGCGAGCCGGGCCGGTCGGTGAGGCAAGGTGCATCTGGAGCCTCCTCTTAACTCTCTCGCCTGGCGTAAGGTCTGCCGAACCTTGCACCGCGACTCAGCAAGCGGGCCGGACCACCCCGATCTTATTCATGGCGCGACTATGCAGCCTTGCGGAACCGGCCGGCCCGGCTTGGGTCTCCCATGCGTTCTATTTATGGTGGGTCCCGGTCAAGGGGTTTTTCAGCATGCCGCTAGCCAGATCCCTTCACCAGCGCCTGGATCCGGAGGCGGAGCCCCTGAAGCTTGATGAAGCCTTCGGCGCTCGCCTGGTCGTACACCTCGTCTTCCTCGAAGGTGGCGTACTCGGGCTGGTACAGGGAGCGGGGGGACTTCCTTCCCACCACCTGACAGGACCCCTTGTAGAGTTTGAGCCGCGCCGTGCCCCACACGTTCTCCTGGGCCGCGTCCATGGTCTGTTGCAGCATGCCCATCTCCGGGGAAAACCAGAACCCATTGTAGACCAGCTTGGCGTACTGGGGAACGAGGCTGTCCCGGAGGTGCATGACCTCGCGGTCCAGGGTGATGGACTCCACCGCCTGGTGCGCGAGACGCAAGATGGTCCCCCCGGGGGTCTCGTACACGCCCCGGGACTTCATGCCGACAAAGCGGTTCTCGACGAGGTCCACCCTGCCGATCCCGTGCTCCCCGCCGATGGCGTTCAATCGGGCGAGCAGGTCGGCGCATCCGAGCCTGTTGCCGTTCACCGCCACCGGGTCGCCGCGTTCGAAGTCGACCTCCAGGTAGGCCGGGCGATCCGGCGCCTTCTCCGGTGCCACGGTCATGACGAACATGTCGGATTCCGCCTCGCGCCACGGGTCCTCCAGGATGCCACCCTCGAAGGAGATGTGGAGGATGTTCCGGTCGATGCTGTAGGGCTTCGCGGCGGTGGCCGTCACCGGGATGCCGTGAGTCTCCGCGAAGGCGATCAGGTCACTTCGCGACCTGAGGTTCCATTCTCGCCAAGGAGCGATCACCTTGAGTCCGGGGCCGAGAGCGGTGTAGGCGAGCTCGAACCGCACCTGGTCGTTGCCCTTCCCGGTGGCACCGTGACTCACCGCGTCCGCTCCCTCGCGCCGCGCTACCGCCACCTGATGCTTGGCGATGAGGGGCCGGGCGAGCGACGTGCCGAGAAGATAGTGCCCCTCGTAGATGGCATTTGCCCGGAAGGCGGGAAACACGTAGTCGCGCACAAACTCCTCCCGGAGATCCTCGATGACCACCTTGCTCGCCCCGGTGCGCAGGGCTTTCTCCCGCACGGCGTCCAGTTCGTCGCCCTGGCCGAGGTCCGCGGAAAAGGCGATCACCTCGCAGCGGTAGGTCTCGATGAGCCACTTCAGGATGATCGAGGTATCCAGCCCCCCCGAATACGCCAACACCACCTTTTTCACCTGCTGCGACACGATTCTACCCCCTGGGGCAGCAGGCAGAGAGCAGCTGGCAGGAGGAACCTGCCGCGCCATGCTGCCCGCTGCTTGCTGCCAGCTGTCTGCTTATTTCCCCTTGCTCCTCGCCTTCCTTGCTCCCCTCACGGCGTCGCCGCCGAGGAGCCAATCCAGAAGAGCCCGCTGGAAGTGGAGCCGGTTCTCCGCCTGGTCGAAGATCGCCGAGTTCGGCCCATCCATGACCTCGTCGCTGATCTCCTCGCCTCGATGGGCAGGGAGACAGTGGAGGACGATGGCATCGGGCTGCGCCCGGCTGAGCAAGGTCCCGTCCACCTGATAACCGCGGAACGCCTTGAGGCGAACCTCGCGCTCCCGCTCCTGGCCCATGCTCGCCCATACGTCCGTATTGATCACATCGGCACCCGTGACCGCCTCCGCCGGGTCGCGGCAGATACGGATCTCACCTGGAGCGAGCGCCTGTGCCCGCTCAAGAATCTCCTGTCGCGGCTCATACCCCGGAGGACAGGCGAGGACCAACCGGATCGGCAGTCGCGCCGCCGCATTGATCCAGGAATGGGCCACATTGTTCCCGTCTCCGACCCAGGCAACACGGAGCCCGGCCAGATCGCCCTTCTTCTCCCTCACGGTCATGAGGTCGCTCAGGACCTGGCAGGGGTGGTAGAGATCCGTAAGGCCGTTGATGACCGGAATCTGGGCGTAGCGGGCCAGTTCCTCGAGCCGCGCATCGGCGAAGGTACGCACGACCAGGCCGTCCAGGTACCGGGAGAGCACACGGGCGGTATCGGCCAGAGACTCATCGCGGGAGAGCTGGGTCTCCTGGGCGGTCAGGACGACCACCTGGCCGCCCAGCTGGTACATGGCCACCTGGAAGGAGACCCTGGTTCTGGTGGACGGCTTGTCGAATAGGAGCGCCAAGGTCTTGCCAGCGAGGGTCGGCTTCAGGGTTCCCTGGCGCCACTGCTTTTTGAGCCGCTCAGCTCGCCCGAGCAGCGCGTCGATCTCCTCGGTGCTCAAATCCAGTATGGTGAGAAGATCTCGTTTCATCGCCTGCCTCCCTTTTATCGGCTCCGGGGCCTGATCCCGGTGCCGCAGCAGACCTCTACATCTCGGAGAAGACCGTCTCCAGGGCGTGGATGAGACGGTCGATCTCAGCCTCGCTCACAACGAGAGGCGGAACGAAGCGAAGCACCGTGTCCACGGTGCAGTTGATGAGGAAGCCCAGCTCCTGACAGCGCCGCACCACGTCCTTCCCCGGGACCGCGAGCTCCATGCCCACCATGAGGCCGCGACCGCGGACCTCACGGATCAGGCGGGGGTGCCTTGTCTGAAGGGCCTGAAGACGCTCCTTGAAGTAGGATCCCACCGTGCACACCCGGTCCAGGAAGGCCGGGTCGCTGATCCTCGTCATGACCTCGCAGGCTACCGCGGTGACAAGGGGCGTTCCCCCGAAGGTGGAGGCATGACTGCCGGGGGTGAAGGCCTCGGCAGCGTGGTTGGTGGCGAGCATGGCCCCGATGGGGAGGCCGTTTCCGAGCGCCTTGGCGAGAGTCATGACATCGGGAGCCACGCCCTCGTGCTCGTGGGCGAAGAGGGTTCCCGTCCGTCCCATCCCCACCTGGACCTCGTCATAGATGAGGAGAAGATCACGCTCCGAGCAGAGGCGGCGCAACCGCGCCAGATAGTCCGGTCCCGGGATTCGCACTCCCCCTTCTCCCTGGATGGGCTCGACGAGGACGGCACAGGCGGTGTCGTCGACGGCGGCCGCCACCGCGTCCACGTTGTCGAACTCCACGTAGCGAAAGCCGTCCACCAGGGGCTCGAAGCCGTGGTGGACCTTCTCCTGACCGGTGGCGGAGAGGGTGGCCATGGTTCGGCCGTGGAAGGAGCCCTTCATGGTGATGATGCCGTAACGGCCCGCGCCGTGGCGCTCGCGCGAGTACTTCCGCGCCAGCTTGATGGCGGCCTCGTTAGCCTCCGCGCCGCTGTTGCAGAAGAAGACCTTGTCGGCGAAGGAAGAGCCGGTGAGAAGCTCGGCCAGCCGCACCTGGGGCTCGGTGTAGTAGAGATTGGACACGTGGACCAGTTGCCTCGCCTGACGGTAGAGGACCTCGGCCAGGTCGCCCGGGCAGTGCCCGAGGTTGCAGACGGCGATCCCCCCCACGAAATCGAGGTACTCGCGGCCCGCCGCGTCCCAGAGGCGGCAGCCGCTGCCGCGGACGAGAACCAGATCATACCGAGCGTAGGTCTGGCAGATGTTGGTCTGGGCTGACTGCTTTAACTGAGATCCATCCATAGACTGCCTCTCTTAGCCCGCATTATGCACGAGACGTCACCGCGAGACCATGGCGATGGTCGTGCCACCGGACGCGGAGAAAACGGGGCGGCGCCGGGAGCGGGGATGGTCTGCGGCGCAAAACGCATCCGGAGCCTCCACCTTCCGCGGCTGACAGGAGTGACTCCCAAGCTTGCCACCACAACCCCGCGCGAAGGCCTCGCCTCGCTCTCCCCTATCAATGCTGCGACTATGCGCCTTTGCAGAGCAGACCGTCCCCGCCCCTGCTCCCTCACGCCTCGAGCCTCAAGCCTTCCCCACGATCTCCGTCCCGATTCCCCTATCCATGAAGATCTCGAGGAGGAGGGCATGCTCGACCCTGCCGTCGATGATATGCGCCTTCTCCACCCCCTCGCTCAGGGCATCCAGCGCGCAGCGCACCTTGGGAAGCATGCCGCCTTTGATAATCCCCTTGCCGATGAGCTCCCCGGTCCTTTCCACATTCATGCTGGATACGAGCTTCCCCTCGCCGTCCAGAACCCCCGGCACATCGGTGAGAAGGATGAGCTTGCTCGCCTTCAATGCCGCCGCCACCGCCCCGGCAACCAAATCGGCGTTGATGTTGTAGGTCTCGCCGTGTTCTCCCACGCCCACGGGGGCGATGATGGGGATGAAACGGCTCGCCTCAAGGGTCTGGATGATCTCCGGGTGGACCGCCTTCACCTCGCCCACCATGCCGATGTCGATGAGTTCGGGCGGTTTGTCCTCGCCCTGGTCCTTGTACAGGTGAAGCTTGCTCGCCTCGATCAGGCGGCCGTCCTTGCCGCTCAGGCCCACAGCCTGGCCGCCGTGGTGGTTGATGAGGGCGACAATCTCCT
>Ga0335070_10003593_pt1 | contig 18114 bp, 32 predicted proteins | sample Lox_Sample_13_FD_206722 | JGI IMG/M metagenome (GOLD analysis project Ga0335070, IMG submission 206722) | Soil microbial communities from Loxahatchee National Wildlife Refuge, Florida, United States - Lox_Sample_1.3 | ecosystem: Environmental > Terrestrial > Soil > Wetlands | place: USA...
TGGTTGCCTTTGTTGGAATGATCCGCTTTAAATGGGGAATGATCCCGGTGATAATTGGCTCTGCCCTGGCAGGGTATATATGGAAGATGCTTATCTAATGAAGGGCAAGTAGTTGCCCTTACTTGAGTCGTATGTCAAAGGAGGTTCGCAATGAAAGAAGTAACAGAGATGGCGGTAAAGTTGATGGCAGCGTCTGCGAGGACTGCTCCCAAGGCTGGTTGGAAAGACTTTCTCGAAATCGTCGTAATCACAAAGGATGAAGATCTTAAGAAGATTGCTGATGCGATGAAGCAGTATGCGCCGAAGAGCACAAATGAGGCATATTGGCTGAGGGATGCGTCCAACATAGAGAATTCCCAGGCCCTTCTTCTTGTAGGGTTAAGCAAGCCAGTAACCGCAGGGTATGATTGCGGAGGATGCGGTTATCCCACCTGTAAGGAATTTGAAAAGGTTAAACAGATGAAGGACAAGGAGATGGGATACACAGGCCCCCATTGTGTGATGAGAATGATAGATATCGGCGTTGCACTGTCATCAGCGGCAAAGACAGCAAGCCTTCTGAATGTCGACAACAGGGTCCAGCAGCGTGTTGGCGCTGCGGCAAGGGCTCTGGGACTTATCAAGGGCGAGGTTGTGATGGGCATACCGGTGAGCGTCACAGGAAAGAGCATCTATTACGACCGCCAGACACCGGTGAAACACTAAGAAAAACATAATGCATAGACAGGCAGGACACGGTATTTGAGCGGTTTCTTTTGCTGATAGTCCAAATACAATATCTAAATATCGAGAGGCAAAAGCCTCGGAGGTCGGAACGACCGAGAATGAGCAAAAATATCGTGTCCTGCCTGCGTATGAGGTAGATTAGATTTATGACAAGCATTCTCTCTCCCTTTACCGCACTCTGCTCGGTCGGCTTCTTTGCCAGGCTGTCTTACGCCCTTGCAAGAAGCCCGGTGCTTCCGCTTTTTGCCCTCTATCTCGGAGCAGGTCCCGAGGCGATCGGGTTTGCTGTGGGAATATCGACCGTAACAGGGATATTTTTCAAACTTCCCGCAGGTGCGTTATCAGATGTGATAGGCAGAAAGAGGACAATGATGGTCGGTCTTCTCTTTTTCGCCTTCATGCCCTTTGCCTATCTTCTGGTGAAGGATTACAACCTACTTATTATTATCAGGTTCTTGCACGGTCTTGCAACGGCGATCTACGGGCCTGTGTCCATGGCAGTAGTCGCAGATATCGCCGGCGCGAAAAAAGGAGAGATGCTTTCGTGGTTTTCTTCAGTAACCATAATCGGCAATCTCCTGGGTGCTCCGCTAGGCGGCTTTATACTCCACAGAAGCCCCGGAGCCGCAAACCCCTCCCTCATTGATTTTCAGTATGCATACCTTGCAAGCGGTATTGCGGGTCTCCTATCGCTTATTTTAGCGATCGGTCTACTGCGGGGAGACAAATCTACATCTGATGGGAGAGGACTCAAGGAAGCATCCCTGAAGTTCATCTCAGGAATAAGAGAGGTCATAAGCAATAAACGGGTTGCAATCACTTCTGCAATAGAAGGTCTTCAGAACATGACCATGGGTGCCCTGGAGGCCTTTCTGCCGATCTACGCGGTAAAGGTTGTCGGTCTCAATGAGTTTCAGGCAGGTATCCTCTGGGGAGTGCAGGTGGTAACCACAGTACTCTCAAAGCCGATTATGGGAAGGACATCAGACAAATATGGGAGAAAAGCATTGATAAGCGTTGGGATCCTCATATGCGCGGTCTCCTTCGGCCTGATACCGGTATTCAAAAACTTTTATCTGCTTATGCTTGCCGCTGCGTTCTTCGGCCTGGGAGAAGCACTCGTTACCTCTTCTGGCGCAGCTTTTGTAGCAGATCTCTGCAAACGAAAACACTTCGGGACTGCCATGGGGACTTTCGGTACGATTTTCGATATAGGGCACGCATCAGGCCCTATACTTGCCGGGTTCCTCCTGGCACCCCACGGTTATCTTTTTTCGTTCTGGGTAATGTCTGCTGCCCTTGTGATCGCAGTGCCTTTGTTTATCATGACTGTGCATGTTGAAAGAAATGCATAGAGGCGTCATTATTACTCTGGTCACTATTCTTTCTCCTTTGTACGCGGCCTCTATTGGGATCAATAGAATTCGGCAGGAGGAACATATGAAAACGTTCGGGAAACTTTTAATGGGGGTTACCATGTTTGGGATAATGCTTTCTTCCGTAGTTGCACTTGAGAGTAAGAAGTTTGACTTTACTAGTGAAACACCTAGGGCTGAATCAAAGGCATTTAGCGCTCTGGTTGGCGACTGGCGCATCGATAAGGATGGCTCTAACCTTGTATATGCCGTCGATGGCAAAGAAAGAGTGCCGGGGTTATCAGCAGGCGCTGATGGCTATGCAAGAGATCTGTACGGCGAGAAGTCCGCCGAATTTCTCAAAGGCATCGAAGCATTGAAAGATTATCCTCTCACTGTGTGCAAGGAATTTCAAAACTTCAAAAATGGAACGCTGACAGTATCCTTTAAAGCAATCAGTGGGAAAGGAGACCAGGCAGCCGGAATTGAATTCAATATCAGACAGAGCGGTGAGTATCTTGCTATGAGGGCCAATGCCCTGGAAAATAATCTCGGGCTTTTTAAGTTCGAAAATGGGAAACGTTCACCTTTGCAATGGGCACAAGATGTCCCTCCGCCCGAAAGAGAATGGCACACACTAAAAGTGGTGATCAAGAAAAAGAAGATTGAGGGGTATCTCGATGACAAGAAATACATCGATTATACTTATGACGATACTATAGACGGAAGAATCGGACTCTGGTCAAAGGCTGATTCGCATGTCTTTTTCAACAATTTTACGGTACAATCTGAGTAAAGGGAGTTATCTCATAACCTTAATCCTGATGCCTCGGATTAGGCAAATTGATGATGGAAGGAGAAATTATCATGGGTCCTGCAGAATTTTGTCCAGTGGGAAAACTTGAGAAGCTGCTGGTAGCAACGGACCGTTCTGAATTCAGTGAAGGAGCCGTAAGGGAGGCGATAACCTTCGCAAAGAAGTGCTCGAGCAGGCTTTTCGCGATATCGGTGCTTGAATCGAATCCTGAGTATGAGACGATCGGTTCTAATGTTTTTCAAAAAGAGGAGGCGGAGGCATTGGCCTATCTTGAATCTGTTAAGGAAAGAGCGTCACGAGAAGGCCTTGGTTGCGAGATTATCCTCCGCCAAGCAGACGATCCTTCACAGACGATAGTAAGCGAGGCAAGCAAAAAGAACGTGGACATGATAGTAATCGGCAGGCATGGCCGCACAGGACTGATGAAGGTTCTCATGGGTCAAGTTGCCGCAAAAGTTATAGGGAATGCCTCCTGCAAGGTTTTGGTTGTCCCGAGGGCGGCGAAGATCGAATACCGGAATATCCTCGTCGCCACAGACGGTTCGGTCCATGCGAATGCAGCCGTAACGGAAGCGATCGCCATTGCGAAACGCTGTGGGAGCAGTCTTATCGCTCTCTCCGCCATGCACGACGAAGGTGAAAGGGCAGAGGCAACGGCCCACGCGAACATGGCTGTCGAACTGGCGCAGAAGGAAGGGGTTTCTGCTGAAGCGGTCACCCCTATGGGGGGGTCGTTCACTGCAATCGTCGAGACGGCATGCGGCAGGGGCGTTGACCTGATAGTTATGGGAACCTACGGAAAAACCGGACTGAAGAAGTTCCTCATGGGAAGCTCAACCGAGAAGGTCATTGGAAACGCCGGCTGCGCAGTGCTCGTGGTGAAATCTCTGTGAGATGTCTCATTATACGTAACCGGCTTTTGCCCCTTATCAATTGCCCCAAAGTTTTGTTACAATAGGGCAAATTATGGAGAGGTGAAGAGATGAAGAAAATAGTGGCTATTCTATTACTGGCTTTTGTAGTGTTCGCATGCAAACAGAAGGAAGGAGCAAAGCCGCAGGCTTCGCTCCCCGATGGTCCGATCCAGTCTCTGCCTGGCAAGACATTAGAAGAAGAGAAACTCCTTAGAGATGTGCTCTCCAAGGACCCGAAGAATCTGAATGCGTGGCTACAGCTTGGAAACATAATGATGGACTCGGCAAGATTCAACGAGGCCGTAGACGCGTACGCAAAGGCCCTTGAACTTGACCCGAAGAATGTGGATGTTCGTGTGGACATGGGCACATGCTTGAGAAATTCCGGGAAACCCGATCTCGCCATCAAGGAATACAAAAAGGCCATAGAAATAAATCCGAACCACGTATATGCCCATATAAATATGGGGGTTGTCCTCTCTGATAAGAAGGAGTACAAGGCCGCAGTGAGCGAGCTTGAAAAGGGTCTTAGTCTTAATCCGAATTTACCCAACGCACAGGCTATCAGGCAGGAGATAGAGAGGATGAAGACGCTGAAATAACTTTTCATTTATTTCCCAACGCATGAAGAAGGAAAAGATACAGGTCGTAAACACAATCTTTATGCCGGGAGGGCGTTCCCATCATAACAAAAAACGCAGGCTGAAGCCTGCGTCCCCAGATATTCTTTTGTGCTATTTGGTTATCTCAACATTTCTTTTTGGAGGTCCCTGACCCCTTGGGATTCACCCCTCAGGTGGAGATCCCAAGCTTAGGGAACACCACGAGCTGGAGAACAAGCCACACGACGAGAACAATAACCACTAAAAGCAAATCACTCATTGCCCTTGGGTTCCACTTTCTTTTCCTTTGTCTTCTTAGTCTCGGCTTTTTTCCCTTCCGTTGCCTTTCTTACCTCTTCATAATCTACAAACTCAAGGACAGCCATCGGGGCAGCATCGTTCACTCTGTTTCTTGTCTGGACAAGCCTTAGGTATCCCCCGTTCCTCCCCGAAAATCTTGGGGCGATCTCATTGAAGAGTTTGGCAATGGAACTCCTGCTAGGCACATGGGAAAGGGCCACCCGTTTTGAATGGAGGTCTCCTTTTATGCCCAGGGTAATGATTCTTTCTGCCAGTTTTTTCACTTCCTTGGCCTTGGCCAGTGTTGTCTCTATCCTCTGATGCTCGAATAACGATGCCATAAGCCCTCTCAGAAGGGCCTTTCTCTGATTCGCAGTTCGACCAAATAGTTTCCCGGAAACTCTATGACGCATACCCTTTCATCCCCCTACCATTACTTAACTGCATCCGTGTCAATTCTCATACCGAGGTGCAACCCCATGGAATGGAGTATCTCCTTTATCTCATTCAAAGACTTTCGACCAAAATTCTTTGTCTTTAGCATCTCGTACTCTGACTTCTGCACCAGTTCGGAGATGGTCTTGATATTCGCATTCTTCAGGCAGTTGGAAGCCCTCACCGAGAGCTCGAGTTCATCCACATTCTTCAAGAGATTCTCATTAAAGGAGGCGCTGCCCGAAACGGATGCCATGGCCGTACTCTCTTCGTACTCCGCGCCCGTTCCCTCTTCTTCGGATATAAAGAGGTCCATGTAATCTATGATTATGGATGCTGCCTGTGAAACTGCGTGTTGGGGCGTGATGCTCCCGTCTGTCCATATCTCCATTACCAGCCTGTCATAATCCGTGGCCCTTCCCACCCTTGCCTTCTCAACAGAGAAGTTCACCTTCTTGACAGGACTGAACACCGAGTCTATGGCAAGCATATCCACTGGGAGATCCGCTTCCTTGTTCAACTCCGAGGCTACATATCCCTTTCCTTTTCTGATGTACATCTCAGCCTCAAAGGATACCCCCTTATCCAGCGTGGCGATTACCTGTTCGGGATTAAGCACCTCAATAGCTGAGTCCACATGCAAGTCCCCGCCCTTTGCTTCTTTTGGACCGCTCACCTTAATGGTAGCGATCTTCTTGTTGTCCGAATACATCTTGAATCTCAGCTTCTTTATGTTAAGGATAATATCCATAACATCTTCCTTCACCCCTGTGATATGGGAAAACTCGTGGAGTGCGCCCCTTATCTTCACCGCAATGACCGCAGCACCTTCCAGAGACGAAATCAAGACCCTCCTGAGGGAATTCCCCAACGTCGGGCCATAACCCCTTTCAAAAGGTTCTGCGATGAGTTTCCCGTAGGTATCGGTCAATGTCTCTTCATCAAACCGAATCTTATCGGGTAATTGAAAGCCTTTTTTTCTTAAATCCATATAAGGCCTCCTATGCCTTAAATTTTAACCTGGTTCTATTTGGAATATAATTCAACGATAAGCTGTTCCTGCACAGGAAGCTGTATCTCCTCCCTGGACGGAACATGCACAATCTTGCCCTTAAAGTTAGCCGCATCTATCTCGAGCCAGCTGGCAAGCCCGCGATGCGCGGCCTTGTCCAGATTTTCTTGAATTGACTCTATATCCCTGCTCGACTCCCTGACCTCGACCACGTCACCCGCCCGTGTGCTATAGGAGGGTATGCTCACAGACTTCCCGTTTACCTTAAAATGTCCGTGAGTGATCAATTGTCGCGCCTGCCTTCTGTTTGCAGAAAACCCCATCCTGTACACTACATTGTCAAGACGGCATTCAAGGAGCTGGAGAAGGATTTCACCGGTAATGCCTTTGCGACGTTCTGCCTCGTGGAAATATCTTCTGAATTGGGTTTCGACGAGCCCGTATGGTTTTCTCACTTTCTGTTTTTCCATCAACTGCACGCCGTAATCAGAGAGCTTTGCCCTGCTTTGTCCATGCTGGCCCGGGGGATATTTTCTTCTCTCTACCCCGCATTTCTCAGTAAAACATCTATCACCCTTGAAAAAGAGTTTTTCCCCTGCCCTCCGGCACATCCTGCATACTGATCCTATGTATCTCGACACTACACCCTCCTCCTCTTTGGCGGTCGGCACCCATTGTGAGGAACAGGCGTCACGTCCTTGATGAGATTAATATCAAGACCGGCAGCCTGCAGTGCCCTGATGGCAGATTCCCTTCCCGCACCGGGCCCTTTCACGAACACATCCAGTTGCTTCATGCCAAAATCCATTGCCTTTTTCGCAGCAGCCTCTGCGGCCATCTGTGCGGCATACGGCGTTCCCTTCCTTGAACCCTTAAATCCGAGACTGCCTGAACTCGACCATGCAACCACATTGCCGTTCTGATCGGTAATACTCACGATCGTGTTATTAAAGGTTGCCTGGATATGGGCAGAACCGGTATGGATATTCTTCTTTTCTTTTTTCGAAGTCTTTTTCCTCTGGGCCATAAATGTTATGCCTCCTTCTTCTTGCCCACAACCAGCTTTCTAGGGCCTCTCCGTGTGCGCGCATTGGTCTTTGTCCGCTGCCCGTGGACCGGCAGCCCGAGACGATGCCTCTGGCCCCTATACGAACCGATGTCAATGAGCCTCTTTACGTTCATAGACACCTCGCGCCTGAGATCACCTTCCACCTTAAAGTCCCTGTCGATCACATTTCGTATCTTTACAATATCCTCATCTCTCAGATCCTTAACTCTCACATTAGGGTTAACCCCTGTCTCGCTCAGTATCTTTTGAGACAGCGGTCTTCCGATGCCAAATATTCGTGTAAGACCGATTTCTATCCTCTCGTTCTTGGGTAAATCAACACCAGCGATCCTCGCCATCCCTCCTCCTATCCTTGTCTCTGTTTGTGCCTGGGGTTCTCACAGATAATCCTAATCACCCCTTTTCTCTTCACTACCTTACACTTCGCACATATCGGTTTTACTGATGCCCTAACCTTCATAGTCTAACCCCACCTATAAGAAATTCAAAAATGTTCATGCCCTACCTTCAGATGAGACTCCAATTGTAAGCTTTGCCTTTTCCTATTTGAACCTGTAGGTAATTCTTCCCTTCGTGAGATCATAGGGAGAGAGTTCCACGGACACCTTATCCCCGGGCAATATTTTTATAAAGTGCATCCTCATTTTGCCCGATACATATGCAAGGATAACCTTTCCGTTTTCGAGTTCAACCCTGAACATTGCATTGGGGAGTGTCTCTACGATCGTCCCCTGAACCTCTATATTCTCTTCTTTTGGCATTTAACTTCAAATTATAAAGACTTTAGTCTGTTTTAGTCAAGATTCTCGGACCATTCCTTGTAATGGCAATGGTATGTTCAGCGTGGGCCGAAAGGGTGCCGTCAGCAGTAACCGCAGTCCATCCGTCCTCCAGGATGGATACTTCGTACCTACCCTCATTGACCATAGGTTCAATTGCCAATGTCATACCCTCCCTGAGCCTCGGTCCACGACCTGGATCACCAAAGTTCGGAACCTGGGGCTCTTCATGCAATGACCTTCCTATTCCGTGACCCACAAAGGCCCTCACCACAGAGAAGCCACTTTTCTCTACATGTTTTTGAATCGCATGAGAGATATCGGATATCCTGTTACCAGGCCTTGCCCGTTCTATGCCAAGCGCGAGAGACTCCTCGGTCACCTTGATAAGCCGCTCCGCAAGTGGGCTTATCGTGCCGACAGGAAAGGTGACCGCACCGTCGCCATAGAATCCGTCAAGAAACACACCCAGGTCTATGCTTACAATATCTCCCTCTTTTAACCCCAGAGAGGAAGGGATACCATGAACAACCTGGTCATTGACAGAGGTACAGACACTTGAGGGGTAATTCCTGTATCCCTTAAAGGCAGGGATCGCACCCTTCGCAACCACCATCTTTTCAACGAACCCTTCAATCTCCCTTGTCGTAATCCCCGGCCTCACCATTCCCTCCAGAGCCCTGAGGGTCTCAGCCACAATACGGCATGCCTTAGCCATCCTTTCAATCTCGTCAGGAGACTTCAGGATGATCATTCAGGCCTCTCATCTCCTCCCTTTAATCCTTCCTTTGCGGAGGAAGCCCTCATATGATCTTGTAAGGAGATGAGACTCTATCTGTGAAACGGTATCCAGAGCAACACCGATGACGATCAGGAGAGAAGTCCCTCCAAAGTAAAAGGGAACATTAAATTTCCGTATGAGTAACTCCGGCAAAACACATACGATCGCAAGGTAAAACGCACCCACAAAGGTTAACCTCGAGAGGACCTTATAGATGTATTCCGACGTTTTCTGTCCAGGTCTTATCCCGGGGATATACCCTCCGTATTTCTTGAGGTTATCCGCAATGTCAACCGGATTGAAGACAATAGCGGTATAGAAGTAACTGAAGAAAAATATCATGCTTACGTAAAGCAATGTATAGAGTGTCGTACCAGGGGAGAACTGCTTTGCCACCTCCTGCACCCATGGGACTGCGATAAATCCTGCAACGGTCGCAGGGAACATGATTATGGAGGAGGCAAAGATGGGGGGGATGACTCCCGCGGTATTGATCTTCAGAGGCAAATGGGTGCTCTGTCCTCCGTACACCTTCCTGCCCACCACCCTCTTTGCATATTGTACAGGGATCTTTCTCTGGCCACGCTCAATGAATACAATGGCACCAACAACCCCGATCATCATGACCACAAGAAGGATCACGAAGAAAAGGGACAATTCACCTGCCTGCACGAGCCTGAAGGTGCTCGCCACTGCATTGGGAAACCTGGCAACAATACCCGCAAATATGATGAGGGATATCCCGTTCCCGATCCCCCTCTCGGTGATCTGTTCCCCAAGCCACATGATAAATGCGGTACCTGAGGTGAGAGTGAGCATAGTGAGCAATCGGAATGACCACCCCGGGTTCTGTATGAAGGCGCCCTGCGCCATGCTTTCGAGTCCCACCGCAATACCAAAAGACTGAATAGCACTTATGACCACGGTACCATACCTGGTATATTTGATGATCTTCTTTCTCCCCGCCTCCCCTTCCTTTGCAAGCTTTCCGATAGCCGGGATAACAACGGTAAGGAGCTGGAAAATGATGGAAGCACTGATGTAGGGCATTATCCCGAGAGCAAATATGGTGACCCTGGAGAGAGCGCCCCCCGAAAACATATCGAAAAAGCCCATGAGAGCACCGCCCTTGTCAGTGAGGAACTTGCTCAGTTCTTCTCCGTTTATGCCGGGAGTGGGGATATGGCATCCAATTCTGTACACTGTGAGAAGCGCAAGGGTAAATAATACCCTGCTCTTGAGCTCGGGTATCTTGAATATATTCTGAAAGCCCGTAAGGACCCGCAACTAGATCACCTCTGCCTTACCACCCGCGCCCGCTATTTTCTTCAAAGCGGTTTCACTGAAGGCATTTGCTTTTACCGTGAGTGGCTTGGTAATCTCACCTTCGCCGAGGATTTTGAGGCCATCCTTGATATCCTTCACTATACCCCTTTCATACAGCGCTTCGGGGGTGATCACATTCAGATCCTCTATTCTTGAAAGGTCCTTCAGGTTTATAATTGCATACTCTTTGGAAAACGGATAATTCGTAAATCCCCTCTTTGGGATCCTCCGCTGGAGCGGCATCTGCCCTCCTTCAAATCCAGCACCCTTTGTGCCTCCTGACCTGGCCTTCTGTCCTTTATGCCCCTTCCCGGAGGTCTTGCCGAGACCGGAGCCGACACCACGTCCGACTCTTTTATTCCCTTTTCTACTCCCTTCCGCTGGCTGCAACTCTTCTATTCTCATGATTCCCTTATTCCTTTTCGCCTCGGCGAATCTCCGATATCTCTTGACCCTCTGTCTCTTCCTCTGTCTTTCTCCTCAATTTAGAGACAACGTGGGGATCCTTAAGTCTCACGAGTCCGTCAATAGTCGCCTTAACCGTATTGAACGGGTTATGCCCCCCCAGAGCCTTGGTAACTACGTCCTGGATCCCCGCCACTTCAAGTATCGCCCTCACCGCACCTCCGGCGATAAGCCCGGTACCTTTCACGGCAGGGTTCATGATGACGGTCCCTGAACCAAACTTTCCGATGATCCGGTGTGGAATTGTTCCATCCTTAACAGGAAACTTGATGAGGGATTTTTTCGCCTGTTCTACCGCCTTCCGTATGGCCTCGGGCACCTCGGTTGCTTTTCCCTTACCGATGCCTACCGTACCGCCGCCGTCACCCACCACCACAAGGGCACTAAAGGAAAACCTTCTTCCTCCCTTCACCACTTTTGCGACCCTGTTAATGTAGACAACCCTATCCTTCAGGTTCAGTCCTTCTGGATCAATTCTTCCCACTCTCCCTCCTTACACAGTCTTTAGTAATCAGTTGTCAGCCTCAGCCTAAAACTGAAACCTGAACGCTCACAAGTATCTAGAATTCCAGCCCCGCTTCTCTCGCTCCATCTGCAAGAGCCTTTACTCTGCCATGATATAGATATCCACCCCTGTCAAACACAACTTTTTTCAAACCCTTTTCAAGGGCCCTTTTCGCAATGAGTTCTCCAACTTTTTTCGCCATGCTCACATTGCCCTTGTGTCCCTTTTCACCACTAAAATCCTTATCAAGAGTCGAGGCGGCCACAAGGGTGCTCCCCTGAGAATCATCAATAATTTGGGCATAGATATGATTCAGACTTCTATATACCGAAAGCCTTGGTCTCTCAGGAGTCCCGGAGACCTCTTTCCTTATTCTCTCATGTCTTCTTATCCGCGCTTCCGTTATGCTTTTCACTCAATCCCTCCCGCCTACTTTTTGCCCGCTTTACCGACCTTAAGTTTTATCCTCTCGCCGGCATAACGGATACCCTTGCCCTTATAGATATCAGGAGACCTCAATGCCCTTATATTCGCCGCAACCTGTCCCAGTTGCTGCTTGTCGATCCCTGAAAGGGTGACGGTGGTCTGCTTCTGATCCACAGCGGCACTAATCCCTGGCGGCAGCTGAAAGTCAACAGGATGGGAATACCCGAGGGTGAGGGCAATTTTACTCCCCTGGACCTGTGCCCTGTATCCCACTCCTGATATCTCAAGGATCCTCTGATACCCCTGAGAGACCCCCTTCACCATATTCGCTACAAGGCTTCTCGACAATCCGTGCAACGACCTGTCCATCTTGGAATCGCTGGCCCTCTCAATCAATACTTTTCCTTCACCAAGGCTGACCGTGATTGCCCTAGGGAAATCCCAGTTTAACTCTCCCTTTGGTCCCTTCACCCTGATGGTCTGGCCCTCTAATTTAATGTCCACACCACCGGGAACATCTATTGGTTTCTTTCCTATCCGTGACATCTTAAATTCCCCTTACCAGACATAACAGATGACTTCCCCGCCAAGACTGTCCCGACGGCATGATTTATCGCTCAATATCCCCTGCGATGTGGTGAGGATGGCGATACCAACCCCTCCCATCACCCTGGGGATTTCCTTACTCCCCACATACATTCTGCGTCCTGGTTTGCTCACCCTTCTTAACCCTGAGATCACATTTTCATTCTCCACGTATTTGAGGGTCAGCCTGAGAATACCTTGCCTCTTGTCCTTCAATATCTTATATGCCCTTATGAATCCCTCTTCCTTAAGTATCTTTGCGATCTCGAGTTTCATTCTCGAAGCAGGGACATCCACCTTTTCCGCCCTTATGAGGGCCGCATTCCTTATTCTCGTGAGCATATCTGCGATAGGATCTGTCATCATCTCTCCACCTCTACCAGCTCGACTTTGTCACCCCGGGGATCTGTCCCCGGAGGGCAAGTGATCTGAAACAGATTCTGCACATGCCGAACCTCCTGAGGAAACCCCTCGGCCTCCCGCATACCCTGCACCTGTTATAGGCCCTCACCTCAAATTTGGGAGTCCTCTTCACCTTTTCTATCATACATTTCTTAGCCATTCTCACCTCTATTGTCCCAAGAGTCCTTGGCTCTATGGGCGCCTTGTTATCTTATTGTTTCATTTCCTGAAGGGCATTCCTAAAAGCCTCAGCAAGGCCTTTGCCTCTGCATCGGTCTTTGCAGAGGTACAGACGGCAATGTCCATTCCGTGTACCATGTCTACCTTGTCATATTCAATCTCGGGGAATATGAACTGTTCCTTTATCCCCAGAGAATAATTGCCTTTTCCGTCAAAGGCCCTTGTGGAAACCCCCTTGAAATCCCTGATACGGGGCAATGCGACGCTGACCAACCTGTCGAGGAATTCGTACATCCTGTCACCCCTCAGGGAAACCTTGCACCCTATAGGCATTCCCTGCCTCAGCTTAAACCCTGCAATGGATTTCTTTGCCTTAGTGGTCAGGCTCTTCTGTCCTGCAATGATGGAGAGCTCTTTCTGTACGGAATCCAGGAGTTTTATATTTTGGATCGCCTCACCAAGACCAACGTTGAGCACCACCTTTTCAACCTTAGGCACCTGCATGATATTCTTATAGGAAAACTCCTTCATAAGTGCAGGCACAACATCCTTCTTGTACTTTTCCTTAAGTCTTGGAACGGTAACTCCCTTTTGTTTTGGAGCCATTACTGGTCTATGACCTCCTTACATTTCTTACACGTTCTCACTTTTTTCCCGCTCTCCATAAGCAGATTGGCAATTCGAGTAGATTTATTACACTTGGGACACACAAGGATGACATTGGACATGTGAATAGGGGCTTCCCTCTCGATAATGCCTCCCTGTGCGTATTTCCTATTGGGCTTCATATGCCTTTTGATAATATTTATTTTTTCGATAATAAGCGACGACTTCGCCGGCATAACAGAAAGGACCCTTCCTTTCTTGCCTTTTTCTCTCCCTGCAATTACCAAAACCGTATCTTCCTTCTTAATCCCTAACCCCATCTTATCTCCTCACTAGAGCACCTCAGGTGCCAATGATATAATCTTCATGAATTCCTTCCACCTGAGTTCCCTCGCAACGGGACCGAATATCCTGGTGCCTAAGGGCTCATTCTGCGGATTGATGAGCACAACCGCGTTCTGGTCAAACCGTATGTATGATCCATCAGGTCTCCTGTGCTCCTTTCTTGTCCTCACCACCACCGCCTTTGCCTTTTCTCCCTTCTTGATGTTACTCTCCGGAATCGCCTCTTTCACACTCACCACGACGATGTCGCCAAGCCTCGCATACCTCTTGTGAGAGCCGCCCATCACCTTTATGCACTGCACCCTCTTTGCTCCAGAATTGTCAGCTACCTCAAGTATGCTTCTTGGTTGGATCATCTTATCTCACCCCTCACGCCCGTTCTAATATCTCCAGAACAATCCACTTTTTCTCTTTACTCAGAGGCCTCGTCTCACTAATGGACACGGTGTCTCCCACTTTACAGTTGTTGTCTTGGTCGTGCGCCTTAAACTTTGTCACCTTCTTCACCGTTTTCTTATACACGGGATGCTGGTAGAGCCTTGTAATCGCAACAACCACTGTTTTATCCATTTTGTTGCTTAACACTTTTCCTGTATAAACTTTCTTCGGCATATCTGTTGTCTTCCTCTCTTCCTTATCCCCGCTGCTTTTCTGTCATCGCGGTGAGGACCCGTGCGATATCCTTTCGCACTGCACGGATACGCATGGGATTTTCCACTTCGCCGGTAGCAAGACGGAATCTGAGATTGAACAGTTCCCGCCTTAGTTCCTGCTCCTTTTGCTTCAATTCGTCCACAGTCAATGTCGTAAGGGTTGAGGGTCTCATACCACCGTCTCCTCCCTCTTCACAAATTTCGTAGAAATGGGGAGTTTGTGTGATGCCAGCCTTAGGGCAGCCTTTGCCACTTCCTCGGTCACTCCAGACATCTCATAGAGTACTCTGCCGGACTTCACCACAGCCACCCAATACTCAGGAGAACCCTTCCCTTTTCCCATTCTTGTTTCCGCAGGCTTTTTTGTAATGGGCTTGTCAGGGAATATTCTTATCCACACCTTACATCCCCTTTTCACATGCCGTGTGATGGCTATTCTGGCTGCCTCTATCTGGCGCGATGAAACCCATCCCGGCTCCATGGCCTTCAGTCCATACTCACCAAAGGAGATTTCAGAACCCCTGTAGGCCTTGCCGTCCATTCTGCCTTTCTGCATCTTCCTGAATTTGACTTTTTTCGGCATTAACATCTGTCATTCACTCCTTTGTCGTCATCAGGCAACCAGTTGACCTTCCCTTGACTTGAGCACTTCAGGGAGGACATCGCCGTTATATATCCAGACTTTAATCCCTATAAGGCCGTAGGTTGTCTTTGCCTCAGTAAAACCAAAATCAATGTCAGCCCTGAACGTATGAAGAGGTACTCTCCCCTCCCTGTACCATTCAGCCCTTGCGATCTCAGCCCCGGCAAGCCGTCCTGCGCACGCCACCTTTATACCCAGGGCGCCGAACCTCATGGCAGATGCCACCGCCTTTTTCATCGCCCTCCTGAAGGCAACTCTCTTTTCAAGCTGTAATGCAATATTCTCTGCCACAAGCTGAGAGTCCACCTCAGGTTTTCTTATCTCCTTAATGTCAATGGAGGCTTCCCTTCCGGTGGCGGCTTCCAGTTCCTTCCTCAGTTTCTCCACCTCGGCACCCTTCTTGCCGATGATGATACCCGGCCTCGCAGTATGGATAATCACCCTGATCTTCTGCCCCATTCTTTCTATTTCAATACGGGCCACTCCCGCATGAAAGAGCTTTGCCTTTATTATCTTTCGTACATTGATGTCCTCGATGAGCTGATCGGCATACCCCCTCTTCAGAAACCACCTTGAGTCCCATGTCCTTGTAATGCCTAACCTGTTTCCTACCGGATGCGTCTTCTGGCCCAAACTTACCTCCTTATTATTCCCCTGATAAAATCAGCGTGATATGGGATGATCTCTTCCTTATCACGTTTGCCCTTCCCATAGCCCTTGGTTCCATTCTTTTCATTACCGGTCCCTGGTTCACAAACGCCTTGCTTATCACCATCTCTTCAGGATTCACTGCCTTTTTCTGTTCCGCGTTGGACATGGCTGACTTCAGTATCTTCTCAATAAATTGAGAGCCCCTGTAGGGCATGAATCTGAGGCTAATGAGTGCTTCCCCGGCCTTTTTCCCTCGGATAAGGTCAACCACCCTCCTTGCCTTTCTCGGGGTAATCCTTGCATAGTGTAATGTAGCCTTCGCGTCCATATATTATGCCTTTGCCTCCGCCTTTGCAGATCCAGAATGGCCTTTAAAAGTCCGGGTGGGCGAAAACTCACCCAGTTTATGCCCTACCATATTTTCGGTAACATACACAGGGATAAATTTCTTTCCGTTGTGTACCGCAAAGGTAAACCCGATGAAGTCAGGGATAATAGTGGAGCGCCTTGACCATGTCTTGATGATCTTCTTGTCTCCGGAATCCATCATTTGCGTGACCTTTTTCATCAGCTTTGCATCCACGAAAGGACCCTTTTTTAAGGACCTTGGCATTTACTTACCTCCTCGCCTCTTCACAATAAATTTATCTGTTCTCTTGTTATGCCTTGTTCTTACCCCTTCAGGTTTTCCCCATGGTGAGCACGGAGGTCTTCCTCCCGAACTCCTCCCCTCACCCCCACCCAGCGGATGATCGATCGGGTTCATTGCAACGCCCCTTACATGGGGCCTCTTCCCGAGCCAGCGGGTCCTCCCCGCCTTCCCGATGGAAATATTCTCATGCTCAGGGTTGCTCACCTGTCCTATGGTTGCCATGCATAACGTAGGAACAAGCCGGACTTCGCCTGAGGAGAGCTTCACCTGGCTGTAATCATCTGCTTTTGCGATGAGCTGAGCAGCCATACCAGCGCTGCGGACAAGCTTCGCGCCAGCGCCAGGCTGCAATTCTATATTATGGACAAACGTGCCAAGGGGTATCTCCGTGAGCGGCAGGGCATTCCCGGTCTTTATTTCCACACCCCGTCCCGAAAAGACCTGTTCCCCCACATTCAGCCCCGAGGGCGCAATAATATACCTTCTCTCCCCATCCTTGTATTTCAGGAGGGCTATCCGTGAAGACCTGTTTGGGTCGTACTCTATTGTTTCCACCACGGCAGGCACCCCATGCTTGTCCCGTTTGAAATCTATCACCCGGTAACGTCTCTTATTGCCTCCGCCCCTCTGCCAGGAGGTGACACATCCGGAGTTATTCCTGCCTCCGGTCTTCTTTATTGCCTTCAAAAGCGGCTCGTAAGGTTTGTCGGTCGTGATCTCTTTGAAATCATGCACCGTTTGGAACCTTCTCCCCGGAGATGTTGGATTAAATTTCTTTACACCCATTATGCACCCTCAATGAAATCGAGTTTTTCACCCTTTTTAATTGTCACAATTGCCTTTTTCCTGTCAGGTCTCTTTCCGATGGACTTGCCCTGTTTCTTCCATTTTCCCTCAGTGTTCACTGTTGCCACCTTTTCGACCTTGACTTTGAATATCTCTTCAATTGCCTTCTTGATGTCGAGCTTGTTCGCATCCCTTGCCACTTCCACAAGAACCTTGTTCTCCGCCTCTTTCAGTCTTGCACCCTTCTCTGTAAAGAGGGGCTTCTTGATAATGGTATGGATATTCTTCACTGCGTCCATCCTTCCGAGAGAGTTTCCAGGGCTTTTTTCGTGATGAGAACCTTCTCATGGGTGAGAATCTCGTAGGGATTAAGGTCCATCGCCCTTGTGACCTTCACACCCGGGATATTCCTTGAAGAAAGGAGGACCGTCTCTTCTTTTTGAGAAAGCACGATAAGCACGCGTTTCCCTTCCAGGTCAAGGTTCTTCAGAATTATCACCATCTCCTTGGTTCTCGGCTTTTCCACCGCAATGCTCTCCACAACGGTTACTTCGCCGCCGGAAAGCTTGGCTGACAGCGCCTCTCCCAATGCCCTTTTCTTGACGTTTCTTGGCAATTTATAAGAATAGTCCCTGGGCTGAGGTCCGAATATTATTCCTCCCCCTCTCCAAAGCGGGGAACGGTTGCTTCCTGCCCTTGCCCTTCCCGTGTGCTTCTGCTTCCACGGTTTCTTGCCGCCCCCGCTGACAAGACCTTTTGTCTTGGTGGCATGGGTTCCCTGTCTCTGGTTTGCAAGGTAGTTAACCACCGATGAATGGAGAATATCCTTCCTGCCCTGAAGCCCGAAAATTTCATCAGGGAGGGTAATCTTGCCCTTTCCTTTATTGTTTGCGTCTTTTAATTCTATTTCTGGCATTTTACTCTTCCTTCCTGATCTCGATATAGGTGCCCGCAGCCCCAGGAACTGCACCCCACACCATTAATATATTTTGATCAGGCCTTACCTCAACCACCCTGAGGTTCTTCACCGTTGTTGTTTCAGAGCCCATATGCCCGGGAAGTCCTTTGTTCTTCCATACCCTCGAAGGATATGAACTCG
>Ga0335070_10003594_pt1 | contig 18114 bp, 18 predicted proteins | sample Lox_Sample_13_FD_206722 | JGI IMG/M metagenome (GOLD analysis project Ga0335070, IMG submission 206722) | Soil microbial communities from Loxahatchee National Wildlife Refuge, Florida, United States - Lox_Sample_1.3 | ecosystem: Environmental > Terrestrial > Soil > Wetlands | place: USA...
CTCTCCTTCTTCGAGAAGGCCCTGCTGGAGTGCATAGCGGACGAGCTCGGCGCGCGTCGAGAGGCGCAGCTTCTGCATGATGTGCGCCCGGTGCGTCTCCGCGGTCCGTACCGAGATATAGAGCATCTTCGCAATCTCCTGGTTCGTGTGCCCGAGCGCGAGCAAGCGCAGCACCTCGCGTTCCCGCTCCGACAGCGGGTCGGCCGCGGCGCGTGCCTCGGCCTCGGCCTCGGCGGCGGCGAGCCGTGCGCCAAGCGTCGGGTGCACGTACCGGCGCCCCGCCGCGACCTCGCGAACGGCAGCGACGAGCTCGCTGTCGGCGGCCTCCTTCAGGAGATACCCGCTCGCGCCTGCGGCAAACGCCTCACGCACGTAGCTCGGGTCGTCCTGCATGGAGAGGACGAGGATCTCCGACTTCGGCGCTGCCTGCTTGATCTCCGGCGCAGCGTCGAGGCCGCTGCGCCCGGGCATCACCACGTCGAGCAAGACCACGTCCGGCTTGTGCAGACGCGCCTTGCGCACCGCCTCCTCGGCGTTGCCCGCCTCGTCCTCGACAGTGACGTCCTCTTCGGCATCGAGCAGCAGACGCAACCCCGACCGGACGAGGGCATGGTCGTCGACGATCAGTACGCGAATCACGACAGCGGCACCTCCGCAACGAAGGTCGTTCCCGCGCCCGGCCTCGACTCGATGGCCAGCCGGCCGCCCAGAAGCGCGACTCGCTCCTGCATCCCGAGCAACCCGAGGCCGCCGTCGCGCGGACGGCCCGGCTCGAACCCCACTCCGTCATCCTCGACCACCACTGAGACGGCATCTTCCTTGCGGGTCAGGACGACGCTCACGCTTTCGGCACGCGCGTGCTTGACGATGTTCGTCAGCGACTCCTGCACGATCCGGTAGAGCGCAGTCTCGATCTCGCTCGGCAGGCGGCCGGACGGGAGCGAAGCCTGGAAGTCGACCGAGATCCCGGTCTGCTCGGAGAAGCTCTCCGTCAGCCGCTCGAGGGCCGGAACGAGCCCGAAGTCGTCGAGGGCGGTCGGCCTCAGCTCGACGGCCAGCCGGCGCACGTCCCGAAGCGTCGAGCGAACGAGCTCGCGCACCTCGGTGATCGCCTCACGAAGCTCGAGCTCCCCTTCCGCCTCCTCCACCGCGCGCAGTCCGAGCAGGATCGACGTCAGCGCTTGACCGGTCTCGTCGTGGAGCTCGCGGGCGAGACGGCGGCGTTCCGCCTCCTGCGCCGACACGACGCGCCGGAGCGCGTCCTGTGCGACGCGATGCGAAAGGTCGACGGCGACGCTCGCTCGCTGGGCAAACACCTCTGCGAGGCGCAGATCGTCATGGGTGAACCGGGGGTCGGGTCCGCGCTTGTCTCGTGCGGTGACGACACCTATCGCGTGGTCCCGGAACACGAGCGGCACGTACAGTCCGGCACGCATGTTGAGACGGCGCGCGGAGTCCTGGTCGACCTCGGGATCGTCGATCGCCGAGTCGACGCGCTCGCTTCGCTTGCGTTCGAGCACGCGCATCGTCTTCGAACGCGACGGAATCGACATGCCGAGGTACGCCTCTGCCTCTTCTCCCGCCGCCGCCTCGATCCGAGCTCCCTTTCCGTGAGGCAGCGCGATCGTGACGAGATTCGCCTGAATCAGCTCTCGCAACCGCTCGGCCACGAGCTGGAGCAGCCGGCCGAGCTCGAACTCCGAGACGAGCGCGCTGGCGACCTCGTTCAACGACTCGAGCTGTGCCGACCAGCGCGTCGCTGACTCGTACAGGCGCGCGTTCTCGATCGCGACCGCCGCCTGCCCGGCCAGCAGCACGACGGCCTCCTCATCCTCCTCGGTGAAGTCCGCGCCGCCCTCCTTGTCCGTGAGGTAGAGGTTGCCGTACGCGACGCCGCGTAACGCGACCTGCACCCCGAGGAACGTGCGCATCGGCGGATGGCCCGGCGGGAAGCCGACCGAACGGGGATCGTCGCCGATCCGGCTGAGGCGCAACGGGGTCGGATCGCGGCTGACGACACCGAGGATGCCTCGGCCGGCCGGCGGGTCGCCGATCTCGGCGCGGGTCTCCGCGTCGACGCCCGTCGTGACGAAGCGCTCGAGCCGGGCGCCTCTCGGGTCGAGCACCCCGAGCGCCGCATAGCGGGCGCCCGTGAGCGCCGCTGCCGTCTCGACCAGCTTCTGGAGCAGGGCGTCGAGGGACAGCTCGGAGCTGAGGGCGATGCCTGCAGCGACAAGCGCGCGCGTTCGATCCTGCACCGTTACCACTCCTCCAGATTATCCGCGCCGTCCCGTACGGTTCGGTACGGCGAATCGCCGATGGCAGTCTGGATGCGCCGGTCTAGCCTGGGATCATGAGCCGAAAGCGCGTTCTTGCCGTGGTCGTAGGCGCGGCCGTCCTGCTGGGCGGGGGGCTCATTGCCGCGCTCGTGCTGACCACCCGCGGCTCGAACGGCTCGCCCTCGACCGCGCCCACGGGCGTGGCGGAGGTTGCTGCGATGCTCCGCAACGTTCCGCAGCACGGCGCCATGCTCGGCTCGCCGAAAGCCCCCGTCACGCTGGTGGAGTTCGCGGATCCGCAGTGCCCCTACTGCGGCGACTGGGAGCGAGCGTCGTTGCCGACGATCGTGTCCAAGTACGTCCGCCCGGGCAAGGTGCGCATCGTCTTCAACGGCATGAGCTTCGTCGGCCCGGACTCGGAGACGGCGCTCAGGACGGCGCTGGCAGCCGGGGAGCAGAACCGGCTCTGGAACGTCGTCGCCCTCCTCTACCTGAACCAGGGCACGGAGAACACCGGTTGGGTGACAGATTCGCTGCTGCGTGGGATCGGCAAGGCGATTCCCGGCCTCGACACGAAGAAGATGTTCGCATCGCTGCACTCGGCCACCGTCACGCAGAAGCTCGCCGCAGCCGCAGCGCTCGCACAGGAGGCCGGCGTCAACCAGACGCCGACGTTCGCCGTCGGGCCGACGAACAAGGCGCTCACGCTCGTCCAGATCAACTCGCTCGAGCCGTCCGGGATCGAGCCTGCGCTCGACGCAGCGCTGCGCGAATGACCGACCGCCGCCTGCGCGTTGCGGTCGTCGCCCTCTCGACGATCGGCGCAGGGATCGCCGCCTATCTCACCTACGCACACGTCACCGGCTCGCCCCTCGCGTGCGCGACCGGCGGCTGCGAGATCGTGCAGCACTCCAGGTACTCCGAGCTTGGGGGGATGCCCGTCGCGGCGCTCGGTCTCGTGGGCTATGTCGCCCTCGGAACGACGGCAGCCTTCCGCTCCGACCTCGTGCGTGCAGCCGGAGCCGCCTTCGCGCTCGCGGGCTTCGCGGTCGGCGCATACCTGATCTACGTGCAGGTCGCGCTGATCGACGCGCTCTGCCAGTGGTGCCTCACGAGTGACGCCGTGCTCACCCTGCTCGTCCCGGTGACGCTTCTGCGTCTCCGCAGCACGGCCTGATCTTCACCGGTGGGCAAGCCGAGCGCGGAGGTCGGCCGGCCGAAGCATGCGGCCGCCGAGCTCGGAGCTGGGCGGGACCAGCTCCTGCACGACGCGCAGCACGAGGACGGCCTCGTCGCTGAGCGGGCTGAGGATCCTGTTCCCCTTCAGCAGCGCCTTGCCGCGCGGTGCCGGATGCACCCACAGGTCGCGCTCGGCGTACCCCTTCTCGCGCAGGAGCGCATTCGCGGCGGAGATCGCATCGTCGCCCATCGGGCAGCCGACCCTAGCGGAAGAGGTCGCGCTCCGGCGGAACGGGGATGTCGGTCGCCCGGCCCTCGCCGCCGACGTCGAGCCCGCGCACGATCGTCACCGGAATCCGGTCGAGCTTGCCCGCGACGAGCTGCGCGGCACCCGCGATCTCGTCCGCCACGGCGATCACCGTCGCGTGCAGCTCGTAGCCCACGGGATCCCGTCCTCCTTTCAGGTCGCGGAGCACCTCGACGCCGGCGGCGCCGATGGCCACGTCGGTCGTGCCCTGGCGCCAGGGACGGCCGAAGGAGTCGGTCACGATCACGCCGACGTCCCGGCCGGTGCGCTCGCGCAGCGCGTCTCGCAGCCGAGCCGCCGAGGCGTCGGGGTCGAGCGGTAGGAGCACGAGCATCTCGGGCTCGGGCGCATTGGACGCGTCGACGCCCGCGGAGGCGCAGATGAAGCCGTGTCGCGTCTCGCAGATGACGAGAGGCGGCCGAACCCGCACGACGCGCCGCGCCTCGCCGAGAATCGCCTCGACCCGCCGGGGGTCGGAGTCGTGGCCGGCGATCTCTCTGGCGCGGGCGGACGGCTCGATGTCGTCGAGGTGAACGACACGGCCTTCGACCTTCGAGACCGCCTTCTGCGCCACGACGACGACGTCCCTGTCCTCGAGCTCGATCCGCTCGACGATCAGCGCCGCCAGGTCGTCGCCTGCGCGCAACTCCGGAAGGCCGGTGACCGGAAGGACCGAGTAGCCGCTCACGGCAGCCCGACGATGCGGACTCCGGCGTGTCCCTTGTAACGGCGGTTGAGATTGACGATCACCGCCGTCATGCCCTCGAGCGCGCGCGCGCTCGTGAGCGGCCCCGCATCGAGCGCGCGGCCCGTCACGACCTGTGCGGCGAGCTCCAGCGCACGCCTCTTCGCATCCGGGTCGTCGCCGCACACGAGCGCGTCGCCGTCCGCCTTGCCGCCGGCGAGCGACGCCGCCGCCAGTGAGTGCAGGCCCGCGACGACCGGAGCACGCAGCAGGTCTTGCGTCCTCTCCGCGATCGAGCGTCCGTCCTCGGTCGGATGGACGCCCTCCTTCGTGAAGCGCAGCTCGCTCGCCACGCTCAGCACGGGCGTGTCGCCGATCGCCGCGGCAAGCAGCTGGGCGGTCGGCAGAGCAGCCTCGGCCTTCACGGCGAGCACGACGAGATCGACGCCACGGACGGCGTCTTCGTTCGCCGCACCGCTTGCCCCGGTCTCGTCCGCCTTCACACGGGCGCGCGCCGGATCGCGGGAGCCGATCACGACCTCCTCGCCCGACTCGACGAGCACGCGCGCGAGCCCGAGGCCGAAGTCGCCGGTGCCGCCCACGACCGCGACCTTCACGCCGGCACCGCCCCGAGCGCCGCCTCCGCCAGGCGGCGCCGCGCGTCGACGTCGACCATCAGGGTGCGCGTGACGATCGGCCGCACCTCGCCGAGCCCGCCGAGGTCGTCGGCGTCCGCCTCGTCGACGACGAGCGCGTCGATGAGCCCCTCGTACGGCTGCGCGACCTGGCGGGGGCTCGTGCCCCCGGCGAGCCGCGCAAGCATCCGGTCGGCGGGGCCCTTCACGGCGCGGCCTCCGATCAGAGGGCTCACGGCCACACAGGGGACGTGGCGCGCGGCGAGGGCCGCGCGCACCTCGCGGACGGCCAGGATCGGGCCGGTCGACACGTAGGGATTGCTCGGGGCGATCAAGAGCAGGTCGGCCCGGTCGATCGCCTCGAGCAGACCGGGGGCGGCGGCCGCCGTCTCGGCGCCCTCGAAGCGGACTGCGTCCACGTCGTCCCGGTGGCCGCGCGCGACGAACCATTCCTGAAACGGGAACTCGCCTGCGGGCGTGGCGATCCAGGTGCGCAGACGGTCGTCGGTCGCCGGGAGGAGGCGGGTCTTCACGCCGAGCGCCGCCGCGAGGCGCGCCGTCACCGCGGACAGCGGCTCGCCGCCACGGAGGGCCTGTGTGCGTACGAGATGCAGTCCGAGGTCGCGGTCGCCCAGGCTGAACCACGACTCGCCACCGAGCGAGGCGACGGTCTCGAGGGCCTGCCACGTCTCGCCGGCGCGCCCCCAGCCGCGCTCCTCGTCGTTCAGGCCGGCGAGCGCGTACAGGACCGAGTCGAGATCCGGAGAGACGTGGAGCCCGAGCACCTCGACGTCGTCTCCCACGTTGCCGACGACCGTGACCGGTTCAGGACCGACGACCTCCACGAGGGCGCGCACGAAGCGAGAGCCGCCGACGCCGCCCGATAGAACCGCGACCCTCACCGCAGCGCCTCGACCCTCAACCGGGCAAGGCACGCCGTCGTGCGGGGCCCACAGCGCACCGCGAGCCTGTGCAGATCCTCGAGCGTGTCGACGTCGTCTGCGAGATTCGGAATCGCGAGGGACAGCACGACGAGCCCCTGCTCCGCCGCATGTGCACGAAAGCGCGCGGCACTGCCAGGCCCATAGAGCGGCGCGAAAGCGTCTGGCCCGGGCAGGCTGAGCGCGTTCGTCGTCCCGTCCGCGGCCTCGACGAGCGCGAGTGCCGCGACCGGCACGTGCATGACGAGAGCGCGCACGTCGTCGGGTTCGATGCACGGCAGGTCGGCGTTGACGACGAGCACCGGACCTGTCTCGAACCCTGCGAGCACCGCCTGCACGGCGGCGCCCTGACCGCCGCCCGGGTCGTCCACGGCCTCTGCACCGGTACCGAGCGCGAGCGCCGCGGCGCCGGCGTCGCCGGTGACGACCACCGTCCGCCCCACCGCGACGCAGGCGGCCACCACGTCACCCAGCATCGCGAGCGAGAGCTCGCGACGGTCCGGAAGCGACGCATGCAGCCGCGTCTTGCCCTCGACGCCGGCGAACGGAACGACGATCCTCGGCATGGGCAGAGACTAGCCGCGTGGCCCGCGCCGACCCATTTAGTAACCGGTTGTGCCGGGACGACCGGCGGCGACCCATTCACGCACCTCGAACCAGTGGCTCTGGCGCAGCGCGGCCGCGACACGCTGGTCTGTGTGCGTTGCGTAGAAGACGTTGTGGTCGAGGTCACAGCAGATTGCGACGTCCGAGAGTGGCACGTCGGGGACGTGCATCAGCGCATCGGCGGGAAGCTGCACCTCAGCGACCGTGTAGTGCTTGAACTGGAGCTCAGGCGCGAGCTCCATCAGGTCGGGCCAGTCGGGGCACGTACGCGAGCTCACACGCTCTCAAGTTCTGCAGCGGCGGGAATCTCCTCCCGAGACCAATGGCCCTCGAGGCGAACGAGGCCGCGAGCGCCGTCGGCCGGATAGACGACGAAGACGAGCGCGTCGTCAAGCGAGTGGTACTGCAGCTCGCCCCGCTCGTCGGTGAGGTCGACCCGCAAGTGCAATCTCCCGTCCGCAAAGGGCGACCGATCTGCCTCGAAGCGCAGCGGCATGGAGCGTGTGGCCTCGGTCCAGCCGAGGTCGGCGGTCGACTGGGTGCCTGCTGCAACGAGAATGGACGAATCGTCGCGCAGCTCCCAGACGAGACGCGGCGGGGGGAGCGGCTGATCCGCGACGACGTCGGCCGTGATCGCGAACGGCTCCCCGGCCAGGAGCTGCGTGCGCGAGTCGCCCTCGCCACCGAGGAGACGAACACGCTCGACCCGGGCGGTCTCGCCGCCCCATTCCTTGAGGCCCGCCGCACGCTCTTCTGGATCGCGCTCGCCGGCGAGGAGGCGGCGGTAGGCGACGATCGCCTCGTGCGTCGGGCCGTCGAACGCCACGACCCCCTTCTGCAGGAGGACGGCTCGGTCGCAGAGCCGCTCCACTGCGACGGCGTCGTGCGAGACGAACACGATCGTCCCGCCACGCTGCTTGAACTCGAAGATCTTGCCGAAGCACTTGCGCTGGAAGGCCTCGTCGCCGACCGCGAACACCTCGTCCAGGAGCAGCACGTCGGCCTCGATGTGCGCCGCGATCGCGAATCCGAGCCGCATGTACATCCCGGAGGAGTAGGTCCGCACCGGCAGGTCGATGAACTCCTCAAGACCCGCGAACGCGACGATCTCGTCGAGCTTCTCGCGGATGGCAGTGCGCCGCAGCCCGTGAATCGAGCCGTTCAGGTAGACGTTCTCGCGCCCCGTGAGGTCGAGGTGGAAGCCCGCGCCGAGCTCGAGCAGCGAGCCGACGCGGCCGCCGACCGCGACGTGCCCGGCGCTCGGCTTGATGATCCCCGACAGCAGCCGCAGCAGCGTCGTCTTGCCGGAGCCGTTGCGACCGACGAGCCCGACGGCGCTGCCCGGCTCGATGCCGAACGAGACGTCGCGGAGGGCCCAGACGTCGGAGCCGCGGACCCGGGCACGGGCGACCACGAGATCCTTGAGCGCACGGCTTTCGCGCGGATAGACGCGGAAGCGGCGCGCCGCGTGCTCGACGAGGATCTCTCCGGGTCTCACGACCCTGAAGGTACCCCCAGCGCCCGTCGGACGATGCCGGCGAGCGTGCAGACGAAGGCAGGATCCGCATTCGGCATCTCGATCCGCTCGAGGTGGAGTCCGAGCTCTGCAGCCTTCTCGCGCGCCTCGACGTCGATGTCCCACCGGATCTCGAGGTGGTCGGAGACGAAGCCGATCGGACAGACGAGGACGTCGACCACGCCTGTCGCGCACAGTGCTTCGAGGTGGTCGAGAATGTCCGGGCCGAGCCACGGCTCTCCCGTCGGCGACTCGCTCTGGAACGAGAAGCTCCACGCCTGCAGGTGCGCGCTCCGGGCGACGAGCTCGGCCGTCTCGAGCAGCTGTGCCTTGTACGGGTCTCCCAGGTCCAGGATCCGGGCGGGCAGCGAGTGTGCGGTGAAGACGACATGCGCATCGGTGCCGCGGATGCGGCTCGCGAGCAGCTCGACGAAGCCCGGCTCGTCGTGCCAACTCTCGACGAACGCAAGCTCCGCACGGCCCGCGAGCGCCTGCTCGAGCTGCTCTCGGTAGCCCTGGATCGAGAGCGCGGAGTAGTGGGGTGCGAGCACAAGGCCGGCGACGGTGGTGGCGCCGGTGGCAAGCGCAGCCGCCGCCGCGTCGGCGATGCGCGGCTTCCAGTGCTTCATGCCGGTGAACACGGGCAGGGCGAGCTCCGATTCGAGAGCGACACGCGTCTGCTCGGTGATCGCGTTGAGCGGCGACGACTCCTCGATCCCGAGCCGGCGGTAGCGCTCCACGAGGTCCTCGAGCTGCTCCGGTGCCACGGCCCGGCCGCCGCGGATGTCGGCGTAGTAGGCGGGGACGTCGGCGAGCCGCTCGGGCGACCCGTACGCCATCAGAACGACGGCGTCGCTCATCGGACGGGAAGCCGCGAGACCCACGGCACCATGTGCGGCGCACGAGCCGCTAGGCTCGAACGCAGGGGAGGGAGGTGGGGTTTCCCGGGTATCACGCGTGTACGTCTACAGCGGTGCGGGAGTGGACGAGCTCGACGAGCCTGCCGAGCACGTCGGGATCGGTCTGCGGCAGGACGCCGTGGCCGAGGTTGAAGACGTGGCCCGGCCGGCCGCCCGCGCGGGCGAGCACGTCGAGCGCCCCGGCCTCGACCCGCTCCCACGGGCCGAGCAGGACCGCCGGATCGAGGTTGCCCTGAACGCCGCACCCCGCTCCTGCAATGGCCCAGCCGCGGTCGAGCGGCACCCGCCAGTCGAGCCCGAGCACGTCTCCGCCGGCCCGCGCGAGGAGCTCGAGCAGCGGTTGGCCGGCGCCGGTGCCGAAATGAATCGTCGGCACGTCGACCGCGGCAAGGATCCGCGCCGAATACGGCTCGGCGAACTCCGCGTAGTCAGCAGGCGAGAGGGCGCCGACCCAGGAGTCGAACACCTGGATCACGTCCGCACCGGCATGCGCCTTCGCCGCGACGTAGCGCGCGAACTGCTCGGTGAGCCGCTCCATCAGCGCGTGCCATATGGACGGCTCGCGGTACATGAGCGATTTCGTGCGGACGAAGTCGCGGCTCGGCTTGCCTTCGACGAGATAGCCGGCGACGGTGAACGGGCCGCCGCAGAACCCGATCACGGCACGATCGGGCTCGAGCTCGTGCCGCACGATGCGCACGGCGTCGAGGATCGCCCCGCCCCACTCCTCCGGCTCGCTCACGTGCAGTCGCTCGACGTCGGCGAGGGACTCGATCGGGCGCTCCACGACGGGACCGACGCCTTCGACGAGCTCGAGCCCGACGCCCATGCCGAGGACGGGCGACATGATGTCGGCGAACATCACGGCGGCGTCGACGCCGTGGCGGCGCACAGGCTGCAGCGTCACCTCCGCGCACAGCTCCGGCGTCTCGGCGATTGCGAAAAAGCCATGGTGCTCGCGGATCGCGCGGTACTCCGGCAAGGAGCGTCCTGCCTGGCGCATGAACCAGACCGGAGTGCGCTCGGCCGGCTCACGCCGTGTCGTCCGAACGAGAAGTGGTTCCGTCACGCGCCTACACTAGCCCCGCCATGAGCGCCTCCGGCCCTCTCGTCGCGCACTGGCGCGCGCTCGAGCTCGCTCCCGTCCAGGCCGGGGCGCTTCACCACGTCATCGCAGAGGTCGAGAACGCCGGGACCGCCACGTGGCGTACTCGCGGCGTGAAAGAGGGGCTCTTCCTCGCCTACCACTGGCTCGACGAGCGGAGCAACCCGATCGTCTGGGACGGCCTGCGGACACCCCTCGAGCGCACCGTCGGGCCGGGTGAGACGCTTCGCCAGCAGCTCGCTCTCCGCGCGCCGATTCCCCCGGGGCGCTACCGGCTGGCGGTCGATCTCGTCGAGGAGCACCGCTTCTGGCTCGCCGAGCTCGGCAACACGCCGTTCGAGAAGGTGGTCGACGTGCTGCCACGGGATGCGGCCGGTGCGCGTGCGTTCCTGCCCGCAGGGGTGGAGGCGGCGCCCGACTGGCTCGCACGGGTGCACGCCCTGCATGCCGAGGGGTACGCGGCCGTCGGCGGCGCGATCGAGCCGGAGCGCGGTCTGCGACGCCGCGCCGCTTCCGAGCTCGCACCGTACGCGCCCGGCGGCGGCCGCCATCCGCGCTTCCCGCATCCGCTCGTCTGCCCCTCACTGCTGCCGCCGCTCGAGCCGAACGACGAGATCGCCGGCCTGCCCGCCTATCGGCCGGAGGGCGGGGAGACGTGGATGTTCGACGGTCGCATCGTGCTCACACTTCGATCGCGATCTGGTCGTCGACGCGACTGAAGACGAAGGCGCCGAGCGCGAGCGAGAGGACTGCCGCGACGACGAGGTAGAGCGCGTCGCCCCAGTCCGGCAGCCGGCCCCAGAAGAGCGGGTCCCTGATCGCCTCGATGCCGGGCGTGAGGAAGTTGGCCCAGTGCAGGAGCTCGACGACGGTGTGGTGCCGCTCCTCAAGACCCGGCACGCCGCCGAGCGGGTAGATCACCGGCGTGAGAAAGAACCACGGCAACAGGAGGGCCGCCACGATGAACTCCACGTCGCGAAAGAGGACGTTGAGCGACGCGACGGTGAGGGCGAGTCCGCTGACGAGCGCGACGAGGCATGCTGCGAGTGGGATTGCCAGCATCTCGGTCGCGCGTACACGCGGCAGCACCGCGAAGTTCAGTACGAGAAGGCCGACGAGCATCACGGCGAAGCTGACGAGGTGCGCGCCCACGACGGAGAGCGGCACGAGCTGGCGTGGGAACCGCGTCCTGCGGATCAGATTCGCGTTGTCGAGCATCGAGCGGGTCGACGACTGGAGAGCCGCAGCGAAGAACGTCCACACCGCGAGACCGGAGAGCAGGAACAGCGGGAAGTGGTCGACGTTGGCCCAGTGCTGGTTCAGCACAACCGAGAAGACGAGCAGGTACACCCCCATCAGGAGCACGGGGTTCGCGATCGTCCACAGCACGCCGAGCATGGAGCCGCGGTACTTCGCCTGCAGATCGCGCCGGAAGAGGTTGCCGAACAGCTCGCGATATTGAATGAGGGCTGCGTATGTGCTCACGAGACGACGGCCGAGCTCACACGCGCGAAGTCGTCGAAGATCGCATCGAGAGAGACGCTCACGTCCCACTCGGGGTAGTCGGCGCGGAAGCGACGCAGGTCGCTGATGTAACAGATGTGATCACCGACCCGGGGCGCCTCGACGTACTCCCAATCGAGAGTGCTGCCGTACAACTCCTCGAGCCGAACGATCGCCTCCAGCATCGAGATGCTGTTGGCGCGTCCGCCGCCGAGGTTGTAGACAGCAGCAACGCGCGGCCGCTCGATGAAGGCGACGATCGCACGACACACGTCGAGCGAGTGCAAGTTGTCCCGCACCTGCTTCGCCTTGTAGCCGAACACCTGGTAGTGGAGCCCGTCCCGAACCGCACGGGCGAGGTAGGCGAGAAACCCGTGCAGCGGAACGCCGGCGTGCTGCGGCCCCGTGAGGCACCCGCCGCGAAAGCACACGGTCGGCAGGCCGAAATAGCGTCCGTACTCCTGAACGAGGAGGTCGGCCGACGCCTTCGAAGCGCCGAACAGGCTGTGCAGGGTGTGATCGATCGGCATCTCCTCGTCGACGCCGTTGTAATGCTCTTGCGCATAGTCCCAGCGGGTCTCGAGCTCGACGAGCGGCAGCTCGTTCGGGCGGTCGCCGTAGACCTTGTTTGTCGACGTGAACACGAACGGCGATTCGGGGCACGACTGCCGCGCGGCCTCGAGCAGGTTGAGCGTGCCGACCGCGTTCACCTCGAAGTCGTCGAACGGCCTCCGCGCTGCGAGATCGTGTGACGGCTGCGCGGCCGCGTGCACGATGACATCGGGTCGCAGCTCCTTGACGAGCGCGGCAATTGCAGCACGATCACGGATGTCCAGGTCGTGGTGAGTGAAGCGACGCGTCGTACCGCGGACATATTCCAGCGTCGGCGTCGTGTCACCGCCTGGACCGAAGAAGTCGGCCCGCATGTTGTTGTCGACCCCGTGGACGTTCCAGCCTTGGGCGTCGAGATACACGACGGTCTCGGAGCCGACAAGACCGCTGGACCCTGTCACGAGAGCGCTCTTAGGCATCGATTTCGAGCCTAGCCCACCGGGCAGGAGGACGGATGGACGAGTCGCATTCTCAACGGCGCTTCCGCGCGTAGATGGAGACACCTGCATACCGGCCGGCCGACAGGTGCACGAAGGTGCCGAGCGTCATTCCGACCTTCGGTATCCGCGAGAGCAGATACCCAAAGGGCAGCGGCGGCCAGCCGTCGGAGCGCTCCAGGCGACGCACGACAAGACCCGCGCGTGCAAACGCCAGCGTGTACGCCCACACCGTGTGCACGTGCTCGTTGATCCCGAGCGCCTTCTCACCTGCCTGGTCCGGATTCTCAGGGCTGCGCAGTATGCCTCGCGTGCCCTCGTTGAGACCTGCCACGAGGCCTCCGGGCCGCGTCACGCGCGCCATCTCGCGCAGCATCCGCGGCAGATCGAGAGCGTGATGCAGCGTGGCCACGCAGTAGGTCACGTCGAACGCCTCGTCCCCGAACGGAAGGTGCTCGGCGTCCGCCTGCACGCGTGCGAAATCGCCGTAGAACGCGCCACGGCCGAGGCCCACCTTCGGGTCGACGACGATGTCCGTCGCGACGTACTCGCAATCGCGCTCCAGCCAGAAGCGGGAGGCCCATGCCCTCGCGGCGCCGACCTCGAGCACGCGCAGACAGCGCGCGGCGCCGACGTAACGGTCGAGCAGCAGCTGAAACGAGTAGGCGGTGGCGCGCCAGTTCGGATCGTCCCACCCGAGCTCGCGGTTGACGAAGGGGAGAACTGCGTCGACCGCGTCGTCCGGCTCGTACCAGCCCTCACTGCGCGCTTTCTCGAGCCACCCCGCAGCTTCCCGCAGCTTCTCCGGCGCGCCGGGAAGCTCGTCGTGGAGCATGAGAGGAATGCCGTCCTCTGTGCGCGGAAACGCTCGTCCACAGCCCGGGCACGCGAACGCGTCTCCAGCCTCCCGGAGGGAGGAGCGGCAAAACGGACAGCGGAGGAGCTCGAGCAGCGCGGTTTCCACGTCGTCTTCCGGCTCAACCTAGCGCGCAGGCGCGCCGACCGGCGTGGGCCCAAACACCACCCTTACAGCCGTTCGTTAGGCTGCCTGTCGTGGTACGAGCCGCCAGCATCGCGCGGCGGAGGCGCGCTGCGCCGTGACGGCCCTGGCCGCACTCGCCGCCCTGCCGGCGAGCCTGCTCACGATCTGGGCGCTCCGCCGCACCCCCGTAGCCGCGCACGTCGTCGCGGCCCCTCGCGCCGATCGCTGGCATACGCGCTCGACGCCGATGCTCGGAGGCAGCGGGATCACAGTCGGATTGCTGACCGCCGCCGGTGTCGCCCTCGCCGCGGGACTCATTCCCGCCAATCGCGAGCTCGGCGGCATCCTCGGCGGCTGCGTCATCCTCTTCATCGCCGGCCTGCTCGACGACGCGTACCACCTTTCACCGCTCGCAAAGCTCGCCGCCCAGGGAGGTGCCGCCTCGGTCGTGCTCGCGTCTGGCATCCGGGTCGAGATCATCTCCAACGACGTCGCCGCAACCGTGCTCGGAGTCGTGTGGCTGATCGGGATGACGAACGCGTTCAACCTCCTCGACAACATGGACGGGCTCGCGGCCACGCTCGCCGCGATCGCCTGCACGTTCTTCGCAATCGACGCCTACACGGTCCACCCGAGCCACCTCATTGCCACGCTCTCGCTCGGCATCTGCTTCGCCTGCATCGGATTCCTGCCGTTCAATCTCCGGCTGCGCGGACCCGCAGCGGTGTTCCTCGGCGATAGCGGCAGCCAGGTGCTCGGCTTCGGGCTCGCCTCGCTGGGCCTCGCCGCAAGCTGGACCGTGGCCGGCTCCACGGTCGCCACGCTGCTGCTCCCGATCCTCGTCCTCGCCGTGCCGATCCTCGACACGACACTCGTCACGGTGGTGCGCCTAATCGAAGGGAGACCCGTCATGCGCGGCGGCCGCGACCACACGTCGCACCGTCTCGTCTACCAGGGCCTCTCCGACAGGCGGGCGGTCGTCCTGCTCTGCGTGGTCTCGGCGGCTCTCGGCCTGACGAGCCTCGCATACAAGGTGCTCGACGACACGCGCGTCACGCTCGCCGGTGTCCTGATTACGTTCGCGTTCCTGCTTCAGTTCGGAAGCTACCTCGCCGACGTCAACCATGCAGCGATAGACGAGACGCCGTCGTTCGTTCGTTCGCTGCTCGTGCACCGGCGGCGATTGATCGAGGCGCTCGTCGACTTCGCGCTCATCACTGCTTCCTTTACCGTCGCCTACCTGATCCGCCTGGAGGGTACGGGCCTGCCATGGCAGCGGCACGTCTTCGACCTCTCGCTGCCGGCGATCCTCGTCGCTCGGTACGTCTTGTTCATCGCCTTCGGCCTCTACCGCGGCGTGTGGCGCTACGCCGGCGCACGGGACGCGGCAAGCATCCTTTCCGCGGTCGTGCTCTCCGAAGGCGCGGCTTTTCTGTTCATCTGGGCGACGGTGCCGTGGAACGGCTTTCCGCGCGGCACGTACCTGATCGACGTCATCCTCTGCACGTTTCTGATCGGCGCCTCGCGCTTCTCGGAGCGTGCCGTCGCGCGCGCGATCTCCACGCTCGTCGGACGCGGAAAGCAGCGGCGCATCCTGATCGTCGGCGCCGGCCGCAGCGGTCGCAGCCTGCTGCGCGAGCTGCGTGAGACGCGGGGAGAGCGCGTCGTCGCTTTCGTCGACGACGATCCGGCCCTGCGCCGCCGTCGCATCCAGGGCGTCAGTATCGCCGGAGGTCTCGGCGAAATCGGCTGGATTCTGGGGCGCCTGTCGCCGGACGCAGTGTTCGTGACGATTCCCGACGCGCCGCGCGATCTCGTGGACGGCGTCATCGAGGCCACGCGACGCGCCGGCGTCCCCTGCAACTTCGTCCGGCGGCAGATCCAGGTCGATCCCGCCGTCCTGCAGCACGTCGCCGCCGAGTGAGCACGGTCGCAGCGCCTGCTCGGCCTGAAACGGAGCCGCTGCGTAGCGCGCCGACGTATGCCGACCGACTCGTCGGCACGTTTCCGCTGATCGGCGTCTACATCGTGCTTTGTGCCGTGTATATCGTCGAGGCCTGGCAACGCATCACGCCGTGGCTGTTCACCGATGAGCTCGAGCTGACGCAGCTCTCTCGGTCGATCGCCAGCACTGGACACGCAGCTCGACGGGGACAGGCTCACTCTCCGGACTCGCTCTACACCTACCTCACCGCGCCGCTGTGGCTGATCCACAACACCGCGACGGCATACGCCGCAATCAAGTACGTCGATGTCTTCGTGATGACGTCGGCTGTGTTCCCGACCTATCTGCTCGCGCGCATGCTCGTTCGCCGCCCAGCGGCTCTTTTCGCCGCCGCGGCCGCGGGCGCCGTTCCCGCGCTCGTGTACTCGTCGTACATCGTCGAGGAGACGCTGGCGTATCCGTATGCGGCGTTGTGCATCTTCCTCATTGCGAAGGCACTCGTCGTCTCTCCCGAGAGAACGCGCTCGTCGCGCACGTGGATCGCGCTTGCCGTCGCGGCCTCGCTGGTCGCGCCGGCCGTCAAGAGCGAGCTCGTGATCGTCCCGGTCATGTTCGCTTCCGCAGCCCTCTTCGCGGCGTTGTCAAGCGAGTCGGGCCGACGACGGCTCGCCGCCTGGTCGCTCGGGGACTGGGTCGGCGCGGTCATCCTCGTCATGGGTGCCGTGTTCGTCGTCAGCGGCGCCGGCAGCCGTTACTCCCAGGCGTGGTACGCGATCACGACCTTCTACAAGCACCGCATCATCGTGATGGGCGACTGGGCGGCCGGGGCCCTTGCCGTCGGCACCGGCGTCATCCCGCTCGTCGTGGGCATAGCCGCGCTCTTCAAAGCCCCCGGGGAGACGCCGAGCCGTGAGCTCCGGATGATCCGGGCCACGCTGTTAGCCGGCCTGATCTCATTCGGCTTGTACACGGCGATGAAGGCGGCCTACCTCTCCACCGTGTTCGAAACGCGCGTCGAGGAACGCAACCTCATCTACATCGCACCGATGCTCTTTGTCGCCACGGCCCTGGTGCTCGAGCGGCGCAGTGTCAACCTGCGGGCGCTCGCCTTCGCGGGGGTGTACGTCCTCTATCTCGTCGGCTACGCCGTGTACCACGCCACGCAGTCGCCGTACGAGATGGGGGTTCGCCTCTATTCGGACGCGCCCGGCTTCTCGATCGCCCAGCAGGCGAATCTCACCTTCTACTTGACGCCGCGCGATGTCCGTCTCGTGCTGCTCGGGCTCTTCGCCGTCACGATGCTGATCGTCCTCGCTCCCCGTCTTCTCGCGACCCGCACGCAGCTGATCGGCGTGCTGATGGCGGTGCTCGGAGTGGGAATCGTCGCCTGGAATCTGACCGGCGAGATCTCTGCGGCTGCGAATACGAACTTCATCGGACGCCAGTTCGGCGCTTCGCTCGTGCGTCCGTTCTCCTGGGTCGACGCCGTAACGAAGGGCCGTCCGACGCTCTACTACGACCAGGGCGTCAGCGACCAGACGGCTGAGTGGATGCTCGAGTTCTGGAACCCCTCGATCGCCGGCGTGACGAGCCTCGACGGCACGATTCACGGGCCGGGTCCGGCAGGCGAGCCGAACATCGCCGCGAACGGGACGCTCGAAACGGCGACGAGCCCGTTGGGGTCTGCAGGCCAGTACTCCTATGCGGTCGAGAGCGAGCCGTGCGTCGACCTCGCAGGGAAGACGGTGGCCCGGCACCCCTATCACGCGGCCGACCGGATCCGCGTGTGGCAGCTCGTCGAGCTGTCACATCCGATCCGCTTCCGCTCGCAGTGTGTGGGCATCTCCCCCGATGGCTGGTCGGGCCCGCTCGACAGCTCCTACTACCGCTTCTTCGGGACGGCAGGCGGCTGGCTGAGGGTCGACGTCTCACGCCGGGAGTGGAGCGGCCCGACGCCGCCGAGCCCCGTTCACGTCCTGGTCGGAAAGCTCGCGATCCGCGACTTCGAGCCGGCACTCGGCAAGGTGACGCGGCAGGTCGACTTCACGATCGCGAGCGGCCAGACGCACGCGCCGGTCTGGGTACACGTCACGACGCCGAGCATCGCCGCCCGCGTTGTCGTGGACGGCAAGTTCGTGCCGTGTCAGGTCGAGCCGACGTTGGGCGACTGTCGTATTCTCGGAGCCGAAGTCAGTTACCGCTTCTTTCGCTCGCGCCCGAGCGGAAAGCCGCACAAAGGAGCGTGAAGCGAAAACGCAGCAGCAGCCGCGCCGGCGGCCCGCTTCGCTCGAGCCCTCGAAGAACGGCTGCGAGCGGCGCCGGCAACGCGCGCGTCTGCGGAACGAAGAACGGTCGGGTAGCGAGCCGGTCGAACCCCGCCGCCACGAGGTCGGATCGCACGTCGGTGAGCCGGTATTGCCGCGGGTTGAGATCGAAGACGAGCTTCGTGTCGGTGTATCGCG
>Ga0335070_10003595_pt1 | contig 18114 bp, 18 predicted proteins | sample Lox_Sample_13_FD_206722 | JGI IMG/M metagenome (GOLD analysis project Ga0335070, IMG submission 206722) | Soil microbial communities from Loxahatchee National Wildlife Refuge, Florida, United States - Lox_Sample_1.3 | ecosystem: Environmental > Terrestrial > Soil > Wetlands | place: USA...
ATGAAGCATGGCCGGGAATGAACCACAGGAACGGACCGAACAACCTACTTCCAAGCGCCTGGAGGAGGCGCGGAAGGAAGGTCAGGTACCCCGATCCTCCGAGCTGAGCGCGGCCGCCGTGCTGCTCACCGCGGGCGGCGGTCTGCATTTCCTGGGCGGCTACATGGGCTCGCGCCTGCATGGCCTCATGACTTCCGGGCTGTCCCTGAGCCGCGAACTGGCTCTGGATGAGTCGCTGATGACCTCGACGTTGTCCACGGAGGTCGCGCACGCCCTGCTCGCCTGCGCACCGGTGATGGGCCTGACCCTGGTCGCGGCACTCACGGCGCCCATGCTGCTGGGCGGCTGGAATCTGAGCTTCCAGGCGCTGACCCCCGATTTCACGCGCCTCAATCCCCTCAACGGCTTCAGCCGCATGTTCTCCACGCGCGGTGCGGTGGAGCTGGGCAAGGCCTTTGCCAAGTTCCTGGCCCTGGCCCTGGTGGCGTTCTGGCTGCTGCGGCAGAAGTCGGGTGAACTCATGGGCCTGGGCTCCGAGCCGATCTCCATGGCGCTGGTGCATGCGGCAAGCCTGACGGGCTATGCCTTCCTGATGCTCGCCGGCACGCTCGGGCTGATCGCGGCGGTGGATGTGCCCTGGCAGCTCTGGCAGCACACGCAACGCCTGCGCATGACGCGCCAGGAAATCCGCGAGGAGATGAAGGAAAGCGAAGGATCGCCCGAAATCAAGGGCCGCATCCGCACCCTGCAGCGCGAGCTGGCACGCCGGCGCATGATGCAGGAAGTGCCCAAGGCGGATGTGGTCGTGGTGAACCCGACCCACTTCGCCGTCGCCCTGCGTTACGACGAGACGCGCATGCGCGCCCCGATCGTCGTGGCCAAGGGCGCCGATCTCGTCGCCGCCCGCATCCGTGAAGTCGCCACCGAACACCTGGTGCCCATCTTCGAGGCACCGCCGCTCGCCCGCGCACTGTTCCGCAGTGTCGAGATCGGCAACGAGATTCCCGCCACGCTGTATGTCGCCGTGGCCCAGGTACTCACCTACATCTACCAGCTCAAGAGCGCACGCCGGGATGGCATGACGCCGCCCAACCCGCCGGACATCGATCCGACGATCGATACGACGAAGCACTGATAGGACATGGCCACAGCGACCAACAATTCCCCGCCGCAACTGCGCGACCTGATCCGCACGGGGATCGGCGTGCCGATCGGCGTGCTGGCCGTGCTTGCGATGGTGGTGCTGCCGCTGCCGCCGATGGTGCTCGACGTGCTTTTCACGTTCAACATCGCGTTGTCGCTCGTGATCGTGATGGCGGTGTTCTACGTCGCCCGACCAGTGGAATTCGGCGTGTTCCCGACCATCCTGCTGTTGGCCACCTTGCTCAGACTTGCACTGAACGTCGCCTCCACGCGCGTCGTGCTGCTCAACGGACACAGCGGGCCCCAGGCAGCCGGACACGTCATCCAGTCCTTCGGCGAGTTCGTCATCGGTGGCAATTTCGCCGTCGGCGTGGTGGTGTTCATCATCCTGACCATCATCAACTTCGTGGTGGTGACCAAGGGCGCCGGACGTATCTCGGAAGTCAGTGCGCGTTTCACGTTGGACGCCATGCCCGGCAAGCAGATGGCGATCGACGCCGACCTGAATGCCGGCCTGATCACCCAGGACGAGGCCCGTGCCCGCCGCATCGAAGTGCGCTCGGAAGCGGACTTCTACGGCTCCATGGACGGTGCCAGCAAGTTCGTGCGCGGCGATGCCATCGCGGGCATCCTGATCCTGTTCATCAACATCATCGGCGGCCTGGCGATCGGCACGATCGGCCACGGCCTGCCGGTCGCGGAAGCCGGCCGCACCTACACGCTGCTCACCATCGGTGACGGCCTGGTCACGCAGATTCCGGCCCTGCTGCTGTCCACGGCCGTGGCCCTGATCGTCACGCGCATGTCGCGCGCCCAGGACATGGGTGGCGAACTGACCAGGCAGCTGTTCGGCCATCCCAAGGCATTGGGCGTGGCCTCCGGACTGCTGGGCACGATCGGCCTGGTCCCGGGCATGCCGAACTTCGCTTTCCTGCTGATGTCGGCTGCCTGCGGCACCGGCGCCTATCTGCTCTCCAGGCATCGGGCGCGCCCGGTGCCGGCTGCGCCCGCACCGGTGGCCGCTGTCGTGCCACCCGAGTCCCGCGAGCTGACCTGGGACGACGTGCAGACCGTGGATCTCATCGGCCTGGAAGTCGGTTACCGGCTGGTGCCGCTGGTGGACAAGAAGCAGAGCGGCGACCTGCTGGCGCGAGTGCGTGGCGTGCGCCGCAAACTCTCACAGGATCTGGGCTTCCTGATCCCCGCGGTACACATCCGCGACAACCTGGATCTCGCCCCGAACGTCTACCGCATCAACCTCGCCGGCGTACCGGTCGGCGAGAGCATCATCTACCCGGAACGCGAGCTCGCCATCAATCCGGGCCGCGTGTTCGGCACGGTGCAGGGCATCGCCACGCGCGATCCGGCCTTTGGCATGGATGCCATCTGGATCGAACCGGCAGCGCGCGACCATGCCCAGACGCTGGGCTACACCGTTGTCGATCCGAGCACGGTCATCGCGACGCATCTGAGTTTCATCATCCAGTCCCACGCGCACGAGATCCTCGGCCACGAGGAAGTGCAGCACCTTCTCAACACGCTGGCCAAGACCGCACCCAAGCTGGTGGAGGATCTCGTGCCGCGCGCGCTGCCGCTGTCAGTCGTGGTGCGCGTCCTGCAGGGGCTTCTCAGCGAGCGCGTCCCCATCCGCAACATCCGCACGATCGTGGAAACGCTGGCCGAGCACGCGCCGAAGACCCAGGACCCCCTGGTCCTGCAAGGTTTCGTGCGCGTCGCCCTCGGCCGGCAGATCGTGCAGGACATCGCTGGCGTGGGTGCGGAGTTGCCCGTCATCACGCTCGAACCCGATCTCGAACGCCTGCTGCAGACCTCGCTCAACAGCACGACGGCGAGCCCGGGCCTGGAGCCTGGACTGGCCGAGCGGTTGCAACAGCGCGTGGCCGAATCGGCCCGTCGCCAGGAAGGCTCGGGTGAGCCGGCGGTGCTGCTGGTGCCGCCACAACTGCGCCACATGCTGGCGCGCTTCATGCGCTCGAGCCTGCCGAACCTGCACGTACTCGCCTGGAACGAGATCCCCGACAACCGCAAGGTGCGCCTCGTGAGCGCGGTCGGCAAATGAACTGGAGTGAATTGGGAGTAGCCCGATGAAGATCATTCGACACACCGCGAGGGATATGCGCCAAGCCATGCGCGCCGTGCGCGAACAGCTTGGCGATGACGCGGTGATCCTGTCATCGCGACGGACGAGCGCGGGAGTGGAAGTCACCGCGGCGGTGGACTTCGATGCGGCCAACCTCGAGGCCGGCGGGTTCGCCGGGACGCCTTCCCCCGAAGCCGCGCCCATCTCGACCCGCTCTCCTGCGCGTGCGGTTGCGCCCGGTCGGTCGAAGGCAGTGGCTGAGGCCGACGCGGCCAGGCCTTCCTGGCATGTTGATGGGGTGGAACGTGCTGAGCCGGCGGCCTTCAACCCGCTGGTGGAACGTGCTCCGGCCTACGACACGGAGTGGATTTCCGCCGCTGCGCGCGAGGCGGTGGCCTCTTTCGCACAGGAATCACGGGCTGCAACCCACGCCGTACCGGCCGCGAGTGCTCGTGGGTCGGGGCGCAAGGTTCGCGCGACGGAAGCCAGGAGCGGAGGCGCCAACGACGCCAGGAGCGGACGCGTTACGCCGGCCCGTCGCGTGGATGAAGTGATCGCTGACGAAGCGCCCCTCGATGAATCGATCGAGGCGTCTGCGTCCCCGGTCGGTGCGCCGCCGACTGCCGAAGCGCCTGCAAGGGCCCCTTCGTATGCCGAACTGGCAGCTGGCGTTGCTGCGGATGCAGCAGTCGCCGCCGCCGCACCAACACTTTCGCCGGCCCGATCGCGAACGGACGTGCCGGTGTTTCGCGGCACCACCGCTACGAGCCCCACGGCCGCGAGCCCCACCGCTGCGAACCCCACCGTTGGGGCCGACAGCGTCGTGGAGCAGGCCCAGGCCGACTCCCTGAATCCCTTCGGCCCCGACGACATTCCGGCGGCCACGGAATTCCATACAGCCCCCGCCCCCGTGTCTCCGGCCATCGCCGATTCGATGGGCAATGAGCTGAAGACCTTGCGGCGCATGCTGGAGACCCAGCTGGCGCAGCTCGCCTGGAACGATCTGACACGGCGCGCGCCCATCCGCTCCGAGATCCTGCGTGAACTGACCGAGATCGGCATCACGCAGGACCTGGCGGAACACCTGGTGCGCCAGTTGCCGGAGGACACCGACCTGACTTTCGGCCGGCGTTTCACCATCGCCGGCCTGTCCCAGTACCTGCGGGTCACCGGGGATCGCTGGCTGGATGATGGCGGCCGCGTGGCGTTCGCCGGCGCAACCGGAGTCGGCAAGACGACCACGCTCGCGAAGATCGCCGTGCGCTGGGTCCTGCGACACGGTCCCCGTGACATCGCGCTCGTAGCGGGCGATGCGGTCCGCATCGGCGCGCAGGACCAGTTGCGCTCGCTCGCGCAGATGCTGGGCGTGCCCGTTCATACACCCGAGCGTTTCGAGAACCTGCCGGATCTCGTGGGCCGCCTGACCGAACGTCTGGTGCTCATCGACACACCGGGTTCGAGCGTACGTGACGGACAACTCGGCAGCCGGCTCGCGGTTCTGGCCAACTCGGCCTCGAAGCTGGAGACGGCGCTGGTGCTGGCCGCGAGCACGCAGGCCGGCGCGATCGAGGAGGCGGTTCAGCACTTCGCGCCCGCGAATCCCGCCTGCTGCGTCCTGACCAAGCTGGACGAGGCGGCGAGCCTGGGTGGGGTCCTGTCCATCCTGATCCGCGCCAGGCTGCCCGTCAGCTACGTGAGCGAGGGTCAGCGCGTCCCGGAGGATCTGCGACCGGCGCGCGCGCTCGAACTGGTCTCGACGGCGGTGCGGCTCGCGAAGGCACGCGGTGCCGCCGCCGACGAGGATTTGCTGCGACGACGATTTGGAAAGACCGCCCATGGCATCACCTGAGCTCAACTTGATCAACAACTCGAAACTCGACAGGCTGGCGCAGCCCGTGCAGGTCATCGCCGTCACCGGCGGCAAGGGCGGCGTGGGCAAGACCAGCGTCTCCGTCAATCTCGCCACCGCGCTGGCCGCCTCCGGAAAGCGCGTCGTGCTGCTCGACGGCGATCTCGGCCTCGCCAACGCGGACGTGTTCCTCGGACTGTCGCCCCGCTACACACTGGCGCACGTCATCTCGGGAGAGCGCACTCTCGATGAAGTGCTGATCTCGGCGCCGCAGGGTTTCCTGGTCGTGCCGGCAGCATCCGGCGCGGCCGACATGGCCAGCATGAGCGAGACGCAGCATCTGGGCCTGGTGCAGGCCTTCAGCACGCTCGCCGCCCAGGTTGACGTGATGATCGTCGATACGGCTGCGGGGATCGCCCACAGTGTGCTGCAGTTCTCACAAGCATCGCAGCATGTGATCGTGGTGATCTGCGATGAGCCGGCCTCGCTGACCGATGCCTACGCGCTCGTCAAGGTGCTGAGCCGCAACCACGGGGTCAGCCGCTTCCGCGTCGTGGCCAACCAGGTGCGCGTGCCCGGCACGGGCGCCGAGCTGTTTCGCAGGTTCGAGGTCGTGGCCGCGCGTTTCCTCGATGTAGTGCTCGAGTTCGCAGGCGAAATCCCTGAAGACGAGTACCTTCGCCGCTCTGTGAGAGAGCAGCGTCCGGTGTTCGAGGCTTATCCGGCATGTCCGGCCGCCCGGGCATTCAAGAAACTGGCCGCGCGTGCCGATACCTGGCCTGTGCCATCCGGCCCGCGGGGCAACATCGAGTTCTTCGTGGAGCGGCTCGTGCGCCGCGCAGGCCCGCGGGTGGAAACGGTGCAATGAACGCAGCCAGCGCATACAGCGCCAGCCGCGCCACCGGCGAAGCCGACCGGCTCGTGCTGCAGCATGCCGAGCTGGTGAAGCGCATCGCCTATCACCTCGCCGGCCGGCTGCCGCCGTCGGTGGAGGTGGACGATCTGATCCAGGCCGGAATGCTCGGGCTGCTGGAGGCTGCCTCGAACTATGCCGCCAACCGGGGCGCGAGCTTCGAGACGTACGCGGGGATCCGGATCCGGGGCGCGATGATCGATGCGCTGCGCAAGCTCGACTGGGCTCCGCGCTCGGTGCATCGCAAGGCGCGTGCCGCTGCTGCCGCGATGCAGGAAATCGAACGCCGCACCGGGCGCGACGCGCGCGATGCGGAGATCGCCGAAGGCATGGGAGTGACGCTGGATGAATACCACGCAATCGTGCAGGACGCGGCGAGCTGCCGACTGGCAAGCCTGGATGATGCGACTGCAGCAGCTGCTGCGGGAAGCGCCGACCCGTTCAGCGAAGCGGCGGACGAACGCTTCCGCACCGCGCTCGCTCACGCGATAGCGGGTCTGCCCGAACGCGAGCGCCTGGTGATGTCGCTGTACTACAGCGACGGACTGAACCTGAAGGAAATCGGGGCCGTGTTGAAAGTGACCGAATCGCGGGTCTGCCAGTTGCATGGCCAGGCCCTGGTACGGCTCAAGGCGCGCCTGTCCGACTGGCGCGAGGCGGGCCTGGATGAACAAGCATGAACGGCGAGTGGGGCGGTAGTGGCGGTCCGGGTCCGGCATGGACCCGCCAACGTGTTACGGAGTGCGAGCTGTGAGCAAAGATCTCAAATTTCTGGTGGTGGATGACTTCTCGACGATGCGCCGCATCATCAAGAATCTCCTGCATGACCTGGGTTATCCCAACGTGACGGAGGCCGATGACGGCAAGACGGCGCTGCCGATGCTGCAGGCCGGCGGCTTCGATTTCCTCATCTCGGACTGGAACATGCCCGGCATGTCGGGCCTGGAGCTGGTCAAGGCCGTGCGCCAGGACGCCAGGCTGGCCAGGATGCCGGTGCTGATGCTGACCGCGGAAGCCAAGCGCGAGCAGATCATCGAGGCGGCGCAGGCCGGCGTGAACGGCTACGTGATCAAACCGTTCACGGCCGAGACCCTCAAGGAAAAACTCGACAAGATCCTGGCTCCGAAGTGAGGGTGTCATGTCGAGTCTTGCCGTACTGAAGCTGGAATACAGCGCCTGCGTGGAAGCCCTCGCGGAGGCGTTGCGGACCGAGGACGAGACCGCGTTCTTCAACGCTGTCGACCACATCGTGGCGATGCGCGAACCGGTCATGGTCACCGCGATCCGCAAGCTGACCGGGGATCTGCAGCAGGCGCTGGAGCGCTTCAGCATCGAGTCGCGCCTGCAGGACATCGCGGAGAACGAGATTCCCGATGCGCGCGCGCGGCTGACGCACGTGATCAAGATGACGGACGAGGCCGCTCACCGCACCCTCGACCTCGTCGAGAAATCCGGACCGCTGGCGGAACGCACCGCCAAACGGGCCGCGGCGCTGCTGGAATCCCTGCAAGCCTCCCGCAAGCTCACGCAGGAGACTCCGGGGTTCGAGGGCGTGGTGCGCTCCATCGATGCGCTGCTGCCCATCATCCAGTCCATGGAGAGCTTCCTGCCCGCGGCACGCGCCGACTCCGAACTCATCCGCCGCAACCTGGCTGACGTGCTGCTCGCGCAGGGCTACCAGGATCTCACCGGCCAGATCATCCGCAGCGTCATGCAGCTGGTCGCCGAACTCGAGACCGCGCTGGGCAGTCTGTCGCGCATCTCGGGCGGCGCGGTGCAGAGCAGCCCCAGGAGCGAAAAAGTGGATCCTACCAAGGGCTACGGACCCTCCGTACCGGGTGTGCCCACGGGCGAGGTGGCCTCGGGTCAGAACGACGTGGACGCGCTGCTGTCCGGTCTGGGCATGTAAGGTAACCAGGTGCGCGGTTGGACATTCTGAGCATCATCGGGCTGATACTCGCGCTGAACGCGATCCTCGTGGGCGCGGTGCTCAAGGGCGCCGGCCTGATGGCGCTCGTCTCGGCGGCCGCATTCATGATCGTCGTGGTGGGTACGATGGCCGCGATCTTCATCCAGACGCCGTTGTCGGTGATGCGGCGCGCCTTGCGCATCTTTCCGTGGGTCATGCGGCCGCCAGTGCGCGACGGCAAGCTGCTGATCGCCAAGATCGTCGAGTGGAGTCATATCGCGCGCAAACAGGGCCTGCTCGGCCTCGAGATGATGATCGACAGCGAGGACGATGAGTTCGTGCAGAAGGCGCTGCAGCTGGTGGTGGACGGCACCGAGCCGGAGAACATCAGCAGTGTCATGTACGTCGATCTGAACATGCGCGAAAGCGCTGACACCACGGCTGCCAAGGTGTTTGAAGGCATGGGTGTGTATTCGCCGACGCTGGGCATCATCGGCGCGGTGCTCGGCCTGATGGCGGTGCTGCAGAACCTGGCCGATCCGAGCAAGCTCGGCCACGGCATCGCGGCGGCGTTCACCGCGACGGTGTACGGCATTGGGCTCGCCAACCTGTTCTTCCTGCCGGTGGCCGCCAAACTCAAGGTAATCATCGCGCGCCAGACGCAGTTCCGCGAGATGGTGGTGGACGGCATGCTGTGCATCGCCCAGGGCGAGAACCCGCGCGCCATCGAAGCCAAGCTGCAGGGATACCTCCATTGAACCGGAACCGCCACGCCATGGTACGCAAGCGCAGGAAGCATGAGGAGCATGCCAACCACGAGGCGTGGGCCATTCCCTATGGCGACCTGCTGACACTGCTGCTGGCGTTCTTCGTCGTGATGTACGCGATTTCCTCGGTGAACGCCGGCAAGTACCGCGTGCTCTCGGACTCGCTGTTCGCAGCGTTCCGCGGCGAGCAGCGCGCCATGGAGCCGATCCAGATCGGCGAGCGCGAAAGCGGTTCCGGCGCGGACATGCAGGCCACGGTCGTGCAGCAGTCGAATCTGGACAAGCGCGCACAGACCCATCTCGCGCCGATTCCGGTGCAGTCGGCTGCACACGACGGCAATGCATTGACGGGCGTGAAGCTTCCGCCGCAGGCCGCAGCCGCGGCGGCGGCGCTCTCGCAGGTAGCCGATCAAGTTGAACACGCCATGAACTCGCTCGTGCAGAAGAACATGGTGACCATCCGTCGCAATGACTTCTGGATCGAAGTCGAGATGCGCACGGACATCCTGTTTCCCAGCGGCAGCGCCAGGCTGGCACCGAGCGCCGGGGACGTGATAGAACAGCTCGGCAATGTGCTCGCGCCCTTCCCCAACCCCATCCGCGTCGAGGGACATACCGACAACGTGCCCATCAGGACCGCGGTGTTCTCTTCCAACTGGGAGCTGTCCGCAGCGCGGGCCGGCAGCGTAGTGCGCGTGCTCGCCAGCCATGGAGTCGCTCCGGAACGGCTGGCCGTGATCGGCTATGGAGAGCAGCGGCCTCTCAAGAGCAACGACACGGCCGACGGCCGTAACGCCAACCGGCGGGTCGTGGTCGTGATCCTGTCTACGGAGCTGATGCGCCAGAACGATCCGGGATCGCTGAGGGCTCCCGGCGCCACCGCCGATACGACACCGACAACCACCGCGGTGCCCGGTGAAGCCGCCCGGAGACTCCAGGGGCCTGCCAGTTCCGCGGGGCCGGCCACCGCCCCCGTACCGGCCACCGCTCCCCCCGCGCTCGACAGTACCGAAGAGGGCTCGGGAGGCGCCATTGCGCTGCCAGGAGAATCCCCGCAGGCGATCCCGGTACCCGCGCCGCCGCCGACGGCTGATCTGGCCGCCCCCGCCGAACGACATCCAGCGCGCGCTGGCACGTTTTCTGCACCCTGAGCAGAGGCCCTGGCGCGCAGCGCCGGAAACCCGACGTTTCCGCGGCTGCAGGCGCGCCAAGTGTGAACTCGCTCACGGGAGACCAGCACACATGACCGTGCCTTCCATCGACACCCTGCTCATCGCCGGTCGGGCGGTGTTCCTGGTGTTCTCCTTCATCATTGCTGCATTTGCATTCAACGCCTGGCGGCGCTCGGCACGCGAGCAGTTCGCGGACGTCCTGGCCCAACATGACATCGTGCTGCAACGCCTCGCCGATCTCGAATCGCGCATCGATGCGACGAGGGTCTCCGTTTCGCAGTTGGGAGAACGCATCAGCGCGCCTCAGCAGCTAGGATCAACGGCTGTTGCCGCATCTCCGGGGTACCAGATCGCCATCCGCCTCGCGAAAAGCGGCGCATCGCGTGAAGACCTGATATCGCAATGTGGACTGTCCATTCATGAGGCCGAACTGGTGCATCGTCTGCACTCGCCGCACAGCGCGCGTGGCCGGGCGGGCGCGCCCCAGACCGCAGGCGCACACACGCACGCCGCCTAGCGGACCTGTGTCCAGCTTTCCCGAGACCTGTTCAAGCAACCTGCGACACGAGCCGATAGCGGACGTGCCGAAATCATAGCTGCAACGATCCAGTCATGAAAAAGCCCAAGAAAGCCGCGTCCCGGACCGCGCGCAAGTCCCCCAGGAGCGCCGGTGGCGCCGCCGCCGGATCCGACCCGGGGCCTGCCTCCTTCGCACTGCCTATCGACTGCATGGTGGCCGACGCCGCGGCGCTCAAGGAGAGCCTGGCCGGGCTGGTCGGCGATTCGCGCCCGGTCACGCTGGACGTGGCCGCTCTGCAGCGAATCGACACGGCGGCCATGCAACTGCTGACGGCGTTTGTGCGAGAGCGCGATCGCAAGGGTCTGCGGGTCGAGTGGCAGGGCTCAGCACCGGCTCTGAGCAACGCTGCACGCCTGCTGGGCCTCACCTCCGAACTGAAGCTGCCCGCCTGAGTCATGACGATCGACCTGACACAGTTCCATGACGCCTTCTTCGAGGAGAGCCTGGAAGCGCTCGACTCGATGGAGGCCGCCCTCCTCAAGCTCGATGTCGGCGCTCCCGACAAGGAGCTCATCAACACCATCTTTCGCGTCGCACACTCCATCAAGGGCGGCAGCGCGACGTTCGGCTTCTCCGAGATCGCCTCGTTCACGCATAGCCTGGAGACCCTGCTCGACGAGCTGCGCGCCGGGGCCATGCAGGTCACCATGCCGATGTCCGACCTGCTGCTCAAGTCGGTGGACGTCATGCGCGAGATGTTGCGCAGCGTGCAGTCCAAGCAGCCGCTGAACAGCCAGCGCGTCTCGGACCTGCAGTTCGATCTGGAGATGATGATCGCGCAGAAGAACGCCGCGCCGGCAGCCGTACCCGCGGCGTCCGCAGCTCCTGCGGCGCCGGCCGCGGTACCCGCTGCCGAAGTTGCCCCCGCAGCACCCGCACCTGCTGCCACGGCACCTGCGGCCAGTGTTGCCGGGCCGACCGCCTCTGCCGCAGTCGCGGCCCCATCCGCTCAGGCGAGCGGCTGGACGATGTCCTTCCGGCCCTACCCGCAGCTGTTCGCACGGGGCAATGACCCATTGCGCATGCTGCGCGAACTGGCCGAACTCGGCACGCTCGAGGTCACCACGAGTCTCGCCGGACTGCCCTCCTTTGCGGAGCTGGACCCGCAGACCTGTCACCTGGCCTGGGATCTGCGCCTCACGGGGGCGATCGAGGAACCGGCCATCCGCCAGGTCTTCGACTGGACCGAGGGGGACTGCGATCTGACGCTGGCCCGCTTCGGAGCGGACCCGGCCGCCAGCGCGCCAGCCCCGGCGCAGGCTTCGGCCGCACCCGCAGCGTCAGTGGCGGCGGCAGCGCCCAGGGCGGCCCCGGCCCCAACGGCGGCGGCCCCGACAGCGGTTCCAGCGGCCGCGGCGGCCCCGGCCGCGAGCGCCGCCCCCGCGACGCCAGCCTCGGGTGATTCGGGCTCAATCCGGGTCAGTGTCGAGAAGATCGACGAGCTGATGAACACGGTGGGCGAGCTGGTCATCACGCAGGCCATGTTGAGTCAGCTCGGCTCGCAGGTCGAGGGACCGACGGCGGAGAAGCTGCGCAGCGGTCTTGCCCAGCTCGAACGCAACATGCGCGAGCTGCAGGAAAGCGTCATGCGCGTGCGCATGTTGCCCATCAACGTGGTCTTCAGCCGCTTCCCCCGCATGGTGCGCGACCTCGCGCAGCGGCTGGGCAAGCAGATCGAACTCAAGCTCACCGGCGAGCAGACCGAACTGGACAAGACCGTCCTGGAAAAGATCGGCGACCCACTGGTGCACCTCGTGCGCAACAGCGTCGACCATGGCATCGAAATGCCCGCAGTGCGCACGGCCGCCGGCAAGCCGGCCTCCGGCACCGTGCACCTGGATGCCTGCCATCGCGGCGGCAACATCGCCGTGGAGGTCAGTGACGACGGTGGCGGCCTCGACAAGGACCGCATTCTCGCCAAGGCGCGCGATCGCGGCCTCGTGGGTCCGAACGACGTGCTGAGCGACGAACAGGTCTACGACCTGATCTTCATGCCGGGCTTCTCCACGGCCGAAAAGACCACGGACGTCTCAGGCCGCGGTGTCGGCATGGACGTGGTCCGCCGCAACGTGAAGGAACTCGGGGGCAAGATCGAACTGCGCAGCGAACGCGGCCGCGGTTCCAGATGCATCATAACCCTGCCCCTGACGCTCGCCATCGTCGATGGCCAGTCGGTCTCGGTGGGCAGTGAGACCTACATCGTGCCGCTGATCTCGATTGTCGAATCGATGCAGCTGAAGGCCTCGGCCGTCAGCCGCCTGTCCGGGCACGGCGAGGTGTTCTCGTTCCGCGGTTACTACCTGCCCATCGTCAGGCTGTATGAGGTGTTCGGAGTCGAACCGCGCACGAAGAAGCTCGACGAGGGTCTGATCGTGGTGGCCGAAGGCGAGGGACACCAGCGCATCGGACTGTTCGTGGACGAACTGCTGGGACAGCAACAGGTCGTCATCAAGTCCCTGGAAACCAACTACGGCAATGTCCAGGGCGTTTCCGGAGCCACCATCCTGGGCGACGGCTCGGTCGCCCTGATCCTGGACATCCCGGGTCTCATTCGCGCGCTGAACATGCGCTCCGCGGCCTGAGAGCCGCTGCTGCCATCGAGGAAGCACGTCCATGTCGTCCAACTCACCGGCAAACAACGGCAGGCGCCCGGGTGGTGAATCGCACCAGGTTCTGACATTCGTCCTGGGCGGCGAGACCTACGGCGTAGACATCCTGCGCGTGCAGGAAATCCGCGGTTGGTCCTCGGTGACCAGGATTCCGCACTCGCCGCGGCACGTGCTCGGCGTTCTCAACCTGCGCGGATCGATCGTACCTATCGTGGACCTGCGCATGCGCTTCGAGCTGGAGCAGGTCGAATACACGCCGGTCACCGTGATCATCGTGGTGTCGGTAGCCGCCGGCAACGGTCGGCGCGATTTCGGAGTGGTCGTCGATGGCGTTTCGGACGTTGTTGACGTCAAGGCGGCCGAAGTGAAGGCGGCTCCCGAGCTGGGCTCGAAGTCTGCCACCGATTACATCCGCGGGCTGTTGCCTTACTCCGACCGGATGATCGTGCTGCTGGACATCGACCGTCTCATCGGCACCGAGCTGACCGCCCTCTCCGCCCATCTGGCGTCCCAGGCGGCCTAGGCACCTGCCCTTGCAGGTCTGAACCCCGCACGGCGGTTACGCAGGCGGGCGGCAGCGCTGAGACGGCATGGCACTCACGCGGCGGTTGCACCGGCGGGCGGCGACGCGGAACTCGCGGCAGCGGGCGGGGCTGATTCCGTGTGGCAGGAATTCCGACCGCGCAACGGAACGGGAGAACGCAATGGCAAGGATACTGGCGGTGGATGATTCGGCGGCGATGCGCCAGATGGTGGACATCACGCTGAGTGGCGCAGGCCACCTGGTCAAACCATTCAATCCGGAACGCCTGCTGGCGACCATCGCCAGGGTGCTCCCTTGAGCGAGCAGCAAGCGGCGGCAGCGGCGCGGATCCGCGAGTTCGCTTTCGGAACCGAAGACTTCGAGGCTTTGCGCCAGCTCGTCAAGCAGGTCACGGGCATTCACCTGTCGGAGCAGAAGCGCGAACTGGTGTACGGCCGGCTGGCGCGTCGCCTGCGGGCCCTGGGCCTGACGAGCTTCGCGCAGTACCGCAAGGTGCTCGACGATGACAGCGGCCAGGAGCTCGTGGAGTTCTGCAACGCCATCACCACCAACCTGACGTCGTTCTTCCGCGAGCCGCATCACTTCGACTACCTGCGCGATCAGCTGTTGCAGCCACTGGCGCGCGATGCGGCCGGCACGCGGCGGCTGCGCATCTGGTCGGCGGCGTGCTCCACGGGCGAGGAGCCCTACTCCATCGCGATGACGCTGCTCGAGAGCCTGCCGGACCTGCGCCGCTGGGATGTGCGCATCCTCGCCACCGACCTCGATTCGGATGTGCTCGCGCGGGCCCGGCGCGGCGTTTACGCAGAGGATCGCGTGAAGAACCTGAGCGCGCAGCGCCGCGACCGCTTCTTCAACCAGAAGCGCGAGGGCGATGGGCTGTACTACGAAGTCGCACCCGCGCTGCGCGAGCTGATCACATTCAAGCAGCTCAACCTGATGCATCCGCTGCCGATGCGCGGCCCCCTGCAGGCGATCTTCTGCCGCAACGTGATCATCTACTTCGACAAGGAGACGCAGCGCGAGCTGTTCGGCCGCATCTCCCAGCTGCAGCGCCCGGGGGACCTGCTGTTCCTGGGCCACTCGGAAAGCCTCTTCAAGGTGAGCGAGGTCTATGCGCTCATGGGCAAGACGGTGTACCGGCGCACCTGATGAGCAAGAACCCCCTCATCCGCCCCAGATCCGAGCCGCAGGAGATGCTGCCTGCGTTCGCGCACATGCAGCGATTCTGGGACCCGCAGATCGACAACTGGACGGTGAAGATCCTGCCGGGCGAGTACTACGTAACGCTCAACGACGAGGCGATCACGACGGTACTGGGTTCGTGCGTGTCGGCCTGCGTTCGCGACCCGGTGCGCAATGTCGGAGGCATGAACCATTTCATGCTGCCCCAGGATTCCCCGAACGGCGCCAATACCTGGCTCGACCCGGCCGTGGGCCTGGCGACGCGCTACGGCTCGTACGCAATGGAAAGCCTGATCAACGATCTGCTGAAGCTAGGTGCGACGCGCGAGCGGCTGGAGATCAAGGTATTCGGCGGTGGCGCCGTGCTCTCGGGCATGACCGACGTGGGCGCGCGCAACATCGATTTCATCCGCGGCTATCTGCAGCTGGAAGGCTACAGGATCACCGCCGAGGACCTGGGCGGCCAGCACCCCCGCAAGGTCGTGTACTTTCCCGTCAGCGGACGGGTCAAGATGCGCAAGCTGCGCCCTGTCGAGAACCGTTCCATCAGCCAACGTGAGCAGTTGTATCTGGCCACCCTGGGCAATCAGGCCTCGGGCGGCGGAGATGTCGAGCTGTTCGATTGACGCATTGACGGAGAATGACAATGACGATGCACCCCGCCTCCAGCCCGAATGCCGCGCCCGGCAAACGCATTCGCGTGCTGATCGTGGACGACTCGGCCCTGGTGCGCAGCCTCCTCACCGACATCCTGAACTCCGACCCCGCCATCGAGGTGGTGGGAGTCGCAAGCGACGCGCACGTGGCGCGCGAGCGCATCAAGGCCCTGAACCCGGACGTGCTCACTCTGGATGTGGAGATGCCGAAGATGGACGGCATCACGTTCCTGAAGAACCTGATGCGCCTGCGGCCGATGCCGGTCGTGATGGTCTCCTCGCTGACGGAACGGGGTGCGGACGTCACTCTGGATGCCCTGTCGATCGGTGCGGTGGACTACCTGTCCAAGCCCAAGATCGACCTGGCCGCCACACTCAAGGACTACAGCGAAGAGCTGATCGAGAAGATCAAGTCGGCCTCCAGGGCCAGCGTGCGCGCGCTCGATCCCCTGCGTGCCGCCAACATCACCGTCCGGCCGAGTCTCACGGCGGACGCCGTTCTGCCGAAGGCGGCCGGCAACAAGCAGCTGCGCACGACGGACCGCATCATTGCCATCGGCGCCTCCACGGGCGGCACCGAAGCGATCAAGGAAGTGCTGATGCGGCTGCCCCCGGATTCGCCCGGCGTGGTCATCACGCAGCACATCCCGAAAGCCTTCAGCACCCCGTTCGCCAAGCGCATGAACGACTGCTGTCAGATCACGGTCTACGAGGCTGAAGACGGTCAGCAGGTCCTGTCCGGCCACGCCTACATCGCACCCGGCGACCAGCACCTCATGCTGGTTCGCGACGGGGCGCGCTACGTCTGCCGCCTGGACAACGGACCGCCGGTCAACCGACACAAGCCCTCCGTGGACGTCCTCTTCCGCTCTGTGGCGCAGAATGCGGGGCGCAACGCCATTGGCGTGATTCTGACGGGGATGGGCAAGGACGGCGCCCGCGGGCTCAAGGAGATGCTGGACACCGGTAGCCGGACGATCGCCCAGGACGAGGCCACCAGCGTGGTCTGGGGTATGCCCGGAGAGGCGGTTTCCATGGGGGCCGCGCAGCACGTCCTGCCCCTCGAATCCGTTGCCGCGAAGATACGGTCACTGGCGGATGCGATGGATATCACCCGTGAAACTCGCGAGGCGTGACCCATTTTGAGGACTGGGTCGTCAATTCCCGCGAGGATAGGCCGTTACCGATCCTGAGACAGAATGATGAAAACCGCTTCCAGCCCGACCCCCAGCAAGCCCACTGACCAGGAGGCCTTCGCCTTCGTTCAGGCCCTTGCCGCCGAGCTGTCCTCCGGCAAGGTGGACCTGCCGAGCTTCCCGGACATCGCCCTGCGGGTGCGCAAGGTGCTCTCCGACGAGAACGTCTCCCAGGACAAGGTGGTCCGGGTCGTGGGCTCGGAGCCCGCCCTGGCCGCCCGCCTCATGCAGATCGCCAATTCGGCCGCCATCAACTTCAGCGGCAAGCCGATCACAGAGTTGCGCGCGGCGATCTCGCGCATGGGCTTCAACATGGTGCGCAGTGCCGCCATCGCCTTCGCGATGGTGCAGCTGAAGAAGGTCGATGCGCTCAAGGGCCTGGAGAAGCCGCTGCAGGACCTGTGGAAGCGCAGCGCCACCGTCGCCTCGATGTCCTATGCGGTGGCGCGCGGATTCTCGCGCGTCAACCCGGACACGGCGCTGCTCGCGGGCCTGCTGCACGGAATCGGCAAACTGTACATCCTGACCCGCTGCAACAAGCATCCGGGCCTCTTCGCCGACCAGGCGGCCTACAACTCCATCGTGCGCGACTGGCACGGCGCCATCGCCAAGGCGCTGCTGGAGAACTGGGAGATGGCCGACGAGATCATCGAGGCGGTCAGCGGCTACGAGGAGCTGGACCGCGAACACACCGGTCCGGTGGACCTGACGGATGTCGTCACGGTAGGCAACATGCTGGCCGCCTTCAAGGATCATCCGGAATCGATCGAACTGAACATGCACGACGTCGCCGCGTGCAAGCGCATGAAGTTCGACCGGGCCGCCTACGAGCGACTCATCGACGAGTCGGAGCACGAGATCGACAATCTCATGGCGGCGCTGGGCGACTGAGGCGCGTACCTGGAGAACCCTTCATGAGTCTGCCGCAGACCTCCATCCGTTCCGAATCCGGCAGCCGCGATCAGGGAAGTCTGGCTTTCAACTTCGTGCAGGCGCTTGCCGCGGAGCTGTCCGGTGGCAAGATCGAGCTGCCCGGCTTCCCGCACATTGTGATGCGGGTGCAGAAGATCCTCTCGGACGAGACCGCGGATGCGACGCGCATCGTACGCGTGCTGGGCAGCGAGCCCGTGCTCGCTTCCCAGATCGTGCGCATGGCGAACTCGGCCGCCCTGAATACCACCGGCACGCAGGTCACCGATCTGCGCGCGGCCGTGGCTCGTGTCGGCCTCGACACGGTCCGCTCGGCCACCATCGCTTTCGCCGTCAAGCAGCTCAAGGACGCGCCGTTGCTGAAGGGCCTGGAAGGGCCTCTGGGCGTGCTGTGGAAGAACAGCGTGCTGGTTGCGAGTCTGAGCTGCGTCGTTGCCCGCAAGCTGTCCACCATCAGTCCGGATACGGCGCTGCTGGCGGGTCTGCTGCAGGGAATCGGCCGGCTGTACATCCTGACGCGCGCCAGCAATCACCGCGAGCTGTTCGCCGATCCCGAGGTC
>Ga0335070_10003596_pt1 | contig 18113 bp, 18 predicted proteins | sample Lox_Sample_13_FD_206722 | JGI IMG/M metagenome (GOLD analysis project Ga0335070, IMG submission 206722) | Soil microbial communities from Loxahatchee National Wildlife Refuge, Florida, United States - Lox_Sample_1.3 | ecosystem: Environmental > Terrestrial > Soil > Wetlands | place: USA...
TCCCCAGTGAACACCGAGTCCCCCTGTCCACTTACGGACACACCCCTCGCCCACCTCTCTTTCCGGAAACATTTTCCCGCCGTTTGCGTCTATGACAGCAGGGGAGGCATCCGTCTACCCTCCGCACACCTCGTACCGTTGGGACTTGCGATGCTAAAACGCTGGGGCCGCATCTGGTTCGTCGCATTCGTGCTGTGGACGCTGCTCGCCTTCCTCAGCGCCGCCGGAGCGCACGTTTACCTCTCCTCCACCAGCACACCTATCAGTTGGACCCAACTGCTCGCCTGGAACATTCTCATCTCCTCGGTGTGGTCACTGTTGACGCCGTTGGTGTACGAACTCGCCCGCCGCTATACCTTTGACCGCTCCGGTTGGAAGCTCTCCCTCCCCATTCACATCGTGGCCAGCATCATCCTGGCATTCATCGGGGCCGTCGCCATGGTGGCCCTCAATCCCCTGGTGACCTGGACCAAAGAGCCCAGCATCCCCTTCTTCGCCCACGTTCTCTCCCGCACCTTCATGGACATCCAGCGCTACTGGTATGTGCTGCTGATTACCCAGGCCATCGCCTTCTACGGCAAATATCAGGAGCGCCAACTGCTCTCCTCGCAGCTTGAAGCCCAGCTCGCCAACGCCCAGCTCGAAGTACTGAAGATCCAGCTCGAACCGCACTTCCTGTTCAACACGCTGAACTCCATCGCCTCGCTGGCGCGCCACGACGGCGCCGCTGCCGAGCACATGACCCTGCAGCTCGCCGACCTGCTGCGCATGTCACTCGACGGCATCGGCGTGCACGAAGTCCCCCTGCATCAGGAGCTGACCTTCCTGCAAAGGTACATCGACATTCAGCAGGTCCGCTTCCACGACCGCTTGCGCGTGGAAACCGAAATCGATCCCCGCACCCTCGACACGCTCGTCCCCAACCTTATTCTGCAGCCGCTGGTGGAGAATGCAATCCGCCACGGCATCAGCCCGCGCCGCGCTCCCGGCCTGATTCGCATCGCCACTTGGCGCGACCGTGACGACGTGTGGATGGAAATCCGCGACAACGGCGTCGGCTTCGCCAGCGGTCGCGGCGTTATGCCCCCCGAAGGCGTCGGCCTGCGCAACACCCGCAGCCGTTTGCGCCAGCTTTACAGCGACGATCACGCCATGGTGCTGGAAGATGCCCCCGGCGGCGGATGCACCGTGAAGATCCGCGTCCCCTATCGAATCACCAGTGAGGAGGTCACCACCGCTCATGCCCATTCGAGTATTGCTTAGCGACGATGAAGCCCTGGCCCGCGGGCGCCTGCGCAGCCTGCTGCAGGACGAGCCCGGCCTGGAAATTGTGGCCGAGTGCGGCGATGGTAAATCCGCCATCGCCCTGATCCAGCGCGAAAAGCCCGACCTCGTCTTCCTCGACATTCAGATGCCCGAAGTGGACGGCTTTGGCGTGGTCGAGGCCTTGCAGAAACAGGGCAGGCTGCCGCTCACCATCTTTGTCACCGCCTACGACCGCTACGCCATGCGCGCCTTCGAGGTGCATGCCCTCGACTACCTGCTCAAGCCCGTGAACAAGGATCGTCTGGGCGAGGCGCTCGACCATGCCCGCAAGCAGTTGTTAAATCCCTCCGAGGTCATGTTCCAGAAGCGCGTGCTGGAGATGTTGGGCGACCTCGACGCCCGCCCGCACGGCCCCGAGCGCATCGTGGTCAAGTCCGACGGCGAGATCGTCTGCCTCAAGCCCAACGAAATCGACTGGGCCGAGTCGGCGGGAAATTACGTCTGCCTGCACGTGGGCAACGTCACCCACATCCTGCGTGAGACCATCTCCGCCCTGGAGCAACGCCTGGGCGCGCGCCAGTTCCTGCGCGTACACCGCTCCACCTTGGTCAACGTGGACCGCATCAAGACGCTGAAGCCGTCGCTCTACGGCGACTACTCCATCCTGCTGCGCGACGGGACCAAGCTCACGCTCAGCCGCGGCTTCCGCGAAACCGTCTTGCGCCGCTTGGGCACAACATAGCCCAACCTCAAGATCCTCGGGGTGGTCCTCGTGAGTGGAGGCGGCCCGCCGGGGCGGGCCGCCGGAGTCGAAGGACCCCTGGCCCGCGATCAACCCGTCTGTCCTAGTCATCCCGGGCGCTGTGGTGTTCAGCGCTAACCTGCGGGCCGTTAGACGACGCCCAACCCCAACGCGAATCTCCTCACGCCTCCCACGTCCTTGCCGGGAATGTGTATTTCGCGCTGTCCGCCGCCACCTCGTGGTAGGCCTCGGCGTCCACCGACGCGGCCGGTTTTTTGGGTGGCAGGGCCCCGGCATCGGCAGCAGCATTCGGTGCGTCGAATCGCCGCAGCCGTCGGTCCGGACGGTCTTCGCGCAGCAGTCCCGCCTCCAGAAACAATTCCGCCAGACGGTCCACCCCATCCGTGAATCGCTGGTGGATGCAACTCCGGCTGAGTCCCAGCAACTCCGACACTTCGTCCAGCGAATACTGAAACAGCCCAACCAGGCCCACCACTTCGGCGTCCTGTTCGTTTAGTCGCGCCAGGGCTCGCTCCACGTCGTGCACAAACACTGCCTGCTCCTCGAAGCTCGGGACCGCGTGGTGCGATACCCGGGCGCGGAAAAACTCCCTGCCTAGAATCGACGGCAGGCGCCCGACCTGGCAGGCAATCTCGAAGAAGTGCCGCACGATGGCCAGCGTCTGCGCGCGGAAAAACATCGCGTCCGCTCGGCGGCAATCCATCTCTTCCTCTTGCCTGCGTGCCCGGCAACCCGTGATGACTGCAAACGGCAACCGTCCCGAAGTGACACTCGCCGTGCTCATTGCGCCCTCCCCGTGGCGGCGACGCCGCTCATCGCGACTGGCATACCCGCCGGCAGGCTCAGCTTTGCTGTACTCGCCAAGCTTGCGCCGTCAGCTACCTCGGTCCGCCGCGGAAAGCGATACCGTGCCAGCATCCGCTCGCACGGCAGGCAGTAATGGGTTGTGGTTGAAACGGGGCGCAGTTTCAAAGTGCCGCACCGTTCGCAATATTTCAGTTCCAACTTGACGCTTTTCATGTGACGATCCTCGGCGCTACAAATTCACTCCAAAAACCAAGGCCCTGCCAAGCTCCCCGCTTCTTGTCCGGGGAACCTGCACAGGGCTCGTTTCAGTTACGATGACCTGCTTAAGTGCTTACAATGACGTAGAGATTGTGCTGTCCGCCAGCCTCTCAGTTCAGCATGCGCTCATCCTGCCGGCGGGTGAAATACCCCTCCTCATAGCCCGATTTTAAAATCCGCCCGTTTTGCACCACGACGCTCAGTCTGCCCGTGAAGCGCACCCCCTGTAACAGCGACTCCAGGGAAGGGCACAGCACCCTGGCTTCCCGGACCCTGCGGCGCAGTTCCTGAAACGCCCGGTCTTCCTGTTCTTCGCTCTTCATCGTTTTCCTCGGCCAGATTCCCTATTTGGGAACAATCCCACTATGGCATCCGGGTAATCGCCCCGTCAATGACTTTATTGCTATGGGCATATTACGAAGGTACATGTATAGCTTTCAGCAATACTATGCGAATCACCGACCTCGAAGACAACCTGCGCGCCCACATCTGGGCCCGCATCCACCGTGGGGAATTGACCGGTATGGGACTCGCCCGCGACGCCGGTTTTCAGCAGGCCCACATGTCGAATTTCCTCAACGCCCGTCGCGGCCTCAGCCCCGAAGCCATGGACCGCCTGCTCGAGGTTCTGCAAGTCGACATCCTCGATCTCGCCGATCCCGAGGAACTGCGTCTTCGCGCCTTGCAGCGTCCCGAGCGCGCCTCCTCGTTTGACAGCGTGCCTCTGGTGTCGTCACACGACGCCGCCATGGTCCCGCGCCTTCCGCCCCGGCAGGTACTGGATTCGCTCAAGTTTCGCAAGCGATTCCTCAACCGCCTGAAGCCCGACACCATCGGCGACCGCAGCGAGTGGCTGCGCTTCGTTCTGGTGCGGGCCGACCCCGGCAGCGTCCGCGCCATGATGCCGCGCCTCGCTTCCGGCGCCGTTCTCCTGCTGGACCGTCATTACAACTCGCTACGCCCCTATCATCGCGGCATGCAGAACATTTATGCCGTACGTTTAGGGGAGCAGTGTGCCATCCGCCACCTTGCCGTGGCGTCAGGGCACGTCATCCTGCGCCCCCACAACGAACAGTGGCCGGTGGAATTGATCGAGATCGGCTACGGCAGGAGCTTTGCGGAGTACATCGTCGGACGCGTATGTCACATCGCAGTTGAAGTGTGACGCACGCGCGGACGATCGTCCCGGCTAAGGCAGCGCGACATCGCCCGCCACGCTGCTGCGTCCGGCGGGGCTTTGTTATTATTCCCTCACATCGGCCTTCGCCGATGCGACTAAAGGGGAGCCAACAGTTATGGAAGAGCCCATCCTCAGCGGCGTCGGCATGCGGCGCAACGAAGATATCGCCCTCGACCTGATGAAGTTCATCGCCGCCACCACCGGCTACGGCAAGGCGGGCGCGCCCGGCGTGGGTTTCCAGGGCAGTGTCTCCTCCAAGGCGGCGGAGGAGTATGCCCAGCATCTTCTGGAGCTCTACGGCCGCTGCCTCGATGCCGTGCAGGGCAAGAAATAGATACCCGTCGCTGTCATCCTGAGCGAAGCGAGTTGGGAGGCGGCGTCGGGCGGACACTCGGAGTCAAAGATCCGCTTTTTGGAGAATACTCCTACATTGTAGGACGTTGCGCGGAGTTCACCGCTGTTGTAGCTTCCCGTTCCGCACCCGAAACCTCAGTCCCCGCCACTCGATCTCGTTTCCCGCAAAGCTTGCCACCCACACCCCCAGTCCTGCGAAATCGCGCACTGGTACCAGCCACAGATCCCTGAGAACGTAGGGATCTTTGACAACCCCGAGGCCGATCACCACTGCCGCTGTCATGCGTGACACGGCAACCATGGTCAACGCTGCCCAGGTCCACCACGCCTGCGGAGCGATAAGCACTGCCAGGATCCCCCACGCCAGACCGAACGTAACCATCAGCCCGAAATACTGGGCCCGCCGGCGGTCGCGCACGTTCCGTGCCCAGCGCATCTGGTGCGCCCAGAATTCGCCGAACGTGTAATCCGGCAGTGCCGTCTCCACCACGACATCCGCAAGCTCGACCCGGTATCCGGCCGCAGCGGTGCGCGCCCCCAACTCGTAGTCGTCGCCCAGATAATCGGCCAGCGCCTCCAGTCCGCCGATCGCACCCAGCACCGTCTTCGTCGTCGCCATGGTCGCGCCCAGCGCGAAACGCATGCCGCCCTCCATCTCGCGCGCCACCAGCACGCCGCCCGTGAAGTCGGTGCTCAGCCCCAGCGCCTCCAGCTTCGACGGCAGCGTCTGTCCCGCCAGCCCGCGATACAGCGACGTCACCATGCCGACCCGCTCGTCCGCGAGCAGACTCATCACCCTGCGCAGGTAGTCCGGCGGCGCCATGATGTCGCTGTCGTTGATGAGGATGTGCTCGTACTTGGCTTGCCGTACCATCTGGGCCAGCGTGCTGACCTTGCCGTTGAGCCCCAGGCTCTGCGGGCAATGCACCACCCGTATCTGCCGCTGGGGAAACTCTCGTTGCAGCCGCTGCACCAGCTCCAGCGCAGGCTCGTCGGCGTCGCTCGCCCCGAACAGAATTTCGAACTGGCCGTAATCCAGCAGGCAATGGCTGCGAAAGGCGGCATACATTTGCGGATCGAGCCCTTTCAGCGACTTCATCACGCTGACAGGCGGCTCAAAATCCAAAGGGGTCGCAGTTTTGCTCGCGCGAAGAAAGCGCCCCGCCGCCCAGACACACAGCGCGAAATATGCCGCACCAGCTACCGCCAGCAGCGCGCACACTGCCGCCATGATTGTGAACGCGAGCTGCATGACTCCGTGGCCAGATTAGCAGACCCCCCAGAGAGCTTCGGTCCGAGCATTCTGATTACGAAAGTCCACTTACGCCAGGTACTTTCGTAAGTTGACCTCCCTTTCCAGCTTTGCCACCCTGATACCGTGGGGCGAATCCCCGCACCCAACGCTCCGCTGCCGCAAAGGCAGTCTGCGCCAATTGCCGCTCGGCCTTAGGCGAATTGCGAAAAGCGAGGAGCGAAAGGCGAGGCGCTTACGGCTGATTTTTTGGAGGCCACGATATCCTACCTCGCCCGCAACCATTGCACCCAGTCGACTCCTCGACCCTCGCCTCAGCAAACGATCCCGCAACTCCTTACAAATGACGATTTTACGTGCCACTCATTGCACGCCGGAATTTGCCAGAAAATTCCCCCTATCTCCATGAAAACGCGGAATTTCGACGAGATAAAGAATTGATCGACTCCTCTCCACCCCACTCACCCCGCCATCCTCGCCATTCAATGCCAACCCTCTTGTTTTCAATGGCATTGGCTCATGGCTGCCACGGCCTTTCGGGTAATCTGGAAGCAGCATGAAAGACAGCTACCGCCGCTGGATGCACGACTGGGAAACCCGCATGACCTCACGCGACAACAACCGCGTGGTGCGTCCCTTTGAGTGGGGTACGGAGTTCGTGCAACACTGGCCCGTTGTCGGCGACATGCAGCCACCGCAGAACGAAGCCCAGGCTGACAGCCGCGCCATGCTCGAATTTTGGACGGCCGTCAACAGTCGCATCGTCTCCCACAGCGACGATTTCTACGCCTACCAGACGCCGGCCGACTTCCGGCTCGAGCACCGCCGAGTTGAGCTGTTTCACACCGGCAGCGAGCCTCCCAAGAAGCAGCTCAAGGAGTCATTCGGGCAGTTTCTGCGCTTCACTTCTCCCGTGGCCTCGCCCTATCCCGAGAACAACCTGATGAACGCGCGCTGGTTCCCGGCGCGTGGGCACCGCGCAGTGATCGTGCTGCCCCAGTGGAACGCCGACGCCATCAGCCACAACGGACTCTGCCAGATCTTCAACCTGCTAGGCATCTCGGCGCTGCGCATGAGCATGCCGTACCACGACATTCGCCGCCCGCAGGGACTAACCCGCGCGGACTACGCCGTCTCGGCCAACATCGGGCGCACCATTGACTCAGTCCGGCAAGGCATTGCCGACATTCGCGCCTGCCTCGACTGGCTGCAGCAGCGCGGCCACACCAAACTCGGAATCGTGGGCACCAGTCTCGGCTCGTGCTACGCCTTCATCGCCGCGGCACATGACCCCCGCATCAGCGTCAACGTCTTCAATCACGCCTCCACCGCCTTCGGCGATGTGGTGTGGACCGGCCAGTCCACCCGGCACATCCGCCAGAGCGTAGAGAGCATGCTCACGCACGACGAGCTCCGCAACGTCTGGTTGTCCATCAGTCCCATCGTGTACTTCGACAAGTTTCAGCGCTGGCCCAAGAAGTCGCTGATGATTTACGGCCGCTACGACCTGACCTTCCTGCCCGAGTTTTCCACCCAGGCCGCGGGCGAGTTTTTGAAGCGCGGCCTCGACACCACGGTAAAGGCTTTGCCCTGCGGCCATTACTCGCTCGGTGAAACTCCCTACAAATATATGGACGCCTGGCACATCTCGCGCTTCCTGGCTAAGGCGTTCGCGGGGTAGGTGAAATTTGAACTTCTCCGGTCGTTGTCACAGACTTCTGTACTCCCTGCCGCGCAGAATGGGTGGAGCACCGCTTCAGCGGTGCAGTTAGCTTTTGATTGTTCCAGTCGGCTTTAGCCGCTGAGGTAAGTATGACCATCCCCCATCGCGGTTGGACCAGTGCCAGCACGTACTTCGTTACCGCCGGCACGTTTTGTAAGAAGAACGTTCTTCAATCAGATCGCAGGCCGAGCTGTTCTGCACGACAATGTTTCGTTATCGCGATGAAGGAAAGCTTCTCGTCCATGCCTTCGTCGTGATGCCAAACCACGTGCACTTGCTGCTTTCCGTTCCTGAGGGACTGATCTTGGAGCGAGTGATGCAGTTCGTAAAAGGCGGTTTTTCGCGCAAGGCAGGTATTCAGTTTGGAATACAGCCGCCAATCTGGCAGAAGAGCTTCGTGGACCGTCGGGTGCGCGATGCGGCGGAGTGCGCTAGATTCGCGGATTACATTCATCAGAATCCCGTGAAAGCAGCACTCGTGGAGACGGCTGCCAGATATCAGTATTCATCGCTCAACCCAACCTATTGGATGAACGAATTACCTCAGCGGCTAAAGCCGGACACTCAGCAAGCTCAGTCTGTGCACCGCTAAAGCAGTGCTCCACCCTGGGTATATGTTGAGGCGCTACAATGTTGGTTCTAGTAGCAGCATCGGGATGACCATGCGACACAAGGCAAACTCGACTGGGCGATGGCCGGACGCTGAAGCGCCTCCGGTCTTGCAGGCCGACTCAAAAGATCCGCTGCGCGAAGCTTTTCTTGGTCGTTGGAGCAATGTCCCCAAGCTTCAGAAAATAGGCGTGATTGTTTGCGTCTTTATTTGGGCAGTTTTGATTCTGGCGTTTTTAGTGTTGCCTATGTTTGGCGCTAGCGACACTTCGGCGATCTTGAGAACTGTGGCCGGTATTGCAGCCGTGACACTGCTGCTCACAGGCTTTTTTGATATTGTCGTGTGGAAAGTACGTTGAGTCAGAAAAAGAGGAACCCATCATGCCTACCAATCCCCGGGAACTGCCCATCGCTGACGTTGATCCCCAAATCGCAGAAGCTATTGCCAACGAAGAACGCCGCCAGCACGAAGGACTCGAGCTGATCGCCTCGGAGAACTTCGTCAGCGAGGCGGTGCTGGAAGCCGCTGGTTCGGTGTTTACCAACAAGTACGCGGAGGGCTATCCCGGCAAGCGCTACTACGGCGGCTGCGAGTTCACCGACGTCGTCGAAAGCTTGGCGCGCGACCGCGCCAAGCGGCTCTTCGGAGCCGATCACGCCAACGTGCAGCCACACTCCGGCTCGACCGCAAATATGTCGGCCTACGCGGCGCTCATCGCGCCCGGAGACACCGTCCTCGGCCTCAACCTCGCGCACGGCGGCCACCTCACCCACGGCCATCCCCTGAACTTCTCCGGCAAGACCTACAAGATCGTGCCTTACGGCGTGACCAAAGAGACCGAAACCATTGACTACGACGAGCTGGAGAAGACCGCCGAGCGCGAGCGGCCGAAGCTGATTATCGGCGGAGGCAGCGCCTACCCGCGCTTCATCGACTTCGTTCGCATGCGCCAGATCGCCGACAAAGTCGGCGCGTTCTACCTGGTGGACATGGCGCACTTCGCCGGACTGGTTGCCGGTGGCGTGCATCCGTCGCCCGTACCCCATTCCCACGTCGTGACCAGCACGACCCACAAGACCCTGCGTGGCCCGCGCGCCGGACTCATCCTCTCCCGGCAAGAGCATGCGGCAGCCATCGACAAAGTCGTTTTTCCCGGCATGCAGGGCGGTCCGCTGGTGCACATCATCGCAGCGAAAGCGGTGTGCTTCCACGAAGCATTGCAACCCGGCTTCAAGGACTACGCGCACCAGATCGTGGCCAACGCCAAAGTCCTGGCGCAGACCCTGGCCGACGAAGGCTTCCATATCATCTCCGGCGGCACCGACACACATCTCATGCTCGTGGATGTTTTCGCCAAGGGCATGCTGGGCAGCGAAGCCGAGAACGCGCTGCACGATGCCGGCATCACGGTGAACAAGAACGCCATCCCTTTCGACACCAATCCGCCGATGAAGCCCAGCGGCATTCGCATTGGTACACCGGCACTCACCACCCGCGGCATGAAGGAAGCCGAAATGAAGCAAATCGGGAAATGGATCTCCGAGGCGCTCCACAATCGCACCGACAAGGCGTTGCTGGAGCGCATACGCCGGCAGGTGCTGGAGTTGGCCGAGCAGTTCCCCTTGTACGCCTCGCGGCGAGCGAAACATCTGGAAGCGGTCAAGGCCTAGCCTCTGTCCCAGACTCGATTGCGGCCGGAACCCCAGGTTCCGGCCTTACCGATTGCGTCGAGTAACCCGCCGTGACGGAAACCCGCCGGCCCGCGGTTTACACTGAACTTGATGCGGATCGCCATCGACATTCGGCGCATCAACGAGTTCGGCGTGGGCACCTACACCCGCAACGCCATCCGCAGCCTCGCGCGTCTCGATCACGGTACCGAGTACTTTCTGCTCGGCATTCCCGGCAGGTTGGGCGAAATCGAGCCGCTGCCGCCCAACTTCATCACCGTTCCGACGCACCCTAATGATTTCTCGCTGAACAGCTATCTCGAGCTGCACCGCATCCTCAAGTCGCATCGCTGCGACCTGCTGCACGTGCCTCACCTGTTCTGGAAGCCGCAAGCGATACCGTGTCCTTACGTCGTTACCGTTCACGATCTTCTCGACCATCTGTACCGCGTCAATAGTGCTTCGTCGGTGCAGCGCTGGTTGCATTTTCGGTTCACCCGGCGCGTCCTGCACAGCGCGGCCCGCATCTTCGCCGTCTCGAATTTCTCCAAGCAGGACACGCAACGCGTCTTCAGGGTCCCCGGCGACAAGATCGAGGTCATCTATAATGCGCTCGACGATCGCTTCCGCCTGGGCCACGCCACCGACACCGACCGCAAGCTGATCGCCGAGCGCTATCAGGTCACATACCCTTTCCTGCTTTATGCGGGGCGCATCAGCCCGCACAAAAACGTGGTGCGAATAATCGAGGCGTTCTCGGCGCTCAAGGCCGAACTGAAAAAAGACGGCAGGTACCCCGACCTGAAGCTCATCATCATCGGCGACGAGTTGGCGAAGCATCCCGATCTGCGCCGCGCGGTGATCCGGAGCAGGGTACAGAACGATGTCCGTTTCCTGGGCTTCGTTCCCATCGGCGTGTTGCGCATCTTCTATGACCTTGCCAAGATCTTCGTCTTCCCGTCGCTCTACGAAGGCTTCGGTTTGCCGCCGCTGGAGGCCATGGCGCACGGCACGCCGGTCGTCACCAGCAACACCTCGTCGATTCCCGAAGTCGTCGGCGACGCCGCCGTTATGGTGAACCCGGAGAACGTCTTCGAGATCATGCACGCCCTGCATCGCGTCCTGCTGGACCAGACCGTGCGCGATAAGCTCAAGGCGCGCGGCGTGCTGCAGGCGCAGCGCTTTTCCTGGGACGACAGTGTGCGCCGCATGCTCACCGTGTACCACGAAGTGGTTCAGAGGTAGCAATTGGACAGCTCCCTGCAAGCCGATGTAGTATCGTGGGCGCCTTGGTGCCATTGCGTCTCGGGTCCCACGAAGTAGACTGAAGTCCCCCGGGGTCTTGCCCAGTTCTGGACGAGTGCAGCATTGTCCGATTCCGTGCCTCTTCACCTGTTGCCTGCTATCTCACCATAAGGAGCCGTTATGAACGAGATCGTAAAGTTGGTATCAGACAAGTTCCATCTCTCACCCGAAGTTTCGCAACAAATCGTGGATTTCGTCGTCGGTCAGGTGAAATCGAAACTGCCCGAAAATCTCTCGCAGCACATCGATACGCTGATTGCCGGAGGCGCAGAAGCGGAAGGCATCTTCGAGAAGGTGAAAGACCTGGCTTCAGGACTGTTACACCACAAGAAATAAGTCTTCCGATATGCACGGCGGATGCCCCACCCGGCCCGCATCGAGCCGGACCTGGAGGCGGAGCCTTCGCCGTCGTACTCAAAGGGCAATCACCCCAAATCTGTTCCCGAGGAGCGGCTATGCTTCACTATCTCTGGGTTGCGGTTATCGGACTGGTTGTGGGCGCGCTGGCCAAACTCATCATGCCGGGCAAGGACCCGGGCGGCATCATCGTCACCATGCTGCTGGGTATCGCGGGCTCGTTCGTCGGCACTTGGTGTGGGCAGATGCTGGGCTGGTATAAGGAAGGCCAATCGGCAGGCTTCATCATGTCGGTGATCGGCGCCCTGATCCTGCTGGCCATCTATCACTTCATCCGGCGGAAAACCGCCTCGTAGCCCGCCGAAGGAATCGCAAACCGGATCCCAGCCTCAATTGCCAGGCTACGTGAGGATAGAGAGATCATTCACCCTGCCGGGCCCTCCGTCGGCGTGAGGGGACCGGAGCTGATGCAGAAGTGGGGCGAGCAGTCGAGCCAGCGCGTTTCGCTCGAAAGCAATGCCGGTCGCGCGTACTTTTCTGGCGAAGTGAATCGCGAGCTGACGGTGCAGAACAATCCCGAGCACTACAAAGGAGTCGATGAACAGACGGGAACGAAATCGCGCACCATCATGTCGGTTCCGCGCATTGGCGACACCAGCATCGGCGTGCTGCAGGTGCTGAACAAGACCGACGCTTCGCGCCCGACGCCCAGCACGCCAGCAAGATCGTGGTCGCCATCTTCCTGCAGGAGAGCGACGAGGCGGATTACCTCGAGCGCTGGTTCTCTGAACAGGGCGACATGCGTGGCGATTCCGCGATTGAAGCCGGCATCGTGGCTTTCCTTGCCAAGCACGGGGTGCGTTCTGCCATCATGACGGACCGCATCATCGGCTGCCTGCACGAAGAAGGCATCGACTACCCCGAGGGCCAGAAGTGCCCGCAGTGCCCTTTCTCGGTCAGCCGCGACCGATTTACCCACGACACGATTCAGTAAAGGCAGCCGTTCCCACAGTTCCCAAAATCAGGGAATTCTGGGCCACCCGCGGTTGTCAGTTAAAGATTCTCAAAGCGGCGGGTCCGGCCCGAGCTGATGTCGAGTTTGGCATAGACGGAGCGACCGTGATTCCCGTTTTGGGAGTGTCGAAAATCTGTGAGCTGAATATCGCATCCCTCCCATTCGAAACGGCGGAGACTATGGTTAGTAGTCCTGCGTGAGAGCTTATCGCGAGCCGTAGTTCGGAAGACTCCTATGCCCGAGTTACTCGCGTCCGAAACCCGAAATAAGGAGAAGGTTAGGGAAAAGGGTGCAGGCCTCGCTACGTCAGACACTGGGCTGGCGCTGCCTCGCCGGCACGACAGTCTTCCCGAACTCGAGACAACGCTTCCTGTTGATCTAGCACCGCAGAAACCGTGGCGTCGCTTTCTGCCTCTCTGGCTGCGATCGCTGATTTGGGTCGATTCTGCCCCGAGATACGACGCATTTCTTTCGTATAGCTGGAAGGCGGACGAGAAAGTTGCGCCAGTCATCCAGTCAACACTCCAGCAATTCCTGTGTCCGTGGTATCGACGTCGAGCCAAGACAATTTTCCGAGATCTGTCCTGCATGCCCGCGGGTTCTAGTTTGCGACAGGAGTTGTGTGACCGTCTGGATCGCTCTAGCCATCTCATTGTGCTGGCCTCGCCCCAAGCAGCGCATAGCGACGGCATGGAGATGGAGGTCAATTATTGGTTCAGTCGGCCTCGGGATGGGCAGGTTTTAGTCATCGTGACGGATGGCGAGCATAGAAATTGGGAGGAGATACGCCAAAGACTGCTGCCGCCCTCAGTGGGCTCGAACCTCGCGGGCGAACCACTCTGGATTCCGTTGCAACATCGGCGTTCTGATCTGCTGAAAGATCCGAATAGCCAGCAACTCCGAGCACAATTGATCGAAGACCTCAAGCAAGTCTTTCTCCGCTTGTATGAGCCGCGGACTTGGGAGGAACTGCATGGTGAGGAGCGTGCGCAACGTCGCCGAGGATTACGAATTGTGGGGGCGTTTGCTTTGACATTCTTGGCACTCGCAGTCGCAGCGATCGGCTTTGGGGTTTATGCGCAAAACCAAAAGGCGCTGGCACAGGATCGCCAACGGCAGGCTGAAGAAGCCACACTACGTGAAGCGACTGCACGACAATCAGAAGCGAAGGCGCGAGAAGAAGCCGAGGAGAATGCAACCAAAGCAGTGCGACAGGAGCGAATCGCTAAGGAGAACGCTGCCACAGCAGAGCGAAATGCGCGCGAATCCAAGGCCAGGGAATTGGCCGTTTTGGCTAAAGACAGCCTCAACAAAGACCCTGAGCAGAGCGTACTTCTTGGTATCCAAGCCGTGAACGCTACGCTTCGCTTTAAGCAGCCCACGGTTCCTCTCGCGGAGGAGATTCTGCATCAGACGCTCCTGCTGTCGCAGGTACGCGTGACCCTGCGCGGCCATGGCAACTATGTTTACAGCGTGGCTTGGAGTCCGGACGGCAAGCGCCTGGCAACGGCAAGTTTTGACACCACGGCGAGCGTGTGGGACGCCGCCAGCGGCCACGAACTGCTGACGTTGCGCCGCGACACAGACGCTCTGAACCGAGGTGTCAACAGTGTCGCCTGGAGTCCAGACGGCAAGCGCCTGGCGACAGGAAGTGACGACCTTACAGCGAGAATCTGGGACGCGACCAACGGACAGGAACTGCTCACTCTGCACGGCCATACGATGGGTGTGTTAAGCGTGGCTTGGAGCCCGGACGGCAAGCAGTTGGCGACCGCGAGTTACGACGGTACCGCGAAAGTCTGGGACGCGGCCAGTGGCCAGGAACTGCTGACCTTCCGCGGCCACGCCGACGCCGCGAACAACACTGTGGACAGCGTGGCCTGGAGCCCGGACGGCAAGCGGTTGGCGACGGGGAGTTGGGACCGTACAGCGAGAGTGTGGGATGCGAACAGCGGGCAGCAATTGCTGATCTTGCGCGGCCACAAAAGCGATGTGACGAGCGTGGCCTGGAGCAAGGACGGCACGGCGCTGGCGACTGGAGATAAGTGGGGAGCGGCGAAGGTGTGGGATGCAATAAGCGGGAAAGAATTGCGTACCCTAAGCGGCCATGGTGGACATGTTTCCAGCGTCGCCTGGAGCCCGGACAACCGGTTGGCGATAGGGAATGGTGACAGCACGGCGACGGCATGGGATTTTATCAGCGATCAGGAAGTGCTGATCCTACGCGGCCACAGCAGCGATGTGCGGAGCGTGGCCTGGAGCCCGGACGGCAAGCGCCTGGCAACGGCGAGTGATGACACGACGGCAAAGGTGTGGGACACAGGCATCGGACAAGAGTTGCTCGCACTTCGTGGCCCCAATTCGTGGGATATCGTTAGCATGGCATGGAGTCCCGACGGCAAGCGGCTGGCGACTGCGACGGAATTCCACAATACGCCGAAAGTGTGGGACGCGGCCAGCGGGCAGGAGTTGCTCTCCCTGCGCGGCCACGAGCGGGATGTAGAGAGCGTGGCGTGGAGCCCGGACGGCAAGCGGTTGGCGACAGGGAGTGAGGATACGACAGCGAGGATATGGGACGCGGCCAGCGGGGAGCAATTACTTGTCTTGCGCGGACACGACGAACGAGTAGGGGGTGTGGCTTGGAGCCCAGACGGCAGGCGGCTGGCAACGGTAAGTAATGACAAGACGGCGAAGGTGTGGGACGCAGTAAGCGGCGCGGAAAAGCTTAGCTTGTTTGAAGCAAACGGTGATGTAGACAGTGTGGCCTGGAGCCCGGACGGCAAGCGGCTGGCGACGGGGAGTGTGTACGATACGGCAAAGGTGTGGGATGCGGCCAGAGGGAAAGGTCTGCTAACCCTGCATGGGCACGACGGCCCGGTGTACGATGTGGCGTGGAGCCCGGACGGGAAGCGGTTGGCGACAGCAAGCCGGGACACAACGACAAAACTGTGGGACGCGGCCAGCGGGAAGCAAGTGAAGACTTTCCACGGCCACGTCGGTTTCGTTGAGTGCGTGGCATGGAGCCCCGATGGCAAGCGACTTGCGACGGGAAGTGACGACAAGACGGCGAAAGTCTGGGACGTGGTCAGCGGGCAAGAACCTATGACCCTGCGCGGCTATAACGGCTCATGGGAGGGCCTGGCCTGGAGTCCGGACGGGAAGCGCCTAGCGGTAGCTGGTGTGAACGGGATCGTTCAGATCTACTCAATGGACATCCACGAACTCCTCAAACTTGCGCGCAGCCGCGTTACCCGTGACCTCACCCCTGACGAGTGCCAACGCTACTTCCAGTCCAAGACCTGTCCGCCGCTGCCATAGAGACTGTCTGATCCGCCGCAAAAAGGAACCGGCCATCCAGATTTCTCTGAATGGCCGTTATTTATGTTGAGCCGTTTTGTTGGGCGCGAGCCAAGCGGGAGCCCGCGGGCGAAATCCTGAGCGCAGCAAAGGATCTCTCACACCAAAAGGAAGAGGCCGCTTGCGATGAGCAAACGGCCTCTATTTATGTCGGCGACGACCCTTCGACTGTGCTCAGGGCAGGCCCTACTCTCCCACACACTTTCGCGCGCAGTACAACCGCGGTTCAGTGGCTCTTCTTGGCTGCATCGCGCAAAGCGGCGACATCCGCAATATCCTGAGGCCTGCCCGACGCCAGCTTGTTCGCGATCAAGTCCTCGCTGGAAATGAAAAGCGCCTTGAGGCCGCGCTGTTCGTCGACCACGACCTCAGCGCGGTTCTTCCATGCCGGCTCGAAATCGATGCCGTCGATTTCGGGAAGGATATCCACGGCATACGGCGCGCGCCCCATACGGAAGAATTTACCTCGTTCGGCGAAGTCCCCCGGCTTCAGTCCTGCGAGAGGCGCGCCGAATTCCTGTAGAGCAGCGAATACCCGCTCGGCGTTCTCCTCGTCCACTGCGATGAGGATGTCGATGTCCTGTGTGGTGCGGGGCTGCGCGTGCAAAGAGACAGCATAGCCGCCGACCACCAAGTACCTAACGCTTTTCGCGTTGAAGATGGACAAGAGTTCTTTGAATTCGGCGAGCATCTTGTGGGGGTTCTTCCTTCATTCCGTACGCGGCGAGCGTCATCTCGGCGACGGCGCGGAGGCGCTCGTGCGCGGGTAAGGCCTGCCATTCGCGAAGTTCGGCAGCCTTCATTTCCTCGAAGCTTGAGTAGATGGTGATGGCCTTGTCCATCGGAATGTTTGTAGCATCGGAAGTCCACTCAGTGCAACTGAGTTCGGCAGTGCTGGGAGAAGCAGATCGCTCGCGGGCTGAAGCCCGCTCGTGATGACAAAACAAAGAGAGAGCGCTGGCGGCGTGGCCGAAGCTGAAGCCACGCCCTGATACGAAGCCCAAGGCGATCCGTGTTTGTGGGTGGAAATCCGCCGCTGATGGTTGTTGTCGTCGGCAAAAGGAAACGGCCATCCAGACTTCTCTGAACGGCCGTTATTTATGTCGGCGACGACCTACTCTCCCATGCACTTTCGCGCACAGTACAATCGGCCCGGCGTGGCTTGACTTCCGTGTTCGGGATGGGAACGGGTATTTCCCACGCGGTAAAATCACCGGCTTCGTTGACGTGGGCCCGCTTGCGGCGGGCCGCTCGGTCCCTCAGCGTGAGTTGCACGCAGGACCTGTTACGTCGATCTTGAGGCGCTTTGCGGGCGTCCGAGCCCGCAGCCGAAATCCCGAGCGCTCTTTGCGAGGGATCTCAGGGGCTAAAGCCCGGCATCTATGAAAGGACGCTTGCGGCACGACTGAAGTCGTGCCCTGACGCGTATCATCCCCTTCAAAACAGCTGCGCCAGTTATCAAAGAACTTCGCCACTTTCTCCAGGGCTAAAGCCCTTTCGATTTGGCTGCGCGGACGCGGGCCTAAAGGCCCGCTCTACCGATCACCGTCATGCGGACGATCTCTCACAACTGAATAGCATCAGGATTTAGCAGCTTCCTTCCCACGGCTAAAGCCGTTGGAATTGGGAAACTGGCTAACGCGGACCTGAAGGTCCGCACTACCAACTACTAAGGCGTGGGTGCCGGTCTTTCGAACAACTGACACCCTGCACGCTCCTTTATCGCGGCCGGCAATTTCTCCGGCCTTGCCCAGGTTCCGCCGAGTTCTGCGGGTTATGGGAGGAGGTGACGCCAAGTAAATTTTATGGTCAAGCCGAACGGGCGATTAGTACTGGTAAGCTTCACGCATTGCTGCGCTTCCACATCCAGCCTATCAAACACGTAGTCTTCGTGTGCCCTTCTTTTCCCTTACGGGTTGGGAGATCTCATCTTGAGGAGTGCTTCACGCTTATATGCATTCAGCGTTTATCACAACCGAACTTCGCTACCCAGCCGTGCCACTGGCATGACAGCTGGAACACAAGAGGTTCGTCCATCCCGGTCCTCTCGTACTAAGGACAGGTCCTCGCAAATCTCCTACGCCCACATCAGATAGGGACCGAACTGTCTCGCGACGTTCTGAACCCAGCTCACGTACCGCTTTAATAGGCGAACAGCCTAACCCTTGGAACCTTCTACAGCTCCAGGATGCGATG
>Ga0335070_10003597_pt1 | contig 18113 bp, 14 predicted proteins | sample Lox_Sample_13_FD_206722 | JGI IMG/M metagenome (GOLD analysis project Ga0335070, IMG submission 206722) | Soil microbial communities from Loxahatchee National Wildlife Refuge, Florida, United States - Lox_Sample_1.3 | ecosystem: Environmental > Terrestrial > Soil > Wetlands | place: USA...
CATCTCCCGGTTGAACCGGATCGCCTGGCGATAGCTCCTCACCGGCTCCGTCAGCCCGAGGTAGAGCCCGAACCGGGCACCGATCCCCTGGACGATGCCGGGGACGCGGGTAACTCGCAGCGCCTCGTCGATGCCGGCGTACAAACGTTCGGCCAGCCGGTTGAGGTGGGCATAAAACTCCGGCCTGGCGAGCTCCTGCTGGCAGGCGATGGCGGCCATCACCGCCGTGAGGTGCCCGGTGTAGGTCCCGCTCATCACGGTGTGGCCGATGGGATTCAGGACGGACATCACCTTGGTGTTGCCGCAGACCGCCGCGATGGGGACCCCGCCGCCCAGGGCCTTCGCCAGGGTGCAGAGGTCGGGGGTCACGCCGTAGTGCTGCTGCGCACCGCCTCGGCACATCCGAAAGCCCGAGAGCACCTCGTCGAAGATCAGGACGATGCCCGTCTCGGTGCAGATCCGGCGGATGTGCCGGAGATACTCCGGGTCGGCCGGGATGCAGCCCTGGTTGTAGGAGATCGGCTCGACGATGACGGCGGCCAGCTCGTCCTTATGGGCCCGGATGGCCTTCTCAAAGGCGACGAGGTCGTTGAAGGGGACGACCACGATGAAATCCGCGAGGCCCTCGGGCATTCCGTCCGAGTCCGCTACCGGTGTCACAGTGCCGTCAGGGCGCAGCGCGCCCAGCTCGGTCGAGCAGTTGTACCAGAGGTAGTCGTGCATCCCGTGGAAGTGGCCCTCGAACTTCAGGATCTTGGGCTTGCGCGTGTAACCCCGGGCGATGCGGATTGCCCCCAGGGTCGCCTCGGTGCCGCTGTTGGCGAGGCGCACCTTCTCGGCGCAGGGGACGGCCTCGGCAATCAGGTCGGCCAGGCGCGAGTGGTGCTCGGTCTCCCCGTTGCAGATGACGCCGACCTCCAGGGCCTGACGGATCGCCCCCGTGATGGCGGGGTGATTGTGGCCGAGGAAGTTGGCGCCGCTGCCGGTGAAGAAGTCGATGTACTCCTTCCCGTCCACGTCCCAGAACCTGGCACCCTGGCCGCGCGCAAGGTAGAGGGGGCGCTTCAGCAGGGGGTGATAGCGCCCGCCCGCCCCGGCGCCGCCGATGTAGTGCTTCTGCGCGGACTCGAAGAGGTCTTGCGATTTCATCGTCGGCCTCCATCGGATGAACGACTCGACTCACGCGGAGATGGGGCACGCGGCGTTCGGCTCTCCGTCACCGAGGATCATGGGCCGCCTGGCCACCGGCCACCCGTTGCGGAATACGATCTCGACTCGGACCGGAGCATCGCTCAGGCGGGAGCCGCGTGTCAAGGCTGGACGGTCCGGCCGTTTCACGGCCGGACAAAGCGGGGACTGGAAAATGACAAGGGCGCCGCGGCAGGATATGTCGCAGCGCCCCGTGATCCTCGCCGGGCCGGGGGCTACTTCACGTCCGGGTTCGGGATCATGAAGTCCCGGATCAGGGCGACGAAGTCGTGGTAGGACCCGATGAAGGTGCGGAGCGTCCGGGCCGTCGCGCCGTAGGCGTCGAACTCGTCCACGGTCAGGCCGTTCGGCTCGTAAGCCCGGCGGAAATCCGGGAAGAGGTCCTGCAGGGCATCCAGGGCCTCCTTGGGCACCGGGTTCTGCATCCGCTCCTTGACCTCGACCTTGGAGCCGTTGAAGAGCACCTGCCACTCGTAGGGGATGGTCATGCTCAGGTCGCCGCCGATCAGCTCCGACCAGTGCATGTGGTGCCGGTACGCGGCCGCCAGCAGGCGCGCCCGGTAGCCCCGCTGCTTGTAGATCTCGTAGGCCCGCTTGATGACGGCGATCCCGGCCCAGTGGAGGAAGCCGGGGTTCACGCAGATCCGGTCCTTGGCGGCCAGGACCTGGATCCAGTCATCGGTCCGCCCGATCATGATGGTGCAAACCGGGGTCATGCCGGCGGTGGGCTTGCCCTCCCGGTCGCGGCGGCTCAGGCCGCGCTCGACCGCCTCGGCCACCGCCAGGGACTGGGGCACGGTGAAGGAGACGGTGGCGTTGATGTTCACGCCCTGGTAGGTGGCCTCCTCGATGGCCTTGATCCCGGCCTTGGTGACGGGGAGTTTCACCTGGATGTTGGGCGCCAGGCCACTGAAGTAGACGGCCTGCTTCAGCAGGCGATCGGCGTCCCGGTACCACTGGGGATTGGTCTGGATGGAGAGCCGCCCGCGCAGCCCCTTCTTGCGCTCGAAGACCGGCAAGATGGTCCGGGCCCCGCGCAGCCCCACCTCCTCGTAGACCTTCCAGGCCACCTCCTCCTCGGACCAGGTCGGGTTCTCGGCGATGACCTGGCGGATCCGGTCCTTCCAGTCGGCCAGGTTGTTCTTCAGGACGGTGAGGACGATGGTCGGATTCGAGGTCGCCCCGGTCGCCCCGTTTTCTATGGCGTAGGTGAGCTCCTTGACGTCGCAGGAATCGTTCCAGAATTCCGTCGGCGTCGTGGAGACCGTCTGGTGCAGAGGGCTCTTGTACTTTTCCATTGGATCCTCCTCAATGTGCGGGCATGGGGAGCGGCCGCCGCTACTTCCCCATGACCGTGTTGGGCAGCCAGGTGACCAGCGGCGGGTACAAGGTGATCGAGAATAACACGACAAGCAGTGGAATGATAAAGGGCGCGGTGGCCCGGACAACGCGCTCGAAGGAGATCCCCCCGACGTGGACCATGACGAAGAGGACGACCCCAAAGGGCGGGGTGAGCAGGCCGATCATCAGGTTCAAAACCATCACGAGGCCGAAGTGCACCGGGTCGATTCCCACCGCGGTGGTGACTTGCATCAGGATGGGGCCCAGGATCAGGATGGCCACGATAGTCTCGAAGAAGCACCCGACCACCAGCAGGATCAGGTTGATGATCAAGAGCAGGACCAGAGGGTTCCGGCTGATGCCCAGCAGGGCCTCCACCATGGCGGCCGGCGCGCCCGTCCGCATCAGGAGCCAGCCGTAGAACGAGGCGGCGGCCACGATGAACCCAAGTGCTGCCGTGTCCTTGGCGCTGTCGATGAACACCTGGAGGGTGTCCCTCAGCGACAGCTCGCGATAGATCAGGGTGCCGAGGATCAGGGCGTAGGCCACCGCCACCGCCGCGGCCTCGGTGGGGGTGAACCAGCCGGTCCAGATACCGCCCAGGAGGATTGTGGGTGTCAGCAGCGGCAGGAAGGCCTCGACGAAGCTCTTGGCGACCACGCGCAGGGTCGGGAAGGGCGTCCGGGGGTAGTTCCGGTTCTTGGCGTAGACCGCCACCATGGCCATCAGGGCCCCGGCCATCAGGACCCCCGGGATCACGCCGCCCAGGAAGAGCCGGCCGACCGACACGCCGGCCACCAGTCCGAAGATGACGAAGGGGATGCTGGGGGGAAAGATCGGGCCGATGGTGGAGGAGGCACCCGTGATGGCCACGCTGAAGTCCCGGTCGTACCCGGCATCATCCATGGCCTTCAGCTCGACCTGGCCCAGGCCGGCGGCGTCCGCCACGGCCGCCCCCGACATCCCGGCGAAGATCAGGCTGGCGACGCAATTGGCATGGCCCAGCCCCCCGGGGAGGAAGCCGACCATGGTGGTGGCAAAGTTGAAGAGGCGAGTGGTGACGCCGGCGGTATTCATCAGCCGGGCGGCCAGGATGAACAGCGGGACGGCCAGCAGGACGAAGTTGTTGATGCCGTACTGCATCCGCTGCGTGATCATGGGGACATTCATCCGGGTGCCCTGCTCGACGAAGAAGGCCACCAGGGCGCTCAGCCCCAGGGACATGGCGATGGGTATCCCGAGGAAGAACATGCCGATGAGCCCGAGCGTGATGATGTAGGTCATTGCCAGCCCTCGGGCCCCCGCGTGCTCTGTGCCAGCGTGGAGCGAGCCTGCCGGGCGAGGTTCGCCAGGAGATACCAGAGCATGATCAGACCGGAGACGAAGACCACCAGGTACACATACCCGATTCGGAGCCAGTCCACCGTCGGCGCGAAAGTGTTCCAGTTCAGGCGGGTATTGGTCCAGGCGCCCCAGGTGATGACGGCGACGAACGGGACGACGACGAGGTCGGTGAGGAAGCGCAGGATTCCGCCAGCCCGCTTGCCGAGCCGATCCATCAGGACGGTGACCCGGATGAGCCCGTCGTCCTTGACCAAAATGGCGGCCCCCAGGAACACCATGCAGACGTAGGTGAGCCGAGCCAGCTCTTCCGACCAGACGGCAGAGATCTGGAGCACGGTCCGGGCCAGGACCTGGAAGAAGGTCAGGAAGAACATCAGGAACAGGATGATCCCGATGAGAACTTCGACCGTCCGCTTCATCTCGACCTCGTGAATCCATCAACCAAGAAGGACCCCTGTCCAATGGCCTCGCGTGCGATTGAACAGGGGTCCTCCCGGTGGGATCCTGCCTGCGAACGCTTCGTCACCTCACTTGATGGCGAGGACCTTTTCCAGCATCCCGGGTGCCCACACGGTCTTGTTCAACTCCTCCAGGGCGGGCTGCACGGCTTTCTGGAAGGCGGGGACGTCGGGCTGGATCAGGGTCATCCCCTTGCCTTGCAGATCCGTGAGCAGCTTCTTATCCCAGTCCAACGCCAGCTTGTTGGCGTAGTCAGTGGCGTCCTTCCAGGAATCGAGGATCAGCTTCTGCTGCTCGGGGTTCAGCGTGTCGAACCACTTCTTGGAGATCTGATACTTGCAGGCCGAGAAGACGTGATTGGTGGCGATGAGGTACTTCTGGGCCTCGTAGAACTTGTAGCTCCAGATGGACTCCATGGGGTTTTCCTGGGCCTCGGCCACGCCGGTCTTCAGGGCCATGTAGACCTCGGGAAAGGCCACGACCACGGGCAGGGTTCCCAGGGTTTCCCAGATCTTGACCCAGACCTTGTTTTCGGGGAGGCGGATCTTCAGGCCCTTGAGATCGGCCACAGTTCGGATCGGCTTGTTTGCCGTCAAATACCGGGCGCCGCGATACACCACGCCCGCCGTCATCACGCCGCGCTGGTTCAGGGAGATGTCGTTGATCTCCTTCCCGACCGGGCCGTTCCAGAACTTCCAGAAGTGATCCGCATCGCGCATCACGTAGGGGACCTCGAACACCTGGTACTTGGGGAAGAAGATCGAGGTGTCGCCCGAGCCCATGGCTCCCATCTCCAGGCCGCCGGAGCTCATGGCCTCGAAGACGTCCCGCTCTCCCCCCATGGCCCCGCCCACGTGAATGAGGACCTCCATCTCGCCCTTGCTCCGCTGCTCGACCAGCTCCTTGAACTTGACCTGACCGAAGTGCACCGGGGCGTCCGGGCCGTAGGTCGATCCGATGTTGATCTTCATCTTGGCCGCCTCGCCCGGCTGCGCCGTCAAGGCGAGCGCCAACAGCGCCGCGAACAGCAAGCATCCCGTCCGTCTCCAGCTCATGGCCGACCTCCTTGATGTGCGGGGGGGGAGGCAAGGGCGCGCCCCATCCCCCCGGTCGCCTCTGATACCCGGGCCCGTCCTCCCCGGGTGTTCTGGTGCAGGTTGAAACAACAACGGTACACGCCCTTCCATGTGAAGGCGTGAGGGATCCTGGACTACACTGGATGTCCGGGACGGCCCGCAGCGGATTCGCCGTCCCGGGGGGCGATGGCGTCGCGAGGCAGGGATTCGGGCGGAGGCTATCGTAGGCCTGTGGGGCTGTCAACTGGAAAGCGGCCCCCTCGCCTGGTTCGTCATCCTTTGCGCATCTCCAGAGGCGCAGGTCTCCGGCATGCTTGACATTTCCCCAGGCTCGTGCGAGTCAAGATGCCGACCTCCCCGAGATCTATCGGTCACGGGCGCGCGCCGGAGCGGGCTCTCACGCGCGTCCGCTTGGCGCGGCGTGGCCTTCGGGGCGTTCGAGTTGCTCCGCCGCCAAGCGCCAGGCCATGCAAGATTCGCAGGGCACGCAACCTTTTCATGGAGGGATGTCGGGCGCGCGGATAGGAGTAAAGTGCGTGAATTGACAGGGGGTTAGCGAAAAGACGCCGCTCCCCTGCGTGAAAACCGTTGCGCGGGCCGAAGGCGCCCGGGCGCGGGCCGTCGCTGCAACCGACGCCTATCTTCTTGTTTTTCCACCCATAGCCCTGGCCTGTGGTCTGTTCGCCTCCGATCTGGCACGCTGCCTGCTTTTTCCGAGGTTGTGGAAAGATTCACATCACGGGCGGAGGCAGCGGGGTCGACTTGCCCGCGAGGGCTTCTGCCACAAAGGAGGTGATGCCGCGAGCCAGGGATGATGGTTGACATAAGCTGTCCGAGCGTCAAGGGCGTAGGGTACCCCTTCCGGGAAGCGGCACGGTTCGTTGCGAGGCACCCAGGCGGCTTCTCCCGTCGAGCGGGAGGCCCCACGGCACGCCGCTACGCACACGCGAAAGGCAACGCCCGCCGAGCCGTCGAGGCTGCCTTCCCTGATATGGCCCCCCACAGGGCGGGAGACGCCCCTGGAACGGGAAGGGAACCCTACGCCCGGGTTTTATCAACCTCCAGATGACGGACCGTTTCATCACAGGGCGAAATTCGATCCCGGGAACCGTGATGCGTTCGCGCTCTTCTGCCGGCATGCCATCCGCGCACGTCTGCGCCCTGCGGGCGCCGACGAAGGCCCAATCGCGCCCTGCTCGCTTCCTGAATCCAGCGGCCGCGGCCCGGTGCGGTGGGTCGATGAGCCGAGAAGCTGGTCGTGCCAGGCCGGTCACGGGCTCCGCGGGCTTGGAGTGCGAGGTCGTGGGATGACGGCCAGAGGCCCCGACGAACCCGTCAGCCATGACTCGGGGGAGCTCCAGAAGCGCCTGCTCGCCCTCGAGGCTCAGAGCGCCGGTCAGGCCCGCGAGATCCGGGCCCTCGAGCGGATCGAGACCCTCCTGGAGCGGGTCGAGTACCTGGAACACGAGAAGCAGCGCTTCGAGAAGCGGCTCAAGGAGCTGCACGCGGTCCTGGCACTCACCCGGGGCCTGTCGGCGACGCTCGAGCCTGCCACCTGGCTGCGCGAGGTGCTGCCGCTGGTCAGCCGCGTGCTTCCCGGCGATGCCCTCGCCTTGTGGATGTTCGGGGAGGGCGGGACGGTCGTGCAGCGGGCCGCTGCGCTGGGGAGCACCACGCCCGCGGCGCCCATCCCCCGGGGTGGGGGCATCGTGGGGCTCGTGGCTGCCGCGGGTCAGGCGCTCCTCGTCCCGGATCTGGCCGCCGAATCCCGCGTGCAGCCGGCGGAACTCCTCACCGGCCCCAGCGGCGCCTACCTGGCCGTGCCCTGCCGCTCACCGGCCGGCTCGATGGCGGCAGTGCTCACGGCCCAGGCGGCCACCCCGCACGACTTTCCCCTGGCGACGCTCGACTTGGCCCAGGCCGTGGCCGTCCACGTGGCGGCCGCGTGGGAGAACGTGCAGCTCTACCAGCGGATGCGAGAGATGGCGACGCGGGATGAGCTCACCGGTCTCTGGAACCGGCGCCACCTCGCAGAACAGCTCGACCAGGAGATCCAGCGCGCCCGCCGCTACGGGCATCCCTTCGCCGTGGTGCTGGTGGACATCGACGACTTCAAGCTGTACAACGACACCCACGGCCACCTCAGGGGGGACGAGCTGCTGCGGCAGCTCGCCGAGCTGCTCCTGCGCACCACCCGCCGAGCCGACGTCGTGGCGCGGATCGGTGGTGAGGAATTCGTGATCGTGCTCCCCGAGAGCGATGCGCCGGGGGCCGGCGCCCTGGCGGAGAAGGTCCGGGAGGCCGTCGCCGCCGCGCCGTTCCCCGGCCGCGAGAGCCAACCCGCTGGCCGCCTCACCGTCACCCTCGGGTTTGCCTGTTTCCCCGACGAGGGCCAGGACGCCGTGGTCCTGCTCGAGCTGGCCGATCGGGCCCTCTACCTCGGGAAGCACGAAGGGGGCAACTGCGTCCGCTCTGCCCCCCGCCCACCCGCATCCCGGCCATGACCCAGTGATTCGCGAACACGTTCGCGAATCATGACGGGGACTGACCAAGTTCCAGCGACCAAATCCATCCGGGCGGATGCCTGTTGCACAGGCAGGGCTTCCGTACTATCCTCCCACCCGACGGAGAGGGCCGGATGGAATCGTCGCGGGCTGGCCAGCGATTTCCGCGATACCAGATCCAGCTGCCGGTGCTGCAGAAGCGGACTCCCACCGCCAGTCGCGTGGAGGTGGGCTGGACACGGGATCTGAGCGAGGGGGGTGCCTGCCTGGACCTGCCATCGCGCCTCCCGGCCCTGGCCCGGATCTGGCTGCGGCTGCAAGCGGAGCGGGGCTCGATCGAGCTGGAGGCGCGGGTGGCCTGGAGCGGCGAGCCGCCGGCCCCCGGGCGGGCCGCGGCGCACGGGGTCGCCTTTCTGGGGGCCAGCGCGGCCCAGCGCCTAGCCTTGCACGAGATGCTGGCAGCCCGCAAACAGGCGTCCGAATCGGGCGTTCGCCTGCTGCTGGATCTCCCGGTCACCTGCCGCTCCGGGAGCGAGCCCGGGAGGCAGCTCCGGGGGCGGACGGTGGAGCTGAGCCGCGGGGGAGTGCTCCTCCTGATCGATCGGTCCTTGCCGGCGGGCACCTCGCTGGACGTGCTCCTCCACACCCCCCGGGGGTCCCTGATCGCCAAGGGCGTGGTGGTCTGGGCAGACGTCTCGGGCGAGGATCGCGCCGGCGCACCGGTCCAGCACGGCCTGCGCCTGACCTCCCTCGGCTGGACCACACCCCTGGTCCTGGGGCTGGTGCTGGCCGATCCCCCGCATTGAGAGAGTGCCCGCACGCGGTGGCGAGCCCTCCCGGGTCGTGACCCCGCCCCATGGGTTGAGGGGGCCCACGCCGGGTGCGGCGCAGCAGATGGAGGTGCAGGTGGGACTCTTGCAAGGGCTCGTCGTGGCCACGGTGACTCCACTTCGTGAGGACGGCTCGCTCGATCTGCCCTCGCTCGGGGCGCACATCCGCGATCTGGTTCAGGCAAGCGCCGAGGGCCTGTTCGTCGCGGGGACCACGGGAGAGGGGCTGCTCCTCGAGGAGGACGAGCGGGTCGCCGTGACCGAGGCGGCGGTGCGGGAGACGGCCGGCCGGGTCCCCGTCGTGGCGCTCTGCGGCGGGCTCTCCACGGCGCGGTCGATTCGTCTGGCCCGGCGCATGCGCGAGGCGGGGGCGGACGGACTGGCGGTGCTCACGCCGTTCTATTACCGGGTGGACGCGGCAGCCATGGTCGAGCACTTCGCCCGCGTGGCCGACGCGGCCGGCTGTCCGACCTACCTGTACAGCATCCCCGGGCTCACCGGCGTGTCGCTCCCGACGGAGGTGCTGCGCCAGGTGAGCGGGCATCCACGCTTCGGCGGGCTGAAGTTCAGCTGCTGCGATCTCCCGCAGTTGAAGGCCTATGTGGGCACGGGGGCCCCGGTGCTGATCGGCTGCGATTCGCTGATCACCGAGGCGCTCCGCTGCGGGGCCGCGGGGACGGTGTCCGGAACGGCCGCCGCGGTCCCGGCGCCGTTCGGGCGGCTGTTCACGATCCTCCGGCGCGGCGAGGACTCCGCCCCCGCTCAGGAGATGGCCACGCGCCTGGATGCCCTTATGGCTTCCCTTCCGCCCATCGCCGGCTACAAGGCGGCGCTCCTCCGGCGAGGGGTGATCGCCTCGGCAGCGGTGCGGCGGCCGCTCCGCCCCCTCACCGCCGAGGAGCAGGCGCGGCTGGAGGCGGGCCTCCGCGCGCTCGGCCTCTGAGAGCCGGCCGAACCCCGGGCGGCGGCACTGATCTGCGATCGAATCCAAACCCTTGACCCCCACCGCGGGAAGGGGCTACTCTCTGCCCGCTCCGGGCACCGCGGTTCCGGCGGCGCCGGGGAGCGCCCGGGCCGCCCGCGGGGCGCAGGGCCCGGTTTCCGGCGCGGGTCGGGGAGACTTTGGGCGTCAAACCTCTCGAAGAAAGGGATGGGCTATGAGCAAGGCGGACATCGGCCTCACCGGCCTGGCGGTGATGGGGCAGAACCTCGTCCTCAACATGGAGAGCAAGGGCTTCACGGTGGCGGCCCACAACCGCACCGTCCAGACGACGCACGACTTCGTGGCGGCGCACCCGGGCAAGAAGCTGGTCGGCTGCGATTCGCTGGCCGACTTCGTGGCGGCGCTGTCGAGGCCCCGCAAGATCATGGTCATGGTGAAGGCGGGGGCCCCGGTGGATCAGGTCATCGACAGCCTCACCCCGCTGCTCGAGCGGGGGGACATGATCATCGATGGCGGGAATTCCTTCTTCCAGGACACCGAGCGCCGCGCGGTGGCCCTCGAGAAGCAGGGCTTCCGCTTCATCGGCACAGGGGTCTCGGGGGGCGAGGAGGGGGCGCTGCACGGCCCGGCCATCATGCCCGGCGGCCAGCGGGACGCCTACGACGAGGTCGCCCCGGTGCTTCGCGCCATCGCCGCCAAGGCGGCCGAGGATGGGCAGCCCTGCGTGGACTACATCGGGCCGCGCGGGGCGGGCCACTACGTCAAGATGGTCCACAACGGGATCGAGTACGGCGACATGCAGCTCATCGCCGAGACCTACGACCTGCTGCACCGGGCCCTGGGCCTCTCCGCCGCGGAGCTGCACCAGATCTTCGCCGGGTGGAACACCGGCGAGCTGAAGTCCTACCTAATCGAGATCACCGCCGACATCTTCACCAAGGTGGACGAGGGGACGGGGAAGCCCCTGGTGGACCTGATCCTGGACGAGGCCCAGCAGAAGGGCACCGGCAAGTGGACCAGCCAGAACGCCCTCGACGTCGGCGCCCCGCTCCAGACCATCAACGCCGCAGTGGAGAGCCGCATCACCTCGGCGCTGAAGCCGCAGCGGGTGGCGGCCAGCAAGGTCATCCGGGGGCCGAAGAAGCGCTACCGGGGCCAGCGGCAGAAGCTCATCGACGCCACCCGGGCTGCCCTGTACGCCAGCAAGATCTGCTCCTACGCACAGGGGATGGGGCTGCTCAAGATCGCCTCGGACGAGTACAAGTATGACCTCCGCCTCGGCGAGATCGCCAAGATCTGGCGGGCGGGGTGCATCATCCGGGCCTCGCTCCTGAGCGACATCACCCAGGCCTTCCAACGGAACACCGGCCTGCTGAACCTGCTGCTGGACGACGCCTTCCGGACGGCGGTCGAGGAGCGGCAGGAGGCCTTGCGCTTCGTCGTCCAGACCGCCGTGGGGCTGGGCATCCCGGTGCTGGCGCTGAGCGCCTCGCTCGGGTACTTCGACGCCTACCGGAGCGAGCGGCTGCCGGCGAACCTCACCCAGGCGCAGCGCGACTACTTCGGGGCGCACACCTACCGGCGGATCGACAAGGATGGCTCCTTCCACACCGAGTGGATGAAGTAAAGACGGAGCGAGCCGGGCGGCCCCTTTCGGGGCGGCCAGCGGTCCTTGAACCGAGACGGCCTTCTCAATGAAAGGACCATTATGATCTATGTCATCGCCACGGCCGAGCTGAAGCCGGGAACCCGGGAGGCGTTCCTGGCCGAGTTTCACAAGAACGTCCCGAACGTCCGCGCCGAGAAGGGCTGCCTCGAGTACGGGCCCACCGTGGATGTCCCAAGCGGCATCAAGACCCAGATCCCCCTGCGGGATACCGTGGTGACGATCGTGGAGAAGTGGGAGTCGCTCGAGGCGCTCCAAGCGCATGTGGTGGCCCCCCACATGGCCGCGTACCGCGAGCGGGTGAAGGACTTCGTGGTGCGCGTATCCCTGCAGGTCCTCGAGCCGAGGTAGCGGCGCTGAACGGCCCGATCCGGCCGCACGGCACCGCTCTGGAGCCCTTCCCTACGGCGCTCGCCGTGAGCGGGTTCCGATGACAAGATTCCGCACCGGTATAGGACCAAGGTCCAATAGACCGCCTGCGCTGCCCGGCATAGACTCCGGGCCGCTCCATCCTTTCCCATCCCTTTCGCCTCGGAGGCGAACCGTGCTGGACCGCACTCCACCAGCGGGGAGACCATGGCACCGATTTCCCTCCTGGGAGCGCCTCCACACCCGACAGAACATCGCGACTCTCGAACATGGAACTGGAAGGAGGGTATCATGCGACGCCTCAGCGGGCCGTGTCCCCGGCCACGAAAGGGAGGCGGTGCCCCGCTCGCTCCGGTAGGATATTGCGCGGCGGTGCTCGCGCTCCTGGCCCTGACGGCGGTCGTTGCGCCGGCCGCCCTGGCGGGGGAGGTCGTTCCCGAGCGGACGGAGCAGATCGTTGGGGCCCGAATCGTCCGGGTGATGCCGGGGGTGGTGGGGATCCTCGTGGAGGTGGGGGCCGAGGTCACCGTCCGCTGCGGCAAGAACGACGTCTACACCGTCAAGCCTGAGCCGGACAAGGAGAATGGCACCGGCTTCATCATCCACCCGGACGGCTGGATCGCCACCAACGGCCACGTCGTCAAGCCCGTCTACAAGGACGACGAGGAGCACATCACCGATTTCCTGGAGCAGTCGGCCAAGGCCGCCTGCGGCCCGGGGCTGGCCAAGCTCCCCGAGAAGCGCCGCCAGGCCCGGATGGAGGCCATCCTCAAGGATCCGGAGAACCGCAAGGGCGTGAAGCTCACGAAGCGCCTGGAGGTCTTCCTCCCCACCGGGGAGGCACGCCAGGGCTACCCGGCGGTGGTCAAGGCCTACAGTCCGCCCATCGACCCGGATCGCCTGCCCAAGGACGGAAGCAAGCCCGAGCCTCCCATGCTGGATGCGGCCATCATCAAGATCGAGGCGAAGGATCTTCCCACTGTGCAGCTCTCCCCCGGCATCGGGCAGACGGTGGTCCTCGGCGAGCAGCTCGTCATCGTGGGCTACCCCGGGGTGGTGGTCTGGCATGATTTCCTCAGCAAAAAGTCCCGGGCCGAGGCCACGGTGACTTTCGGCCGGGTCTCGGCCTTCCGGCTGGACGTCAACGAGCGCTGGATCATTCAGACCGACGCCCCAATCTCGTGGGGAAACAGCGGGGGCCCGGTCTTCGACCTCAAGGGCGAGGTGGTGGCGCTGGCCACCTTCATCTCCACGTCCCTGGAGGGCGACCAGGCCATCCAGGGGTTCAACTTCTTGATCCCCATCGACTCGATTCACGCCTTGGCCAAGCAGATCGGCGTGACGCCCAGCACCGACAGCCCCTTCACGAGAGAGTGGGACCAGGCCGTCGCCGACTTCATCGCGGGCAATACTCGCGAGGCCCTCACGCACGCGGAGGCGGCCGACAAAATCGTGCCCGGGCTGATCGACGTGCGCCGGTTCATCGTGCGAGGCCACCTGCTGCTCGGGGAGAAGCCGTAGCAACGGAAGCGGGTCGGGCCGAGGGATCGGGCCGACGCGCAGGGGACCGGATGCCGGGAGGTCGGGAGAGGATGCTGCAGAGGGGGCGGCGCGACCTGCCGGGGGAGGATGACATGGTGCGACATCGGCGAGGAAACGGGACAGTCCTGCGGCGGGCGAGGGCCCTCCGGTGGGCGTGGGGTGCGGCGATCCTCCTGCTGGGACTCGCGCTGGCGAGCGTGGGCACGGCCGGGACGCTCGCCGAGCGGGTCTCGGAGACCACTCTCGCGAACGGCCTCAAGATCCTGATCCTGGAAGAGCCCAAGGCCCCGGTGGTCACGGTCCAGGTCTGGTACAAGGTGGGCGGGCGGAACGAGCCGACTGGCAAGACGGGCATCTCCCACATGCTGGAGCACATGATGTTCAAGGGGACGCCCAAGGTCAGCGGCAAGGACTTCGACGCCATCATCTCGCGGAATGGGGGTGTCAACAACGCCGAGACCCAGATGGATTTCACCGGCTACTACGAAGACTTCGCCGCCGACCGGGCGAGCCTCGGGCTCGAGCTTGAGGCCGACCGAATGGCGAACCTCAAGATCAGCGAAGAGGACTTCACCTCCGAGCACCAGGTGGTCATCGAGGAGCGGCGCCTCCGGATCGACGATCAACCCGCCAACACGCTGGGCGAGATGATGCGGGCCACCTCCATCCTGGCTCAGGCATACCGGAACCCGACCATCGGGTGGCCGAGCGACACGCTGGCCTGGACCCGGGACGATCTGGTGCAGTGGTACAAGACCTACTACGCTCCCAACAACGCCACCGTGGTCCTCGTGGGGGACGTGAAGAAGGACGTCCTCCTGCCCACGATCCGGAGCCTGTTCGAGCCCATCCCGCGCCGCCCCGATCCCCCGAAGGTCATCACCACAGAGCCGCCGCAACTGGGCGAGCGCCGGGTCTACGTGCGCAAGGAGGCGGAGCTGCCGCTGCTCTTCGTGGTCCACCATGCCCCGCCCCTCACCGACCCCGACAGCTTCCCGATGAGCGTCCTGGCCGGGATCCTGGGGGGCGGAGAGAGCGCCCGGTTCAACCAGAAGGTGGTCTACGAGAAGCAACTCGCCTCCTACGCCGGGGCCGACTACAACCCGCTCCACATCGATCCCTTCCTGTTCGGCTTCAGCGCCGGACCGCTCCCGGGCAAGACCGCGGAGGAGGTGGAGCAGGCGCTCTACGCCGAGGTCGAGCGGCTGCAGAAGGAGGGGGTGACCGAGCGAGAGCTGCAGAAGGCCAAAAACCAGATCGAGGCCGACTTCGTCTTTTCTCTGGATTCGGCTCACCGGATGGGGGAACTACTGGGCCGCTACGAGTCGGTCGCCAGCTGGAAGCTGCTCGACGGCTACCTGGAGGGGGTGCGGAAGGTCACCGCCGCGGACGTGCAGCGGGTGGCCCAGAAGTACCTGGTCCCCGAGAACCGGACCGTGGCAATTCTGATCCCGGTGAAGGCGGGTGCAGGGAAGTAACCGCAGATATCGCAGATGACGCGGAATCTCCCGGTCCGGCTCATCGGTCGAATCAAGGCTAGGGGCGATATCCGCAAGGCCCGTCGGTGGTGTGATTCCTCGGCGCCCGAAGCAAGGAGCACACGATGCGAAAGCGGGGAGTTGTGAGACTCGCGATTCTCCTGGTGGCTTTGGTCCTCTCGCTCGCGGCGGTCGGAGGGGCCTCGGCGGCTGCCCTCGGCCAGCGCGATGTGCTGCCGAACGGCACGGTCCTGCTGGTGGCCGAGCAGAGGGCCGTCCCCATTGTCACGGTGTCCCTGCTGATCCAGGCGGGCTCCGTCCAGGATCCCCCCGACAAGCCCGGGGTGGCGAACCTCGTGGCCCAGATGCTGACCCAGGGGACCAAGACGCGCACCGCGCCCCAGATCAGCGAGGCCATCGAGTTCATCGGGGCCTCTCTCAGCGTCGACGCCGGGCAGGAGTCGACCACCCTCTCTCTCTCCGTGCTCAGCAAGGACCTGGACACGGGGCTCGAGCTGATGGCCGACGTGCTCCTGAACCCGGTCTTCAACCAGGCCGACCTCCAGCGGAAGATCAACGAGGTGGTCGCCGGCATCAAGCGGGACCAGGAGGACCCGGGGACGGTCTCCTGGCAGGCCTTCCTCAAGGAGGTGTACGGCAGCCACCCCTTCGGCCGCCCGGTGGAGGGGACCGAGCAGTCGGTGCCGACGATCACTCGGGATGATGTGGTGAAGTTTCACGAGGCCTACTTCCGGCCCAACAGGGCCATCCTGGCGGTGGTGGGCGACGTCGGCCTGGCGGATCTGAAGACGCGCCTGCAGGCCCGGCTCGGCGGCTGGCAGCCGGGCGGGCCGGCGAGCACACCCCCGCCGCCCCCACCCCCCCTCGGCCAGCGGGTGGTGAAGACCATCCAGCGCGAGGTCACCCAGGCCAACATCAACCTGGGTAATCTCGGCATCACCCGGGAGAGCCCGGACTACTACCCCGTCCAGGTGATGAACTATATCCTGGGCGGAGGGTTCGGCTCGTACCTGATCAGCACGATCCGGGAGGAGAAGGGCTGGGCCTACGATGTGGGGAGCTACTTCGGGATGGGGAAGATCGCCGGGGAGTTCAGCGTCAGCATGCAGACCAAGAACGAGGTGGCCCAGGACGCCATCGACGCGGCGCTGGCCCAGATCCGCCGCATCCGGGAGCAGCCGGTGAGCGACCAGGACCTGAAGGACGCCAAGGCGTTCCTGACCGGGAGCTTCCCGCTCCGCCTCGATACGAGCAAGAAGATCGCCGGAATGCTGTCGACCATCGAGTACTACGGCCTCGGGCTCGACTACGTGGACCAGTACGCCGCGCGGGTCAATGCGGTCACCGCCGCCGACGTCCAGCGGGTGGCCCAGAAGTATCTCGAGCCCGAGAAGTACGCCCTCGCCGTGGTGGCCGATCTGAGCAAGGCGAAGATCCAGCCATAAGGAGGGATACCCATGAAGCGGTCTCAGCTCCTCTGGCTCGGCGTGGCGATCCTGGGCCTCGGTGGGGGCCTCATCCCCGCTGCAGGCCACGCGGAGGAGATGCCCTGCACGCAGGAGATCAAGCTGTACTGCGCCGATGTCCAGCCCGGCGGCGGGCGGATCATGCAGTGTCTGAAGACCAACGAGGGGAAGCTGTCCATGGCCTGCGCGCAACGGCTGCACGATATGCAAGCGGCAATGAGCGGGCCGCTGGGCATTTGCCGGGACGACTGGGTGGCCTATTGCTACCATCCCCGGGCCTCGACCGAGCGCGGGGCCATGATCGAGTGCCTCCAGACCCACCAGGCGCAGGTCTCTTCCGCCTGCCAGAAGGCACTGCAGGGGGCGGGCGGCATGCAGCGGCAGCGCACTCGCGGGATGATGCCCTGAGAGGCCGGCCGGCTCCCCGCGGGCATGGCCGCTCCCCAGGGGCGACTCATCGCCCGGCTGGGGCCGGGAGGTCAGCCCGTCGATAAGGTGCAGAGGGTACATTGCCATGCCCCGGCGGGCGTGGCGGACGGTCCGACAAGCCAACCGAAAGGAGAAGAAGAGAATGGATGCCGGGATCCGGGAGCGAAGCCACGCAGGACTCTTGTTCGCAATTGTTGCCGTGCTGACCAGCTGCATCCTGGGGGCGTCTTGGGCATCCGCCGCCAGCGAGAAGAAAGCGGACGCCGAGCGACTGGTCGAGAAATCGCGGCTGACCCTCGAGGCCTTCGTCGCGGACAAGGACATGGGCCCGCCCCTGAAGTCCCTGCTGCCTCGAGCCAAGGGGGTGCTGATCTATCCCCAGGTCCTGAAGGGTGCGTTCATCGTCGGGGCGGCGGGCGGAAGCGGGGTCATGTTGGCCCATGAGGCGAAGGCGCCCCACTGGAGCGGGCCGGCCTTCTACACGATGGGAGAAGCCAGCTTTGGCCTGCAGATCGGCGGCGAGGCAATGGAGGTGGTGCTCGTCGCCCTGACGGAGAAGGGCGTCTCGGCCCTCCTCTCGACGAGCGTCAAGCTCGGGGGCAACGTGGGGGTCGCCGCGGGGCCGGTCGGCGCCGGGGCGGCTGCGGCCACGCAGAACCTGAGCGCCGACATCGTGAGCTACGCCAGGGCCAAGGGTCTGTTCGCGGGCGTGTCGCTAGACGGCGCCGTCGTGGATGTCCGGGAGACCCTGAACGACGCATACTACGGCAAGAAGGTGACCCCCACGGACATCCTGGTCAAAGGGAGTGTGAAGAACGCTCAGGCCAACAAGCTGAAGGCGGCAGTAAGCAAAGCGGCCGGAGGAAAGTGAGGCGGCATCCAGGCGTCCGGGGAGATACGGGGATCTAAGGTTCTCGCAGACGGCTGAGCATGGCGCCAGGATCTCCCATTTCGGGTGGGGAAACCGCATTTGGGGTATAACAAGGGCTGCTCTGGTGGGCCCGTGCTAAGACGGAGAAGGGCCATCCAGCCCGTAACTTGCTGTATTCAAAAGCGATAGCCAACCCCGGGCCTGCTGGGAGAGTGGTGGCACGCTTTCTGCTTCTCATATAAGCCGTCGAAGCGGAACCTGATGTTCCCAAGAAATCCGGCAGCATCCCGCTGCCACCCGCTGGCGGCCGCCAGGGGTTCGTGCAACCCGCAGAGTGTAGGAGGGAGCCCATGAAGAAGTTCATCGCGCTGCTGGCCGTGGTCATGCTGACGATCGCCGTGTCCGCCCCGGCCTTCGCGCAGACCCAGGCCCCCAAGGGGACCGAGGGCCCGGACATCAAGAAGCAGGAGCCCAAGGGCACCGAGGGCCCGGATGTGCGCAAGGCCAAGAAGAAGACCGCCTCGTCTGTTGCCCCCAAGGGGACCGAGGGCCCGGACATCAAGAA
>Ga0335070_10003599_pt1 | contig 18109 bp, 18 predicted proteins | sample Lox_Sample_13_FD_206722 | JGI IMG/M metagenome (GOLD analysis project Ga0335070, IMG submission 206722) | Soil microbial communities from Loxahatchee National Wildlife Refuge, Florida, United States - Lox_Sample_1.3 | ecosystem: Environmental > Terrestrial > Soil > Wetlands | place: USA...
AGGACGGTTCACCAGGGCGGCTTTTAGGGCCTCTGCTTATTTTTATGAATAAATTCTGGGCCGGTTATTAGAAACGGATGGGCTCAAGGCCGTAGGTAGCAGCTAGCTCGTCAACTTTTTTTCTGGCGGTGGTCTGCAGCAACTCCGGCCGGCCGTTAACTTCTATGACATCAACCAAGCGGCCACCGAGCCGCGAAGACATTAGGTTGAATAGTCGGCCCTTTTGGTCTATACGATTTATTAGGCGGATGGTTCTTTCAGAACTTTCAAGCCCGGCAATAGCGGCCTCGTATTGGCTGTAGTCGTTGATGCCGGCTGTGTCCAGAATCTGTTCGGCGGTTGTAAATCCGGACTCAAGCCCATATGCTCGCGCCGTGTGCATGACCCTTTGCAAGTGATAATTAAGCGGCGACGAGATTAAGCCGCCCTTTTTGTCCCCAAAATAATTTTTAAGAGCGGCGGTTTGTAAGTACGTATTATTTAAAAGCGTGCCGCCTGGCAAGCGGTGTAACGGCACCAACGAGCCATCGTCAATATCCGAAGTCTGCTTAGCTCTTTCTACCATCAAGTCAGTTGTATTGGGTAAAGAGCTACCATACAGAGTCTCGCCAGCGATTACTATCTTAGACTCCGGGTTGATTTTCCAAGCCTCAACAGCCGCATCAATAGCCATAGATGACATAACAGACAGCCTCGGTTGATATTCTTGGCCAACTACATCTATGTTGGAGCTATATGGATAGGGCGCAATATACTCAGCCTCGGCTATGGACTCACTTGGCGATATCATTTAGTAAACTTTAACATATAATCTCATACGGTCAATGGCAGGACCGAAGTAAGACTACTTAAAAAATTATGAGGCTGTTTACGAGTCCACAGTTTTTTTTCGATAATCGCCGCGCGACAGCCACTTTTCCAGTAGGCAGTACAAAATAATGAAAAAATAGCGGCTGCCCATTTCTTTTAGCTTTAGTTTTGATTCACCAGACTTGCGGTTAGTCCAGTGGTTGGGCACTACGGCGTAAGAATAGCCGCGAACAATCGCCTTTAGCGGCAGCTCAACTGTTAGGTTAAAGTGATGACTTAAAAATGGTTTAAGGCCGTCAATTGTCTCTCGTTTATAAAGCTTGAAAGCGTTTGTAACGTCGTTATATCTTATTCCAAATAGAATGCGGATTGTCGTATTGGTAACGCGATTAAGGAACAACTTAAACCTGGGGTAGTCCATTGTCTTGCCGCCCTTTATAAACCTGGACCCAAAGACGCAGTCATAATTTCCTTCAAGCATCTTTTTGTAGTAGGCCACCAAGTCAATCGGTCGGTCCGACATGTCGGCCATGACAATTGCTACGCAATCGCCCTTATAGTTTTCTAACCCTGCTCTGACAGCAAAACCAAAACCATTGGGCGGTTTGTTGTTAACGTATCTGACCTCCTTGTTCTGCTTAGACAACTTTTTTAGGATGGCTTCAGTCTTATCTTTACTATTATCGTTGATGACCAAAATCTCGTGGGGTATTTTTTCGGTAGCCAGTTTTCGGTGAAAGGCCGTAACGGTTTCTTCAATTGAACTTTCTTCGTTATGAGCGGGGATAATAATAGACAACTTCATATTATGAAAGTATAGGCTTTAAGGCTGACTCGTTCTGCTTAATCCAATTATAGATATCGGTCACTGTGGCCTTAGCGTCCTTTTGCCACTTTAGGCCGGACTTTTCAAGAAACTTACTGCTGTCGGTGATAAAGAATCGCAGATCGGCCTGTCTGTCCTCAACCACCGACTTTATCTCAATTGTATTGCCAGTCACGTCTTGGCACAGCTTGGTTAGTTCTTGCAGCGAAACGCTGTTTGATAGGCCGCCTCCAATGTTAAATGTGCCATGGCTGTACTCCTTAAAGTTCTCAAGCTGCAGCTTAATAGCGCTATATAGGTCGTCAATATGTATAAAGTCGCGCACCTGCTTGCCTTGGCCGCCGTAACCTATATAACTTAATTCTTGTTTAAAGTAATGTTTGGCTACCCATAGTACAAAAACTCCCTGGTCTACTTTACCCATCTGCCAAGGGCCGGTGATAACTCCACAGCGGTCAATAATTGACCCAATGCCGTAAGTATCCGCGTACTCCATAACTAGCAGCTCCGAAGCCAGTTTAGTGGCACCATATAGCGAACGGGGTTTGTCCAGAGGAAAGTCCTCAGCTATACCCTGGCTTGAGGCACCGGGCAGTTTTTGCTCATCGCTAATGTCAAATCTTGTTTTGGATTCTTTAAAGGCTAGAGAATTTATATACTCTATCGGATAGACTCGGCTGGTGGATAGAAATAAAATATCGGCTTTATTTTTTCTAACAAGCTCCAAGCAGTTAATGGTCCCGACTAGATTTGTGTTCAAAAGATAATTTGGCGAGGAGTGAATCCCCGCCAGCACCGAAGGCTCGGCCGAACATTCTAGCACAAGGTCTATATTACTAAACTCTAAGTCTTCCGGGCTCCTAATATCACCGTGTACAAAACTAATCCCAGCCTCACGCAGGCGGGCTAGTGTTAACTCAGAGCCGCGGCGTTTTAGATTATCTAGACATGTAATCTCAGCTTCGGGGTAGTCGGTTTTTAATTTTATGGCCAAATTAGAGCCGACAAATCCGGCACCGCCGGTAATTAGAATATTTTTGTGCTTCATTTCACCTTAACTGCAGCACACATTTCTTCCAAGATAGCGTCGGTATCGTACTCGAATTCCCAGTCGGGGTAGTGTGATTTAAATTTAGAAACATCTGAAACATACCAGATATGGTCGCCGATACGGTTTTGGTCAGACAGCTCGTAATTAGCTTTTTTGCCCAGTAATTTTTCAATCTTCTCAATTGCCTCAAGCATTGATATGTTTGAATTACGGGCTCCGCCTATGTTATATACTTGACCACCAGCTTGAGGCTTTTGGTAAAAGTGCCAGAATGCGTTAACCAGGTCGTGCGAGTGGATGTTGTCACGGACTTGCTTGCCCTTGTAGCCAAAAATCGTATATTTTTTGCCGGAAGCTATGCACTTTATTAAATAAGCCAAAAATCCATGCAATTCGGCACCAGAGTGCGATGGACCAGTGAGACAACCACCTCTAAAGACAGCTGTTTTAAAATCAAAATAGGCGCCGTACTCCTGAACCATAATATCGGCAGCAACCTTACTGGCGCCAAAAATTGAGTGCTTGCAATCATCAATGCTCATTGACTCATCAATGCCGTTGTAATACTTGTGTGTTTCAGGTAGTTCCCAACGCTTATCAAGTTCTATGAGGGGAAGTTCATTGGGTCGGTCGCCGTAAACCTTGTTAGTGCTGGTAAAGATAAATACAGCACCCGGACAATGTTTACGCATATTCTCTAGCATTACTAGTGTACCGTTAGCGTTGACCGTAAAGTCGGTAAAGGGCTCACGTGCCGCCCAGTCGTGCGATGGCTGAGCCGCAGTATGGATAATCAGATCAAACTTATGTTTTTTAAAAATTTTTTCAATCTCTTCGTTATCACGAATGTCGGCCTTGTAGTGAGTGTATTGTTTTTTGAGCTGAGTCTGTATTTTCTTGAGATTCCAATCAGTACTAGCATCATCGCCAAAAAAATATTTGCGCATGTCGTTATCTATACCAACAACCTCAAAACCCTTTTCGGCGAAAAACTTGGCTGATTCTGAGCCAATTAGTCCAGCTGAACCCGTTATGAGTACCTTCATTAAAATCTACCAACTATTAATAACTTCTTAGATAGTATATTGAAGCTTACAGATAACAGTCAAACAAAAGGTTTATTTTACAAATATGTAGTCTTTGTAAACTTTGTATGTCCAAGTTGTTTGAATTATGACCGCAAGGGCCTTAGCAGCCCCAAAATAAATATGTCTGCTTAAAATGCTCACGAAAATGACTGTGAAGACATAGTTAAACCCCAGCAATATTAGGTAACTGGCGAGGTGTTTATGCAGGCTTTCTTTTTCGGCAACGCTAAATGTCCAAGAGCGATTAAGAAAAAAATTGTAGGCAATGGCTACCCAGTAGGCTATGGAAGTAGCAAGCGCGATGCCGAAGCCCGCTTTTTGATGCAGTACCACTAGAAGGCCAAAATCAATTATAAAAGTAGAGCCGCCAACTACGATATATCTAACCAGGGGATGCTTATACAGGTAGCGAGAGTAGTCCTTTACTTGCTGCACCAATACAGCATATCAAAATCTGGATTACTTGAAGGATATCCATCTATAAACTAGAATATAGCAAATGAAAATAGCTGTTGTCGGGACGGGCTATGTGGGCCTTGTGACTGGAGTTTGCTTTGCAGATTCCGGCAACGAGGTCGTGGGTATAGATATTGATGAGTCCAAAGTTTCTCAGCTAAAAAAAGGCCAACTGCCCATATACGAACCAGACCTGGAAAAAATCTATAAACGCAGCCTTTCGAATGGGAGATTACATTTTACTACTGATCTTGCGAGTGGTATCAAAGGCGCTCTGGTGATTTTTCTGGCGCTGCCAACTCCGCCGCAGGAGGATGGGTCGGCCGATCTATCTTATATTTTGGGCGTTGCTAAATCACTTGGCCCGCTTATTAAAAACTACGCCGTTATAGTAAACAAAAGCACCGTACCGGTAGGTACGGCGGAGAAGGTCCACTCGGCCGTGGCCGAAAGGGCAAAATCAGACTTTGACGTTGTCTCAAACCCGGAATTTTTGAGAGAAGGCCTAGCAGTCAGTGACTTTATGAAACCCGACAGGATTGTGGTTGGGACTAGGTCGCCTAAGGCCAAAAAGGTCATGAAAGAACTATATGCTCCTTTTCTAAGACAGGGCAACCCAATGTTGTTTATGGATGAGCGTTCCTCGGAAATGACCAAATATGCCGCTAATGCCTTTTTAGCGATGAAGATAAGCTTTATGAACGAGATAGCAAATCTGTCGGAAAAAACTGGCGCTAATGTTGATGACATAAGGCTTGGAATTGGCACCGATGAGCGGATAGGCAAAAGATTTTTGTTTCCCGGGATTGGATATGGGGGCAGCTGCTTTCCTAAGGATGTTCTGGCACTCCAAAAGACCGCCGAGCAACATGACTACGACTTTAGAATCTTAGAGGCTGTAACAGCCGTGAACAAACTACAAAAGCAATCATTATTTAAAAAACTAAGTAAATACTACAAGAATGATTTGGCGGGCAAAACCTTTGCACTTTGGGGCTTGGCGTTCAAACCCGATACTGACGATATAAGAGAGGCGCCATCACTGGAGATAATAGACGCCATTTTGGAGGCAGGCGGGAAGGTTCAGGCCTTTGACCCAGAAGCCGGTGCGAACATTAAACACCTATATGCCAAGGTCAAGGGGCTGAGGGTCGCGGATACTCAATATGACGCGCTAAATGGCGCCGATGCTCTTTTGATAGCGACAGAATGGTCGGAGTTTAGAACTCCGGACTTTGAGCAAATGGCGAAACGGTTGAATAGAAAAGTGATATTTGATGGACGCAATTTGTATAACCCGACGGATGTTAAAAAGCAAAAGTTCCACTACGAAAGCGTAGGGAGGCCCATTGCCTAATGCCAAGAGTTCTAATTTCCGGCGGTGCGGGATTTCTTGGCTCATATCTTTGCGAGTACTATCTTGATGCCGGCTTTCAAGTTTATTGCCTGGATAATTTATCAACCAGCACCGGCCGCAACATAAAGCATCTAAAAGCTAACCCAAACTTCTACTTTTATAAGATTGATATAGTCAAAAAACTGCCCAGCAAAATTAGAAATAAAAAATACAAGCTTGTCCTAAATTTGGCTTCGCCTGCCAGCCCGCCACAATATCAGCGGCTGGCGATTGAGACTCTGCAGGCTGGCTCCCAAGGCACATTAAATATGTTAGAAGTAGCGGCTGCCAGCAAGGCCAGGTTTTTTCATGCCTCAACCAGCGAGGTGTACGGTGACCCCGAAATACATCCCCAGCCGGAGTCTTACTGGGGTAAAGTACACTCTTACGGCCCAAGGAGCATGTACGACGAGTCTAAGAGATACGCTGAGGCCCTAATCTTCTCTTATAAAAAAGCCCATGGTGTAAATTCGTGCATTGCCAGGTTTTTTAATACCTATGGCCCAAGGATGGACCCTGAGGATGGACGGGTAGTGTCCAACTTTATCATGCAGGCCCTAAGCAACAAGCCCTTGACCATATATGGAGACGGCAGCCAAACAAGAAGTTTCTGTTACGTTGATGACCTAGTTCAAGGCGTAGTAAGTCTCATTAACTCAGACGTGGAAGGTCCAATTAATCTAGGGAATCCTGGCGAGTTTACGATTAAAGAACTGGCTAGCAAGATAATTTTGCGCACGGGTAGCAGCTCAAAAGTGACCTATCTGCCACTTCCGGGTGATGATCCGCTGCAGCGAAAGCCAGATATATCTTTGGCTAAAAAAGTATTAAAGTGGTCGCCCAAAATAGAGCTAGATAAGGGGCTGGATAAGACAATTGCATATTTTGAGGATTTCATAAATCAGACGCCTGCTGCCAAGTTGAAAACGCCCAAGCCCCTAATGTAGCAAGCCTAATAGGTACTGACCGTAGCCGGATTTTGTCAGGGGCTCGGCCAGCTTATGCAGTTGCTCGTCGTTTATGAAGCCTTGGCGCCAGGCGGCCTCTTCAATACTACCAACTTTTATGCCTTGGCGTTCTTCTATGACCTGAACGAATTGCGCCGCGTCATTCATGCTGTCAAAAGTTCCGGTATCCAGCCAGGCGGTGCCGCGGTCTAGCGGTACAACGTTTAATTTACTAGCTTCTAAATAAAGCTTGTTGATGTCTGTTATTTCCAGCTCGCCGCGGGGACTTGGTTGCAAGTCTTGGGCCATCTGCACAACCCCGTTATCGTAAAAATATAGCCCGACGACGGCGTAGTTGCTCTTAGGATTGGACGGCTTTTCTTCAATGGATAGGGCCTTCATATCGCTGTCAAAGTCTACGACTCCGTAGCGTTCTGGGTCGGCAACCTGGTAACCAAAAACTATCCCGCCATCAGGGTCGGTGTATTGCTTGAGATCCTGCTCCATTTTCGAACCGTAAAAAATATTATCACCCAAAATTAGCGCAACCCTATCGTCGCCTATAAAGTCCTTGCCGACCCTAAAAGCGTCAGCCAGTCCGCGAGGCTCTTCCTGAACTTTGTACTCAAACTTGCAACCCAACTGCGCACCGTCGCCCAGCAGCTGCTCAAATCTGGGCAGGTCGGTGGGGGTGGAAATAATCAAAATTTCCCTGATACCAGCATTAATTAAGGTACTCAAGGGATAATAAATCATCGGCTTATCGTAAATTGGGATAAGCTGTTTGCTGACTGCCAGAGTGATAGGGTAGAGGCGAGTGCCGCTGCCGCCGGCTAAAACTATGCCTTTCATTATGCTTGCTCCATTTCCTTTTTAACGTAATCGGCCAAGTCCTCGTGCCAGTCTTTGGGCTGAAAGCCGGTGGCCTCAATTTTAGCAAGGTCCAGTACGCTGTTTAGCGGACGCTGGGCAGTTTCGGCCTTGTCTTTGTAATAGGCCTCGGTAGTAGTGTCGCTGACCTGGTTAGCGTAACCAGCCAGTCTAAATATCTCGCGGGTAAGCCCAGCCCAGCTGGTGGGCTCGCCGCCGTTACTGACATTATAGGTTCCCGACGGGGCCTGCTTGGACAGCAGGTGGTCAATTGCCCGAACAAGTTCGCTGGTAAAAGTGAGCCGGCCGGATTGGTCGGCAATTACGGCCGGGTTAATTCCTTTTTTGCCGAGTTCAAGCATAATTCGGACAAAGTTTTTGCCCTCACCAATCACAAAGGAAGTTCTGAGCAGATAATGTTTGGGCAGTTGTGAAACCAGGATGTCGCCAGCTGCTTTAGTGGCTGCGTAAACTCCTAGCGGGCTGAACGGCTCGTCTTCTTTATGCGGGCCGCGAGTGCCGTCAAAGACGTAGTCGGTTGAGATGTGGACGAAGGTTAGATCATGGGCGCGGGCCGCCTCGCATAGGTAAGCAACAGCGGTGGCATTGACTTTCCAGGCGGCCACTCGACCCTCAGTTGTTTCGGCGCCGTCCACGTTAGTGTAAGCCGCAGCATTCAAAACATGAGTTACATTGGACCAGTCATAGCTGGCAACCGCGTCCTTGTTTGTAATATCAAGTTCAGCAACATCCACTTTTTGAGCCTGAGGGTACTGCGCTTGCAGGGCTTTACCCAGCTGGCCGCCAGCACCGATGATTAAAAACTTAGAACTATCCATGTGCTTTAAGCGGCTATTGGCTTTATGTCCTTGAGAGCCGGATTAGCCTTGTCTTTATCAGAAATCTCGGCCCACTCCAGCGGGATTGGCCACGGGATATTGAGATCAGGGTCTGACAGATTAACAGAGGTGTACTGAGTCTCGGGTGACCAGTAGGCGTTGACTAGGTAGGTGTAGGCCGTGTCGGCCTCCAGAGTTTGGAAAGAATTACCGCAACCTTTAGGTACAAACAGGGCAATGCCGGGGTTAAGCTCAAAGGTAGCAACCTTTCCAAAGGTTTCCCCAGCCCGAAGATCAACAATCGCTGAGAAGATAGAGCCCGAGGCGATGCCGATGTATTTGTCCCATGGTTCGGCGTGGATACCGCGCGTAACGCCGCGCTGGGAATTATAAGAAATGTTATTTTGGACGATTTCAAAATTGGGCGGAAAGCCCAGCTTTTCAAACTTTTCTCGTTGGAAATTTTCCTTAAACCAGCCGCGCCCGTCTTGATGCACGGCTAGGGCAATAACCAGCAGACCAGGGATATCGGTAGGAGTTATCCTGACTTCTCGGTAACTTGACGGTTCAAAAACATTCATCCCGTTAGAACCCGCTCACTTCCTTGCCATCAACATTCTGCTGGTAGCACAAATAATCTATGTTTATTCCTTTGGTTCTAACGGGATTCATCTTCCTAACTCCTTATATTTATTCTCGGTGGCTTCTTTTTGCGGCCTCCACCAGGCTTCGTTTTGTTTGTACCAATCTATGGTGCTAGTAAGACCCTCTTTGAAATCAGTATACCGCGGCTGCCAACCTAATTCACTACGTATCTTTGAAGAATCAATGGCATAACGAAGGTCATGACCCGGCCTGTCTTTAACAAACTCAAAGTCATTGGGGTCCTTGCCCATTAGCTGAAGGATAGTTTGAATCAGCTCTTTGTTAGTTTTTTCGCCGTCGGCGCCAATTAGGTAAGTTTGCCCGGGTTTGCCCTTTTCTAAGATGGCTAGGACACCGGACGAGTGGTCCTCGGCGTGAATCCAGTCGCGGATGTTTTTGCCCTCGCCATATAGTTTTGGTCTGACACCAAGCAGCACATTGGTAATGTTTCTGGGAATGACTTTCTCAACGTGCTGGTAGGGTCCGTAGTTGTTTGAGCAATTTGATAAAGTGGCCTCAATTCCGTAAGTGTGCACCCAGGCTTTTACCAGGTGATCAGAGCCGGCCTTGCTGGCAGAATATGGGCTCCGAGGGTCGTACGCGGAGTTTTCGTTAAACTTTTCTGTGCTATCAAGGCCAAGGTCGCCGTAAACTTCGTCAGTTGATACATGGTGGAGCCGTTTGTTTGATTTGCGTACAGCCTCTAAAATTCTATAAGTACCCACGATGTTGGTATTAATAAACGGCCAGGAGCCATGAATGGAGTTATCAACATGCGATTCGGCTGCAAAGTGCACCACGGCGTCGTGCTCCTCAACGGCTTTTTCTATGGCCTGCTCATCACAGATGTCAGCCTTGATAAAGTTAAAACGATTAGGGTCTAGACCTTCCAGATTCTTTTCATTTCCGGCATAGGTTAGTAGGTCATAAACGGTGACTTGCCAGTCCGGGCGCTCCCGCATTACATAGTGGACAAAGTTGGAGCCAATAAAGCCCGCGCCGCCAGTCACAAGAATTTTCATACCATCTTATTATAACAGCCGGGCAGGGGCTTAGACGGTAGGGCTTTGGTATAATTTTCAGCAGATGAAAAATACATGGGGCGCGCCGATAATTTCCTTTGAAGAGTTTGCTAAGCTAAGGCCGCGCTTAGGCAAGATCGTAGCTACCAGCGGCGGCTACGACCCGATACACCCGGGCCACATCAGCTGCATTATAGAGAGTAAAAAGTACGGGGATACCCTGGTAGTAATTGTTAACGGCGATAGTTTTTTGACAGCTAAAAAGGGCAAACCATTTCAGAACTTAGAAACCCGCAGCCTGATTGTTAGTGGAATTGCCGGGGTCGACTATGTCTTACCATTTGAGATTGAAAACGACCAGACAGTATCCAGAGCCCTAGAGGCTATAAAGCCGGCTGTATTTACCAAGGGGGGCGATAGGGTAGATAAGGCCAGTTTGCCCGAATGGGAGACCTGTAAAAGGAATAATATAGAAATTGTATTTGGTGTTGGCGAAGATAAGAAATGGTCATCGAGCTGGTTCTTAAAAGATTGGGACGAGGCTAAGGATAAGTTTTAAAAATACTTAACTTGTTAAGTATTAATTATGGTTGATATCTTGACTACCAAATCGTCTACAGTTTTTTGGTCGCGGGCCTCAACATTCAACCTAAATAGCGGCTCGGTATTACTGGGCCTGGCGCTAAAGCGCCATTTTTTGGACTCCACAACAATGCCGTCGGTCTTATCAACTGAGCCTTGGACAGAAAACTCATTTTCTACAGCCTCTACTGATTTGGCCGGGTCAGCCACTGTGAAATTTATTTCGCCGGAAACTTTATAGGCAGACATTAATGGTTCTACTAACTGGTCTAGATTTTTACCGCTGCTGCTTAGCATCTGCACAATCATTAAAAGAGGCACAATACCGTTGTCGGCATAAAAACTGTCGCGAAAATAGAAGTGCCCACTAGACTCGCCGCCAAACGGCGCGTCTTCTTGGCGCATGCGAGCTTTAATGAAAGTATGGCCGGTGCGATTTAAGACCGGCGTACCGCCGGCCTTTTTAATTGCATCATCTATCACCCAGGCAGTGGTTAAATCGTGGACTATTTTAGACCCCGGGTATTTTTTCAAAAACTCCGGCGCCAGCAGAGCAATTATGTAGCAGCTTGGCACAAAGACACCGGAGCCGGTAAAAAAAAATACTCGGTCGGCGTCGGCGTCCCAGGCTACGCCAAAGTCCGGCTTATCGGCCTTTATTTTTTCAATAACTTCGTCGCGATTTTCCGGCAGCAGTGGGTTGGGTGGCCCCTTAGGAAAGGTTCCGTCTTCTTGCCAATTCAGACATTCCAGTTCCAGCTTCAGCTTGTCGGCAATTTTATCAACGGCCCGGCCAATGGCGCCAAAGTTGGCGTTGGCGACTATTTTATACGGCTTTATCAAGTCACTATTTATGTACTGCAGAACGTGCGCTACATAGTCGTCCAAAATATCCCTTGACGATAGGCTGCCTGGTTTTGCGGCCCCTGGCGGGCTGTCTGAAATTGCCCAGTCTCTTATGGCTGTCAAACTTTCACTATCTATCGGCGCCCCGCCGCGCTGTGCAAACTTAAGGCCGTTATACTCACTAGGATTATGCGAAGCCGTTACCGATATGCCGCCATCATAGCCGTATTCACCGACCGCAAAGTAAAGCTGGTCAGTAGTAATAATTCCGATATCTATAACGTCTACCCCGGAGTTAAGCAGGCCGTTAGTTAGTGCATTTTTTAATTCGGTGCCGGATGCTCTAACATCTTGACCCACAGCAACAGTCTTTGGTTTTACAGTTGCTGCCACCGCCTCACCGATGCGAGCAATAATATCCTTATTTATCTGGCTGGGATAAATGCCTCTGACATCGTAGGCTTTAAAAATAGCGGATAAATTATTGCCATTCATTTTTGAGCGGTAGTCCTTTCTTTAATTTTTTCGTTTACAAACTCTTTTAGTCTTTTAACAAAATGAGCCGCCGAAAATTTTTCGGCCGATTCTTTAATTTGGACGCTGTTAAAATTATCAGGTTTGAAGTTTTTTAAGACCGAGGAAAGGCTCTCAACAGTTTGGTCGTTGAAGAACTCGCCGGTCTTGCCGCTTTTGACGTAATCCAGGGCACCGCCGGCCTTGTGAGCAATAACCGGCGTACCGGCAGCCAGAGCCTCAACCGCCACAATGCCAAAATCGTCAATGCCAGGGAAAATCATAGCCTGCGAAGTTTGAAAATAATGGGCCACCTCCTCGTCAGTTTTGCCACGCAGGAAGGTGACGCTTTTGCCGGCCAGTTTTTTAAGTTTCCGGTGCTCCGGACCATTGCCAATAACAATTAGCGGCAAATCCAGCTGGCTGCAGGCGGCGACTGCCAGGTCAAAGCGCTTGTAGGGAGTTTGGCGGCCGGCGGCCACAAAGCCGTGCCTTGGCTCCTGCTTATCCAGGTTAAATCTTTCAATATCTACCGGCGGATGTATAACTACGGAATCGCGGCCATAGCATTGCTTGATTTGCTGCTTGATATGGTTGGAGTTGGCAATCAAAAAGTCTGGCCGCTGGGCGGCTTTAAAGTCCCAGCGCCGCAGTGGTCCAACCAGTATTTTTAATCCCAGACGAGCCAGAAAGTCCAGCCGGCCAAAACCCGGATGTTTTAGATAATCATCGTAACGGCTCCAATAGTAATGTGTTGGCGCATTACAGTAACTTACATGGATGGATGGTTTTTTGACTTTAACACCTTTGGCCTCGGCGCCGGATACTGAAAGTACTAAGTCGTAGCCGCTCAAATCCAAGTGGCTAAAATACCAGGCTCTAAAGACCGGCAAAAACTTTCGTAAACTAAGCGGTAGCTTTTGCAGCCAGCCCACCCGCACATCGGCGTCAGAAAACCAATCGCCGCCGTGCCATATAGCCGGGTCTGAATTGTATTGAGAGGTGTAAATTGGCGCGTCTGGGTACATTCTGTGGAGCTCCAGCGTTACTCGCTCAGAACCACCTGTGCCAATCAGCCAATCGCAGACAATAGCTACTTTCAAAACCTACTTTGCCCCAATGCGATTTACCAGAAGCCGAAAAGTTTTGACGATTATTACCATATCCATCCAAAGATTCCAGTTTTGAACGTAGTAAAGATCAAGCTTGCGGCGTTCACTAGACGGGATATCGCGACGTCCAGAAACCTGAGCCAGACCCGTTAAACCGGACTTTACGGCCAGTATAAGATCTTTTTGGCTATAGAGCTTCCACTCGTCCACTTGCAGCGCCCTGGGTCCGACCAGGCTAATGTCGCCCTTGACCACATTTAGCAGCTGGGGTAGTTCGTCCAGACTGGTCTTGCGCAGAAATTTTCCTATTCGTGACACCCGAGGGTCATCGGGTATTTGGTCGCCGCCCCTGCGGTACGGCTCAATAAGGTCTGGCCTCCCCATTTTGCTAAAGGCTTGCTCCGGAGTTAGGCCGCTGTAAGCCCTTGTGTGTGAGCGGAACTTATAAATCTTGGTTTTGTGTCCAAAGCGCGTCAGGCGGGAATCTTTAAAAAACACTGGTGCCCGAAGGTCGCTTAGCTTTATCAGCAGGCCAATCACTAGCATAAAAGGCGAAGCAATTATTAAGAAGAGCCCCCCCAGGACTATATCGCTCAATCTCTTAACAATTCGCCCCCAGCCGATTAGGGCAGTTTGGTGGACGGCGATGACCGGAATTGAGGAGCGGAAGAGCTCAACTGTGATATTGCCGACAAACAGCTCGCTATTTCCGGGGACGAAGCGATAAGAAACGTGATTTGTAAGGGCAAACTCTAAGATTTTATTATTACGTTCGCCCGTAACAAACAGCTCGGTCTGGACGATTGAATGGATATCATCGGTGGGTATTTTTTCTACGGCCTCGTCAAAATCGTCAAAAACCGGGATGTCGGGGTACTTATCTTTGGAGTGGGATTTATTTCCGACTACACCAACTATGCGATAGCCGGAAATCTTGGAATCGGCCAACGCCTCAACAAGCTCCTGGGCAATTTTGGTATTGCCGACAATGAGCAGGTTAGTAATACCAATGTCGTATTTGAACATCCAAGAACGGATAGCCCGGGCTAAGGTTCTAAAAATGACTAAAAATCCAAAGCTAAGCAAAAAAGCATAGACCGGCACCATTTTTGACGGGAAAACCGGGTCAATTCTGGTATAGGCATAACTCATCACAAACAACATTCCAACAAACGAGCCTATAAACAGACGGCCAATTTCAGAGAAGCGCTTCTCGTAGATAGAACCGTTGTATAGACCAAGCAGGGCAAAAATTAAAAGCCAAAAGGGAAGCAGCGCCAAAAAAATCCCAAGGTAGGTGCCAGCCGGGATTGGGTGGGCCACCGGTACGCTGTACAAGCGGCTGCGTATTAAATAAGCGCCAACAAAAGCCAGCGCCAGCGCTAGAAAGTCCCCCACCACCAAAAATAAATCATAGATGAGCGACGCGTTCTTTTTCATCTATACTAGATTGTAGCATTTATGAAGACTCATCAATCTGTTTCAAAGGTCGCTTTGCCCCTAGCTTGGATTACTGGTTTTATTTTGGCAATGCTGCCGTTTCATGCATTTTTGACCGTTTGGCTGTCTAGCGGGCTTGGCCACTACACACTGCTGCGCCTTTGGAAGGAATTTTTAATCACCATTCTACTAATCGGTGCAGTTTATTTACTGGTAAAAAACCGGCCACTTTTTAAAGTAATGGCCGGCTCCTGGCTGTTTAGGCTAATGGGTCTTTACGCTTTACTGCTGCTTCTGAGCGGGGGTTTGGCTTACTTTGGAAATTCGGTGGCTGGCAAGGCCTTAGCCTACGGCGAGCTACTAGACCTGCGTTTTTTGGTCTTTTTCTGCATCGTCTGGGTAATTGCTGCCAATTCACCAGTCCTCTATCAAAACTGGCGGCGGCTGCTACTGCTGCCAAGCCTTATAGTAATAATTTTTGGGCTGGTTCAGTACTGGTTGCTACCCTATGATTTTTTACGGCACTTTGGCTACGGGCCGAACACCATCAGCCCCTACGAGACTATCAACCACAATCTTAAATATCTGCGGATAGAATCAACTCTGCGCGGTGCTAATCCACTGGGCGCTTATTTGCTGCTGATAGTTACGGCCCTCACAACTCTGATAGTAAGAGCCAAAGCCCGGCGGGTCTCAAAGTCTATTTTTCTAGCTGCCGCACTGGTTGCCCTAACTCTAACTTTTTCGCGCAGCGCCTGGCTTGGCACGCTGCTTAGCGTCGGCGTTGTGCTTTGGCTGAGCCTTAAATCTGACCAGGCCCGCCGGACGAGCTTAATAGTTGCAGGCTTGGTTATATTTACGGCGGCAATCGTCGGTATCGGCCTGCGTCAAAACACCAGGCTGCAGGACGCAGTTTTACACACCGATAACCAGTCCACGGCCCAGGCCAGCTCTAACCAGGGTCACAGCGTGGCTTTTAAAAGTGGGGTTTCCGATATAGTTCATCGTCCGTGGGGCGACGGCGTCGGCACGGCCGGTCCGGCCTCTGTCTATAACAAGCAACCAGCTCGTATTGCTGAAAACTATTATTTGCAAATAGGCCAGGAGGCCGGCCTGGTTGGCATGGGATTATTCATCGCTATAAATGTGATGGTCGGATGGCAGCTTTACAAAAAGCGCGGCGACAGCCTGGCCGTAGTATTGCTAGCTAGCTTAGTCGGCCTTGGCTTTGTTAATTTACTTTCGCACGCCTGGGCCGATGATACTTTAGCTTATATCTGGTGGGGACTAGCCGGAATTTGTCTGGCTCCTGCTATACTTACAGGTAGACCGAAGGCCAAATATGGCAAAACCGAAAACATCGCATAGTAAGCTCGCAGCCCAATTTATAAAATACGCAATTTCTGGCGGGGCCTATTTTTGGAGTGGCTATCTTATATTTTTTGTCTGCTACAGCGTTTTACACTGGAATCTGTGGTGGGCCAAACTGAGCGCCAACATAATTGGCTGGATTGTTAACTTTAGCCTGCAGCGCTACTGGGCCTTTAGCAACCCCGAACTCAAAAAACACCAAACTCAGGTGACTGGTCGCTACGCTGTAATAACTCTGGTGGATTTTGTACTGGACTATCTAATTGTTTCCGGCCTGAAAACTCTCGGTCTAACCCCCTATCTTGGTCAGTTTGTCAGCGCCGGCTTTTTCGGAATCTGGAATTTTCTTTGGTACCGCTACTGGGTCTTTCCGGAAAAGTTTACTAAAAAAAGTAAGCGAGTCCATACTGTCCGAGTTGGCCACAGGCCGCACGGACACGGCGCTTACAGAACCAGCTAGGAAGATATGGATGCCAAGCAACAGTCGCCGAGCGTAGTTAGGCCAACAAAAAAGCAGCAGGAGCTGCTGGAATTTATAGAAGCCTTTATCGCCGAGCACGGCTATAGCCCCAGCTACCGTGAGATTTGCGCCGGACTTAAGTACACATCAGTGGCGACGGTTTCTCTGCACGTTAATAACCTTATCAAGCGCGGCCATTTACAAAAACGCGACCGTTCGGCGCGCTCGCTGGAAATAGTTAAGCCAGCTCTGGCCGCTGAGCACAAGCTAACTGTTAAGCAATTAAACACTGCTGAAGAAAAGTGGCTAATTGATAAAGTTGAGCAGTTTTTTAAAGAAGTTGAAGCTGCACCAGCTGCTAGTACCAAGCAATTTGACGAGCTTCACATACTTATTGGTGCGCTCAGAGTGCTGGGTCTAGACGGTGCGGCTAATTCTTACACGCCGCGCCTGTCAAAGCTAAAACAACGCTCAAGCAAAAACGAATACGCAGTTTGAAGGAGCCTAATGGACCGCGGCAACAGCTCCCGGCGCTCCGCCCTCGCTGGCAGTAGGGTGTTCGTGCGAGTCGCGTAGCGGGACTTCCTTTATAAACCAGCTGGCAAAGAATGCCACCGAAACAACCAGACCAGAAATAAGAAACACATCGCTAATAGCACTGGCCAAGGCTTGCCTTATGGCTAAAGAAACGTGGGTGGCGTTTAAACCAGACAACTCGTTAGCAGAAACTTTGGAGGCCGAGTGGGCCAGATTTTGGGTCAGTCGGTTATTTAAGATGCTGCCCATAACCGCAACGCCCACGGTCGCCCCAATGCTTCTAAACATTTGGACCGAAGCCGTTACAATTCCAAGCCTGGAGTGGTCAAAAGCATTTTGGACAATTAGGTTAAAGATTGGCATTCCAAGACCCAGGCCGGCGCCCAGCAGTATCATATGCTTGGTTAGCTCGCTGCCGGTGGTAGCCACGTTGACCTTGCTCAGCCAAAGCAAACCAACCGTGATTGCTCCTGTGCCAATCACTGCCAGTGCTTTATAACGGCCGGTCCGGGAGACAAACTGCCCGGATAAAATACTGACAACAACCAGACTTAGCACAAGGGGTGTCAAGATAACGCCCGAGTTAGTAGCACTGCGCCCCAACACATCCTGGGCGAACAGCGGGATGTATAAAATCGCGCCAAACATGGCGATGCCAATCAGAAACACAATCAGCATTGATAGGCTAAAGGTTGAGTTTTTAAAGAGGTCTAGCGGCAAGATAGCCATGCTCGGACGGCCATACTCCGTAATCGCAAAGCTTGTCAGCAAGATTGCCGCCAGGGAAAAAATACCTATGACTTCCCAGGAGGCCCAGGGATACTGTGCACCGCCCCAGACAAAGCCCAGCAGTAACGAAGACAGGCCTCCGGCCAGTAGTCCGGCGCCCAAATAGTCAATACGCTGGTCTTTTTTGTCTGACTCAATGTGCGGCATAAACCGGCTAATCATATAAAAGGCTACGATGCCCACCGGCACATTGATATAAAAGTTCCAGCGCCAGCTGGCGTGGTCGGTTAAATAGCCACCCAAAAGCGGCCCAATGACACTGGCCAGTCCAAAGACGGCGCCAATTATGCCTTGCCAGCGACCTCGCTCTCTGGGTGTAAACAAATCACCAATTACTGCAAAGGCACTACTCATCAGCATACCGGCGCCAACACCCTGGAGTGCCCTAAAGATAATTAGCTGGTCCATATTTTGGCTTAAGCCAGAAAGAGCCGAACCAGTTACAAAGATAAAAATAGCTATCAGAAAGATTTTTTTGCGGCCGTAGATGTCGGATAGTTTGCCGGCAA
>Ga0335070_10003600_pt1 | contig 18104 bp, 11 predicted proteins | sample Lox_Sample_13_FD_206722 | JGI IMG/M metagenome (GOLD analysis project Ga0335070, IMG submission 206722) | Soil microbial communities from Loxahatchee National Wildlife Refuge, Florida, United States - Lox_Sample_1.3 | ecosystem: Environmental > Terrestrial > Soil > Wetlands | place: USA...
CTCACCGACGGGTCGTACCAGCCGGTCACCACGAAGAAGTCGTTCCCCGCGCCACTGTTGGCCGTGTACGTGGGCACGTTGAAGGTGAACTTGTCGGTGCCCGGCGTGGTCGAGGTGGTGACGAGCATCCCGTGCAGGTTGGTGTCCTGGTTGTTGCCCGCCGAGGCCACCACGATCTTGCCCGGCCCGGTCAGCGCGCTGATCGCCTTGCCGAAGGTGTCCGAGCCGTCGTGCGGCCCGAACTCGCTCCCCAGCGACAGGTTGACCACCGCATCCTTGCCCAGCGCCGCGGCCTTCTGGAACACGTAGTTCACGCCGTCAATGATGTGGGCGTTGGTGAGGTCGCTCTTGACCTCGATGAAGTTGGCCTCCGGGGCCATGCCCACGTAGTGGTACGCGGGCACGCTGCACCCGGTGGTGGCGCCGTTGCCCACCAGCACCCCGGCCACCCACGTGCCGTGGCCGTTGGTGTCGGTCTCGGTGCACGAGCCGCCGTCGATCTGCGCCCCCGTCCACTCCCGGCCGTAGCTGAAGCCCGAGGGCGGCGAGCCGCTGCCGGTCTGGTCCCAGATGTAGAGGACGCGGGTGAGCCCGGTCACCGGGTCCTTGAAGTCGGGCCGGCTGAAATCGATGCCGGTGTCCACGTCGCCGAGGATCATGCCCTTGCCGGTGGTGCCGGGATAGACCGGCGGGGAGCCGCTGGGCGTGCCGTGCACCAGGTCGCCCCGCACGTCGGGCACGCTGCGGTCGAGGTGCAGCTCCACGTACCGGGACAGCTGGGCGTTGCGGATGCCGCTCACCAGCGCCAGGTTCTGGACCTCCTCGGGCCGCACGCTGGCGGTGAAAATGTTACCGACCTGGGAGTTCACCCGGATGCCCGCGGCCTCCAGGGCCGCGCGCGAGCCGTCGAACTCGAAGATGGCGCTGAACTCGCTGGGCCGTACGTACTCGGCCGGCGCGGGGCGAGTGCGGCCCATGGCCGCGTCGGCCGCCAGCAGGTGCTGGGGAATCGGCCGGTAGCTGAGCGGGATGTCCGTTCCCGCGGCAACCGCCTGCAGGCCTTCGTCGAGCTTGGTGAGCGGGGCCTTCTGGGCCTCCGCCAGCCCGGCGCAGATCAGCAGCGCCAGGGCGCAGCAGCAGAACAGTAGCGCACGCCTCATGTCGAGGGGCCTCCTTCTGAGATGTGGATGTGTACTCGGCTCCAGCTGCTGTCCGCGGGGGGACGCGGCCAAGGATGTACAGAGGTTGATCCGGCGCTGCGGATTACGCTTCCACACCGCCGCATTGCAGAACGTCGCACTGCCTCAGAGTGTGAATAGAGTAGCACATTCGCTATAATGTTTCAAGCGGATAATTCGGCTTCCTCCCTCCACGTGCGGCCCGACCTGCTAGACTGCCGGCGTCCCGCGCCCCGCCGGGCGCGGGGGCACGACGCCAACCGAGGAGGCCCGCATGCACGCAATCCGACCCGCGGCGCCGCCGGGCGCCGCCCGCGCCGAAACCTCTCCGCCGGCCGACCTGCGGCTCTCCCGGCGGGGCTTCTTCGCCGCCGTGGCGGCCGCCGCCGCGGCCTGGGCCGGGTCCTCGCCGCTGGCGCGCGCCGCGGGCCGGGCCCGCCGGGCCCCGGCGGCCGCTCCCGATCTCGAGAAGGACCGCGCCAACCTCCGCCACACCCTGAGCGCCCTCCGGGGCGTCGCCATCCGCCCGGAGGTGGAGCCGGCGTTCCCCTTCGGGACGCCCCAACCCCCCGACTGGAAAGGCTAGGCGGCGATGCTGGGTGAAGACGTTCTGTACCTGCCGGTCACCGGGCTGGCCAGGCGCCTCGAGCAGCGCCAGCTCTCGCCGGTGGAGCTGACCGAGTCGTACCTGGCGCGCATCGCGCAGCACGGCGCGCGCCTCAACGCGTTCGCCACGGTCACCGCGGAGCTGGCCCGGGAGCAGGCCCGCCAGGCCGAGGACGAGATCGCGCGGGGCGCGTACCGCGGCCCGCTCCACGGCATCCCCTACGCGGCCAAGGACCTGTTGGCCACCCGGGGCATCCCCACCACCTGGGGCGCCCGGCCCTACGAGAAGCAGGTCTTCGACTACGACGCCGACGTGATCTCGAACCTGCGCCAGGCGGGCGCGGTGCTGCTGGGCAAGCTGGCCATGGTGGAGCTGGCGGGCGGCCTGGGCTACAGCTTCGCGGACGCCTCGCTGCAGGGCCCGGGCCGCAACCCGTGGGACCCGGAGCGCTGGACCGGCGGCTCCTCCTCGGGCCCGGGCGCCGCGGTGGCCGCCGGCCTGGTCGGCTTCGCGGTGGGCAGCGAGACCTGGGGCTCCATCGTGTGCCCCTCGTCGTTCTGCGGGGTGACCGGCCTCCGGCCCACGTTCGGGCGGGTGAGCCGCCGCGGGGCCATGGCCCTGTCCTGGACCATGGACAAGCTCGGACCCATGGCGCGCAGCGCCGCCGACTGCCGGCTGGCGTTGCGCGGGATGGCCCCGCCCCCGCCAGCGGCCGGTGGCGCACCGGCGGGGCGCGCGGCCCCGCCGGACGACCTCGAGCCCGCCCGGCCCACGCCGCTGCAGCTGCGGGTCGGCTACCTGCCCCTGGACTTCACCAAGAACGGGGAGAAGGAGGTGGACCGGGCGGTGCGGGCGGCGGTGGACGAGCTGCGCTCGGCGGGGCTCCAGGTCGAGGAGGCCAAGCTGCCGGAGGGCCCGTGGGAGGAGGCCGCCCTCACCGTGATCAGCACCGAGGCGGTGAGCTCGTTCGAGGGGCTGTTCCGGGACGGCCGGGTGAAGCTGCTGAGCGACCGCAAGGCCCCCTTCCAGGAGCGCCTGGCCGACGAGATCCGCGGGCGCGACTACGTGCGCGCGATGCGGGTCCGCTCGGTGCTGCTGGAGCGGATGCAGGAGCTGTTCGGGAAGTACGACCTGCTGCTCTCGCCGGGGATGCAGTACGTGTCCACCCCCCTCCCGGCCGACCTCAACAAGGCGCTGGCCGGGAGCGACCCGCTGGGCGGCATCGGCAACCTGCTGGGGCTGCCCGCGCTGTGCGTGCCGTGCGGCCAGGGCGCCCACGGCCTGCCGGTGGCGATGGTGCTGGTGGGCCCGCTGGGCGGCGAGCGCGACCTGCTGCAGGTGGGCGAGCTGTACCAGGGCCGCACCCACTGGACCGAGAAGCACCCGACGCTGTAGCGCGCCTCGGGAGTCCCGCCAACGCGAAGGCCCGGCGGGTTCCCCGCCGGGCCTCGCCGCGTTCCGGGGCCGCCCCGGACCGCCCCCTACTTCGAGTCGTGCAGTTTCTCCAGCTCGTCCAGCAGCCGGCTGAACTGCGCCACCGTGGCCTCGATCGGCGCGGGGGTGCTCATGTCCACCCCGGCGTGCTTCAGGATCTCGATCGGGTAGTCGCTGCTCCCGGCCTTGAGGAAGCCCAGGTAGCGGTCCACCGCCGGCTGGCCCTCCTGCAGCACCTTCTGGGACAGGGCCATGGAGGCGGCGAAGCTGGTGGCGTACTGCCACACGTAGTAGTGCATGTAGAAGTGCGGGATGCGGCTCCACTCGCACGCGGTCAGCGAGTCCACCGTCAGCGCCGGGCCGTAGTAGGTGCGGTACAGGTCCGCGTACAGCTTGTTCATGGCCTCGGCGGTGAGGGGCTCGCCCTTCTCGGCCATCTCGTGGATGCGCAGCTCGAACTCCGCGAACAGGGTCTGGCGGAAGAAGGTCCCGCGGATCTGCTCCAGCTGGTGGTTGATGAGGTACATGCGCTGCTCGCGGGTCAGCTTGCCCTGGAGCAGGTGGTGCATGAACAGGGCCTCGTTGCCGGTGGAGGCGACCTCGGCCACGAAGGTGGAGTAGTTCGCGTACACCGGCGGCTGAGTCTTCCAGGTGAAGTACGAGTGCAGCGAGTGGCCCATCTCGTGAGCCAGGGTGAACTCGTCGTCCAGGGTGTTGCTCCAGTTCAGCAGCACGTACGGCTGGGTGGAGTAGGTCCCGCCGCTGTAGGCCCCGCTGGTCTTGCCCTGGGTCTCGTACACGTCGATCCAGCCCGACTCCAGGCCCTTGCGGAAGGGCGCCAGGTAGGTCTCGCCCAGCGGCTGCAGCCCGGCCACCACTTCCTTCTGGGCGGCCTCGAACGACACGTCGAACTTCACCTCCGGCACCAGCGGCACGTACAGGTCGTACAGGCGCAGGGTGTCCAGGCCCATCCACTTCTTGCGCAGCTCGGCGTAGCGGTGGAGCGGCCCCAGGTTGGCGTTCACCGTGGCCACCAGGTTCCGGTACACGCTCACCGGGATGTTGTTGTTGTCCAGGGAGGCCTCCACCGCGGTGTCGTACTTCCGGGCGCGGGCGTAGAACAGCTGGCCCTTGACGTCGGCGTTGAGGCACGCCCCCAGGGTGTTGTTGAAGCCGGCGTAGGTGCCGAACAGCGTCTGGAACGCGTCCCGCCGCACCCGGCGGTCCGGGGAGACGCGCCACATCTCCCAGCGCGCCTTGGTGACCTCGGTGAGCTGCCCGTTTTCGTCCCGGATGCTGCCGTAGCGGAGGTCGGCGTTGTCGAACGCGCCGAAGATGGTGCCGGGTCCGCCGCTCATCTCGGAGGACAGCGCCAGCAGCCGCTCCTCGGGCTCGGGCAGGGTGTGCGGGCGGCGCCGCAGCACGTCGTCCAACGCGTGGCGGTACAGCCCCAGCGCCGGGGTGGACTTGAGGAACGCGTCCAGGGTCGCCTGCGGGATGCCCAGGATCTCCGGGGACATGTACGCCCCGGCCGCCCCCACCTGGGTGAACAGCCCGTTGAGGCGGTCCACCTCGCCCAGGTACCGCGGCACCCGGTTGTCCTCGTCGCGCCGCATGCTGGCGTAGGCGTACAGCCGCCCCGAGACCACCCCCACCGAGTCCGCCATCCGGAAGGCCTGCAGCAGCGAGTCGCCGGAGGCCGACAGGTGGCCCTTCATTGCCGCCCACGGCGCCAGCATCCCTTCCAGCCGCTTGACGTCGGCGTCCCACAGGTCGTCGGTGGCGTAGATGCCCTCCAGCTTCCACTTGTACTTCGGGTCGATGTCGGCGCGCTGCGGGATCTTGCCCGTCCCCTGCGCGGCGCACAGGCCGGACAGCAGGGCGGTGGCAAGCAGGACGGCGGGCAGCAGGAGACGTTTCATGGTGTCCTTCCTGTTCACAGGCCGCGGGCCCCGGCCGGCTGGACCGGGGCCCTTCCATCTCACGGGCCGGGGCGCGGGTTCCCCCGCCCCCGACCCAGCCGCGGATCTCGAAATTCGGGCCGGAGCGCGCCGCGCGCCCCGGCGTTCACGCCGCCCGGCCGCGCGGCCGGGCCGGCGCCGGGCCTACTTGCTCTCCCAGAGCTTCTCCATCTCGTCCAGCAGCTCGCTGAACTTCTGGCAGGTGGCCTCGATCGGCGCCGGGGTGGTCATGTCCACGCCCGCCGTCTTCAGCACGTCGATCGGGTACGCGCTGTTGCCGGCCTTCAGGAACGCCAGGTAGCGGTCCACCGCCGGCTGGCCCTCGTTCAGGATCTTCTGCGACAGCGCGGTGGCCGCCGCGTAGCTGGTGGCGTACTGGTACACGTAGAAGCTGCGGTAGAAGTGCGGCACCCGGCTCCACTCGTAGTCGGCCAGCGAGTCCAGGTCGAGGTCGGGGCCGTAGTAGCGCTGGAACAGCTCCCGGTACAGCTTGTTCATGGCCTCCGCGGTCAGCGGCTGGCCCGCCTCGGCCATCTCGTGGGTGCGCATCTCGAACTCGGCGAACAGGGTCTGCCGGTAGAAGGTGGTGCGGATCTGCTCCAGGTAGTGGTTGAGCAGGAACATCCGGCGCTGCTTGTCCAGGGGCTGCTTGAGCAGGTAGTTGATCAGCAGGGCCTCGTTGCCGGTGGAGGCCACTTCGGCCACGAACAGCGAGTAGCCCGCGTACACCGGCGGCTGGGTCTTCCAGGTGAAGAACGAGTGCATCGAGTGGCCCATCTCGTGGGCCAGGGTGAACTCGTCCTCCAGCGTGTTGCTGTAGTTGAGCAGCACGTACGGGTGCACCGTCGGGGTGCCGCCGCTGTAGGCGCCGCTGGTCTTGCCCTGGGTCTCGTACACGTCGATCCAGCCCGACTCCAGGCCCTTCTGGAACTGCGCCAGGTAGGTGTCGCCGAGCGGCTTGAGGCCCGCCACCACCTCCTTCTTGGCCAGCTCGAAGGGCACGTCCACCTTGGCCGCCGGCACCAGCGGGGTGTACAGGTCGTACACCTTGAGCGTGTCCAGGCCCATCCACTTCTTGCGCAGCGCCGCGTAGCGGTGCAGCGGCGCCAGGTTGGCGTTCACCGTCTTCACCAGGTTCTGGTAGACGCTCACCGGGATGTTGCTCGGGTCCAGGGAGCCCTCCAGCGCGCTGCCGTACTTGCGGGCCCGGGAGTAGAACAGGTCGCGCTTCACGTTCGCGTTCATGCACGCGCCCAGGGTGTTGTTGAAGCGCGCGTAAGCGCTGTTCATGGCCCAGAAGGCGTCGCGCCGCACCCTCCGGTCGGGCGACTCCAGGCACCTCGCGAAGCGCCCCTTGGTCAGCTCCATGTCCGCGCCGGTGTCGTCCTTGATCGTGCCGAAGCGCAGGTCGGCGTTATTGAACGCGCTGAAGATCGCGCCCGAGGCGCTGGCCATCTCGCTGGAGCGGGCCAGCAGCTCCTCCTCCTCCTTGGGCAGCACGTGGGCGCGGGTGCGCTGGATGTCGTCCAGCTCGTGGCGGTACACCGCCAGCCCGGGGACCGAGGGGTCCTTCAGGAACTGCTCCAGCCGCGCCGGCTCGATGGCCACCACCTCCGGCTCGAAGAAGGCGCCGGCCGCGCGGAGCCGCGCGTTCAGGCCCATCATCCGGTCGGACATCCCCTGGTACTTGGGCACCCGGGTGTCCTGGTCCCGCCGCATGGAGGCGTAGCTCCCCAGCCGGCTGCCGACCAGCCCCAGGGAGTCGCGCAGCTGCAGCGCGGCCAGCAGGCTGGCGGCGGACTCGCCCACCTTGCCCTTGAACGCCGCCGAGCGCGGGATCATCTCCTCCAGGCGCTTGAAGTCCGCCTGCCAGGCGTCGTCCGTGGGGTACATGTCCTCCAACTTCCACTTGTACCTGGGGTCGATGTCGGAGCGCTGGGGGACCTTGGCGGGACCCTGGGCGGCGGCCAGGCCGGCCCACGAGATCAGCACCAGCAGGGCGGCGGGCGCGAGGAGTCGCTTCATGGCTTCCTTCCGCGGTAAGAGGGTCGGATCGCGCAGGCCCGGCCGGCGCGGCCGAGGCGCGCGGGAAACGGACACCCGGGGAATCGGAGGAACCGAAGCAGCCTAGCGCGGCCCGTCCGCCCAGTCAAACCGGGGCCGGTGAGGCGTTGCGCCTGCGTGCGGGCGGGGCTAGATTCCGCCCCATGAGAAGTTCTTCTCCGCGGCGCCGGGCCGCGGCGGCCTGCGCCGCGGGCGCGCTCGCCCTGCTGGGCGCGGCGCTGCTCCTGTGGCTGGGCCTCCGGCAGGCGGCCCGGGCCGAGGGCGCCGCCCGGCTGGAGCTGGCGGCGGCCGCCGGGCTGCTGCTGGTGGCCGGCTGGCTGGGGCGCGCCGCCCGGGCGGCCGCGCCGGGGGGCGCTCCTGCGCTCCAGGCGGGCGCCGTGCGCGACGACCCCAACTGGCTGGGCCAGGTGCTGGAGCAGTCGCGCGAGGCCATCATGGTGCTGGACAAGCAGCTGCGCCTGGTCTACGTGAACGAGATCGGGCGGGTGCAGGGCGGGTTCGCCCCGGGCGAGCTGATCGGGACCGACATGATGGAGCGGGTGCACCCGCGCGACGTGCCCGCGGTCCGGTCGGCGGTGCAGGCGGCCCTGAGCGGGTCCAGCGCGGAACTGAGCCTGACCTGGCGCGTGAAGAGCGGCGAGTGGCGCAACTTCGACGTGGCGGTCAACCCGACGGTGATCGGCGGGCGGTCGGCGCTGCTGATCTTCTCGCGCGACGTCACCGAACGGCAGCGGGCCGAGGAGCGCTTCCAGGGCCTGGTGGAGCTGTCCGGGGACATGCTGCTGCAGTGGACCGACGCGGGGGTGCTGGTGTACGCCAGCCCGGCGGTGCAGCCGGTGCTGGGCTACAGCCCGGTGGAGATGGTGGGCAACACCACCCTGAGCTTCACCCACCCCGGGGACCACGCGCAGGTGCTGAAGCTGCGCCGCGAGGTGGCCACCCGGGGTTCGGTGGGGCCGGTGGAGATCCGGGTGCGGCACCGCGACGGCAGCCTCCGCTGGATCGAGTTCAACGCCCGGGTCCACCCCGAGACCGGCGACATCATCGGCGTGGGCCGGGACGTCACCCAGCGGCGGGGCGTGGAGGGGGCGCTGCGCGAGTCCGAGGAGCGCTACCGCCAGCTGGTGGAGCACTTCCCCGAGGGGATCCTGCTGGCCGCCGGGGGGCGCATCCGGTACGCGAACCCCGCGGCTGCGCGGGTGCTGGGCTACGCCAACCCGGCCGAGATGTCCGGCCAGAGCCTCACCGAGCACTTCGTCGGCGAGAGCTACGAGTTCCTGGCGGAGCTGGAGGCGGTGGCCTCCGGGCGGGCGACCCTGGCGGTGGCCGAGCACGTGATCCTGCGCCGCAACGGCGCCGGGGTGCTGGTGCAGCTCCAGGCCACCGCGGCCGGCGCCGGCGGCGAGCCGGCGGCGCAGGTGACGGTGCGCGACATCACCGAGCGGCGGCGCAGCGAGGAAGCGGTCCAGGTGCGCACCCGGCACCTGGACTCGCTGCGGCGCCTGTCCGAGCGGCTTAACGCCTCGCTCCAGGTGCAGAACGTGCTGCAGCAGGCGCTGCGGGACATCCTGGCCGCGATGAACCAGCCGTTCGGCGCGTTCTACTGCCTGGACCGCTCGGCGCACGAGTACGTGCTCGAGGCCGCCATCGAGGAGGACCTGCCCCGCAGGTTCCTCGGGGAGCGGATCTCCGCGGAGCACCCCTACGTCGCGCGCCTCAAGGAGCTGGCCGGCCCCGCGGTGATCAGCTTCGCGGACCACCCGGTCGCCAGCATCGGCCGGACCTTCGTGGACCGCGGCTTCCACGAGTACCTGGCGCTGCCGCTGCGGATCCAGGACGAGCTGGTGGGGTTCATGCACGTGGTGGGCGAGCTGCAGGAGATCGACTCCGAGCGGCTGCGCTACCTGCAGCTGGCCACCGGCACGGTGGCGCTGGCGCTGAAGAACGCGCAGCTGTTCGGGGAGCTGGAGGAGCGGGCCGCGGCCCTGCGGCGCCAGACCGAGACCCTCGACCTCATCTTCGGCGCGGTGGCCCAGGGCCTGGTGTTCCTGGACCGGGAGCGGTCCGGCGTGCGGCTCAACCCCGAAGCCCGGCGGCTGCTGCGGCTGGAGCCCGGCGAGCCGGTGCGGCCCGGGGGGCTCACCGCGCGCGTCCGCGCCCGGGACTCCGAGGGCGGCGAGGTGGCCGAGGACGAGCTGCCCTGGAACCGCGCGCTCACCTCGGGGCGCCCGCTGCGCGAGGTGCCGCTCACCCTCGAGGCGGCCGACGGATCCAGCGTGCACGTCGTGGCCAGCGCGGCGCCGGTACGCGACCCGAGCGGGCAGATCGAGGGCGTGGTGGCCGCCCTGACCGACCTCACCGAGCGCGAGAGCCTGGAGGCGCAGCTGCGCCAGGCCCAGAAGATGGAGGCGGTCGGCCAGCTGGCCGGCGGGGTGGCGCACGACTTCAACAACCTGCTCACCGTGATCTGTGGCTACGGGCAGCTGTTCCTGGCCCGGCTCCAGCCGAACACCCCCGAGCGCCACGAGATGCAGGAGATCCTGAGCGCGGCGGACCGGGCCGTGGCCCTCACCCGCCAGCTGCTCACCTTCAGCCGGCGCCAGGTGATGCGGCCCCAGGTGCTGGACCTCAACGCCGCGGTCCGCTCGCTCCTGACCATGCTGCAGCGCCTGGTCCGCGAGGACGTGCGCATCCACACCCGGCTCCAGGAGGGGTTGTGGCCGGTGTCCGCCGACGAGGCCATGCTGGAGCAGCTGCTGCTGAACCTGGTGCTGAACAGCCGCGATGCCATCGCCGGCGCCGGGGACGTGGTCATCGAGACCGCCAACATCGAGGTGGATGCCGCCTACCGGGCGGACCACCCGCAGGCGCGCCTGGGACGGCACGTGATGCTGGCGGTGGCCGACACCGGCGCCGGGATCCCGCCGGAGGCGCTGCCGCACATCTTCGAGCCGTTCTTCACCACCAAGGAGCCGGGCAAGGGCACCGGGCTGGGGCTCAGCATGGTGCACGGCGTGGTGGAGCAGCACCGCGGCTGGGTGCGGGTGAGCAGCGATCCGGGCCACTGGACCACCTTCCGGATCTACCTGCCGGCCGTGGAGGCTGCGGCCCTGCCCCGCACCGGCCGGCTGCCCCGGGCGGCCGGGGCGGCGGGCGGCGGCACCGAGACGGTGCTGCTGGTGGAGGACGAGCCGCCGGTGCTGGCGCTCTCGCGGGAGGTGCTGACCCGGGCCGGCTACCGGGTGCTGGCGGCCGCGGACGGGCCGCAGGCGCTGGAGCGCGCCGGCGAGGCGGAGGGCGGGCTGGACCTGCTGCTCACCGACGTGGTGCTGCCCGGCGGCATGAGCGGCTGGGAGGTGGCCGGGGAGCTGTCCCGGCGCTTCCCCGGGCTGCGCATCCTCTACACCAGCGGGTTCAGCGAAGAGCTGGCCGGCCGGGGCTTCGTGATCCCCGACGGCATGCCCTTCCTGGAGAAGCCCTACCTGCCGGACGACCTGCTGGACGCGGTGCGTTCGGTGCTGGATTCGCCGCCGGGAGCGGCGCCGCTAGGCCGGGGCTGAGCCGGGGCGGTCGAGCAGCTCGCGGACCTTGCGCCCCAGGGCGCTCGGCGAGAACGGCTTGGGCAGGAAGTCCTCGTTCTCCGACCAGCCTTCCGGGCCCGGGCCGGGCGGGACCAGGTAGCCGCTGACGTAGAGGATCTTGAGGTCCGGCCGGTCGCCCCGTATCTCGCGGGCCACCTCGCGGCCTCCGTGCGAGGGCATCACCACGTCCAGCACCGCCAGCGCGATCTCGTCGCGGTGCCGGGCGAAGACCCGCAGCGCCTCGTCGGAATCGCCCGCGGTCAGCACCCGGTAGCCCATCCCCTGGAGGGTGCTCTCGGTGAACCCCAGGGTGAGCGGGTCGTCCTCCCCCACCAGCACCGTCTCGGTGCCGCCGTGCACCGCCTCCGGCTCGGCCGCGCCCGGGACCGCCACCTGCTCGGAGATGGCGGGCAGGTAGACGCGCACCGTGGTGCCCGACCCCGGCTCCGACTCCACCTCGATGCAGCCTTCGTGCTGGCTCACGATGCCGTGCACCATGGCCAGCCCCAGCCCGCCGCGCTCGCCGCCGGCGGCGCTGAAGAACGGCTCGAACAGCCGCTCGCGGGCCTGCGCGTCCAGGCCCGGCCCGGTGTCGCTCACGGCCAGCTCCACGTAGGAGCCGGGGCGCATCTCCGGGTTGGAGCGCACCGAGTCCTCGCCCAGCTCCACGTTGCAGGTGCGCACCGTGAGCTGCCCGCCGCCGGGCATGGAGTCGCGCGCGTTGAGCCACAGGTTCAGCAGCACCTGCTCCACCTGGCCGGGATCGGCGTACACCCGGCGGAGGTCCGGCGCCAGGTCCGCGGTCAGGCGCACGTCCGGCTCCAGCACCCGCTGCATCAGTCGCCGCAGGTCCCCGACCACGTGGTTCAAGTCCAGCGGGGTGCGCTCCAGGCCCTGGCGCCGGCTCACCGCCCGGAGCTGCCGGATCAGCGTGCCCGCGTGGTCGGCCACCCGGGTGATCTCGTCCAGGTGCCGCTGCACCGGGGCGTCCGGCGGGGTGTCCATCTGCATGATCTGGATTTCGCTGCTGGCCGCGCCGAGCAGCTCGCCGAAGGCGCCCGCGATCCGCCCCGCCAGCTCCGCCACCGCCTCCATGCGCTGCGCCTGGCGCAGCCGGTCCTCCAGCGCCCGCCGCTCGGTGACGTCCACGGTGAAGCCCTGGTAGAAGAGCTGGCCGCTGCTAAGGTGGTGCACCGGCGTAGCCCGGACCCACACCTGCCGGACGCTGCCGTCGGGCCGGGCGATGCGCCCGTCGCCCTCGTACGGGCGCCCGGCGCGCACCGCGGCGCGGAACCCGCTCACCGCGCGCTCGCGGTCCTCGGGCACCAGCAGGTCGGCCCAGTGGGTGACCTCGGGCCCGGGCGGCCCCTCGGTGCCCAGGATGCGGGCCCACGAGCGGCTGAAGTAGGTGACCCGCCAGTCCTCCCAGGTCCAGATGCCCATCGGAGCGTTGTCCAGCACCGCCTGCAGCCGCACCTCCGCCACCCGGAGCGCGTCGGCCGCGGCGGCCTCGGCCGGGCCGCCGGGGACCGCTCCGGAAGCCGGCGCGCCCAGCAGCAGCCCGGCCTGCCCCGCGCCCGCCCCGCGCGCCAGCGCGCAGCGCAGCTCCACCGCACCCGGCGCGGGCCCGCGCAGGCGCAGCCGGAAGGTGGCCGCCTCGGACAGGCCGCCGGCGGCCAGGGCGCGGAGCGCCGGGCGCAGCTCTTCGGGGTCCACCAGGTGATCGGTGAGCGGGAGGCCGGTGAGTTCGCCGGGGGCGCGGCCCAGGAGGTCGGCCAGCGCGGCCGACACCCAGGACATGCGGGCGCTGGAGTCCAGCACGCACAGGGGCGTGGAGGGCGCGGCCCGGTCGGCCGGAGACGGAGGCGAGGAACCTAGGTTCATAGGGGCGTTGCGTTCGCGGCCAGCGCCTCCCTAACGGATCGCGGCTGCCGGCCCGGGGCTCTCAAGTCACGCGCGGGCCGGCTCGGCGGCATCCTGGGGCGTCCGTGACCCATCATCGGCCCGCCACCGGCCAGCGTCAACGGACAATCGCCCGAAACTCCACTCTCATCAGGCGCACCTCAGGCAATCGGCGGCTCGGCTGGCTCCAGCTTCCGGACGGGCATCATGCGGTGCAGCGCAGTCTGGAAGCGGCCCAGCTGGGCCAGGAAGATCAGCCCGCTGACGATCGCGCAGCCGGCTCCCAGGCGCACCGCCGACGGCGCGCCCAGCGTGTGCGCCAGCCACCCGACCAGCAGGCTCCCGAAGGGAGCCACGCCCAGGAACATGACGCCGTACAGTCCCATCACCCGCCCGCGCAGCAGATCGGGCACCACGCTCTGCACGGTGGTGTTGGTGGAGGCCATCTGGGTCATCATGCAGAAGCCCACCGGCACCATCACCGCCGTCGAGAGCCACAGGTCGCGGGAGAAGCTGAACGCCAGGAGCGCCAGCCCGAAGCCCACCGGGGCCAGCCCCAGGACCGGCCCCAGGCCGCGCGGGCTCTCGCGGCGGGCCAGCACCAGTGCCGCGGCCAGCGCGCCCACGCCCGCGCCGGACATCAGCAGCCCCAGCCCGCGCGCCCCGCCGTGGAGCACGCGGTCGGCGAAGATCGGCAGGATCACCAGGTAGGGCATGGCGGTGAGGCTGACCACGCCCAGCAGCACCAGCGGCCGCCACACCGCCTCCTCCCCGGCCACGTAGGTGACCCCCTCGTGCAGGTGCGCCAGCACCCCGCGCGTAGGCGGCGCCTCGGCGCGCGGCTCCAGGCGCATCCGCGCCAGCCCCACCAGCACCGCCACGTAGCTCACCCCGTTGAGCAGGAAGCACCAGCCCTCCCCCAGCGCCGCCACCACCAGCCCGGCGATCGCCGGGCCCACGATGCGCGCGCCGTTGAACATGGAGGAGTTCAGGGCGATGGCGTTGGGCAGGTCCTCGCGGCCCACCATCTCCACCAGGAACGCCTGGCGCGCCGGCATGTCGAAGGCGTTCACGCAGCCCATCACCAGCACCGCCGCGAAGATGTGCCACTCCCGGACCGCCGAGGCCAGGGTCAGGCCCGCCAGGGTGAAGGCGCACACCAGGGACAGGGTCTGGGTGGTCACCACGATGTTCCGGCGGCGCATGCGGTCGGCGGCCACGCCGGCCACCGGCCCCAGCAGCAGGATCGGGATCTGGCCCAGGAAGCCCATGGCGCCCAGCATCACCGCCGAGTGGGTCAGCCGGTAGAGCAGCCAGGACTGCGCGACGCTCTGCATCCAGGTGCCCACCAGCGAGATCAGCTGCCCGCCGGCGAACAGCCGGAAGTTGCGGTGGCGCAGGGCGCGGAAGGTGCGCGGGGAGGCTTCGCGGCGGCTCACGACCGGGCCGCGCGCCGCGGGGCGTGGAGCTTGGGGATCGGCATGCATGCGATTCTGGGCGACCCTCCGCGGAGTGTCAAATCCGCGCGCCCGCGCCCCCGGCCAGCCGCGGGCTACGGGACCACGGTCAGCTTGACCGAGCGCGCCCCCTGCGCCGTCAGCAGCCGCGCGAAGTAGGCCCCGGCGCCCACCGCGCGCCCGGCCGAGTCGCGCAGGTCCCAGGCCGCCAGGTGCGCGCCGGCCGCGAGCCAGCCCGAGGCCAGCTCCCGCACCAGCCGGCCCGAGGCGTCGTGCAGGGTCAGCCGCGCGGTGCCCGCCTGGGGCAGGCAAAAGGAGATCTGCGTCGCGGAGCGCGCCGGGTTGTGGAGGCACCTCAGGGCCAGGAGCCCCTCGCCGGGGTCGCCCGCCGCCGCCGCCTCGTTGGGGGTGAAGTACTGGGTCCGGTAGTTGAAGGTGTCCGCCACGTAGGTCTCGCCGTCGCCCGCGTGCACCGCCACCCCGAACGGGAAGCTGAACTGGCCGGCACCGGTCCCCGCGCCGCCCCACTGCCCCAGGTAGGTCCCGTTCGCGGCGAACTTCTGCACCCGGTCGTTGTCGGTGTCCGCCACGAACAGGTGCCCGTATTGGTCGGTGGCGGCGCCCGCGGGCTGGCTGAACTGGCCGTTGCCGGAGCCCGGCCCGCCCCAGGCGCCGGTGAACGCGCCCATGGTGGTGAACGCCTGGACCCGGCTGTTCCCGGTGTCCACCACGTACACGTGGCCGTCGAACGCCGCCACGCCGTTGGCGCTGCTGAACTGGCCCGCGCCGGAGCCCTGGCTGCCCCACTTGGTCAGGAAGCCCCCGGCGGAGGTGAACTTCTGCACCCGGGCCGATTCGGTCACGTACACATTGCCGCTGTCGTCCACGGCCACGCCGGTGGGGCTGGTGAACTGCCCGTTGCCCACGCCCGCGGAGCCCCACTTGCGCAGGTAGGTGCCGGCGCTGTCGAACTCGGACACCCGGCTGTTGCCGTACTCCACCACGTACACGTGGAAGGCCGAATCCACGGCGATGCCGTAGGGCGCGTTGAGCTGGCCGGGCTGCGTGCCGCCCCCGCCCCACAGGCGCACGAACGCCCCGCTGGGGCTGAACTTCTGCACCACGTTGTTCAGGAAGTCGGTGACGTACACGAAGCCGGCGCCGTCCACCGCCACACCGTTAGGGCTGTTGAACTGCGAACTGCCGGAGCCGGCCGAGCCCCACTGTCCGACGTACGTGACCGGCGGGGCGGCCGAAGCACAGGTGGCGAGGATCGAGGCGGCCGCGACCAGGGTGCCGCTTCCGTGGAACCACTTCATGGGACAGCCTCCGTTGCGCGTAGGGGCGCGCTGGGTCGTCAGCCCCGGGGGGAGCGAAGCGCAGCGTCGGCGGCCATGGCAGCGAACAGCAGGAAGAGATACGCGATGGAGAAACGGAACAGTTTCACCGAGTCCCGCTCGGCGCCGTTGCGGTACAGCCGCAGCGCGTGGCGCAGGAAGCCGGCGCCCAGCAGCGCGGCGCTCAACGTGTACGGCCAGCCGGCCGCGCCCAGCGGCTGCAGGCTGAGGCTGGCCGCCACCAGGGCCAGGCTGTAGAGCAGGATGCGCCGGCGGGTCACCGCGCGCCCGTGGGTCACCGGCAGCATCGGGATGCCGGCGGCCTGGTAGTCGCCGCTGCGGTACAGCGCCAGCGCCCAGAAGTGCGGCGGGGTCCACAGGAACACGATCGAGGCCTGGAGCAGCGCCACCGCCGAGAGGTGCCCGGTGACCGCGGCCCAGGCGATGAGCGGGGCGGCCGCCCCGGCGCCGCCCCCGATCACGATGTTCTCGGGGGTGCTGCGCTTGAGCCACACCGTGTACACCACCGCATAGTAGAAGATGGACACCAGCCCCAGGAGCGCCGCGAAGAGATTGGTGAAGGTGGCCAGCACCGCCCACGAGAGCGCCGCCAGCACCATCCCGAACAGCCACGCGCTCCACGGTGCCAGCAGCCCCGAGGGCAGCGGGCGGCGCGCGGTGCGCACCATCAGCGCGTCGATGTCGCGGTCGAAGTAGTGGTTGAACGCCGAGGCCGAGCCCGAGGCCAGGGCGGTGCCCGCCAGCGCACCCCAGAACACGCCCGGGCGCGGCAGGCCGCGGGCGGCCGCCAGGAGCGCCGGCACGCCGGTGAGGATCACCAGGGTCATGATCCGAGGCTTGGTCAGCTCCAGGCAGGCAAGGGCGAGCCGGGCCGGCGTCGGTCGGACCGCCACGGCCCGGCTGACCTGGGCCGAGCCGCGGGAGGTGGGGGACGCACAGACGGCCCGGCTGCCCTGCAGCCGGACCCCGCGGCGGGGTGGCGGGGTGCGGCCCACGGCTTCGCGTTCCAGGGCGCTGTGGCTCATCGGGTCACCGCCGGGGCCGGACCCGCGGCGCGGCGCGACCGGGCGGGGCGTTCCGGGCTCGCCCGGAACGCGGTGACGACGCACACCGCCAGCAGCGCCTCGGCGTTGGCGAGATGCAGCGCCGAGAGCCACACCGGCAGCCTCCACAGCACGTTGAGCGCCCCCAGCGCCACCTGCACCAACACCAGCACCACCGCCCAGCGGGCCCCCGCGCGCACCCGCGAGTCCTCCGACTGGCCGGCGCGCCAGGCGGCGATCGCGAGCACCGCGGTGAGCACGTACGCCCCGTAGCGGTGGATCATCTGGACCCCGACCAGCCCTTCGAGCGGCGGGAACCAGCGGCCGTTGGCGGTCGGAAAGTCGGGCACCGCCAGCCCCGCGTGCTGGGTGCTGACCAGCGCCCCCAGAATCATCTGCCCGTACACCGCCAGCGCGGCGAGGGCCAGCGTGGCCCGCGCGCTGAGGGCCTGCTCCTCGCGCGCGGCGTCGGCCCGCGCCGCGGACCGCCCGGCGCGCGCCGGCCCCGCCGGGGGTGCAGCGTCCGCGGCCGGGCCCGCGCCCGGCCCACGCGTCTCGCGGCTCGCCACCAGGTGGATCCACAGCACCGCGGCGAACAGCGCCACGGCGGTGGCCAGGTGCCCGGTCACCACGGCCGGCGAGAGCAGCTTCCACACCGTGAGCGCGCCCAGCACGATCTGCGCGACCACCAGCAGCAGCGCCACCACGGTGAGCGCCCCCAGGCGCGTGCGGGTCTCCGCGCGGCGGAACACGGCCACCGCCAGCGCCACCAGCAGCAGCGACAGCGCCCCGGCCACGGCGCGGTGCGAGAACTCCATCAGGATGTGGAACTCGCGGTCGGGCACCAGCCGGCCGTGGTACAGGGGCCAGGTCAGGTAGGAAAGCCCGGAGTTGGTGGAGCGCACCAGATTGCCCAGCACCACCAGGAGGTAGGTGAGGGTGGCGGTTACGAGGGAGAGCGTCGCCACGCCCCGGAAGGGGGAAGTCACGGGTCGCATGTGCGGTCCTCGGGCCGGGCCCGCGCTGGCGGGCGGCAGAAAGAAGAGGATAACCACAAGCAAAATTGAGAGTTACGCGGGTGATGCCGGCATGGCCGGGGGTCGCCGCCGAATTCGGTGCCCGCTCGGAACGGCCGCTGCGGCTGCGGCTTCACCGGCCCGCACATTAGATGCGGCGCCCGCCCGTGGGAAGCACCCGCCGGCGGGCGGAACGCCGGCGCCGCGGCCGGCGGCACTTCGTGTACACTACCGGCCGTTCTGTCGCCGTTCGCCGCACACCCGGAGGCCACCGCGGATGTCCCTCACCGAGACCTTCCTCAAGCTCACCCCGGCCGGGATCCTGGACGCCGTGGAGGTGGGCGGCCGGCGCGCCACCGGGCGGGTGGTGGCCCTCAACAGCATGGAGAACCGGGTCTACGACGTGGAGCTGGAGGACGGCGCGCGGGTGGTGGCGAAGTTCTACCGCCCCGGCCGCTGGTCGGCCGAGACCATCCTGGACGAGCACCGGTTCCTCGACGACC
>Ga0335070_10003602_pt1 | contig 18103 bp, 15 predicted proteins | sample Lox_Sample_13_FD_206722 | JGI IMG/M metagenome (GOLD analysis project Ga0335070, IMG submission 206722) | Soil microbial communities from Loxahatchee National Wildlife Refuge, Florida, United States - Lox_Sample_1.3 | ecosystem: Environmental > Terrestrial > Soil > Wetlands | place: USA...
GAGCGCCGTCAGGCAGACGCCACTCACCGCGATGCTATGCCCCGTCAGCAGCTCCTTCGGAGCATTCTTCGCCTCAATCGTGATGCGGCGGTTCTCGCCCCGCTGCTCGATCTTCACGACCTTGCCGACTTCCTCAATGATTCCCGTAAACATGAATGCCCCCAGAATCTATGCGCTAAGAACTTCAGTCTTTGTACGGATCCCTCAGGTACCCTTCTACCGCGAAATCCTCGCCGAACTGATGCAGCTGCAAGTGACGCGCCAGTACCAACCCATGGCTCCCGTGCCCGCCTTCGCTGGCCGCAAACGGAACCGAGCCCTCGCCGAGTATTTTCGGCGCGTAATAGAGAAACAACTTGTCCACCACTCCCGACGAAAGCGCGGCCCAGTTGATTGTGGCGCCGCCTTCGATCAGCAGGCTGGTGATCTCCTGTTTCCCGAGATGGCGCACAACCTCCGCCAGATTCGGACGCCCATCGGGATGCGTTGACGCAACCTGCTCCACGCGCAAGCCGAGCTTCTCGAGTTCCTGCTTGCTTGCCTCGTCGGCTTGCGAATAGAGCACAAGGACGTCGTCCTGCACGGACTTGACCAGGCGCGAAGCCCTGGGCAGGCGCAGCCAAGAGTCCAGAATGACGCGCAGCAACCGGCGGCGTCGCGGCTTGCCGCTGCGATCGGTCAGCAGCGGATCGTCGGCGATCACCGTGCCCACCCCAGCGAGAATGGCGTCGTGCTCGTGGCGCAATTCGTGGACATGCTTGCGTGCGATCTCGCCGGTAATCCAACCGCCGGTGGAACCCCCGGCGGCAACGGCTGTCGGATTGCTCGAGCCCGAGGGCGGCGGCGCAATTTTCCCGTCGAGTGTCATGGCCGCTTTCAGCGTGACCAGCGGAACGTGGTGCCGGATGTACTTCGCGAAGGCTTCGTTGAGTTTCTTTGCCTCTGCTTCGAACAGGCCGACCGTCAGCTCAATCCCTGCCGCGCGGAGCCTGGCAAAGCCTTGGCCGGCGACTTGGGGATTCGGATCCTGTATCGAGCACACGACGCGCCGGATTCCCGCCGCGATGACCGCATCGGCGCAAGGCCCGGTTCGTCCCTGATGGGAACAAGGTTCGAGGTTGAGATAGAGAGTGCCACCCCGCGCGCGGCCGCCGGCCTGCTCCAGCGCGATCACCTCGGCGTGCTTCACGCCATCGTAGGTGTGCGTGCCGACGCCAACTTCGTTGCCAGCGGCGTCGACCACGACCGCACCGACTGCGGGGTTGGGCGAGACCAGCCCGAGACCGGCGCGGGCTAGTTCGAGCGCCCGCCGCATGAATTGTTCGTCAGATGTCATATGCTTCAGAGACTATTTGACCACGAAGAACCCCAAATCCACCACGGAGGCACGGAGTCACTGAGGACAACAAGTCAGCCGACTCGAGGCGGATACGTGCGATCCTCATTTTGGTCTTCAGGCTCGGCCAGGGCAACCGCGCCCGATCGGGTACGAGGCCCGCGGTTCTTCGGTGCTGGCACATCGGACGTGGGATCTTCAACCGTATCTTCGAACTCCTCGGTGGGCCGTTGAGGCTGAAAGCTGCTGCGCACAAACCGGAACACCAACCAGAGCGCGACGGCGACGATCAGCAACCACAAGATTCCCACGTCGTTCTCCTCTGTGCCTCTGTGACTCCGTGGTGGGTCCTCCGGCCCGATCCACAGCGTTCGCTACTCTTCGTCCACCTCCGCCACCGCTGCCCCGCTTCGTCCGCGCGGCGGACGACGCAACGGCGCCGGCACATAAGCGTACGGGTCTTCCGGTTCTCTCTTCGGCCGCACCAGGCGCTTTAGGCGTTCCAACATGCGTCGAAAGACTGACGATTCCTTGCGGTCGGCTTTCATAACTCACTCACTCCCATATCTGATTCCAACTCTGCAATCTGACCTCTGCCCTCTGCAATCCCTCCGTGTCTCGCGGCTCCGTGGTGGGTGTCGGTTTCGCTGATAGCTGACAGCTGAGAGCTGACAGCTGCCTTCAGGCAAACAGCGAATCCACAAACTCCTTCGGATCGAAAGGCAGCAGGTCACTGGCCTTCTCGCCGACTCCCACGAACCGTACCGGCAGCCCCAACTCGCGCGAAATGGCGACGACTATGCCGCCTTTCGCGGTGCCATCGAGCTTAGTCAGCACGATTCCCGTAACACCCGCTGACTGTGTGAACAATCGTGCTTGTTGCAGTCCGTTCTGACCGGTGGTGGCGTCCATCACCAGCAGGGTCTCGTGCGGCGCACCGGGCACGATCCGCTGCGCTGTGCGCCGCATCTTCTCCAATTCCAACATGAGATTTTGTTTTGTATGCAAGCGCCCAGCCGTGTCGACAATCACATAGTCCGTTTTGCGGGCGCTGGCCGACTGCAAGGCATCGAACAATACCGCGGCCGGATCGCCGCCGGCCTTTGTCTTGATCACTTCTGTGCCCGTGCGCTGCCCCCAGATCTCCAGTTGTTCGATTGCCGCTGCCCGAAAAGTATCCGCCGCACACAGCAGGACGGTTTTGCCCTGCGCGCGCAAGACCTGCGCGAGCTTGCCGATGGTGGTCGTTTTGCCCGTGCCATTCACGCCGACGACAAGGATTACTTCCGGCGCGCCATCCACCGTGGCAACTGGGCGAGCGCCCGTCGAGGTCAGAATCGCCAGCAACTCTTCCTTGAGCAGGCGCTTCAGCTCGTCGGCGTTCTTGATCTGCTTGCGGTCCGCCTTGTCGCGCAGCTTCTCCAGAACCTCGTGCGTGGTGGTCGTGCCAAGGTCAGCCCCGATCAGCGTGGCTTCCAGATCGTCCAGCGTCGAGCGGTCGATCTCCTTGCCGATTGAAACCACGTCCTCAATGCGTTCGGCCAGGTTCTCGCGCGTGCGCGAGACCGCTTCCTTCATTCGCTCAAGAAAGCTGGGCTTCCGCTCTTCTTCCAGGCTGCCAAACAGGGTTTGAATCATGAGAGGTCTGCAAGCCGATTATATAGGCGCGGAAGGCTTGACTCGGGGCCACGAGCTTCGAACGACGGACGACAAGCCCCGAAAGATCAATTTCATGCTCGGAGTTCGCACCTTGCGGATCAGCTGCGGGTAGTTTCGACGGCCAAGGGATCGGCAGGCTGGCGCGGCATCACCGGGGGAACTGGCGGATCGAGAACAACAGGCAGGGTAAGGTGTTTCTGAATGCGGATCTCTCCCCGCTGAAATACGGTCAGCAAAGCCGCTACTGCTTTCGGGTCCAGACGTTGTCCCGAAAGGTTCTGAATGATGCGCACGGCTTCAAGCGGATCGTGCGCCTGCTGGTACGGGCGGCTGGTGGTCAGCGCATCGAATGTATCGGCTACCGCGATGACGCGCGGCAGCAAAGGGATGTCGTCCTCTCTCAATCCGTACGGATATCCGCGTCCATTCAGGGATTCGTGATGTAACTCGATGCCGGGAAGCATCTCGCGCAGTTGCGGAACCGGACGCAGGATATTCGCCCCCTTCGTAGTGTGGGTCTTCATGATCTCGAACTCCTCCGGAGTCAGGGCGCCCGGCTTTTTCAAGATGCGATCTTCGATGCCGATTTTGCCAACGTCATGCAGTTGGGCCGACACCTGCAGGATTTCCAGAAAACCCGGGTCCAGTCCCATTTCCCGCGCGATCATCAGCGAGTACTTCGTGACGCGGTCGGAGTGGCCGCGCGTGTAGGGATCCTTTTCGTCGACCGCGCCGGCCAGCATCTGGATCGACCCCATGAACAGCGCTTTGTTCTCTTCGGCGGCGCGCTTCAAGTCCTCGACGAACTGCTCCAGTTCCTCCGACATGGTGTTGAACGTAGTTGCCAGTTCGCCGATCTCGGTCCGGCTTCTCACATGGACACGCTGGGAGAAGTCCCCTTTTGCAATCGCACGGCTCGATTCCGCCAGAACTTCTAGCGGGCTGGTGATTCTTCGGGCCGAGAAAATACTCAGGAGGACGCTGGCAAGCACCGCCGCCAACGCCAGCAGCCGGCCTGTGCGCTGCATTTCGTAAATCCCTCGATAGGCCTCCTCACGGGGTTTCTGCACCACGACCGCCCAATCCAGCGACGGTACCGGACTGAAGGTCCCTAACATCTCGGTCGTCTCTTTCCCGTTGCGGACCGTAAACTCCCGCGTCGCGGCGAATTGGGCTCTCGAACTCTGCTCCACAAAGCTGCGGACTATATCGAAACTGCTCATGTCTTGGCCGGTGGCGAACTCCGGAGACGCTGCTGCCACCAGCCGTCCCTGCCGGTCGACCACGTAGGGCATAAGCCCGGAACGGCTTACTTCTTCGAGCCGCCGGATAAGGAACTGTAGGTCCTCCACCGACCCAATCATTCCCAGGAAGCGCCCGGCGTACATGATGGGCGAGCTGACCAAGATCACCGTATGCGCTGATTTCCCGCTGCCCACCACCAGTGGCTGGCCGCTGTAGCCTCGTCCTTCATGCGCCGCCGCATAGGCGCGCTCCAGTTCGCGTTGCAGGAAGGCATCGGGCTCGATGCTGCCCGTATAAATGCCCTTGGCATCAGCGTTCAGCACGGTTGCATATGCGATGTCATTCGAGGACGAGACAAAGTTTTCGAGAAGGGCGCGCAGCTCCGGGGCATCAATGTGCTGGCCGCCAATATCGTTTCCGCTTGTGACTTGGATCGATGACGCCAGGTTAGCCAGCATCAAGCGCAGCGTTTCCTGGTGCTGCGAGATGTCATCCGCCAGCGAGCGCGTCACCGTGTTCTGCAGCAGCATTTCGTTGGCTTTTAGCTGCTCGCCGTTCCGCGTCTCGATCTGCGAAGAGTAGAAATACATGGGCAGGACGCTGATGGCCAGGAGCACGCCGAGGATGACGTACAACAATGGAATGCGCGCGGGCGTAGGCAGTTTCAAAGGCAAGGGACAAGTCCAGCGGCCCGAGCGCGGGGGTAAGCTCGTCCGTCCCTCTATTCTAAGTTTGGTGAGCGCGCCGGACTTAGATGTTTGTAGTACAACTCACCGTTACCGAAGTACTCCCTCGATTGTGACACTCGTGTAGTGGTCCAGTCCCAAATGCCAGGTCAGAATGCCCGCCACAACCGCCAAACGCGTCCTCCGCCTTGGCCGAGAAGGCAGGAATGCCCTCCACTCCTGTGATTTCTTAACCCACCTGTGGTGCGCTGCATCACCAAAATTCGGTGACCTCCGTGATACAAACTCTCCATGGCTGGAAAGTCCGCCAAGCCCATGCGGCCCGCCATCAGCGCGGTCGCTCCCTGCCGCGCCGATCTCGCCGGAGGAACGGTTGACCTTTGGCCCTTATACCTGTTCCATCCGGGCGCTTTGACCCTGAACTTTGCCCTCGAGATCCTAACCACTTGCCACATCACGCCGCTCAAGGGTCAGCGCATCGAATTCTGTTCGGTCGACACCAACCAGCAGGAGTCGTTTGCGAATCTTGAGGAGCTGATTGTTGCCCGCAACCATCGCCACGTTCTGGCCGCTTACCTGGTGCGTTTCTTCGGCCCCGAACAAGGGCTCCGCATCGAAACCAATTCCCAGTCTCCAGCCGGAGCCGGCATTTCCGGGTCTTCGGCCCTCATGATCGCCACCACTGCCGCCTTGGCGCGCTTCACCGGCCGCGACCTCGATCTGGAAAAAATGCGCGTCATCGCGCAGAACATCGAGGCGCAAATTATCCGCGTACCCACCGGGTGCCAGGACTACTATCCCGCGCTCTATGGCGGCGTCAACGCCATCCATCTGGATCCCGATGGAATTCGGCGTGCCGCTGTGCCCGTGGCGCCCGAGGAAATCGAGATGCGTTTTGTGCTCGTTTATACCGGCGTCCCGCGTCAATCCGGCATCAACAATTGGGAAGTCTTCAAAGCGCACATCGACGGCAACAAGTACGTGTGGCGCAATCTCGAAAACATTGCCGCCATTGCCCGCGAAATGCACCAGGCCCTCCTCCGCCACGACTGGGAAGACGTGGCCCGGCTCCTGAGCGAAGAGTGGAAGCTGCGCCGCACCAATGCGCCCGGCATCACCACGCCCCTCATTGAGAAGCTGATTGCCGTCGCCGGCAAGAACGGCGGGCGCGCCGCCAAAGTCTGCGGCGCCGGAGGCGGCGGCTGCGTGCTGATCATGGTGGAAGAGGGAGCGAAAGAAGCAGCGGCCCATGCCGTGGCCGAGGCCGGAGGCCGCATTCTCCCCTTACGAGTCGCCCGCGAGGGGCTAAGGATCACGAGCGAACTTTAGCTCACGGCCCTGAAGTTGGGGCCAGCACTCCGTCAGGCCGGTCTATAATGAACTCGTACCGGGCCGGGAGTGCTCCATGCCGTTCCGTCGCCTTTTCCCACTGTTCTTGGGTGTAGTTCTCTCCTCCGCACCCGGCTTTGCCGAGAACACGCCACCTCCGCAGATTTCCAAACAGACTCGTGAGGAGATCATTCACGCCTTCAATTTTGAATTGGTCTACATCCGCACGAACTTCCCGATGGGGAAAACGGGACTGAAGATCCGGAAGGGCGTGCTCGCCCCCAGCGGGGAGGAGTTGCGGCAGCTGATGTCACTATGGGGGCCGGCTGCCAAACCCGGCGACCTGGCTCGTATTACCGAGGTCCAATTCAAAGGCGATCATATTCACTTTGAAATCAATGGCGGCCCGATCAAGAGGCAAAAGTGGTACCAGCGCATCCAGATCTCGGGCAGCGGGGGGGCCACTCCGATTACGCCCTCCGACCCGCACGCCAACGCCCGCGGCTCATTTGTGGACCTCTATTTTGACAAATACGTCCCAGAAATGGCCGGACCCGAGCTCAAACGATTACTCTGGCCGGTTTTCGATTTCGATTCCAAATCGCCTCTCGAAGCCTACCTGGAGAGCGTCCCGCCCAAGGTCCGAGACGCCATCAAGAACCACTACGTGCTGGTGGGCATGAACCGCGACATGGTGATCTATGCCAAGGGCCATCCGCCGAAGAAGGTCCGGGAGCGCGCCGACGAAGTCGAGTACGAAGAGTGGATTTACGGCGAACCGCCGCATGATGTGGACTTCGTCCGTTTGGTCGGCGACGAAGTGGTCCGGGTTGAAACCATGAAGGTGAATGGCCAGAAAATCATCCGCACCGAAAAAGAAGTGGATCTCGGCGAGGCCGTCGCCAAGAAACAGCAGCAAGAGGAGCGTCCCGCCGGTGCGCCGACGCTGAGGCGCCCAGGAGAAGAGATGCCGGAAAGCCACCCAGCAGACGGAACCGGCACGCCCCCAGTGGCGGCACCACAGCCGACTGACCCCAGCGGCAATCCAGTGCCCAACTAGCGCATCTCACTTCAGACACTTGAGACCCGAGGGCGCCCTCTCCAAAACCGTGATCTCGCCTTGCGGGTCGATCAACCCTGCCACTCGAAATCCGTCGCCCGACTCGATTTTGAACCTGTGATTCTTTCCTTCGGCCTCCAGGCTCATACCGCACACTAGGTTCTTGTATTCACGGTAAATCGAGAGCTTCTGGTCCTCGGAAAAATCGCCAATGTTCTCTAGCTTCAAGCGTTCAGTGATCGCCTGCAACGTTTCAGTGTCTTTCCGAATCCGGGGGAATGCTTCCTCCGCATGTTTCTTTTCGAGGTCAAGAAGGCATGGCCCAATGCATTCGGGATCGCAGAAATACACCGGCCCAAAGCGGTCGATCAGGCGGTATCGCAGCTTGGGAGCAACCACGTGTTCGGTGGCAACCGCTTTCCCGATCTCACAGGCGTTCTGAGCTGTGGCGGGTGCTGCAAATCCGACGACGGCTGCGATCACGAGCACAACTTGCCTTCTGGATAGGTTCATTGTCAGCTCCTTGGCAGATCTGGACCCTGTGTTGAGAACGTGCGCGGCGTCGTCGCTTGCGCAATTCCCGATCCCCCGGTTCAGATTTACACTAATAGTGTGAAGATCGCCCTGGGCCAGATCAACCCCACCGTGGGGGACTTCTCTGGCAACGCCGCCAAGATCATTCAATTTTCCGTGAAGGCTCAGACGGCTGGCGCCAGCCTCATTGTCTTCCCCGAATTGTCGGTTTGCGGCTACCCGCCCCGCGATCTAGTCGAGCGGCCGTCCTTCGTTGCGCGCAACCGCGAAACCGCAGAGAAGATCGCTTCCAGTGTGCCCGGCATCGCCGTCATCGTCGGTCTAGTCACACCTGCGCAAGCGGAAACCGGCAAGTCAGTGATGAACTCCGCCGCTCTGTTGCGCGCCGGCCGTGTCGAGTTCATCCAGTCGAAGATGCTGCTGCCGACCTACGACGTCTTCGACGAAATGCGCAACTTCGCCCCCGCAAAAAGTCAGCAGCTGTTCAACTTGTGTGGAAAGCAGCTAGCCCTGACGATCTGTGAAGATGCCTGGAACGACAAGCACTTCTGGAACCGGCGGCTCTATGGGGTGGACCCGGTCGAAGAGTTGGTGCGCGCGGGCGGCAACTTCGTCCTGAACATTTCTGCGTCTCCGTTTTGGCAGGGAAAACGGGAGCTGCGCCGTGACATGTTGGCCGCCATCGCCACCCACCACAAAGTGCCGGTGGCTATGGTGAACCAGGTTGGCGGAAACGACAGCGTCGTCTATGACGGGTCGAGCGTCGTAATCGCTCCCGATGGGCGGGTCGTCGCCCAGGGGAAATCGTTTGAGGAAGATCTTGTTTATTTCGATTCTCAAAGCCTGACCGGCGAGAGTCACGATCAGATCGAGGGTGAGGAAGCCAGTGCGTATGCGGCGCTGGTGCTGGGGACACGCGACTACGTTCAGAAATGCGGTTTCCAGCGTGCGATCATCGGCCTGAGCGGCGGCATCGATTCCGCGCTCACCGCCTGCATCGCGGTTGATGCCTTGGGCGCAGAGAATGTCATTGGCCTCGGCATGCCCGGTCCGTATTCCTCCCAAGGCTCAATTGATGACGCGCGCCAGCTTGCGAACAACCTTGCCATTCGCTTTGAGCTCCTCTCCATCGATGAGATTTACGAAGCCTGCCGCAAGACACTCGCGCCCGCGTTCGGGAACATGCCGGAAGATGTGACGGAAGAGAACATCCAGTCACGCAGCCGCGGCATGCTGCTGATGGCGTTGTCGAACAAGTTCGGGGCCCTCGTGCTTTCCACCGGAAACAAAAGTGAACTGGCAGTCGGCTATTGCACCCTCTACGGCGATATGGTGGGTGGGCTTGCCGTGATTTCCGATGTCCCCAAGACCCTGGTTTACCGCCTCGCCGCCTACGTAAACTCTCGGCACGCGGTGATTCCGCAAGCCACCATCGACAAGCCTCCGTCAGCGGAGTTGCGTCCCAACCAACGGGACTCGGACTCGCTGCCACCCTATGATGTTCTCGATGCCATCCTCGAGGATTACGTCGAAGAATCGCACTCTGCAGAACAGATCGCCAGCGCTCGTCATTTCGATTTCGATGTGGTGAAACGAGTCATCCGCATGATCGAGCGCAGTGAGTACAAGCGCCAGCAGGCCGCCCCCGGGATCAAGATTTCCGCCAAGGCGTTCGGCTATGGCCGAAGATTTCCGATCGCCGCGAAGTCCGAAACCTAGTGCACTGCAAGCCAGAACCGTTGAACCCAAAGCCTAAAGCCCAGAGCCCAAAGCCTGATTCCCCGAGAGTGACAATTAGGCCCGCTTTTGTCAGAATCAAAATCTGTCTATGAACCTCACACATCGCTGTCTGGTCGCCGTCATTCTTCTGGCCAGTGTGGCCATCGCTCAAACCAAGCCTGCTCATCCGGAGAAGCCCGCGGGCAAATCAGTTGCCAAGCCAGCGGCAAAACCAACCCCGGCATCCGCTCCGACGAGTCTGCCCAGCGAAGACACGGTCAACTCATTCCTGTATCAAATGGTCGGTTTCGATCCCACGGTGACCTGGAAAGTCGCGGATATACGTCCCGCCGAGGCCGCCGGCCTCGCCGAAGTCGCCGTTGTCTTCACCAACGCGCAAGGTCAGAACTTGAGCAAGCTGTATGTCACTGCCGATGGCAAGCATGCCATTCAGGGAGAGATCATCCCCTTCGGGGCCAAGCCCTTCGAGGACGCCCGCGCGAAACTGGAAAAGGGTGTGAACGGTCCGGCCAAAGGCCCAGCCAAAGCGCCCGTGACCATCGTGGAGTTCAGCGATTTCCAGTGTCCCCACTGTAAAGAGGAGGCTCCCATAGTCGAACAACTTCTGGCGCTGGAACCCGACGCTCACTTTGTCTTCCAGAACTTTCCCCTGCCGATGCACAACTGGGCGGAAAAAGCAGCCGATTACACCGATTGCATAGGCCGAGCCTCGAACGAAGCGGTGTGGAAGTTTATCCAAAAGGCATTCGAAGAGCAGGCTAACATCACCGAAGCGAACGCCGATGAGAAGCTAAAGGCGATTGCGACCGACTCCGGCGCCAACGCTGCCGAAATCGCGGCCTGCGCGACAAAACCGGAGACCAAGGCCCGGATCGAGGCCTCCATTGCACTGGGCAAGTCCGTTGGTGTAACTGGTACGCCCACGCTCTTCATTAACGGGCGTGCGTTGAGCGGTGGGGTGCGCGTCGATGTGCTCAAGAAGCTCGTGGACTTTCATGCGGGAGAGGAGAACGAAAAGCAGGGGAAAACCGCGGACTCCACCTCACAGTAGCGCTATCCCGTTTTCACTGATGGTGTAGTCCGCGGCCAGGGTCCATGACGCAACCGTTCTGCCCAAGAACGGCTGCACGCCAAGGTGACAGCCGTACACGGTATCAGTGAAAACGGGATAGCGCGCTGCCTATTTTGCGACCCAGATCTCCGGAGAGTCGCTTTTCGTCCGTCCGGCGACAACGTAGGGCGTTATCACGATCAACATTTCGTCATCCTCTTCCTGCTTGGAATTCCCAGAGCTCAGCGCGCGGAGTCCCGGAATACGAGAGAACGCGGGCAGTCCACTCAGGCTTTTCTGATCCATTTGTGTGATCATCCCCGCGACCACCGCCGGCTCTCCTTCCTTCAACAGGATCCCGCCCTTGTACTCGCGACTGGAAATGACCGGCACCCCATTTACGCTCGCGCCTGTTAGGGTGCGGAACTCGATCTCCAGTTGCAGGTTAACGTCCAGGTTTCCGTCTACCGTCGGCTTAGCTTTCATGGTGAGCCCAAGGTCTTCGTAGCTGACAGAAGGGAAGGCCGCCGTAAACGAGTTGTTTTGGATGACTTGCGAGATCTGGGCGTTATTGAAGATGGGCGCGAAACTGGCGTTGAGAATCGGATAGCGCGAGCCCAATTTGAATGTCGCTTCCTTTTGCTGGGATGCACGCAGCGTGACGTGTTCCAGGGTCTGCACTGAACTCTCATTCAACGACAGCGTGGCCCGCAATTGATCCAGGCTGAGTCCCATCAACGTTAACCCCCCACCGAAGGTGGCGAGCGGCTGACTGAAGATCGAATTCTGCTGGCTCTCAAGCTGGGCCAGCAACGCCTGAATCGACTCGTTGCCGGCCTGGTTGATTCCACCCGATGCGATCAACTCGTTGATCAAATCTTGGATGTTCTGTCCGCCTAAGGCTGCCAACGCCGCCGCCGGGATGTTGAACAGATTGAACTCGTTCGGAATGTGCACGCCTAGGTTGCGGGCGTACGAATGATCGACTTCGTAGACATGGATATCGAGCATTACTTCCGGTCGGGTCGAATCCAGCGTTTCCAGAAACTGCGTGGCTGCGTCCAGGGTCCCCTGCGGGCCGCGGATCGTGAGTGTGCTCGAAGCTGCGCTTAGGCTTACAAAACGTAGATCGAACAACGTACGCACGCCGTTCATCAGTTCGTTGAGTTCCTGCGGGGAACCAGCGCCGGGGATGTAGAACGTGCGCAGCCCCATGCGGTCATAGAGACGGTGGTTCTCCGGCGAATCGAGGGTCGCAAACAGGACCGTTTCCTCCAGCGCGACGCTGAAACTCCGGGTCACCTCGGAGGCCGCACGCATGGCGGTCGCAAAATCCGCGTCTTGCAGATCGAAACGGACACGGCGGCTGGGGAAAGCGTCGTCGAAAATGACGGTCAACCCATAGCTGGCGGCGATCGCCGTGAGCAGGCCGTGCGAATCTCCGCTGTAATGAAAATCGTGGTGTCCCTCTTGCGGCTTTGCAGCGACCGAATCAGCGCTCGCGACCAGCTGTGGCGCACCCGTTGTGCGCACCGGCATCGGTCCCAGTGCGTCGCGCAGCCGCTGTTGCGCGAACTCGCTCTGCGGGTCTAGGTCTAGCGCGATTCGGAATTCGGCCATCGCTTCCACCTGACGTCCGGCGGTTAGGTCATCATTACCGCGTTGCAGGTGGAGCGCCACTGCTTGCTGCCGCACCATCTCGCATGCGGTCAGATAGTCCACGTTCTGCGGAATCAACCGAGCCGCCTCTTCAAATTCGGCGAGCGCTTCATCCACGTTCTTCGACTGCTCGAGTTTCACCCCTTCGGAGAACGCTTGGCGCGCCGCTTGGAGGTCTTTCTTCGGAGCGTGGCAGGCAGGCGCACCGGCCGTGTCGGAACAGAGCGACGGTGGAACGCGCAGAGACGTATCGGCGCCGAGACACACGACGGCCAAACAGATCCCAGCCAGAAACACCATTCCCACCAGCCGCAATTGCATGACTGTTCTCAACTATAGAATGCGCCGTTGGCGCCGTCTTGCAAGTGAATTCAAGACAGGGCCACTACCGTCGTAACGGAAGAAAAACCAGGTTTCAAGGTTTCAGAGTTCTAGGGTTTCAAGGAGTTAGGAGCACGGAATGTCCGGCTCTGATTTTGAAACCTTGCAACTCTGGAACCTTGAAACCTTGAAACCTTGAAACCTTGAAACCTTGAAACCTTGAAACCTGCCGTTCATCTCTCCATCAGCCGTTCGATCCGCGTGGCCCGCCCCGTCTTCTCGTCGCACTCTACCAGCACTGCGCACAGGCGAACGTCCCCGCTCGCCGCTTCGAAACGCGAGGGCATCCCGCTGAGGAACTTTTCGATGACCAGTTCCTTCCGTACTCCGATCACGCTCTCGTACGGCCCAGTCATCCCAACGTCGGTGATGTAGGCTGTGCCGCCGGGCAGCACGATCTCATCCGCCGTGGGAACGTGCGTGTGCGTGCCGATCACCGCCGTGACACGCCCGTCCAGATACCAGCCGAAGGCGTTTTTTTCCGACGTAGCCTCAGCGTGAAAATCCACCACTACGATCTTCGATTTGATCTCTTGCAGGATCCGGTCCGCCGTGCGAAACGGATCATCGCTCGATCCCATAAAGACACGGCCCTGAAGATCGATCACCGCATAGCCGACACCGTTCTTCCGGCCCTCATACACGCCCCAGCCGGGCGAATCCGCAGGGAAGTTCGCCGGCCGCAGCAGCCGTCGCGCCGGACTGTGAGGATTGCCGTCGTCCATCTGGAGGTATTCGATGATTTCCCGCTTGTCCCAGACGTGATTGCCCGTTGTCATCACGTCGATGCCCATTTCAAAAAGCTCGTCCGTGAGCGGCGGCGTGATGCCAAATCCGGCGGCCGCATTTTCGCCATTGGCGATCACCAGATCCACGGAATACTGCCGAATCAGTTCCGGCAAGCGGTCTTTCACGATCGTCCGTCCCGGGCGTCCAAAAATGTCACCGATGAAGAGAATGTTCAAGATCAGGTCTCAGCTGTTAGGTCTCGGGTCTCAGGCGCCAGAGTTCAGATTGGCAGCTACTGAGAGAAGTCCGAATTGTGATGGTACCACGCAAGCGCGCTCGTGAAATTCGCAGTAGATCTACTAACTAGAGCTGGTCTCAAAAATGGGTTTTGGGGAGGGCACGGCTTCAGCCGTGCCGATCGGACCCGCTAAGAATGCGGGCTTTAGCCCCTGAGGGTCGCCTTCTTCGGCCCGTGAAGCATTTTTGAAACCAGTTCTACTGACTCCTGGCTACTGGCCAGCGATTTTCGCCGTCTTCAGGAAGTTGTAATTCCCCGACAGATTCAGCGTGAGATTTCGCACTCGCCGGTTATGCACCACTACGTTGTCGAAATACCAGAGATTGATGTAAGGCAGGTCTTGAGCCAAAACTTCCTGGACTTCGGCATACAGGTGTTTGCGGACATTCTGATCCGTCTCGCGCCTCGCCTGGTCAATCAATACGTCCATGTGCGGATTTGAATAGAACCCACGATTGCGTCCTTTCGGAGGGAAGTTGCTGGAATGGAAGACCGTTTCAAAAATGTCCGGATCCTCATTCCCTCCGATCCAGCGCAGGGAGTAGAACTGGAAAGCGCCGCTGGTGACATCGGCCAGGAAAGTCGCCGCCTCAAACGTGCGAATGTCGAGCACGATGCCAACTTCCCGCAATTGCTGCTGCAGCACTGCCGCCATCAGGCGTGTCGACTCCTCCGTCGAACTCTTCATGGTCAGGTGAAAGCGGACGCCATTGACCGCGCGGTATCCTGCCGCATCCAAAATCTCGTTCGCTTTCGCCGGATCGTGCGGGTAGGTTCTCACCTCCGGATCGTAAGCCCAGCCTTGCGTCGGAAGAACGCTCGCAGCCGGTCGTACCAGCCCGCGCCAGATGTAGTGGATCAAAGGTTCTCGATCAATGGCATAGGCAATGGCCGTACGCACCCGTTCGTCGCGCAGGACGGGATCGCGCAAGTTGAACGCGAGATAAGCGACGATCGTGCCCGGCCCTTTCAAGACCTCTAATTTCGGATCCTTCTCCAGCACCGCCACCGTGTCGGAAGGAAACGCGTTGCTGGCAACGTCAGCGCTGCCCTTGCGCAGTTCGAGTGCTCGCGTGGTCGTGTCTGGGACGACTGCAAAGCGCACGCGCTGGAGACGCGCTTTCGCTCCCCAGTAGTTGTCGTTGCGTTCCAAAATCACTTCTTTGTCCAGTTCGGCGCTGACGAATTTGAACGGCCCGGAACCCACCGGCTTCTGCGTGATTTCGTCCAGCGACCCATCGGGCACAATCCCAATCGCGCCCTCTGACAAATTCCAGAGCAGGTTCGCGGCCGGCTCCTTCATGCGAAAGATGACCGTGTAGTCGTCAGGCGTCTCGATGTGGTCGACAAAGCGATACGATGCCGTCTTCGTGCTGCGAATCTTCCCCTCGAGCAGGGAATCGAACGTCCACTTCACGTCGCACGACGTCAGCGGACGTCCGTCGTGAAACATCACGCCGTGGTGCAGATAGAAAACGTACGTCAACGGATCAGGAGTCTCCCACCGTTCAGCCAGGCCGGGCTGAACATTCAGATGCTCGTCGCGGGTCAGAAGCGCATCGAAGATCAGTTCGCCGATGCGCTCCGATTGTGCATCCAACCCTACCCGGGGATCCAGATTCGTCGGACTGGTCTCGATGATCATGACTAGCGTGTTGGGATCGGAACGTTGCGAACAAGAAAGGGAAGGGAACAGCGAAAGCACTACCAATCCCCAAAGCACTGTCATCCTGAGCGAAGCGAAGGACCTATGCATTCTCAACCGCCCGTCCTTTGATCTGTCATCCCGAGCGAAGCCGCAGGCGCAGGAACGCCGAGGCGAGTCGAGGGACCTCTACCCCGCCGTGGAGTCCAAGTTCTAAAGCATCACGTCCGCTCATGGGTATGACACCTTCCCCAGCACCGCTGCCCGCTTCGCTCCTGTCGCCGACGGCACATTCGACGGCCTTCGATGCCACGTTTCATGGGCGAGCACTGCGAACGCCAATGCCTCTTTCGCTTCCGATGGCACGCCGAACTCGTCCGAGAAGCGAAGCACAATTCCCATCGGCGCCAGCTCATTACGCAGCATCGCCACGAGCGTCGGATTCTTTGCGCCGCCTCCCGAAACGATCATCTCCTCGCACCGGCGCCCGCGCCCACCCAGGACAAATCGCCTCACTGCGTCAGCGATTGATCGCGCGGTCAGGGCCGTTGCCGTGGCCACGACATCCGTGCGGCGGGCCCCTCTGCAGAGGCAGAGAAAGCGATCCACGAATTCCCGCCCGAATTCCTCGCGACCGGCGGTTCGTGGAGGCTTCTGTCGGAAGAATGAAGCTCGCATAAGCTGTGCAATCACGCCCTCCAGCACCCGTCCCGAGGCAGCGACCCGCCCATCGCGATCGTAGCGCCGCCCGAACAACTCCTCCATGACCGCGTCGATCACCATGTTGCCCGGACCCGTGTCGAAGGCAACGACCTGCCGCAGCGACGCACCTGCCAGAATCGCCGTGAGATTCGCAATGCCTCCGATGTTCTGCACAATCCGTCCCACCTGTTCATCCCGATAGAGGAAGTAGTCGAGGAACGGCGCCAGCGGGGCGCCCTTTCCTCCCGCGGCCATGTCCGCTGGACGAAAATCCGAGACCACCGGCACTCCCAGCCGGGCCGCGATCACCGCGCCTTCGCCCGTCTGCCATGTCACGGCCAGCTTTCGCCCGAGAAACGGTGCCACCGTCCCCTGGTGATACAGCGTCTGTCCGTGGCAGCCGACCAAGTCAACCTTCACGCGACACCGGCGCGCTGCTCTTGCGACCGCTTCCGCGTAAAGCTCCCCTAGCAGGAAATTCAGCCGCGCCAAGTCGGCCACCCGCGCCGACTTCGCATTCATCGCGCGTAAGATCGCCCGCCGCACGGGGGGAGCAAAAGGAAATTCCTCGTGGGCGAGAAGCTTGAATTTGGAGGGACGGGCGTCTCCCTCGTCCTGCGCGCGGCCTTGGCGTTGCTGACGGGGACGGGCGGGGACGCCCGTCGCTCCATTGACTTCTACTAGGGCGACGTTGATCCCGTCTGCCGATGTTCCGCTCATCACGCCGGCGACGATCATGTGGTGCGGACCTGCCCTGAGCGATAGTCGAAGGGGCCCTCGCCCGCGAGAAATCTCGCCTGCCTTCATGCCGAACGCTCCTCCCGGTCTAGTGTCGCCATCCGGATTTCTTCGCCGAACTCCCAAAGCTGGCGCGTGAGCTTCTCAACTTTGGTCGGTGTGGGTGGAGGTGCGGGCCGTCGCCGCGCGAGCCACTTCTTCTTGAACGCCGTCACCCGCCGCGCCGATTCATTTACGCGGCCCGCGAATTTCCGGTCGCGTTCTGCATCGCGGATCATCGCCTCGTGGGCGCGCAAGATGAAATCCTCCTGATGGCAGACCAGGCACAAGTCGCCCCCTGCTCGAATATGCCCGATTGCCGCCTCTTCAATCGGCGCCGCTGCCAGAATTCCGCCCATTTCGAGATCGTCCGAGCAGATCAGACCGCGATAGCCGATCTTCTTGCGGAGAATGCCGGTGATCCACTTCTTCGAGAGCGACGCCGGGGTGCGCTCATTCGTCACTGACGGGAACGCGGCGTGCGACACCATAACGAGCAGCAGTTCCCGCCGCAGCGTGCGATAGGGAACCAGATCCTGCTCCCACAGTTTTCTGAACGGTTTCTCCACGCCGGGTAACTCGTGGTGTGTGTCGAGGTTCGCCTCGCCCAGCCCTGGAAAGTGTTTACCGCACCCCAGAACTCCGGACTCGTCCAGCCCGCGCAAAAATTCGCGCGCATAGCTGCCGACCTGGCGCGGGTCATCCGACACCGCGCGCGAACCCAGCACCGGCCGCGAAGCTTCGAACGCCAGATCAAGTACCGGTGCAAAATCCACGTTGAAGCCCAGCGCGCGGCAGTTCGCGCCGATCAAGCGTCCGTGCTTGCGGAAGAGCTTACGATTCCCTGTGGCAAAAACTTCTGCCGGAGCCGACGTCGGCCCGAGCACGTTGCGGAACCGGTCCACCTTGCCGCCTTCAAGGTCCACGCAGGTGAACAACGGCGTCGCCACACACTTCTGGCACTCGCGCAGCAGACGGTGCGTCTGCTCGGCCCCGGTGATGTTCCGCGCAAACAGAATCACACCCGCGGGCTGAATGCGCCGGAGCAGGGAAGCGAGCCGCGGAGACATCTCGGTCCCGTCGAAGCCGATGATCAGAAGTTGGCCGATGTTCATTTGCCTAGTCAGTCGCCGCCCCGAGGATCGACTGGAGACGATCGTCGGACCACCGACTTGAACCATTGTGCAATTGCATAGAGGAAGATGGCTAATGCAATCTGTTGGGTGATCGAGCCGATGACTGCGACGGAATGTTGATGGATCGCGGGTGCGT
>Ga0335070_10003603_pt1 | contig 18094 bp, 14 predicted proteins | sample Lox_Sample_13_FD_206722 | JGI IMG/M metagenome (GOLD analysis project Ga0335070, IMG submission 206722) | Soil microbial communities from Loxahatchee National Wildlife Refuge, Florida, United States - Lox_Sample_1.3 | ecosystem: Environmental > Terrestrial > Soil > Wetlands | place: USA...
GCCCTCGACGTTCTTGCCGTTGAGATCGTAGTGTCCGTTGTGGCAGGCACACCAGATCTGCGTCAGATCGGTCCGGTACTGCACGGTGCAGTTGAGATGGGTGCAGATGGCCGAGAAGGCGCGGAGATCGCCGGCGGGCGTCCGGACGAGGATTGCCGGCCGGCTGCCAAACTTGAAGATCTGCCCCGAATTGGCTTTCACGTCATCCGGCTTGATCGGAAGCGTAACCGTTCCCGCGGTGGACTCGGCCACGCGCGGCGGAACCAGGTACCGGCTCAGCGGATACACCGTCGACAGGAAGAAGGCCACCCCGCTCAGCCCGAGGAACCAGTTGACGAACCCCCGCCGCGACGAGTCCGGCTCCAGCGCGTGCTCGGCCATCGAGAACCTCCTCAGTGCTTGGGTGGCGACCCGGAGGTCGGCCGGCGGTCCACCTGGCGGATCTTCATCACCAGGCCCGCGGCGAGCGCCAGGACCACCACAAGGAAAACGGTCAGCCAGACCCGGCGGAAGCGCAGCTCCTCCATCGCCCGAACGCCGCGCGCAAAAGCCTTGCTGCTGATGGCGAGCCCGGCCTCGACCTCCTGCTTCACCGGAGCGACCATGTAGCTGTGAACGGCCGTCCGGGCCTTGACGAGCGCGTCCTTGGCGCCGTTGAGATCGAACTGCGCCTGGCTCACCTCCATGCCCGCGTGATCGGCCCGAAGCAGGATGGCGCTCGCCTTCTGCGTCTCGCCGCTGAGCGAGTCGATGAGCGCCCGCATCTCCGTCGCTGTCTTGCCACCCTTGTCGTCAGCGCTGTGGCATGTCGAGCACACGGCCTTGTCGCCCAGGCCGAGCATGAAGTCACCGGGCGTCTGGATCCCGTGGTTCTCGTGGCAGGTCGCGCACCCGGGGTTGCCCATCTCGGCGAAGGCCTTGGCGTGGACGCTCTTCTTGAAAAGATCGGCTGTGAGCGAATGGCACTGCCCGCAAACATTGCCGACCCAGTTGACCCCGGGCGGGACGGCGCCATGATTGCCGTGGCAGTCATTGCAGGTCGGCGCGGACAGATCGCCCTTGTCCGTCATGGCCTTCCAGTGGACGGAGGTCTTGTACTTCGCCACCTGATCCGTCGGGATCTTGTAGCCGGCCATGTACTTGGCGTCGGCATGACAGCGGCCGCACGTGTCCGCCACATGGAGCGGGTAGACACTCGACTTGGGATCGGAGGGCGGCCGGATATTGTGGGCAGGATGACAGCTCGCGCACGTCGCGACCTTGGGATCCCCGAGCTGGCGGAGACGGCGCCCGTGGACCGACGACTCGTACTCCGCGACCTGGTCGACCCGTAGCGAAGGATTGTACCGCTTCATGAAGCCCGCGTCGGCGTGGCAGCGACCGCATACCTGCGGAATCTGCTGGCGCTTGGGCACGCCGATGAATCCCTTGGCGCGGTCCATCGCCTCCATGCCCGCAGCATTGGCGTCCCCGCCGTGGCACGCCACGCATCCGAAGCCCTTCGCCTTGTGGATGTCGCCGTCGAATGCCTTGGCGGGCGCCATCAGGCGCTCGTCTCCCGTCTCCAGGTGACACGCGACACAACCGTCCTTCGGCGCCTGTGCTCCGGCAACCCCGGGCCACACCGCGAGGGCCAGCAGGAAGGCGCCGGCCAGTCCGAGGACGGTCATCCCAAGGCTAGGGGCTCTTTCGTGACTGACTCAGCGATTCGAGGAGCGTGACGAGGTCGGCCATCTCCGCGGCGTTGAGGATAGGCCAGTCGAGCTTCTTGCCGGCGACGGTCGGAGTGACGAGCGTGTGGTTCCACAGGGCCGCGAGAACCGCGGCAGACGAATCGAGCCCCTTCGCCTTGTTCAGGTCGCTCGCGGGCTTGCCGCGCTCGCCGGACACGCCGTGGCAGTTGAGACAACCCTTGTTCGTCGCCACGACCCAACCCTTGGGCACGCTGCCGCCGGTGGCAAAGTAGCGGACCGAGTAGAGGTAGGCGACCAGGTCGGCCATCTCTTCGGGCCGCAGCTGCGGCACCGCGATCCCGAGGGCAGACATCTTGGCCATCATGGCGGGGGCCTTGTTCCAGATGGCGGCGGCGAACTCCATCGGGCTCCGCCGGACGCTGAGCGCAACCAGGTCCGGGCCGACCTTGCCGCCTGCACCGGCCACGGTGTGGCACTGGATGCACTTCTTCTCCACGAAGAGATCCCGCCCCAGCTCTGGCCGCCCCGGCAGCACATAGAGCGGGCCCTCGGGCGGTCCCGCCGTGGCCGGCGCGAGGAAGGCGATGAGATCACGCAGCTCCTGCGCCGTGAACGTGGGCCGCTCGACGCCCCTGGCCTTCATGGCCTCGGCCATCGCGGGGCCGTGGTTCCACATGGCCGAGGCAACGTAGATCGGCGAAGCGAACTGCTTGAGCGAGTCGAGGTTCGGACCCACCACACCGCCCGTCCCGCCGACCTGGTGGCAGACGATGCACTTCTTTTCCGTGAAGAGCCGCCGGCCCACGGTGGGATTCCCCGGCGCATCGAAGTAGTTGAGCGTGTAGAGGAAGCCGACCAGGTCCCCGGCCTCCTGCGGGGTGAGCTCCGGGCGCAAGATCCCGAGCTGCTTCATCTTGTCCGCCATGCGCGGGAGATGGTTCCACATCGCGGTGGCGACGTCGTAGAACGAGTGCGGCTTGATGCTCCGAGCGAGGTCGGGCCCGATCTTGCCGCCGACTCCGTTGATCGAGTGGCACTTGACGCAGCCCTTGGCCCCGAAGACGCGCGAGCCCGCCAGCGGGTCCTGGCTGGGGCTGAACACTGGCTGGGCCCACGCTCCGTCGAGCACGACCAGCGAGAGTGCGAAGGCGACAACCCCCATCACGGCTCGGATCATTGGCGACCCTTTCTGTCGGGACTCGGCGACCGGCGGGAGAATTTTGGCCCGACCGTCGCCGATGCTACTCGAATCACTGCGCAATCACAACAATTACTCGTGAACTGCACGTCGCTTCCCATTCACACAAATGGCCGATAGACGGGCTCCCACTGCGCCTCGGCGACGGCTTGCGGAATGGCACCGTCGGCGAACGGCTTGCCCACGCCCGAATCGCACGCCTCGCGGGCCACCGCCTCGGCGATGCGCGTGGACACGCGCCTGAGATCACGCACGCGCGGGTAGAGCGCGCCCGCAGCCAGATCTTCCTCGGACACTTGCTGGGCGAGGCATTCAGCGGCGCAGCGGAACATGCGATCGGTCACTTCGCGCGCCTCGGCCACGAGCGCGCCCAGACCCATGCCCGGAAAGATGAAGGTGTTGTTGCATTGCCCGATGCGGATCTCACGGCCGCCGTGGCTGACCGGCTCGAATGGACTTCCGGCCGCAACCAGCGCGTGCCCCCGGCTCCAGCCGATCACGTCGGCCGGCACCGCCTCGCTCTGACTCGTCGGGTTCGAGAGCGGCAAGATCACCGGGCGCTCGACGTGGAAAGCCATCGCCTCCACGACATCCTTGCCGAAGGCTCCGCCCTGACCGCAGACGCCGATCAGCACGGTGGGCTTCATCGATCGCACCACGGCTTCGAGGTCGTGGCGCCCCGTGAGCCCACAGTCCCGGGCCAGCTCCGCGGGCCAAGCGAAGGGCAGCTGGAACGCGTCGAGCGGCTGGCCGTCGCGCGCCAGCACCCCGTCCACGTCCACGAGCGCCAGCGCGCGCATGAGCTCGTCTCCCGTGAGGCCAGCCCGCTCGAGAGCATCGTAGATCTGCCGCGCGATGCCGATGCCGGCCGCGCCGGCGCCCAAGATGACGACACGCTGGCGCTCGAGGGGCACGCCGGTGATGCGGGCTGCGGCAAGGATGCCCGCGAGCACCACGGCACCGGTACCCTGGATGTCGTCATTAAAGGAAGGCAGCACCTTGCGGTAGCGATCCAGCAGGTTGAAGGCGTTCTGCTTCTTGAAGTCCTCCCACTGGAGCAGCGCGCGGGGAAAGCGCCGGCGCACCGCGGTGACGAACTCGTCCACCACCGCGTCGTACTCGGGCCCGCGCAGGCGCCGGTGGGGCCACCCGAGGTAGAGGTCGTCGTCGAGCAGCTCCTGATTGTCCGTGCCTACGTCGAGACTGATCGGCAGCGTATGGCCCGGATTGATGCCGGCGGCGGCGGTGTAGACGGCGGCCTTGCCGATGGGGATGCCCATGCCGCCCGCGCCCTGGTCGCCCAATCCCAGGATCCGCTCATTGTCCGTGACGACGATGAGCCGCACGTCGTCGCCCGTCCAGTTCCCCAGCACCTCGTCGATGCGACCGCGATGCTCGGGCGTGATCCACAATCCGCGCGCCCGTCGGAAGATGTGGCTGAACTGCTGGCAGGCGCGGCCCACCGTCGGCGTGTAGACGATCGGGAGGAACTCTTCCAGGTGCTCGCCCAGCACGTGATGGAACAGGTGCTCGTTGCGGTCCTCGAGCGAGGCGAGCCCGATGTAGCGCTCGAGGGGATCGGTCTTGCGCGCGAGGTTCTCGTAGACGCGCCGCGCCTGCTGCTCGATCGTGTTGATAGCCGAGGGCAGGAGGCCTTCGAGGCCAAAGGCCTGCCGCTCCTCCCGCGTGAAGGCCGAGCCCTTGTTGTAGAGCGGGTGCCCCAGGATTTGGGGACCGGAGTACGGGATCTTCGTTGGCTCGTCAGTCATGATCACAGTCCCAGGTAAGCCTTCTTGACGTGAGGATTCGTCCGGAGCTCGTACGTCGGCCCTGCCAACACCACGCTGCCGTTCTCGAGCACATAGCCGGTGGTCGCCAGGTCGAAGGCCGTGGCCACATCCTGCTCGACGACGAAGACCGTGGTGCCTTCTGCGTGGACACGTCTGAGACCGTCCACGAGGACGTCGAGCATGATGGGGGCCAGCCCAAGCGACAGCTCGTCCAGGATCAGGATCCGCGGCCGCGCCATCAGACCGCGGGCGATGGCGCACATCTGCTGCTCGCCCCCGCTCATGCTGCCCGCGCGCTGCCGCTGCCGCTCCTTGAGAATGGGGAAGAGCTCGTACATCGCGTCGATGTCCCGCTGGATCCCCTGCCCGTCGCGTCTCCGGTAGGCGCCGATCAGCAGGTTCTCGCGCACCGTCATCTGCGGAAAGAGCCGTCGGCCCTCGGGCACTTGCGTGATCCCTTCGGCCACGATGGCCTCCGACGGCCAGCCGGTGATGTCGGTGCCGTCGAGCCTCACGCGCCCCGCGGTCGGGCGCACGATGCCGCAGATCGTGTTGAGCAGGGTCGACTTGCCTGCCCCGTTGCTCCCCACGAGGGTCACCATGTCCCCCGCTTCCACCTTGAGGCTCACGTCGCGGAGAATCTGCACCTCCCCATACCCCGCGCGGAGCCGATCGATCTCAAGCACGGGACTGCTCCGCGTAGCGCCGCCCGAGATAGGCGGACACCACGTCGGGGTTGTTGAGCACTTCGGCCGGGGGGCCCTCGGTCAGCTTCTCGCCGTGGAAGAGCACGAGGATGCGGTCCGACAGATCGCGGATGGCCTTCATCACGTGCTCGATGACCACCAGCGTAGTCCCGCGGTCGCGTATCCGCTTGATCAGCGCCACCGCCGCGTCGATCTCCGACGGATTGAGCCCGGCCATCACCTCGTCGAGGAAGAGCACCGTCGGTCGCATGGCGAGCGCCCGGGCCAGCTCCATGCGCTTGCGCTCGGGCACATTGAGCCCGTCCGCCGCCGCCCCCGCGCGATGCGTGAGGGACACGAAGTCCAGCACTTCTTCCGCCCGGCGCCGCGCCACCGCCAGCGCACGCGCGCCGTCGTGGGCGCCGAAAAGGGCGCCGACCATGACATTCTCGACCACAGTGAGGTTGCGGAATGGCTTGACGATCTGAAATGTCCGGCTCACGCCCAGCCGCCCGATCGCGTACGAAGGGAGACCACGCAACGAGTCGCCCCGGAAGCGCACGTCCCCGCCCGAGTACGGCAGGGCTCCCGTGATCACGTTGACCAGCGTGGTCTTGCCCGATCCATTGGGACCGATGAGGCCGAGGATCTCGCCGTCCTGGAGGTCGAAGCTCACCTCGGAGACGGCCGCCAGACCGCCAAAACGCTTGGTCACGTCACGCGCCTCGATGAGAGCCACGGCGTTACACGCGGTACTCGCGGAGGTTCCGGGCGAGCTTCTTCAGGGAGAACTCGCGCTTGCGGATCACCTCGGCGAGGCCCTTGGGCATGAAGAGCACGACGAGGATGACGATGAGGCCGTTGAAGAGCTCGGCCAGGCTCACGAGCTGGGTGGAGAGCAGCTCGGAGACGGAGGCGAGCACGAGGGCGCCGAGCAGTGGGCCCACCACCGTCCCCATGCCACCGAACACCGCCATGATGATCATCTGAATGGTCACGATGACCCTGAATACGCCTTCGGGGTCGATGAAGGTGATCCAGTAGGCGAAGACGCCGCCCACGAGGCCGGCGAAGGCGCCCGAGAGCGCGAAGGCGACGGTCTTGTAGAACGCGGTGTTGATGCCCATGGCCATCGCCGCATCCTCGTCCTCGCGGATGGCGATGAGCCCGTAGCCGAAGCGGGAAGCTGAGAGCCACCAGTTCACCAGGGTCGCGGCGACGAGAATGGCCAGCATGAGGTAGAAGAACGGGAGCGGGCTCCTGGTGATGGGCATGGTCAGACCGGTCCCGCCCCCGGTGATCTTGAGGTTGTACACGATCTCGCGCATCGTCTCGGCGACGCCGAGCGTCGCGATGGCGAAGTAGTGCCCCTTGAGTCTCAGGATGGGCATCCCGATCAGGCCGGCGAACGCCATGGCCAGCAACCCGCCCGCCGGCAGCGCCAGCGCGAAGGGCCACTCCGCGACCGTGAGGAGTACGGCCGTCGTGTAGGCCCCGATGCCGAAGAACGCCACGTTGCCGAAGGAGGCATAGCCGGTGAACCCGCCGATGATGTTCCAGCTCTCCGCGAGCGCGGCCAGCATGAAAAGGTTGATCAGGAACTGTACGAGGAAGGGCGAAAGTCCGGCTGGCGCCAGCGCCAGGGCCGCCACGATCAGCGCACCGACCACGAGCGGAACCCGGCGAGAGGCCAATCGCATCAGGCCCTCCTGCCCACGAGCCCGGTGGGGCGAAGGATCAGGATGAGCACGAGGAGCCCGAAGCTGATCGCATTGGGATACGTGGGGCCGAGGTAGGTCGCCGTGAAGGACTCGGCGAGTCCGAGCACAAGGCCGCCGACGATCGCCCCCATCATCGTGCCGAGTCCGCCGAGGACGGCCACCACGAAGGACTTGAGCGTGAGCCCACCGCCCATGATGGGTGTGATCGGGAAGAGCATGCCCCAGAGCCCGCCGGCAGCGCCGGCCAGGGCCGCGCCCAGGCCGAAGGTCACCGCATAGATGTGGGCGACCGGGATGCCCGTGAGACGCGCCGCCCGGAGCTCTTCCGAGGTCGCGCGGATCGCGCGGCCCAGCCGCGTCTTCTCCAGGAGGAGCAGGAACAGGACGGACAGAATCACCGTGGTGAGGAATACCCAGAGACGGACGTAGGGGATGGTGATGCCTCCGACGGCAAAGTTGGCGCCGGCATAGGTCGGCGTCACCTGCCGGAGATCCGATGACCAGAAGATGCGTACGAGGTTGACCATCACGACCTCGACGCCGAAGGTGATGAGCAGGGTCAGGAAGAGCTGGGCCCGCACGATCAGATTGAGCAGGAAGCGCTGGAGGCAGTAGCCGTAGACGAAGAGCAGCGCGATCGTCGCCGGCAGCGATACGAACGGGTCCCATCCCCAGAGCGTGAACAGCCAGAAGGTGACATAGGCGCCCAGCATGATGAGGGCGCCGTGGGCGATGTTGACGATGTTCATGACACCCCAGATCAGCGACATGCCGAGCGCCATGAGGCCATAGAGGCCGCCCAGCAGAATCCCGTTGATGAGCACTTGGAGCGCGAGCATGGTGGCGCTACTTGCGCAGACTCCACTTGGGCGCCGGGTAGGCCGGCTTGGCGAGCATCTTGCCGAAGGCGTAGACAGGTACGAGCTTGCCCTCCTGGATCTGGACGAGCACCTGGCCCATGGCGATCTGGCCGCTGGGCTCGAACTTCACGCGGCCATAGAGCGTCTCCACGTCCACCGCCGCGAGCGCGTCGCGGACCTTCTTCGCGTCGAGCGACTGCGCCTTCTCGATGGCGACCTTGTAGACGAGAACGTCGGCCGCGCCCGAGGCAACGTGATAGTCCGCCTCGTAGCCGAAGCGCTCCTGGAACTGCTTCGAGAAGTCGCGGGCGCTCTTGAAGATCTCGCCGCCCACGTCCATGTCAGGCAGCCACGGGGTGATCCCGAAAACGTATTCCGCCGCCTTGCCGAGCGTCTTCCGGAAGTCGGCAGTCGGCGGTCCGACCGTGAAGACCATCATCTTCGGGGCCATGTCGGCGGCCTGGGCCTGGCGGATGAAGTTCAGCGCGTTTTCCTCGTGGCCGGCCACCAGCACCACGTCGGGGCTCTTGCTCTTGAGGACGGCCAGCACCGAGGTGAAGTCCTGGGTGGACGGCTGATACTCTTCGTCGTAGACCTTGTCGACCTTCTGCTCCTTGAGCCACTGCCGGGCGCCGTCGGCCACGCTGCGATCGAAGGCCTCGTTGGAGTACAGGAGCGCGGCGGTCTGCACTCGCGGCGTGAATTTCGCGGCCGCCTCGATGGCCGCCTGGAAGTAGAACTCGGCCTTGGGCAGGGTGCCGAAGATGTACTTGTAGCCCCGGTCGAAGATCTTGCCGGAGGCTCCTCCGCCCTGGACCATGGGCATCTCGTACTTCTCGGACACCGCGCTGGCCGGGATGGTGATGCCGCTCGAATACGGGCCCAGCAGGAAGTTGACCTTGTCGGAGGTCACGAGCCGTGTGAAGAGCCGGACGCTCAGGTTCGGATCGCTCTGGTCATCGTAGAGCTTGAGCGCGAGCTTGTACGACTTGCCGCCGACTTTCACGCCGCCCGCCTTGTTGACAGCATCCACGGTGAGCGTGTAGGCATCCACGTAGAACTTGCCCTCGCGGGCGTACTTGCCGGTCTGGGAAATCGCCGAGCCCAGCACGATCTCGTCGGCCGCGAGGCCCGGTGTCGAAGTGATGCCGAGCGCAGCGATCACCGCGAGCAGGCTCCATCGCCACACCACAAGGCGTCGCATCATGACTCCTCCTCTGGCGAGTCGGGCCCTCCTGCCCGGCGCGCCCGCTGATGGATCGCGGACTGTTCGACCATTCAGCAACCGCCGTGCCATGCGTTCGCCGGGACTAACACGCCAGAATCGCTACGCGCCGGTCGGCGGCGCGTCCAGCCGAGGGGCGGCGCCGTGGTCCTGTCTTGGGGCGGCCGCGCCCCAATGTGGATGACCGGATCCCGGTTGGCTCGTCGGTCACGATCAGTCCCAGATAGGCTCGTCGCCTGCGCCCGGGCTCCCCTGCGTGGGCAGGGCGTACGAGCTCAGCACCTTCATGTAGTTGGCCCGCTCGAAGGCGGCGGGCTCCCGGACGGAGCGGTAGCTCATGCTGCCCTGCATCTGCTCGATGGACTCGTACTCGTGCGCCTCCATCCAGGCCAGCATCCCGGCCCGCACGACGCTCAGGTGCTCGATGCCGCGCTTGAGCAGCGCCGATGTCATCATGGCGACCCGGGCTCCCGCCATCATGGCCTTGAGCGCATCCTCGCCCTCGTGCACGCCGCCCGTCACCGCCAGACTCGCCCGGATGTGACCGTACAGGATGGCGACCCAGTGGAGGCGCACGAGCAGCTCGTGGGAGCTCGACAAGGTGAGGCGGGGCACGACCTCGAGGCGCTCGAGATCGAAGTCCGGCAGGTAGAAGCGGTTGAAGAGCACCAGGGCGTCGGCGCCGGCACGATCCAGCCGCTGGGCCAGATGGGCCAGCGCGCTGAAGGCGTGCCCGATCTTGACGGCGACGGGAATCTTCACGCTCGCCTTCACATCGCGCACCAGCTCCACGTACATGTCCTCGACGTGGGCCGCGGTCATCGCGGGGTCGGTGGGGACGTAGTAGATGTTGAGCTCCAGCGCATCGGCACCTGCCTGCTCGATCTTCCTGGCGTAATCGATCCAGCCTCCCGTGGACACCCCGTTGAGGCTGCCGATGACGGGAATGCGCACCGCGGCCTTGACCCGGCGAAAATGCTCCAGGTAGGCGTCGGGACCGAGGTTGTAGCTCCCCATGTCGGGAAAGTACGTGAGCGACTCCGAGTAGCTCTCGGTGCCGTGCGAGAGATGATGGTCGAGATAGTCGCTCTCGAGCGTGATCTGCTCTTCGAAGAGCGACGGGAGCACCACCGCCGCCGCTCCCGCGTCTTCCATCCGGCGGATATTGCCCACGTCCTCGCAGAGCGGACCGGCCGAGGCCACGAGCGGGCTCGAGAGCCGGAGTCCGAGGTACCGGGTGGTGAGATCAATCATGCTTGTCCTCCGGCGGGGTACCGGCCGTCGTCCGACCCGCCAGATGCTCGTATATCCGCCAGCGGGCCTTCACATCGCTTTGCGCTTCTTCCAATAGCCTCCGGGCGGTTTCCGGATCGCTGTGAGCGAGCATGGTGTACCGGGTCTCGTTGTAGGCGTACGACTTGAGCGGCAGGCTCGGTGCCTTGGAGTCGAGCTGCAGCGGGGGCTGGCCTTCCGCGGCCAGGGCCGGATTGTAGCGGAGGAGCGGCCAGTGGCCGGACAGGACGGCGGCTTTCTGCTGGTCCATCCCGTGCCGGAGATCGTAGCCGTGGGCGATGCAGTGGCTGTAGGCGATGATCAGCGACGGCCCGGGATACGCTTCCGCCTCGCGGAAGGCCTTGAGGGTCTGCGCATCGCTGCCGCCCATGGCGACGCGCGCCACGTAGACCGTGCCGTACGTCATGGCCATGAGCGCCAGGTCCTTCTTGGCGCCCGGCTTGCCGCCGGCCGCGAACTTGGCCACCGCGCCGCGCGGCGTTGCCTTCGACATCTGGCCGCCCGTATTGGAGTAGACCTCGGTATCGAGCACCAGCACCTTCACCTTGTGGCCCGAGGCCAGCACGTGGTCGAGGCCGCCGAAGCCGATATCGTAGGCCCAGCCGTCCCCGCCGACGATCCACACGCTCTTGTCCACCAGCGCGTCCGCCAGGCACGCGAGCTCACGTGCCTCCGGCCCGGCGAGCCCACGGAGGCATTCCTTGAGGCGCATGACGAGCGCCCGCTGGGCCTCGATCCCTGCCTCGCTGGACTGATCGGCGGCGAGCAGCGCCGGACCGAGCTCGCCGAGCGCGGGCCCGAGCCGGGTGACCAGCTCCCTCGCGTACGCCGCCTGCTTGTCGAGCGCCAGCCGCATGCCGAGACCGAACTCGGCATTGTCCTCGAAGAGCGAGTTGGCCCAGGCCGGCCCCCGTCCGTCCCGGTTGATCGTCCAGGGCGTGGTCGGCTGGTTGCCCCCGTAGATCGACGAGCATCCCGTGGCATTGGCGATGACCGCGCGATCGCCGAAGAGCTGGCTCACGAGCTTGAGGTACGGAGTCTCGCCGCAGCCCGCGCAGGCTCCGGAGAACTCGAACAGAGGCTCGAGGAGCTGGACGTCCTTGATCTGGCCCGCGTTGAGCACGTGGCGGTCCGCTTCCGGGAGCCCGAGAAAGAACGTCCAGTTCGCCGCTTCCTGGTCGTGCAATTCCGCCTGGGGCGTCATGTTGATGGCCTTGTGGCGCACCTCGCTCTTGCTCTTGGCCGGGCACACCTCGACGCAGAGCGCGCAGCCGGTGCAGTCGTCCACTGCCACCTGAAGCGTGAAGCGGGCGTCGCCGAACTCGCGCCAGCGCGCCGGCGCCGACTTGAATGCCGAGGGCGCGCCGTCCAGCAGCCCGGGCGCATAGACCTTGGCGCGGATCACCGAGTGCGGGCAGACGAGCACGCACTTCCCGCACTGGATGCACAGCGCCTCGTCCCACGCGGGGATCTCGAGCGCGATATTGCGCTTCTCCCACTGCGCCGTCGCGGTCGGGTACGTGCCGTCGCAGGGCACCGCGCTCACCGGAAGCGCATCCCCCTCCCCCGCGATCATCCTGGCCGTGACCCGCTGGACGAAGTCCGGCGCCTCGACAGGCACGGGCCGGCGGAGGTCCACGATGCTCGTCGCCCGGTCCGGCACCATCACCTCGGCCAGGTGCTCGAGAGCCCTGTCCACCGCGGCCCAGTTCTTCCGCACCACCGCCTCGCCGCGCTTGCCGTAGGTCTTCTCTATCGAGTGCTTGATCGCGGCGATGGCTTCGTCGCGCGGCAGCACGCCGCTGATGGCGAAGAAGCACGTCTGCATCACGGTGTTGACGCGCCCGCCCATGCCGGCCTCACGCGCCACCCGGTTGCCATCGATGACGAAGACGCGCAGGCCCTTGGCGACGATCTGCTCCTGCACGGCACGGGGCAGATGATCCCAGACCTCTCCGGGACCGAAGGACGTATTGAGCAGGAACACCGCGCCCGGGTCGGCCGGCCGCAGCACGTCGAGCCGCTCGAGGAATGAGAACTGGTGGCAGGCGACGAACGTGGCGCGGCTGATGAGGTACGTGGAGTGGATGGGCCGCGGTCCGAAGCGGAGATGAGACACGGTCACCGACCCCGATTTCTTCGAATCGTAGACGAAATAGCCCTGGGCGTAGTTGTCGGTCTCTTCGCCGATGATCTTGATGGAGTTCTTGTTGGCGCCTACCGTTCCGTCGGCGCCCAGGCCGTAGAACACCGCGCGGACCGTGGCCGGATCCTCGGTCGAAAACGACGGGTCATAGGCGAGGCTGGTGTGGGTCACATCGTCGTGGATGCCGATGGTGAAGCGCCCGAGCGGCCGCGCCGTGCTCATCTCATCGAAGATCCCCTTCACCATGGCCGGCGTGAATTCCTTCGAGCCCAGCCCGTACCGGCCCCCGAGAACGCGCGGGGCCGTCCCAAACGGCGCGCGGCCGAGCGCCGCCGCCTCGCTCACCGTCGCCATGACATCGAGGTAGAGCGGCTCACCCACGCTGCCGGGCTCCTTCGTCCGGTCGAGCACGGCGAGCGCCCGCACGGTGGACGGCAGGGCCGCGAGGAAATGCTCCGCCGAGAACGGGCGATAGAGCCGGACCTTGAGCACGCCGACCTTCTCGCCACGGGTCGCCAGGTGCTCCACCGTCTCCTGGACCGTCTCGGCTCCGGAGCCCATCAGCACGATCACGCGCTCGGCATCCGGCGCGCCGGCGTAGTCGAACAGGCGATACCGGCGGCCGGTGAGATCGCCGAGCCTGTCCATCGCGCTCTGCACGATGGCGGGACAGGCGAGGTAGTACGGATTCACCGTCTCCCTCGCCTGGAAGTACACGTCCGCGTTCTGGGCCGTGCCGCGGATCACGGGATGATCGGGCGACAGCGCCCGGCTGCGATGGGCCCGCACCAGATCGTCGTCGATCATGGCACGCAGGTCCTCGGGGGCGAGCTGCTCCACCTTCGTCACCTCGTGGGACGTGCGGAAGCCGTCGAAGAAATGGAGGAAAGGCAGCCGCGCCTCGAGCGTCGACGCATGCGCCACCAGGGCGAGGTCCATGGCTTCCTGCACCGAGCTCGACGCGAGCATGGCGAAGCCGGTGGCGCGCGCGGCCATGACGTCGCTGTGGTCGCCGAAAATCGACAGCGCCTGGGTCGCCAGGGAGCGCGCGGCAACGTGGAAGACCGTGGGCGTCAGCTCGCCCGCGATCTTGTACATGTTGGGGATCATGAGCAGCAGACCCTGCGATGCGGTGAAGGTCGTGGCCAGCGCCCCAGTCAGGAGGGCCCCGTGCAGAGCGCCGGCCGCCCCGCCTTCGCTCTGCATCTCGATCACCGTGGGCACCGTGCCCCAGAGATTGGGCCGACGCTCGACCGCCCACTGATCGGCCCACTCGCCCATCGTGGAGGAAGGCGTGATCGGATAGATGGCGATGACGTCGCTCAGGCTGTACGCGACAGTGGCCGCGGCCTCGTTGCCGTCCACGGTGACCAGTGATCGTCTCCCCGTGGATCCCGGAACCGCGTCAATCGCCCTGACCACACCCATGCTACCGGGGCCCCGCGGCCGGCTCGTAGAGGCAGAGGGGATCCTCCGCCATGGGGTCGCCGGTCGCCGCGAAGGCGCGGGCGCGCGATCCGCCGCACGACTCGGCGTACTCGCAGCGCCCGCAGCGACCGGTCAGAAGATCCGGACGACGCAGCATCCGGAAGAGATCGGAATCGCGGTAGAGCGCGACCGGATCCGCCGTTCTGACATCGCCCGCCGCGAGCGGGAAGAATCCCGAGGGATGCACCTCGCCGGTGTGGGAGATGAACATGATGCCGTTGCCGTCGCGAATGCCCGCGCCGTGGCCCATATGGCCGTGCGGCACGGCCGCCTCGCCGCGTCCGGCGCGCCGTGCCCGCTCGAGAACGACGCGACGAAAGTGCGGCGCCTCCGTCGTCGTGATGATGGGGCCGCGGTCACTCAAGTCGAGGAGTCGCTCGAAGAGCCGCTCGCAGGCCTCGGCGGTGATGGGCTTGAGCACCGCCCCACGCCCGACGGCGACGAGAAAGAAGAGGCTCCATCGCGCGGCACGCAGATCCGTCACCAAGCGGTGGATCGCCGGCAGATCGTCCAGCGTCTCCTCGCTCACCAGGGTATTGACCTGGAAGGGCAGCCCCACGGCGGCGCAGGCCCGCGCGGCCTCGAGCGTTCGATCGAAGCAGCCGTCTACCCGGCGCAGGGCGTCGTGACGGGCGGCGTCCGAGCCGTCCAGGCTCAGCGAGATCGCATCGACCCCCGCTGCCTTGAGCCGCGCGACGATGCTGGCGCTCATCAGCGGCGTGGCGCTCGGCGCCACGGAGACGCCGAAGCCGCGGTGCCTCGCCGCGGCGATCAAGGTGAACAAGTCAGAACGCTTGAGCGGATCGCCGCCCGTGAGCACCAGATGAGGCAGCGGCGATCCGAACTCCGCAAGCTCTGAAATGAGGCGCAATCCTTCCTGCGGATCCAGCTCGGCCGGATCGGGCTCGGGCGCGGCCTCGGCGCGGCAGTGGCGGCACGCGAGGTCACACGCCCGCGTCACCTCCCAGTACACGCGCCGGGGCGCCCGATCGAAGCGCAGGCTCGCGCTCATGCCCGCCCCGGAGACGCCTCCTCCCTCTTGCCCATCTCGACATACGGCCGCTTTCCCGATCCGAGATAGAGCTGACGGGGCCGGGCGATCTTCTGCTCGGGGTCCGCGCGCATCTCCTGCCACTGCGCGAGCCAGCCGCTGGTCCGCGCGATGGCGAAGAGCACGGGGAACATCTCCACCGGGAAGCCCATGGCCTGGTAGATCAGGCCGGAATAGAAGTCCACGTTGGGATAGAGCTTGCGCGAGATGAAATACTCGTCCTCCAGCGCGATTCGCTCGAGCTCGAGGGCCACGGGCAGGAGCGGGCTGGGGCGGGTCACCTCGAATACCTCGTCGGCCATGCGCTTGATGATCTTGGCCCGTGGGTCGTAGTTCTTGTACACGCGATGGCCGAAGCCCATGAGCTTGGCCTTGCCCTCCTTGACTCCCTTGATGAAGGCGGGGATGTGCTCCTTCGAGCCGATCTCCTCCAGCATCCGCAGCACCTCTTCGTTGGCGCCCCCGTGCAGCGGCCCGTACAGTGCGGCGACGCCGCCCGCCACCGCGCAATAGGGGTCGACCTGGGACGAGCCGACGGCGCGGACCGCGTTGGTCGAGCAGTTCTGCTCGTGGTCGGCGTGCAGGATGAAGAGCACCTCCAGCGCGCGCTCGAGTGTCGCGTTGGGATGGTATTTCGCCTCGGTCGCCTTGAAGAGCATGTTCAGGAAGTTCCCGGTATAGGACAGCTCGTTGTCCGGGTAGTTGTAGGGCAGCCCCAGACTGTGCCGATAGGCGAAGGCCGCCAGGGTCGGCATCTTGGCGATGAGGCGCACGATCTGCAGCCGTCGCGTGGACGGATCCGCGCCGTCCTTCGCCTCGGGGTAGAAGGTGGACAGGGCCGCGACCCCGGATACCAGCATTCCCATGGCGTGGGCGTCGTAGTGAAAGCCCTCCATGAGCTTCTTGAGGTTCTCGTGCACCCAGGTGTGGTGGGTGATGTCGTACATCCACCGGTCCATCTCGGTGAGGGTCGGCAGCTCGCCGTGCAGCACCAGGTAGGCGACCTCGAGATAGTTGGAGCGCTCCGCCAGCTCCTCGATGGGATAGCCGCGATAGCGGAGGATGCCCCGGTCGCCGTCGATCTCCGTGATGCGGCTGATCGTCGACGCGGTGTTGGTGAAGGCGGGGTCGTAGGAGAGGAGCCCGAAGTCGTCGGGACCCGTCCGGATCTGGCGGAGATCCATGGCCCGGATGGCGCCGTTGGCGATCGGCACTTCGTAGGCCTTGCCCGTGCGGTTGTCGGTGATCGTCAGCGAGTTGGATGACATGGTCGTGCTCTCCTTCTGCGTGCGAAGAGATTCATGTTCGTGTCCTCACCTGGCGGCGCTCTGTCCGCTCGCCCCTGTCCGATCGCGGCGACGCCGGTCACGTTACCTACCGGCCGCGCACCGTCAGCACGGGGCACGGTGCCGCGGCGACCACGCGCGAGGCGACGCTGCCCAGAAAGAACTTCGCCAAGCCGGTGCGACCGTGCGTGCCGATGACGATCACGTCGGCCTTCTTCCTCTTGGCCGCGCGGGCGATCTGCTCGTGCGCGACGCCATCGAGAAGAAGCGTCGTCGCCTTGACGGCCACCTTGCGCGCCTTGGCCTGGAGTCCAGCCAGCCGCTTCTGCCCGTACTGCCGCGCCGAGGCCTCGAGGTCGTCGTAGATCTTGGGCGAGATGTACCCCTCGCCCGCGATGGGCACCGGCGGCGCCAGCACATGGACCAGCAGCAGCTCGGCACGTTCAGCCTTGGCCATGGCGACGGCGCGCGCAAAGGCGGCTCCGGAGGCCCGGGAAAAGTCCGTCGGGTGGAGGATGCGGCGCAGTCGGCTCATGAACGGTCTCCTTTGGGCGTGCGGGTATCAGTCACAGAGCCGGATCTCCTCAGTGGTCACGGTGCGGCGCTCGCCAACGGCGTCTGTGACAATGAGCCGGCCCCGGGAGTCCACGCCGCCGACCCGACCGACGAAGGGCTGGCCGGCACCGCGCATCTCGACCTGGCGTCCGGTGAGGATATCGCGATCACGCCACGCCTGCAGCACCGGCGCCGGCCCGTGGTCCCGATAGCGAAGCGCCCAGCCGTCGAGCGCGTTGAGATAGTCGGCCGCGAAAGCGTCACGATTCACGTCGCGCCCTGTGGCGGCGCGCAGTGACGTCGCGGTCGATGCCGCAGGACCCAGGGCCACGGAGAGCGCATCGAGGTCCACGTTCAGGTTGGCGCCCACCCCGACGACGAGGTACTCCACCTCTCCGCCCCGTGCCACGCATTCGATGAGGGCGCCGCCGACCTTGCGACCGTCCACGAGCACGTCATTGGGCCACTTGATGGCGGGGCTCGCCCCTGCGCTCATGACGGCATCGGCCAGAGCCAAGCCCGCGACGAGCGAGAAGAGCGGCGCCTCCTCGAGCGGAAGCGGCTCCCGGAAGAGGGTGGAGGCATAGAGGTTGACGCCCGGCGGAGAGAACCACGCCTGGCCGAGTCGTCCTCGCCCGGCGGTCTGCGCCTCGGCGAGCACCACCGTGCCTTCGAGCGCCCCCGAACGGGCCAGCCGGCTCAGCGTCGAGTTCGTGGAGTCGACTTCGTGGAAAAGGAAGATCTGCCGGCCCGTGACGGCGGTGTGCAGCCTTCTGCGGATCCCGGTGATCGAGAGTGCGTTGGTCTCGGTGATCATCGTGCTCATCTGACGGTAGCCTCCGTGGCGAGCTGCACCACCTGCGCTTCTGTTGTGGTCAACCCTTCGAGCGATGGCATTGCACACTCATGCATGTGAGGCCGTCTTCGTCTCGTGGGGCTTCGCCGTGCCTTTGGGCGCTTCAACGGGGGCGCCGGGGGCGCGCACGATGCAGAGCGGCGTGGTCGTGCCGCGCAGCACGGACTCGGCCACGCTGCCCACGATGAGGCGGCCGAGGCCGCTCCGGCCGTGTGTGCTCATGACGATGAGATCGGCCTTCTTGA
>Ga0335070_10003604_pt1 | contig 18093 bp, 16 predicted proteins | sample Lox_Sample_13_FD_206722 | JGI IMG/M metagenome (GOLD analysis project Ga0335070, IMG submission 206722) | Soil microbial communities from Loxahatchee National Wildlife Refuge, Florida, United States - Lox_Sample_1.3 | ecosystem: Environmental > Terrestrial > Soil > Wetlands | place: USA...
CCATGTCGAGCGCCAGCTCGGCCAGGTACATGGCCCGCGGCTGGTCGATGACATCCATGCCACTGAGGTTCGGCGCCATGTCGGACAGCAGCACGTCGACGCCGCGCTCGCCGGTCAGCCCCAGCAGCTGGTCGATGACCGGCTGCTCGCGGAAATCGCCTTGCACGAAGTCGACGCCGGCGATGGCGTCCATCGGCAGGATGTCACTGGCGATCACCCGGCCCGTGGGACCGACCTTGCGGCGGGCGTACTGGCTCCAGGCCCCCGGGGCGGCGCCCAGGTCGAGCACGACCTGCCCGCGGCGCAGCAAATGCTCCTTCCGGTCGGCCTCCTCGAGCTTGAATACGGCACGCGAGCGCCAGCCCTCGGCCTGCGCCCGGCGGACGAAGGGGTCCGAGAAATGCTCCTGCAGCCAGCGGCTGCTGCTTTGCGAGCGGCGTGTCATGGATAATGGCCCGCATGGCGAACCCGGCGCTGACCGAACGGCAATTGCGATTCCTGCGCGGCAAGGCCCACGCCCTGAAGCCGGTGGTCATGCTGGGCAACAAGGGCCTGACCGACAATGTCGTGGCCGAGACCGCACAGGCGCTGCGCGACCACGAGCTGATCAAGGTGCGCGTGCGCGCCGCCGACCGCCCCGCGCGCGATGCGGCGCTGGCCGCGCTGGTCGCGCGCACCGGATGCGCGCTGGTGGCGCGCATCGGTCATGTGGCCGTGCTGTACCGGGCCGCGACGCCGATCCCGAAGCTGGTGCTGCCGGATGCTCAGGTGTAGCGCACCGCGATGATTTCGTAGCTGCGCGTGCGGCCCGGGGCCGCCACCTCGACGACGTCGCCCACCAGCTTGGCGATCAGCGCGCGCGCGATCGGCGAGCCGACGGAGATGCGGCCGGCGCGGATGTCCGCCTCGTCCTCGCCGACGATCTGGTAGACGACCACCTCGCCTTCGTCCTGGTCCTCGAGTTCGACCGTGGCGCCGAACACCACGCGGTCGCTGACCGTGAGCTGCGCGACATCGATGATCTCGGCCGCGGCGAGGCGCGACTCGATCTCCTTGATGCGCCCCTCGATGAACCCCTGCTGTTCGCGGGCGGCGTGGTACTCGGCGTTCTCCGACAGGTCGCCGTGCGCGCGCGCCTCGGCGATCGCCTTGATGACGCGCGGCCGCTCCACGGATTTCAGCTGCTTGAGCTCGGCACGCAGCAGCTCGGCGCCGCGCAACGTCATCGGCGAACGCTTCATGGCACCGCCTCGCGTCGCGCCTGCTCGTGCGCCACGAGCTCCTGGTGGAGGTCTTGCAGGCGGTTGACCGAGACTTCGTCCATGTGGTCGAGCGCCTCGCAGGTGGCCACCGCCGCCGCCAGCGTGGTGTAGTACGTGACGCGCTTGTGCACGGCCTCGCGGCGGATCGAGTTCGACTCCAGTATCGCCTGCTTGCCCTCGGTGGTGTTGACGATCAGGTCGATCTCGTCGTTCTTGATCATGTCGACGATGTGCGGCCGCCCTTCGCGCACCTTGTTGGCGCGCCGGCACTCGATGCCCGCCGCGGCCAGCGCCGCCGCGGTGCCGGAAGTGGCCACCAGCTCGAAGCCGCGCGCCCGGAGCTTCTGCGCCAGCTGCACCGCCCCGGCCTTGTCGCGCTCGCGCACGCTCAGCAGGCACACGCCGGTGCGCGGCAGGATCACGCCCGAGGCGGCCTGGCTCTTCGCATAGGCCTCGCCGAAGGTGCGCCCGGTGCCCATGACCTCGCCGGTCGATTTCATCTCCGGCCCCAGGATCGGGTCGGCCTCGGGGAATTTGTTGAACGGGAACACGGCTTCCTTCACCGAGTAATACGGCGGCACCCTCTCGCGCAGCATGCCCAGCGCCTTGAGCTTGCGACCGGTCATGACGCGCGCGGCCAGCTTCGCGATCGGCACGCCGGTGGCCTTGCCGACGAACGGCACGGTGCGCGAGGCGCGCGGATTGACCTCCAGCACGTAGATCGTGCCGTTCTGGATCGCGAACTGGATGTTCATCAGCCCGACGACCTGCAGCGCATGCGCCAGCTTGCGCGTCTGCTCGCGCAGTTCGTCCTGGATCTCGCGCGACAGGCTGATCGGCGGGAGCGAGCAGCTCGAGTCGCCCGAATGCACGCCGGCCTGCTCGACGTGCTCCATGATGCCGCCGATCAGCACGTCGGTGCCGTCGCAGACCGCATCGACGTCGACCTCGATCGCCACGTCGAGGAAACGGTCGAGCAGCACCGGCGAGTCGTTCGACACCTGCACCGCGCTCTCCATGTAGGCGCGCAGGTCGTCTTCCTTGAACACGATCTCCATCGCGCGCCCGCCCAGCACGTAGGAGGGCCGCACCACCAGTGGGTAGCCCACCTCGCGCGCCAGCGCCACGGCCTGCTCCTCGGTGCGCGCCGTGGCGTTGGCCGGCTGGCGCAGCCCCAGGCGCTTGACCAGCTGCTGGAAGCGCTCGCGGTCCTCGGCGATGTCGATCGAATCGGGCGTGGTGCCGATGATCGGTGCGCCCGCTGCCTCGAGGGCCCGCGCCAGCTTCAGGGGGGTCTGCCCGCCGAACTGCACGATGACGCCCTCGGGCTTCTCCTTGTGGATGATCTCGAGCACGTCCTCGAGCGTCAGCGGCTCGAAATACAGGCGGTCGGAAGTGTCGTAGTCGGTCGAGACCGTCTCCGGGTTGCAGTTGACCATGATGGTCTCGAAGCCATCTTCGCGCAGCGCCAGCGCGGCGTGCACGCAGCAGTAGTCGAACTCGATGCCCTGCCCGATGCGATTCGGGCCCCCGCCCAGGATCATGATCTTGCGGCGCTTGTCGGGCTCGGCCTCGCACTCCTCTTCATAGGTGGAGTACAGGTAGGCGGTCGCGGTGGCGAACTCGGCCGCGCAGGTGTCGACGCGCTTGTACACCGGGAAGATGCCGAACTCGCGCCGCCGCGTGCGGATCTGCTGCTCGGTGTTGCGCGTCAGCGTGGCGAGGCGCCGGTCGGAGAAACCCTTGCGCTTGAGCTCGCGGAGCCGTTCCACGCCGAGCGAGGCCTCGCCTTCGCGGCGCAGGCGCGCTTCCTCGTCGATGAGGTCGCGGATCTGCGCCAGGAACCACGGATCGATGCCGGTGAGCTCGTGGATCTGCTGCTGCGACCACCCCGCGCGCATCGCATCGGCCACGTACAGCAGACGGTTGGCGCCCGGCGCGCGCAGCTCGAAGCCCAGCTGGTTGGAGGTCTCGTCGTTCAGCGGCAGCGTCATGATCGGATCGAACCCGTCGAGCCCGGTCTCGAGGCCGCGCAGCGCCTTGTGGAGCGACTCCTGCAGCGTGCGGCCGATCGCCATGACCTCGCCGACGGATTTCATCTGCGTGGTGAGCCGGTTGTTGGCGCTCGGGAATTTCTCGAACGTGAAGCGCGGCACCTTCGTGACCACGTAGTCGATCGTGGGTTCGAACGAGGCCGGCGTCGCCCCGCCGGTGATCTCGTTGCGCAATTCATCGAGCGTGTAGCCGACCGCAAGCTTTGCGGCGACTTTCGCGATCGGGAAGCCGGTGGCCTTCGAGGCCAGCGCCGAGGAGCGCGAGACGCGCGGGTTCATCTCGATGACCAGCAAACGCCCGTCACGCGGATTGACCGCGAACTGCACGTTCGAGCCGCCGGTCTCGACGCCGATCTTGCGCAGCACCGCGATCGAGGCATCGCGCATGCGCTGGTATTCCTTGTCGGTGAGCGTCTGCGCGGGCGCCACGGTGATCGAATCGCCGGTGTGCACGCCCATCGGGTCGAGGTTCTCGATCGAGCAGACGATGATGCAGTTGTCCGCCTTGTCGCGCACCACCTCCATCTCGAACTCTTTCCAGCCGATCACCGATTCCTCGATCAGCACCTCGTTGGTCGGCGAGGCCTCGAGGCCGCGCGCGACGATCGCCTCGAATTCCTCGCGGTTGTAGGCGATGCCGCCGCCGCTCCCGCCCATCGTGAACGAGGGCCGCAGCACGACCGGGAAGCCGAAATTCGCCTGCACGCCGATGGCTTCGTCCATGCTGCGCGCGATCTGCGATTGCGGCGTGGCCAGCCCGATCTCGTGCATCGCGTTGCGGAACAGCTCGCGGTCCTCCGCCATGTCGATCGCAGCACGCGAGGCGGCGATCATCTCGACGCCGAACTTGTCGAGCACGCCCTCGCGCGCGAGGTCGAGGGCCGTGTTCAGCGCGGTCTGGCCGCCCATCGTCGGCAGCAACGCATCGGGCCGCTCCTTCTCGATGATGCTGGCGACCGTGCGCCAGTTGATCGGCTCGATGTAGATCGCATCGGCCATCTCGGGGTCGGTCATGATCGTCGCCGGGTTGGAGTTGACCAGGATGACCCGGTAACCCTCCTCGCGCAGCGCCTTGCAGGCCTGCGCGCCCGAATAATCGAACTCGCAGGCCTGGCCGATGATGATCGGCCCGGCGCCGATGATCAGGATGCTCTCGATGTCGGTACGCTTGGGCATCGCTCGCCGGCCTAGCCCTCGGCCGCCTGCTTGCGCGCCGCGCTGCGCAGCGCGCGCAGCTGCGTCTGCAGCCGGCGCAGCATCAGCTGCGTGAAGGTCTCGAACAGCGGCGCGATATCGTGCGGACCCGGGCTCGCCTCCGGATGCCCCTGGAAGCTGAAGGCCGGACAGTCGGTGCGCACCACGCCCTGGAGGCTGCCGTCGAACAGCGAACGGTGGGTGGGCTTGAGGTTCTCCGGGAGGCTGGCCTCGTCGACCGCGAAGCCGTGGTTCTGGCTGGTGATGTACACGCGGCCCGTGGCCAGCTCCTGCACCGGATGATTGGCGCCATGGTGGCCGAACTTCATCTTCATGGTGCGCGCCCCGCTCGCCAGCGCCAGCAGCTGGTGCCCGAGGCAGATGCCGAAGATCGGGATCTCGGTGACCAGCAGTTCGCTGATCGCGCGGATCGCGTAGTCACAGGGCTCCGGGTCGCCGGGGCCATTGGAGAGGAAAATGCCGTCGGGTTTGAGGGCGAGCACATCGGCCGAGGTCGTCTGGGCTGGCACCACCGTGATGCGGCAGCCCTGGTCGGCCAGCAGCCTGAGGATGTTGCGCTTGATGCCGTAATCGTAGGCGACGACGTGCAGGCGCTGCTGCGCGCGGATCGTCGGCCGGTCGGCGCCGCGCACGATCGTGCCGTCGTTCCACTGGTAGAGTTCGCGCGTCGAGACGACCTTGGCGAGGTCCATGCCCTTGAGGCCGGGAAACCGCTTCGCGGCGCGCACCGCGGCGGCATCGTCCATCTTGTCGCCGGTCATGATGCAGCCGGCCTGCGCGCCGCGCTCGCGCAGCAGGCGCGTCAGGCGGCGCGTGTCGATGCCGGCGATCGCGACGACGCGCGCGCGCTGCAGGAAATCGGCGAGCGTGCCCTCGGCGCGCCAGCTGCTCGTGATCATCGACAGGTCGCGGATGATCAGTCCCGCGGCGGAGACCTGCGGGGATTCCATGTCTTCGGGTGTCGTGCCCGTGTTGCCGATGTGCGGCTGCGTCAGCGTGACGATCTGGCGGGCGTAGGACGGGTCGGTGAGGATTTCCTGGTAACCGGTGAGCGCGGTATTGAAAACGACTTCGCCGGTGGTGTTGCCGCTGGCGCCGATGGACTGTCCGCGGAAGATGCTTCCGTCCGCGAGCGCCAGCACCGCTGGTGAGATCACTTAAACCATCCCCTTCGAGCGCAACTCCGGGAACTTGGAGGGTATATGCACAAAGCGGGAGGAGTTCTTTTGGAACGCCCCCCGCCTTGTGCGGACTAACCCGACAATCGGATTACGCGCGAAATTCTAAGGACAGCGCCCGTGCCTGTCCATGCGCCATTTGACCGTCCTGGCGCAAAAACAGGCCGGAAAAACGCTGTACAAATAACGGCTTAGTGAAAACCGGGCTTTGTGGGCGCCAACAATTTATTTTTCGCGCAGCACGTCGCCCATGTCGTAGCGACCGGGGGGCCGGCGAGCCAGCCAGCGGCCTGCCCGCAATGCGCCGCGCGCGAAGACCGCGCGGTCGGTCGCGCTGTGGCCCAGGCACAGGCTTTCGCCCGGGCCGATGAACTGTATCTGGTGCTCGCCGACGACTTCGCCGCGGCGCTCGGACTCGTAGTTGATGCGCTGCGGCGGAAGGCCGGCGGCCTGCGCTGCTGCGGCCCCCAGGGCGAGGGAGGTTCCGGAGGGGGCATCGCGTTTCCCGGCATGGTGGACATCGCGGATGCGGATATCGAAGCCCGCCCCGAGCGCTGCGGCGGCCGTCCGCACCAGCTCCAGGAGCACCGTGACCCCGAAGCTGGTATTGGCCGTGACCAGTACTGGAATGAGGCGCGCGGCCTCGGCCACGGCCGAAATCGCCTCGGGGCCCAGCCCGGTCGTTCCCAACAGCACCGGCACCTTGGCCGCCGCGCAGGCGCGCACGTGGGCGCCGGCGGCCGCGGCGGCCGAGAAATCGAGCGCCAGCCCGGCGCCCTCGAGGGCGGCGGCGAGGTCGGTGCGGATGGGCACCGCATTCGGGGCCATCCCGGCGAGCTCGCCGCTGTCGCGGCCCACTGCGCTGTTCCCGGGCGACGCCACTGCCGCGTGGAGACTCAGGCTGGCGAAGGCGGGCAGTTCGCGGACCAGGCTCAGGCCCATGCGTCCCGTGGCCCCGAGGATCACGACCCGGACCGGAGCGCTGGCCGGGCTCACGGCAGCTTCACGGCGCGGCGCCGAAGAAACGCTTCACGCCCTCGAAGAAGCTCTTCTGGCGCGGCGCATGCCGGTTGCCATCCTTGCGCAGCGAGGCCTCGAACTGCTCGAGGAGGCTGCGTTGCTCGGCCGAGAGCTTCACCGGCGTCTCGACCGTGACGCGGCAGAACAGGTCGCCCTGTTCGCCGCCGCGTGCCGGCCTGATGCCCTTGCCGCGCAGGCGGAACACCCGCCCCGACTGCGACTCGGGCGGGATCTTCAGGCTGACCGTGCCATCGAGCGTCGGCACGTCCACCGAACCGCCGAGCGCCGCGGTGGTGAACGACAGCGGCACTTCGCAGCTCAGGTGCGGGCCGTCACGCTCGAAGATCGGGTGCTCGCGCACGTGCACCTCGACGTACAGGTCGCCCGGCGGCCCGCCATTGCGCCCCGCCTCGCCTTCGCCCGCGAGGCGCACGCGGTCGCCGTTGTCGACGCCCGGCGGAATCTTCACGCTGAGCTTCTTGTGCTTGCGCACGCGCCCCTGCCCGAGGCAGTTGTCGCAGGGATTGCGCACGATGCGCCCGCTGCCGCGGCACTGCGGACAGGTCTGCTGCAACGTGAAGAAGCCCTGCGAGACGCGCACCTGGCCGGAACCGGAGCAGGTGTCGCATTGCACCGGATTGGTTCCCTTGGCGGCGCCGCTCCCGTGGCAGACTTCGCACTCGACCAGCTTGGTCAGGTCGATCTCGAGGGTCTTGCCGAACACCGCTTCGGCCAGGTCGAGCTCGGTCTCGTAGCGCAGGTCGGCGCCGCGGTAGACCTGCGAGCGACCACCGCCGCCGCGCCGCGCGCCGCCGAAGATGTCGCCGAACACGTCGCCGAAGATGTCGCTGAACTGCTCGGCGCCCGGCGAGAATCCGCCGCCCATGCCACCCTGGCGCGCCGCGTCGATGCCGGCGTGCCCGTGCTGGTCGTAGATCGCGCGCTTCCCGGCGTCGGAGAGCACTTCGTAGGCTTCCTTCGCCTCCTTGAATTTCTCTTCCGCAGCCTTGTCACCCGGATTGCGGTCCGGGTGGTATTTCATCGCCAGGCGGCGGTAGGCCTTCTTGATGTCCGCCTCGCTGGCGTTGCGCGGCACATCCAGCAGCTTGTAGTAGTCGCTCTTAGCCATGAGCCCTCAAGCGTACTTCAAGACGCGCGCTGGCCCTTGCCTTTGTCCTTCACTTCCTCGAATTCGGCATCGACGACGTGATCGTTCCCTCCGCCGGCCGCGCCCTCGCCCGCCGAGCCGCCGCCGGCCGCGCCCGCCTCCGCCGCCGCGCCCTGTCCGGCCGCGTAGGCCTGCTGGGCGATGCCGCCCGCCGCGGTGGCCAGCGCCTCCGTCTTCTTCGCGATCGCCTCGCCATCATCGCCCTTGAGCACCGAACGCAGGTCGGCCATCGCCGATTCGGCCTTGGCGCGATCCTCGCCGCTGACCTTGTCGCCCAGGTCCTTCAGCGCCTTTTCGACCGAGTGCAGCATCGCATCGCCCCGGTTGCGGATCTCGACCAGCTCGCGGAACTTCCTGTCCTCCTCGGCGTGCGCCTCGGCGTCGCCGACCATGCGCTTGATCTCGTCTTCGGACAGGCCGCTCGAGGCCTTGATGACGATCTTCTGCTCCTTGCCGGTGGCCTTGTCCTTGGCCGACACGTGCAGGATGCCGTTCGCATCGATGTCGAAGGACACCTCGATCTGCGGCATGCCGCGCGGCGCCGGCGGGATGTCCGCCAGGTCGAACTTGCCCAGCGACTTGTTGTCGGCGGCGCGCTCGCGCTCGCCCTGCAGCACGTGGATCGTGACCGCGGTCTGGTTGTCGTCGGCGGTCGAGAACACGTTGCTCGCCTTGGTCGGGATGGTCGTGTTCTTCGTGATCAGCTTGGTCATCACGCCGCCGAGCGTCTCGATGCCGAGCGACAGCGGCGTCACATCGAGCAGCAGCACGTCCTTCACTTCGCCCGAGAGCACGCCGGCCTGCACCGCGGCGCCGACCGCCACCGCCTCATCGGGGTTGACGTCCTTGCGCGGCTCCTTGCCGAAGATGTCCTTCACGTACTTCTGCACCAGCGGCATGCGCGTCTGGCCGCCGACGAGGATGACCTCGGCGACCTCGGAAGGCTCGAGCCCGGCGTCCTTGAGTGCGGTCCTGCATGGACCGATCGTGCGCTTGACCAGGTCTTCCACGAGCGATTCGAGCTTGGCGCGCGTGAGCTTGACGCTCAGGTGCTTGGGACCCGAAGCGTCGGCCGTGATGTACGGCAGGTTCACGTCGGTCTGCTGGCTCGAGGACAGCTCGATCTTGGCCTTCTCGGCCGTTTCCTTGAGGCGCTGCATCGCCAGCGGGTCGCGGCGCACGTCGACGCCGGACTCCTTCTGGAACTCGTCGGCGAGGTAATGGATGATCTTCATGTCGAAGTCTTCGCCGCCGAGGAAGGTGTCGCCGTTGGTCGAGAGCACCTCGAACTGGCGCTCGCCATCGACCTCGGCGATCTCGATGATCGAGATGTCGAAGGTGCCACCGCCGAGGTCGTAGACCGCGATCTTGCGATCGCCGCCCTGCTTGTCCAATCCATACGCCAGCGCCGCGGCGGTCGGTTCATTGATGATGCGCTTGACCGTCAGGCCCGCGATGCGGCCGGCGTCCTTGGTCGCCTGGCGCTGCGAATCGTTGAAATAGGCCGGCACCGTGATCACGGCCTCGGTGACTTCCTCGCCGAGGTAGTCCTCTGCGGTCTTCTTCATCTTCATGAGCACGCGCGCCGAGATCTCGGGCGGGGCCATCTTCTTGCCCTGCGCCTCGACCCAGGCATCGCCGTTGTCGGCCTTGACCACCTTGTAGGGGACCATGCCGATGTCCTTCTGCACGACATCGTCGGTGAACTTGCGGCCGATCAGGCGCTTCACCGCGAACAGCGTGTTCTGCGAGTTGGTGACCGCCTGGCGCTTGGCCGACTGGCCGACGAGCACTTCGTCGTCCTTCGTGAACGCCACGATCGAAGGCGTGGTGCGATCGCCCTCGCTGTTCTCGATGACGCGCGGCTTGCCGCCCTCCATCACCGCGACGCAGGAGTTGGTCGTCCCCAGGTCGATGCCGATTACCTTGCTCATGACTGGCTCCGAAAGTTCAGATGCTTGGAGGGATATCTGTGGATGCGGCCGGCCGATTTCAAGCCGGCGGCGGCGCTGCGGGGGCCTGCGGGGCGCGCGCCACGATCACGCGGGCCGGACGCAGCAGCCGCCCGTTGAGCTGGTAGCCCGACTGCAGCACCTGCAGCACGCTGTCGGGCCTGGCGGTGGCGGACTCCTGCATCACCACGGCCTCGTGCAGCGCCGGATCGAAAGCCGCCCCGAGCGGATCGATGCGCTGGATCGAGAACTTCTCGAAGGCCTTCGCGAGCAGCTGCAGCGTGGCCTGTTGGCCGGCGGCCAGCGCGGTCGCATCGGCCGTGGCCGCGTTCTGCGCCGCCAGCTCCAGGCTGTCGCGCACGCCGAGCAGTTCGGCCGCGAATTTCTCGAGCGCGAAACGGTGGGCGTTCTCGATGTCGCGCTGCGCCCGCTTGCGCACGTTGTCGAGTTCGGCAACCGCCCGCAGTTGCGCGTCGCGCGCCGCGGCGCTCGCCTGCCGCGCGGCGTCGAGTTCAGCCCGCAACTGCGCCAGCTCGTCCGGCGCGGCTTCGGCGGGCGCTTCGGGTTCCGGCACGACCTGCGGTTCTGGTTCCAAAATTCTTTTCCAGTTAATAAGTTACACGACTATTGTAATGTAAATGATGACGCCGGACGCGCCCGATCCGCCCGGATATGGGGCCTAGCGGCGCGAATTCAAGGCCGAGCCGAGCAGTTTGGCCGTGACATCCACGATCGGGATGACGCGTTCGTAGGCCATGCGCGTGGGCCCGATGACGCCGAGCACGCCGGCTACGCCCTCGCCGGTGCTGTAGGGCGCGGTGATGACGCTGACATCGTCGAGGATCTGGTAGCCCGATTCGTGGCCGATGAAGATCTGCACGCCGTCCGCGCGCAGGCTCTGGTCGAGCAGGTGCAGGATGTCGCGCTTTTCCGTGAACGCCTCGAACAGGCGCTTGAGCTTCTCGACGCTGGAGAGTTCGGCGAGTCCCATCAGGTTCGTCTCGCCGGCGATGACGTATTCGATGCCCTCCTGCTTCGCGCCGGTGCCACACACCTGCTGGGCGATCGAGATCGCATCGAGCATCACCTGGTTGATCGAGGCATGTGTCTCCTTCAACTGCCGCAGCAGCTCGGCGTGCAGCTCGGCGAGCGAACGGCTCCGGCAGTGCTCGTTGAGGAAATTCGCGGCGCGGCGCAGCTCCTCGGGCCCGTAGCGGCGGTCGAGCTGCACGATGCGGTTTTGCACCTCGCGGTCGTTGAACACCAGGATCACGAGCACGCGGTTCTCGGTCAGGTTGACGAATTCGATCTGCGTCAGGGTCGCGGCCGGCGCCAGCGGCATCGTCACGAGGCCGGCCAGGTGCGTGATGCGCGAGAGCAGCTGCGAGGCCGAGGCAACCAGTTCCTTCGGCCCTTCGGGCGCCGCCTTGAGCTGCTCGCGCAGGTCGTCGAGCTCGACGCTGTCGGCCTGCGGCAACTCCGCCCGCAGCAGCGAGTCGACGAAGAAGCGGTAACCCCGGTCGGTGGGCACGCGGCCGGCGGAAGTGTGGGGCGAGGTGACGAACCCGAGTTCCTCGAGGTCGGCCATCACGTTGCGGATCGTGGCGGAACTGAGGCTCAGGCCCGAATCACGCGACAGGTTGCGCGATCCCACCGGCTGGCCCTCGCGGATGTAGCTCTGCACCAGCACCCGCAGCAGGTGCTGCGCGCGCTCATTCAGGACCTCCGCTGGGTTCGGATCGTCGCTCATGGCTGGTGGGACGAGGCTACCGAGGCTGTTTCCGCCCCGTCAAGCGATGCCGCCTGTGGGCTGCGTCGCAGCTGCAGCAACGGGCCCGATATGCGCCTTTGGCCGCCCCCGGCGGGCATGCTTAAATGGCTCCATGGAGGCCCGATTCCAGTCCTGCGCCCTGATCGGCCACTTCGCCGAGGCGCGCATCGCCGAGAGCGCGGCCGCGGCGCTGGCCGCGCTCACGCGGCGTGGCGTCAAGGTGCTGGTCGCGGCCGACGAGGCCGGCGACATCGGTGGCGGGGCGCGCGCGGTGCCGCGCGCCGACCTCGCCAGGCAGGCCGATTTCATGATCGCGGTCGGGGGCGACGGCACGCTGCTGCAGGCGGCACGGCTGGTCGCCGGACGCGAGGTGCCGCTGCTCGGCATCAACCGCGGCCGGCTGGGCTTCCTCACCGACGTCATGCCGGAAGACATCGCCGCGGGCATCGACGCCGTGCTCGACGGGCACTGCGCCGCCGACGCGCGCCGGCTGCTCGAAGCGCGGCTGTCGCGCGCCGAGGCCGGCTCCGCGCGCCTGCTGGCGCTCAACGACATCGTGCTGCTGCGCCGTGAAACCGGCCGCATGCTCGATTTCCAGACCCGCGTCGACGGCCGCTACCTCAATTCGCACCGCGGCGATGGCATGGTCATCGCCACGGCCACCGGCTCGACCGCCTACGCCCTCTCCTGCGGCGGCCCGATCGTCGATCCGCGCCTCGACGTGCTGGTCATGGCGCCGATCTGCCCGCACACCCTGTCCGACCGGCCGATCGTCGTGCCGGGCGATGCGCGCATCGAAATCAGTTCACTCGACCGCGGCGCCGGCCTCGCCGAGGTGACCTGCGACGGCGCGACGCTCGGCGACCTGCAGCCGGGCGACAAGCTCGAAGTGTCGGCCGCGGGCGGTTCGATCATCCTGCTGCATCCCCCCGGCTACGACTATTTCCGGCTGCTGCGCTCCAAGCTCCGCTGGGGCCGCGGCCCCGACCAGCCGGAACGCTAGAATCAGGCCACGACGATGCTGCGCAACCTGCAAGTCCGCGACCTGGCGATCATCGATACGGTCGAGATCGACTTCGCGCGCGGCCTGACGGTGCTGACCGGCGAGACCGGCGCGGGCAAGTCGATGCTGGTCGATGCCATCGAATTGCTGAGCGGCGGCCGCGCCGGCGCCGAGGTCGTGCGCGCCGGCGCCGAACGCGCCGAGCTCAGCGCGACGGTCGATATCTCGAAGGTCGGCGGCGAGCTGCGCCACATCCTCGAGGAGCAGTCGATCGAGCACGAGGGCGAGTTGCTGCTGCGCCGCTCGGTCGGGAGCGACGGCCGGAGCCGCGCCTGGATCAACGGCCAGAGCGTGCCGGTCACGGTGCTGCGCGCGGTCGGCGAGCTGCTGTTCGACATCCACGGCCAGCATGAATTCCAGTCGCTGATGCGCAGCCACGCGCAACGCGAGCTGCTCGACGCCTACGGGCAGCACGAGGCGCTGGTCGGCCAGGTGCACGGCACGCACGCCACGTGGCTCGGGCTGATGAACCGCAGCGTCAGCGTCGAGGCCGCGGCGAGTGAACGGCACGCGCGGCTCGACCTGCTGCGCTACCAGGTGCAGGAACTCGATGCGCTCAAGCTCGGCGAGCGGGAGCTCGAGCAGCTCGGCGCCGAGCGTGTGCGCATCACGAACAGCGGCAAGCTCGCCCAAACTGCACGGAGCGCCCTTGACGGACTCTACGAATCCGAACAGGGCAACGCGCACCAGCTGCTGGCGCGGGCCGCGGCCGCGCTGCGCGCCGCCGGCGCCCTCGATCCGGCGCTGGCGGCGCTCCATCCGCAGGTCGACGAGGCCGCCGAACGCGTGCAGGAAGTCGCGCACGCGCTCTCGCATTACCTCGAATCGCTGGAATTCGATCCGGCGCGCCAGGAGGCCGTCGAACGGCGGCTCGCCGCCATCGAGGAACTGGCGCGCAAGCACCGCGTCGAGCCGGGTGAACTCGTCGCCTGGCACAGCGCGCTGCAGCGCGAGCTCGCCGGCATGGAAAGCGCGGCCGCCGACCTCGGTTCGCTCCGCGCGCAGGTCACCGCCGCGCTGGCGACCTACCAGGAGCAGGCTCGCAAGCTGACCGCGGCGCGCATCACCGCGGCGCGCGCACTCGGCGCGGCGGTGACGCGCCGCATGCAGGAGCTGGGCATGGCCGGCGGCAGTTTCGTCGCCGACGTCACGCCGCTCGACGGCGCCGAGCCGGCCGCGCACGGCGCCGACCGCGTCGAATTCCGCGTCAGCACGAACCCCGGGCAGCCGCCGCGCGCGGTATCGAAGATCGCCTCGGGAGGCGAGCTGGCGCGCCTGTCGCTCGCGGTGCAGGTCTGCTGCGCACGCAATGCCGCCCCGTGCATGGTGTTCGACGAAGTCGATGCCGGCATCGGCGGCGCCGTGGCCGAGATCGTCGGCCGTGAGTTGCGCGGCCTCGGCAGCGCGGGCCAGGCACTGTGCGTGACGCACCTCGCGCAGGTCGCCTGCCAGGGCCACCAGCACCTGCGCGTCGCCAAGCTCACCGACGGCCGCGTCACGCGCATCGCCGTGACGCCACTGGCCGGCGATACGCGCGTCGAGGAAATCGCGCGCATGCTCGGCGGCCTCGAGATCACGCCGAAGACCCGCTCGCACGCCGTCGAGATGCTGCAGCGGGCGACCGCGGCGGCGCCGCCGGCGCCGCCCGCCGCCGCGGCGCGTCGCGGCCGCAAGAGCTAGGCGCCGCTCAGCCGCGTTGCGCCGCGGGCTTCGCCTTGCGCCGCGGGCAATCCGCGCGCTCGCAACGCCCGTACAGGATCAGCGAGTGCTCGCTGATCCTGAAGCCGTGCTGCTTCGCGATCGCCTCCTGGCGCGCCTCGATGGCCGAGTCGACGAACTCTTCGACGTGGCCGCAGTCCATACACACGATATGGTCATGGTGCGCGCCCTGCACGAGTTCGAACACGGCCATGCCATCCTCGAAGTGATGGCGCGCCACGAGGCCTGCAGCCTCGAACTGCGTCAGCACGCGATACACCGTGGCCAGGCCGATGTCTTCGGAGGATCCGATCAGGCCGCGGTAGATTTCCTCGGCGGACAGGTGGCGCGTCGGGCTGCGCTCGAGGATCTCGAGAATTTTCAGGCGCGGCAGCGTGACCTTGAGCCCCGCCTTGCGCAGATCTTTCCCTTCCATGTGTCCGTCCGGACGGTATGATTGCAGGCATGCAAAGTACCATATCGCGGGGCGCCGGCGTCCTGTTGCTCGCGTTCGGCCTGTTCGCCGCCGCCGGCTGCGTGTACCACATGCCCATCCAGCAGGGTAACCACCTCGATGCCGACACGATCGCGCAGGTCAAGGCCGGCATGACGCGCGCGCAGGTGCGCTACCTGCTCGGCACGCCGATGGTGCCGGGCGGCTTCGAGAACGACCGCTGGGACTACGACTACTACCTGAAGCTGCGCCATCTGCAGCACCCGCGCCGCAGCCACGTGGTCGTGTATTTCCGCAACGACCTCGTCGACCACGTCGACAGCGACGTGAAGGGCAATCCGGCCGAGCACGTCAGCGCCAAGCCGATCAACGCCCCGGGACCCTAGGCGCCCTTTCGGGCTGGCCGGCCGCCGTTCCCGCGGGCGCGCGTACGCCGCTGCTGCCGCGGGTCCGCGCACAGCGGGCGATACAACTCAATGCGGTCGCCGTCGCGCGGCACGCTGGTGCGCTCGCGCCGCTCTCCCCAGATGCCGGTTGCGCCGCCGTCCCAGTCGATCATGGCGGCGGCCTGGGCCTGCGAGGCGCAGGCGTCGCCCGCCGGCAGCCACTGCCGCGCCCGGGCCAGCGCCTCGCCGATGGTCGCCGCGGCCGGCAGGTCCAGTTCGATCAGCAGCGGCCCGCCGGCCGTGTCGATGGCCACCTGGCACCGCTTGGCGCCGCGCTCAGGCATGCACTCGCTGGGCGCGCGTGACGAAGGCCTGCACCATCGAGCTGGCCGTGCCCTCGAGCAGCGGCTCGAGCAGCGCCGCCTTCAGCGGGTTCGAGAACTCGAACTGCAGCTGCAGCTCGATGCGGCAGCCGTTGCTCGCCACCGGCGTGAAGCTCCACCGGCCGTGCAGGGCGCGCAATGGCCCCGACACCAGCTCCATGCGGATCTCGCTGTGCGGCGTCAGCACGTTGCGCGTCGTCAGCTGCGTGCTCAACGGCCCGCGGTGCACCTTCAGCCGCGCGACGATCTCGCGCTCGTTGTGCATCAGGATCTCGGCGCTCGAGCAGCCCGGCACGAATTGCGGGTAGCTGGCGATGTCATTGACGAGCGCATAGACCTGCTCGGGCGGGCGCGCCACCAGCGCCGAGCGCGTCAGGGTCTTCATGGGGTGGCCAGTGTGGGGCAAGGCCCGGGCCGACTCAACCCGGACGCGTACAATGCGCCGATGGCCAAGTCCGACAACGCCGAGCGCCTGATCGCCGAGAACCGCCGCGCGCGCTTCGATTACTTCATCGAGGAGCGGCTCGAGGCCGGGCTCGTGCTCGAGGGATGGGAAGTCAAGGCGATGCGTGCCGGCCGCGCGCAGCTCGCCGAATCGCACGCCTACGTTCGCAACAACGAGGCGTTCCTGACCGGCGCGCACATCTCGCCGCTGAAGACCGCCTCGACGCACAAGGTGGCCGACCCGGTGCGCACCCGCAAGCTCCTGCTCAACCGCAAGGAGCTCGATCACCTGGTCGGCGCGGTCGAGCGCCGCGGCTACACGCTCGTGCCGCTCGAGCTGTACTGGAAGCACGGCCGCGCCAAGCTCCAGCTCGGGCTCGCCAAGGGCAAGAAGCAGCACGACAAGCGCGCCACCGAGAAGGACCGCGACTGGGAGCGCAACAAGGCCCGGCTGTTGCGGCGCGGCTAGCGGCCCGTGCGGCCCTGGAGGCCCGCGCGGGATCCGCGCTGCCGGCATGCTATGATGCGGGCGATTTCCCGAAGGGGGCGACCGGTTTCGACGTGGGTTGCGAACCTTCAGGGGCGTGCCGAGGCGCAGTGGCCCTCGTTAATAACTGCTGCAAAACTTAGTTGCCAACGACGACAACTACGCTCTGGCCGCTTAATCCGGCCTAACCTCGGACCAGTTGGTGCCTATGACACTGAACCCGGGGACGCGCTCATAGGATCGCGGTTCACCGTGCTACGGGGTGACACCGTTAAGAGACACCGTCGCTGGTCCGGCGTCTTCCCTGCTGCTCGGGTAGCGTCGGATGAGAACCAAAGAGCCAGCTACGCGCGTAGATCCTGAAGTCTAGGACTTGCGGACGGGGGTTCGATTCCCCCCGCCTCCACCATCCCCAACAGCGGCGGCTCGCATCGAGCCGCTCACTCGCTGTTCGTCTCCTTGCCCACCCGGTAGTTGACACGCAGTCCGATCACGCGCGGTTCATTCGTCGTCTCGCGCAGGTCGAAGTTGCCGGTGTTGCTGTAGATGATCGCGTTCTTGTCGGTCAGGTTGCGCACGTACAGCTCGGCGAGCCAGCGGCCGCCGTCCGGATTGAGGCCGATGCGCAGGTTGGTGATCGCGTAGGGCGGCTGGTCGATGCGCGGGATGCCGTTCGAGCCGCCCACGTGCAGGTCGTTCCACATGTCGCCCTTGTACGCGGAATCGAGCTGGATGTAGCCCTTCAGGTTCGCGCCGAGCGGATGCTCGTAGCGCACATTCCAGCTGTAGCTGACATACGGCACGAACGGCAGGCGCTCGCCGGCCAGGTCCTGGAAGGCCGCGTATTTGCTCGAGACCAGGTGCGAATCGTTGTAGCTGGCCGCGGCCTGCACCGACCAGTTCTGGTTGAGCTTCAGCTCGGTGTTCATCTCGGCGCCGCGGACGCGCGCGTCGCCGACGTTCAGGTTGTAGCTGCTCGGCGCGCAGACGTCGAAGTCATAGAGCTGCGTCTGCAGGTCCTTCCAGTTCATCTGGTAGGCCGCGCCATTGAACAGCAGCCGGCCGGCCAGCCCCGTGGTCTTCCAGCCCAGCTCGTAGTTGTTGAGCGTATCGGGCACGTACTGGTGCGGCACGCCGTTGTCGTAACAACTCTGCGGGTAACCGGAATTCGAGCCGCCGTCGCGGAATCCCTGGGCGAAATCGGCATACAGCAGCACCTTGTCGGTCAGCTTGTAGTTCACGCCGAGCTTGCCGTTCCACTTCGCCGAGGTGTTGGTCGTCAACGCGGGCGTCGTCGGCGCGTAAGCAAACTGGCCGAACGGCGAATAGAACTTCGAATCGGCGTGGAAATGCACGGTGCCGGCTTCAACGTTCAGCTTGTCGGTCACGTCATAGCTGATGTTGCCGAACTCGGTGGTCTGCAGGTAGTCGGAGCGCGTCCGGTAGGAGTACCAGATGCCCGGTCCGAGCGACGACACCGTGGTGCCGTAATAGGTGTTGGCGTAGTTCTGGAACGCGGCCCCGTTGACCTGCAATCCCGGCATGTAGTACGTGCTGC
>Ga0335070_10003605_pt1 | contig 18091 bp, 16 predicted proteins | sample Lox_Sample_13_FD_206722 | JGI IMG/M metagenome (GOLD analysis project Ga0335070, IMG submission 206722) | Soil microbial communities from Loxahatchee National Wildlife Refuge, Florida, United States - Lox_Sample_1.3 | ecosystem: Environmental > Terrestrial > Soil > Wetlands | place: USA...
TGCCCGCCCTCGGCCGCGAGCGACTGCTCGAGCCACCAGGCGGGCAGCCGCGGCTCCGGCGCCACTAGCCGGCGCCTTCCGCCGGGAGCGCCGCGCCGATCTCCGTCGTCACCGTCTGCCGCCGCACGCGGCTCGCGGCCCAGTAGCCGATCATCCCGACTCCGACGACGATCGCGAGCGTGCCGATCGTCAGGTACTCGAACGTCAGCCGGTCGACGCTCCACACCCCCTTGAAGCCGTAGCCGACGCCGAACACCTTCTCGAGCGTGTCGGGGAAGACCGTCACCCACGAGCCGAGCGCGATCCACCCCGTGATCAGGATGGTCGAGATCCAAAGGCCGGTCATCCCGAACGGATGCACGTACGGCCGCTGGACGTGCCCGTGCGAGTAGCGGAGCTTCAGAGCGGCCGGGAAGATCCAGAGGTAGGAGATCAACGTCGTCGAGATGGCGATGTCGAGCACGACGACGAACTTCGCGTTGTCGCCGCCGTTGAACGCCGCGACGGCGACGATCATGAAGATCGAGGCCGCGATTCCCGACATCACGTTCACGCGCACCGGCGTGCCGAGCTTCCGGTTGAAGATGCCGAAGTACGGGAAGAACGCGCCGTCGTACGCAGCCACCGCCTGCACGCGGTCCGAGCCGATCATCCAGACCGCGCCCGACGTGACGAGGGCGAGGATGAAGCAGAGCGTCATCAGGATCAGCAGCGTGTGGGCTGCGCCGCCGTAGACGCCGTTGAAGACGACGGTGACGGCGCTGATGAAGCCGCCGATGCCGGTGACGGCCTTCGCCGGCAGCACGAGGATGATGCAGAGCACCGGGATGGCGTACATGAGAACGCCGATGATCCCGCTGCGCAGCACCGCGATCGGCACGTCGCGCTGCGGGTTCACCATCTCCTCCGCCGCACCGTTCTGCAGCTCGAAGCCGACGAAGCTGAAGAGGAGGATCGGGACGAGTGCGAAGAAGATCGAGCGGCTCGGCGACAGCTCGTGCACCGGGAACCCGGACGCGCCGTGCTTGATCCCGTAGATGATGACGGTGAGCGAGAAGAAGCCGAGCACGATGCCGCGCGTGAACGCGCCGGCGTTCGGAATCCACTTGCCGTACTTGAGCGAGATGATCGCGACGCCGATCGAGATCCAGATGAAGCCGAGCTTGAACGCGTAGTCGCCGGCCGTGCCGCTGCCGATGCCGGAGATGTTCTCGCTCCACGCGTTCGTGGCGATGAACGCGAGCGAGCCGCCGACCCAGAGCGGGTTCGTGACCCAGTAGAGGATCGCCGAGATCCCGCCGTTGAACCGCCCGAACGCGAGCTTCACCCACTCGTACGGTCCGCCCTCCTGCGTGAAGGCGGAGCCGATCTCCGACATGATCAGCATGTACGGGATGACGAACAGGATCGCCAGGAAGACCAGCCAGAAGAAGCCCTGCGGCCCGTTCTTGGCGATCGTCCCGAGCGTGTCGAGCCCGACGAACGCGCAGACCGTGAAGAAGAGCATGTCGAACCGGCGGAACGACTTGATCAGCTTGCTCTTCTCCTCGAGTGCGAGGGCGGTTGTCTGCTCGATCAGTTCCGGATCGGTGCTCACGATGCGCTCCCTCCCTTGTTGACTCGCTCCCACGCCTCGGCGAGCACGTCGCCGAGCACGCCCGTGATCGTGTCGAACTCCTTCTGCGTCGCGACGAGCGGCGGCGAGATCTGGATCACCGGGTCGCCGCGGTCGTCGGCGCGACAGATGAGGCCCTTCTCGAACAGCCGCGGCGACAGGAAGCCGCGGAGCAGCGTCTCGCACTCCGCGTCGTCGAACGTCTGCCGGGTCTCCTTGTCCTTCACGAGCTCGACCGCGTAGAAGTACCCGGCGCCGCGGACGTCGCCGACGATCGGGAGGTCGAGCAGCTGCTCGAGCGTCGCGCGGAACGCGCCCTCGTTGCCGAGCACGTGCTCCATGATCCGCTCGCGCTTCATGATCTCGATGTTCTTGAGCGCGATCGCGCTCATCACGGGATGGCCGCCGAACGTGATCCCGTGCGAGTACATCGACGTCGCCTCGAGGAACGGCTCCATCACGCGGTCGGTCGTCACCACCGCGCCGATCGCCGCGTACGACGACGAGAGCCCCTTCGCGCACGTGATGATGTCCGGGCGGATGTCGTAGCGCTCCGACGCGAACCAGTGGCCGAGCCGCCCGAAGCCGGTGATCACCTCGTCGGCGGAGAGCAGGATCTCGTACTTGTCGCAGATCGCACGCACGCCGGCCCAGTAGCCCGCGGGCGCGAGGAACGCGCCGCCGGCGTTCTGCACGGGCTCCATGTGCACCATGCAGACCGTGTCGGGCCCCATCGCGACGATCGTCTGCTCGAGCTCGGCGAGGAGGAAGGCGGTGAACTCCTCCTCCGTCTCGCCCGGCGGCCGGTGGTAGCGGTTCGTGTTCGAGACGTGGCGCACCTCGGGGACGAGCGGCTCGAACGGGTTCCGCAGCGCAGGGATGCCGTTGATCGAGAGCGCGCCCATCGTCGTGCCGTGGTACGCGATGTGCCGCGCGATCGCCTTGTAGCGCGCCGGCGGACGGCGCAGCTGCGACGCGATCGCGTCGTGGCCCGTCTCCGGGAGCGTGAGTGTGACGGCACGCATCCGCGTCTCGTGCCGCGCGACGTAGTACTGGCGCGCGAGCTTCCACGCCGACTCGACGGCCTCGGAGCCGCCGGAGACGAAGAAGACGCGGTTCAGGTCGCCGGGCGCGAGCGACGCGACCTCGTTCGCGAGCTCGATCGCGCGCGGATGCGCGTACGACCAGTTCGTGTAGAACGGGAGCTCGCGCATCTGGTCGAGCGCCGCCTGGCCGATCTCCTCGCCCCACCCGTAGCCGAGGTTGACGGAGAAGAGGCCTGCGAGCGCGTCGAGATAGCGGTTCCCCTGCGCGTCCTCGAGGTAGCAGCCGTCGCCGCGCACGATGATCGGCGGCTCGTGGCCGCCCATGCGCGTGAAGTGGAGCCAGAGGTGGTCGCGCGCGGCCTGCTGCAGCGCGGTTACGTCGAGCGTGGTCTCGAACGTCGTCACGGCTGCGTGTCCTCCTTCGTCGGTGTGTGCGCGCCCCAGTCGTACAGCTGCTTCCACATCTCGAGGTAGAAGAACGTCTCCGTCGACGCGACGCCCTCGAGCGCGCGCATCCGGTCCGTGAGCTCGAGCAGTTCCTGCCGGCCCGTCACGACGACCTCGACGACGATGTCGAACCGTCCCGCCGTGACGACGACGTAGTCCGCCTCCTGCCAGCGCGAGATCTCGTCGGCGACGTCCCCGGGCGGGCCCGACGTCTTCACGCCGACGAGCGCCTGCTCGAAGCCGAGCCCGAGCGGGTTCGTGACGGCGACGACCTGGAGGATCTCGTCGTCGGTGAGCCTCGCGTAGCGCGCGCGCACCGTCGCCTCCGAGACGCCGAGGCGCGCCGCGATCCGACGGAACGACTCGCGTCCGTTCTCCTGGAGCGCCTCGATGATCCGCCGGTCGAGCTCGTCGACGCGCCGCGCGGGCGCGACGGGACCCCGCCGTGGGCCGGCGGAGAGCCGCAGGAGCTGGGCGTCAGGCCTGCGCAACGCGAGGCATTCCTACCAGGTCGCTGCGCGTTGCGTCAATGACCTTGACGGCAGACGACGCGGTGCGAGATCGTCCCCCTGGTTCTGTTTCCGGGGAGGGGGAGGTAGGCAGATGGCCCGCACACCGTTGCTTCGCGCGATCGAGCGCCTGGCGGAGGAGCACCGCACCGCCGCGCGGCTCGGGATCGAGCCGGACGAGCTCCGCGGCCGGCGCCACGAGGCCGCGTACACGCGCGGCGACTTCCTGAAGCGCGCCGGCGCCGCCGGCGCCGCGGTGGCCGTCGCAGGCCCCGCCGCGTTCGCGCGGCCGGCGCGCGCCGGCCGGCACAACGGGCAGCGGATCGCGATCGTCGGCGGCGGCATCGCCGGCCTCTGCGCGGCGCTCACGCTCGCCGACGCGGGAGTCTCCTCGACCGTCTACGAGGCGAGCACCGCGGGGATCGGCGGCCGGATGCACTCCGACCGCTCGGGCTACTGGTCGAGCCACCAGGTCTCCGAGTTCTGCGGCGAGCTGATCGACACCGGCCACGAGACGATCCTCGCGCTCGCGGACCGCTTCGGGCTCGCCGTCGACGACCTCACCGCGGCGCAGCCAAAGGGAACGGACGACACCTACTACTTCCTCGGCGACTTCTACCCGACGAGCCAGGCCGACAAGGACTTCCGGCCGGTGAACAAGGTGCTGCAGAAGCTCTCCGACGCCGCCGGCTACCCGACGACGTGGGACAACAACACCGCCACCGGGCGCATGCTCGACCACATGTCGGTGTACGACTGGATCGAGACGTACGTGCCCGGCGGCCACCGCTCGCCGTTCGGCCGCCTGCTCGACGCCGCGTACACGGAGGAGTACGGCGCGAACACCTCGGACCAGGCGAGCCTCAACCTCGTCTACCTGCTCGCGTTCCAGCCGTCGCCGGGACAGCTCTCGATCTTCGGCGAGTCGGACGAGCGGTACCACATCCGCGGCGGGAACCAGCAGCTGCCGGAGGCGATCGCCGCGTCGCTGCCGTCCGGGACGGTGAAGCAGGGCTGGGCGATGCAGTCGATCCGGACGAACCGCGACGGCTCGGTGTCGATGCAGTTCTCGACGCCGGGACGCAACCAGACCGTGACCGCGGACCAGGTGATCCTCTGCACGAGCTTCGCCGTGCTGCGGACGCTCGACTACTCCGGCGCGGGCTTCGACCAGCGCAAGCAGACCGCGATCACGCAACTCGGCGCCGGCCGCAACGCGAAGCTCCAGCTCCAGTTCCAGAGCCGGCTCTGGAACGCGCAGGGGTCGACCGGCAGCGCGTACACCGACCTCGGGATCCAGAACACGTGGGAGGTGACGCGCGCGCAGCCCGGCCCGACGGGGATCCTCGTCGACTACTCGGGCGGCGACATCGCGGGCGGCTACGCGCCGTCGACGCCGTACTCGAACGCCGGCTCGAACCCGCAGGTGACGGCGTACGCGCGGCAGTTCCTCGCGAAGCTCGAGACGGTGTATCCCGGGATCACGGCCAAGTGGAACGGGAAGGCGACGCTCTCGACGCCGTTCCGCGACCCGCTGCTCGGCTGCTCGTACTCGTACTGGCGCGTCGGGCAGTACACGCAGTTCTCCGGCTACGAGGGCGTGCCGCAGGGGAACATCCACTTCGCCGGCGAGCACTGCTCGCAGGACTTCCAGGGCTACATGGAGGGCGGCGCGAGCGAGGGCATCCGCGCGGCGAACGAGATCCTCGGCGTGAGCTGAGCACATAGCATCGGCGGGGATGAAGATCCTCGTCGTCGGCACGGGAGGCGTCGGTGCGGCCGCTGCGGAGGTCGCCCGCCGCCGCGACTTCTTCGACCGGGTCACGCTCGCGGACGTCGACGTGACGCGTGCGCGGTCGGTCGTCGACGGCCTCGACGACGGCCGCTTCGAGGCCGCGCACGTCGACGCGTCGGACGCGGCGTCCGTCGCGGCGCTGATCCGCGACTCCGGCGCCGACGCGGTGCTGAACGCGACGGATCCGCGCTTCAACCCGCAGATCTTCGCCGCGGCGTTCGAGCTGGGCGCCACGTATCTCGACATGGCGATGACGCTCTCCGAGCGGCATCCCGAGCGGCCGTACGAGGAGACCGGCGTCATGCTCGGCGACGCGCAGCTCGCGGAGCACGAGCGCTGGCGCGAGCGCGGGCAGCTCGCGCTCGTCGGGATCGGCGTCGAGCCGGGCCTCTCGGACGTCTTCGCGCGCTATGCGGCCGACCACCTCTTCGCGACGATCGACGAGGTCGCGGTGCGCGACGGCGCGAACCTCGTCGTCGAGGGCTACGACTTCGCGCCGACCTTCTCGATCTGGACGACGATCGAGGAGTGCCTCAACCCGCCGCTCGTCTGGGAGCGGGACCGCGGCTTCTTCACGACCGAGCCGTTCTCCGAGCCGGAGCAGTTCGAGTTCCCGGAGGGCATCGGCGTCGTCGAGTGCGTGAACGTCGAGCACGAGGAGGTCGTGCTGATCCCGCGCGCCGTCGACTGTCGCCGGGTCACGTTCAAGTACGGGCTCGGCGCGGAGTTCATCGACGTGCTGCGGACGCTGAACAAGCTCGGGCTCGACTCGACCGAGCCGGTGCGCGTCCGCGGCGTGGACGTCGCGCCGCGCGACGTCGTTGCGGCCGCGCTCCCGAACCCGGCGACGCTCGGCGACCGGATGCGCGGCACGACGTGCGCGGGGACGCTCGTGACGGGGACGGCCGCGGACGGCACCGCGAGGGCCGTCTACCTCTACCACGCGCTCGACAACGAGCGGTCGATGCGCGAGTACGGCCACCAGGCCGTCGTCCTCCAGACGGGCATGAACCCCGTCGTCGCGCTCGAGCTGCTCGCGACCGGCGCCTGGAAGGGCGCAGGCGTGCTCGGTCCCGAGTCGTTCGACGCCGTCCCGTTCCTCGAGCTCCTCGCCGTGTACGGCGAGCCGCACGGGGTCGTCGACGGCGACCCGCGGCGCGTGTAGTCGACCCGGTCGCAGTCACCCTTTCGAGGGACACGGAGTGCGCCGTTCGGGGGATTCGTGACCGCCGATCCGCGCTGTAACGTTGACAATTGGTTGACGAGGGCTCGGACTGCGCCGCAGTGGTCTGAGGGATTTCCGTCTCGTCGACCGTACAAGAAGGGGGCGCGCCCGATCCCTACCCCTAGCGAGGGTGCGCCCCCCTCCCCCTGCGTTCGAACAGGCGCGAGTCGGAGCGCGTCAGCCGCGCGGCGCGCGGAACGTGAGCGGCGTGTTCCCGAGCGTCGCCGGGTTCGCGTCCTCCTCCGGCGCGCTCAGCCGTTGCTTCTTCGTCGGCCCGTGCGGCAGCACGCGCAGCGCGTACTCCGTCACGAGCGTCGCGTCCTTCCCGGCGAGCGTGCGGTGCACGACGACGCGGATCGAGTGCGGGCCGGCCTTCAGCGGACGGAGCACGAGCGAGTGCACGCCCATGTTCAGCGAGCCGAGATCGCCGGGAAAGTAGATGCGGCAGATCAGCGGGCCGTTGTTGCGGTAGAAGACCCAGTAGTCCTTCGCGTTCGGAACCGTCGCGCCGTCGAGCGACACCGCGACGCGGTACGACGCCGCGTCGGCGCGCGCGTCACCCGAGGTGAGTGCGGAGGTCATCGCCGTGTCGAGCACGAGCTTCGTGCGCGGGATCGTCATCCGGTACACGCGTACCGTGCGCACGCCGGGGCTCTGCGGACGGAACGGGTCGAACGGGAGGAGCCGGTAGTTCCCCGCGTCGATGTACGTCGGCAGCAGGCCGAACGCGTGCGTGATGACCGCGCTCGCGAGGTTCGCCGGGTTCTCGTCCATGTCGACCTTCGCGTCCGGCGGCCGGATCGCGCCGGCCGGCACCGTCGGCTCGGCGCGCGCGACGGCGGCCGTCCCCGCAACGACGGCGATCGCGATCGCGGCGAGCTGAATGACGCGGCGCACTCCGCCGGAACCGTACCCGCCCGCCGGGACCTCGCGCCGCCGTGCGAACGTATGACGTAGATGGGATCGGTATATCTGGCCGAGGCCGGTGACCTCGAGCGCCCCGAGGTCGAGCGCCGCGAGCGCGCCTGGGTGCGCGCGGCGCAGCGCGGCGACACGCGCGCGCTCGAGCGGCTCTTCCGGCTCCACTGGCCGAAGGCGTACCGCGCGGCGCTCGTCGTCGTCGGCGACGCGGCCGCGGCGGAGGACATCGCGCAGGAGTCGTTCCTCGCGGCCGTGCGCGCGCTCGACCGCTTCGACCGGCGGCGTCCGTTCGGACCGTGGCTCCACCGGATCGTCGTCAACCGCGCGATCGACTGGTCGCGAGCGCGGGCGCTGCGCCGCGAGCTCGCATCGGAGAGCGCCGCCGAGCCGCCCGCGCCGGAGCGCGGCGACTCGCCATACGCGCACGAGCTCGCGGCCGGGCTCGCGTCGCTCGGGCCGGAGCAGCGCGCCGTGGTCGTGCTCCGCTACCTCCTCGACTACACGCCGGGCGAGATCGCCGAGCTGCTCGACCTCCCGCGCGGGACGGTGAACTCGCGGCTCCGCCGCGGGCTCGACAGCCTCGAGGCGGCGCTGCGGGAGGAGCTGGAATGAGCGAGCGCCGCGTCGTCGAGCTGCTCGAACGGACGCCGGTCGACCGCGACGCGGAGGAGCGCGCGTGGGCGGTCGTCCACGCCGCGTTCGCGGAGCGCGAGCCCGTGCGCCGCCGCCCGCGCCTCCTGCCGGCGGTCGCGCTCGCCGTCGTGGCCGCCGTCGCGGTTGCAGCCGCGTTCTCGTCGTCCGGCCGCGCGGTCGTCCATGCGGTCGGCCGCTCGCTCGGGATCGCGCACGCGCAGCCGGCGCTCTACCGGCTGCCGGCGCCGGGCCGCCTGCTCGTGAGCGGCGCGGGCGGCGCGTGGGTCGTCTCGTCGGACGGGTCGACGCGGCTGCTCGGCCCGTACGAACAGGCGTCGTGGTCGCCCCACGGGCGGTTCGTCGTCGGCGCGACGCAGAACCGGCTCGCGACGCTCGCGCCCGACGGGACGGTGCACTGGACGCTCGCGCGGGCGCTGATCCGGTTCCCGCGCTGGGGCGGCACGCTCGTCGACACGCGCATCGCGTACCTCACGGTCGGCCGGCTCCACGTCGTCGCGGGCGACGGGACGAACGACGGGCGGCTCGAGGCTGCGCCGGACGCCGCTCGCGTCGCTCCGGCGTGGCGTCCGTCGAGGGATGACCGCCACGTGCTCGCCTACGTCGCGGCCGGTGGACGCGTCGCGGTCGTCGACGCCGACCGGAGCACGCTGCTCTGGATCTCGCCCGCGTACGCGGGAGCGCGCGCGCTCGCGTGGTCGGCCGACGGCTCGCGGCTCGCGCTCGCGACGCGCGACCGCGTCCTCGTCTTCGACGGGCCGAGCGGCCGCATCGCCTCGACGATCCGCGTCGCCGGCGTGCGCGCGGTCGCGTACGGGCCCGACGGGCGTCTCGCGCTCCTGCGCCCGCACGCGATCCTCCTGCGCGACGCACGCGCGCTGCGGCCGCTCTTCGTGCCGCCCGGCGGCACCGTCGCCGGGCTCGCGTGGTCGCCCGACGGCCGCTGGCTCCTGACGGGGCTTCCCGCCGCGGACGAGTGGGTCTTCCTCCAGACGCGCGGCAAGCGGATCCTCGCCGTGTCGCACATCGCGTCCGAGTTCGGCGGCTTCCCGTCGCTTGACGGCTGGGCGCCGGGCGCCTAGCCTGTTCGAAGGTTCCGTCCCCGGCGAGAGGAGGTCGACACACATGAAGCTTGCGCTCACCGCCTCCTCGGTCGTTTCGACCTAGCCGGCGCGACGGCGCACTCCCTCCGGGACGCGGCCGCCGTGCCGCCCGCGTTCGCGTACCCATTTCTCGAAGGAGAGTTGCGTTGCCTCAGCACGATCTCGGCGACCTCGGCTGGAACGCCGAGCTCGCCGACAACCTGGAGCCCGGCCTCGAGCCGGGACGCGTCACCGCGGTGCACCGCGCCGCGTTCGACGTCCGGACCGCGGACGGCGACGTCCGCACCCGCCTGCCCGGACGGCTCGTCCACGACAACGTCGACGTCGGCGTCGGCGACTGGGTCGGCCTCGCGGACGGGCTGATCCGCACGGTCCTCCCCCGCCGCTCCGCGATCGTCCGCAAGGTCGCGGGACACCGGACGGAGGGCCAGACGCTCGCGGCGAACGTCGACGTCGCGTTCGTCGTCAGCTCGCTCGGCCCGGACCTCGAGCCGCGGCGGATCGAGCGCTACCTCGTCACGATCTGGGAGAGCGGCGCCGCCCCCGAGGTGATCCTGACGAAGGCCGACCGCTTCGACGACCCGTGGGAGATGGTCGCCGAGGTCGAGTCGGTCGCGATCGGCGTCCCGGTCCACGTCGTCAGTGCGATCACCGGCGCCGGCTGCGACGCGCTGCGTGTCCGCGTGCAGCCGGGGACGACCGCCGTGCTGCTCGGCTCCTCCGGCGTCGGCAAGTCGACGCTCGTGAACCGGTTCGCCGGCCGCGAGCTGATGGCGGTGAAGGAGACGCGGGCGGACGACGACGAAGGGCGCCATACGACGAGCCACCGCGAGCTGATCGAGCTTCCCGGCGGCGGCGTCGTGATCGACACGCCGGGCCTCCGCGAGCTCCAGCTCTGGGACGGCGGCGGGCTCGACGAGACGTTCTCCGACGTCGAGGAGCTCGCGGGCGGCTGCCGCTTCAACGACTGCACGCACTCCCGCGAGCCGGCCTGCGCGGTGCTCGCGGCGGTCGACGCCGGGACGCTGGCGTCGGAGCGTCTCCAGAGCTGGCGGAAGCTCCAGCGCGAGCTGCGCGCGATCGCGATCCGGCAGGACCACCTGCTGCGCAAGCAGGAGTCGCGCCGCTGGCGCACGATCGCGAAGGAGGGACGCGCGCGGGCGCGGCGGATCTAGCTACGCGTTCGCCGGAGCCGTCTGGCTCGGGGCGATGTCGAGCGGCTTCACGACCTCGGCGAAGTGGCACGCGACCGGATGGCCCTGGCCTCGGTCGACGAGCGGCGGGTCCTCCGCCGCGCAGATCTCCTGCGCCTTCCAGCAGCGCGTGCGGAAGCGGCAGCCGGACGGCGGGTTGGCCGGGCTCGGCACGTCGCCCTCGAGGACGATCCGCTTGCGCTTGCCGCGCTGGTTCGGCTCCTCGATCGGCACGGCCGACAACAGCGCCTGCGTGTACGGGTGCGCCGGCGAGTCGTAGATGTCGTGCTTCGTCCCGATCTCGACCACGCGGCCGAGATACATGACGGCGACGCGATTCGAGACGTGCCGCACGACGGAGAGATCGTGCGCGACGAAGATGTACGTCAGGCCGAAGTCGCGCTGCAGCGACGCGAGCAGGTTCACGACCTGCGCGCGGATCGACACGTCGAGCGCCGAGACCGGCTCGTCGAGGATGATCAGCTGCGGGTTCAGCGCGAGCGCGCGCGCGACGCCGATGCGCTGGCGCTGGCCGCCGGAGAACTCGTGCGGAAACCGGTTCGCGTGCTCCGGCGAGAGGCCGACGGTGCGGAGCAGCTCGTCGACGCGGAGCTTGCCCTGGCCGCCGCGCCACTGGCCGTGGATGCGCAGCGGCTCGCCGACGATGTCGCGCACGGTCATCCGCGGGTTCAGCGACGCGTACGGATCCTGGAACACGATCTGCATGTCCTGCCGCACCGGGCGCATCTCCTTGCGGTTCAGGTGCGTGATGTCGCGTCCGTTGAACGTGATCGTGCCGCGCGTCGGATCGGTGAGCCGGATGATCGTGCGCGCGAGCGTCGTCTTGCCGCAGCCGGACTCGCCGACGAGGCCGATCGTCTCGCCGGCGTTGATCGCGAGGTCGACGCCGTCCACCGCATGGATGTAGCCGACCGTCCGCTTTGCGACGCCGGCCTTGATCGGGAAGTACTTGATCAGCCCGTCGACGCGGAGGATCTCCTCGCCCGTCGTCGCGCGCTTGCGCTCCTCCGTGCTCACGCAACGCCTCCCGCCGGCGCCGGCGCGGAGAACTTCGTCCGCAGGCCGATCAGCTCCTCCTTGAAGTGGCACGCGGCCTGGTGCCCGTCGCGACCGTCGGTGTCCTCCAGCACCGGCACCTCCTCGCGGCAGCGGGCACGGCCCTGCGTGAAGGAGCAGCGCGGGTGGAACGCGCAGCCGGACGGCCGGTTGATGAGGCTCGGCGGCGACCCGGGGATCGGCTGGAGCCACTCCTCGTCCTCGGTCAGCTTCGGGAGGCTGTTCATGAGGCCGATCGTGTACGGGTGGCGCGGCTCCGCGAAGATCGTGTGGACGTCGCCGATCTCGACGATCCGGCCCGCGTACATGACGATGACGCGGTCGCAGAGCTCGGCGACGATGCCGAGGTCGTGCGTGATGAGGATCGTCGCCGCGTCCTCCGTCGTGTGCTGCACCGTCTGGATCACGTCGAGCACCTGCGCCTGGATCGTCACGTCGAGCGCCGTCGTCGGCTCGTCCGCGATCAGGAGCGACGGGTTGTTCGCAATCGACATCGCGATCATCGCGCGCTGCCGCATCCCGCCGGAGAACTCGTGCGGGTACTGCTTGGCGCGCCCCTTCGGGCCGGGGACGCCGACGCGGTCGAGCAGCTCGACGACGCGCTCCTCGATCACCTCGTCCGACTCCTTCGGATAGTGCGTCTTGATCGCCTCACCGAGCTGGAACCCGACGGTGAGCACCGGGTTGAGCGACGTCATCGGGTCCTGGAAGACCATCGCGACCTCGTCGCCGCGGAACGTCTGGAGCTCCTTCTTGTCGAGCTTCAGGAGGTCCGTTCCCTTGAAGATCGCCTCGCCGCTGACGATGCGGCCCGGCGGGATCGGGATCAACCCGAGGACCGTGAGCGTGCTGACGCTCTTCCCCGAGCCGGACTCGCCGACGATCCCGAGCGTCTCGCCCGGGTAGACGTCGTACGTGATGTCGTCCACCGCGTGGACGACTCCGTCATCCGTCTTGAATTCGACCGCGAGATTGCGGATCGACAGCAGCGGCTCAGGCACGAACTCTCCGCTGCGTGGGATCGAGCGCGTCGCGCAGGCCGTCGCCGACGAAGTTCACGCAGAGCACGACGAGGACGATCGTGATCCCCGGGAAGATCGTCAGCCACCACTGCTGCGGGTTCGTCTGGCCGCTCTGCACGAGCACGCCGAGCGACGGCGTCGGCGGCTTGATGCCGAGGCCGAGGAACGCGAGCGCGGCCTCGATGAGGATCGCCGTCGCGACCGCGAGCGTCGCGCTCACGACGACCGGCCCGAGCGTGTTCGGGAGGATGTGGCGGAACATGATCCGGATGTCGCCGCCTCCCGCGGCCTTCGCCGCCTCGACGTACTCCTTCTCGCGCAGCGAGAGGAAGATGCCGCGCACGACACGTGCGGTGCCGACCCAGAACAGGAGCGCGAGGATCAGCGTGATGCGCTTCCAGTCGCCCGCGCCGAGCAGCGCCGACGCCGCGGCGAGGATCGCGAGGAACGGCAGCGTCAGGACGAGGTCGGTGATGCGCATCAGCAGGTTGTCGAGCCAGCCGCCGAAGTAGCCGGCCACCGCGCCGACCACGAGCCCGATGAACGTCGACAGGACGGCGACGAGCACGCCCACCTCGAGCGACGTGCGGATGCCGTAGATGACGCGGCTGAACTCGTCGCGCCCGATCTCGTCCGTCCCGAAGTAGTGCTGGCCGGAGAGCGTCGGCGCGTGGAGCACGTTGTTGAGGTCGATCTGCTCGAACGAGTACGGCGCGATGAAGTTCGCGAAGATCCCGGCGCCGAAGAGGATGATCAGCCCGACGAGCCCGATCATCGCGAGCCGGTGGCGAAGGAAGCGCCGGCGCGCGTAGTCCCACTGGCTGCGGACCTTGACCTCGAGGCCGGCCTCGACCGTCGAGTCGGTCAGTCCGGGCGGCGCGGTTACCGGTCCGCCCGGCGTGTTGCCGACCGCTGCTCCGAGCGGCATCGACGTCTGCTCACTCATAGCGGATGCGTGGGTCGAGGTACCCGTAGAGGATGTCGGCGATCAGGTTGAAGAGGATGATCGCGACCGAGGTGATGAGCAGGTACGCCATCACCGCGTACAGGTCGAGGTTCGTCAGCTTCTGGATGAAGTAGTAGCCGATGCCGTCGAGCGAGAACACGGTCTCCGTGACGATCGCGCCGCCGAGCAGCGCGCCGAAGTTGATCGCCGCCACCGTGACGATCGGGATCAGCGCGTTCCGGAAGACGTGGCGCATGATCACGTGCCACTCCGACATGCCCTTGGCCCGCGCGGTCCGCACGTAGTCCGTGTTGATCACGTCGAGCATCGACGCCCGCATGTAGCGCGAGTAGGTCGCAAAGCTGATGATGAGGAGCGTGATCACCGGGAGCGCGATGTGCTGCAACCGGTCGACCGACCACGTCCCCTGGCCCGGGCTGTTCAGGCCGGACGTGTAGAAGATCCGCACGTTCCACTTCAGGTAGATGTCCACGAACAGGATCTGGAGGAGCAGCGCGAGCCAGAAGGTCGGCATCGCGAAACCGAGGAAGCTGATCGTCGTGAACGCGTAGTCGAAGACGGAGTACTGCTTGATCGCGGAGTAGATCCCGACGGCGACGCCGAGGACCAGCGCGAGCACCTCGGCGATGATGATCACCTGCAGCGTGTGGCCTGCCGTCCGCGTCAGGTCGGGCCAGATCGGCTGGAAGGTCTGCAGGGAGTCGCCGAGCTTGTTGGTGAAGATCTCCTTCACCCAGAACCAGTAGCGCACCGGGATCGAGCGGTCGAGATGCTGCTGGTGCTCGAGCAGGTGCAGCGTGACCGGCGAGAAGCGGGGGTTGCTGCGCAGGACTGCGGTCGGATTCCCCGCGAGCGACACGAACGTGAAGCTCAGGAACGTCGAGACGATGAGGACCGGGATGCTGTAGAGAGCGCGTCGGGTGATGTAGGTCAGCATTTGGGGCTTCCTCGGGTTGTAGTTCAAGCCGGATCCGCGCCCGCCTGCCGGCGGGCGCGGATCCGATTGTCCTTCAGCGAGCTGTCAGCTCGAAGTACTCCCTACGACGTCCAGGCCCACTGCTCGATGTTCCACGTCGGGCCCGTCAGCGTCGGGTTGTTGCTGTTCTCCATGCCGGTGATCCCCTTCTTGTAGACGAGGATGCTCGGCTGCGAGTAGAGCGGGACCGCCGGGATGTCCTTGGCCATCAGGGCATCCGCCTGGTTGTAGTACGTGACGCGCTTCGTCTGGTCGAGCTCGACGTCGCCCTGATCGAAGAGCGCGTTGACCTTGCGGTTGCAGTAGCTCGTGTAGTTCGAGTCGCCGCCGCAGCCCCAGATCGAGTCGAAGCCGGACGGATCGGGCGAGCCGACCCACGCGTACTCCGCGATGTCGTAGTCGTGGTTCGGCAGGTCCGTCCCGAACACCGTCGTCGACGGCTTGATCTCCGGGTCGATCTGGATGCCGATCGACTTGAGCTGCTGCGTGAAGATCGCGATCGAGGTCGCGCGGCGCTGGTTGCCCGCGGTCGTCTCGTACTTGATCTCGGCCTTCACACCCGAGCACGTCCAGATGGCGGAGTTGTTCGCCGCCGGGGCGGACGGGCCGCCGGTGCAGTGCTTCGCCAGCACGTCACGCGCCTTCTTCTGGTTGAAGTTCCAGATTGCGAAGTGCGGGACGGCCGTCGGGCCGACCATGAACTCCAGGTTGTTGAGGGGCTTCATGCCCGGAGCGATCTGGCTGTACAGCGCCTTGATCAGCGACGGACGATCCATGCCCATCATCAGCGCCTGGCGGAACCACGGCGCCTTCAGGAGCGGGTTGCCCTTCGGGCCGTACTGGATGTCGATGTGCTCCTGGTAGAACGCGGTGACCGCGCTGTACACGAGGTTCGACTGGCCCTGGAGCTGCGAGAGCGCCGTCTGAGGCGACGGAGCGATCGCGTCGACCTCGCCGCCGCGCATCGCCTGAATCTCGGAGTTGGTGTCGGTGATGATCTTGAAGTCGACTTCCTTCAGCTTCGGCTTCGCGCCGTACCACAGCGGGTTCGCCTTCAGCGTCAGGCCCTGGCCCTTCGTGTAGTTCGACATGTAGAAGGGGCCGTCCGAGACCGGCTGGCCGTCGGAGCCGCAGACACAGTTGGACCAGAACTTGTTGAAGTCCTGACCGACGAGAGCGGCGGACGGATAGATCAGGCCGAACAGGTCACGGTAGTCCGCGAACGGCTTCTTCCACAGGAAGGTGATCTGCTTCGTCCCCTTCAGCTTGTAGCCCGTGATCTGGTCGTAACCCGTGCGCGACGCGATGTCGTTGTTCGGGTTCATGATCTGCTGCCAGGTGTAGACGTAGTCCTTGTTCGTCACCGGCATCTTCTTGCCGCCCCAGTACCAGTTGGCGTCCGGGCGGATCGTGATCGAGAGCGACTGCTTCGTGGCGGTCACGTTCGACGCAAGGTCAAGGTGGTAGTTGGCCTTGTTGTCGATGATGTAGTCCCCGCGCAGGATCGGCGTGTTGCCGGTGATCGCGGCCCAGAACGCGTTCTCCGAAGAGATCGCGGTGTTGAAGCCGACGATGTCCTGCTCCATCCCGAAGACGAGGACGCTCTTCGCCTTGCGGCCCGCGGGCGTCCGCGGCACCTGCGCCCAGCTCTGGGCGAACGGCGCGGCAGCGAGTGCCGAGCTGCGGGCGCTGCTGGCGACCTTGGACGTCGCGGTGGCCGAGGCCGCGAGCAGCAGAACCGCGGCCACGGCTCCCACGAGGAGCCAGAGGCGTCTGTGCATCGATTCCCTCCGTTTGATGTGCGCCGGGAGCTCGATCTTCGGCGGCGCCTGCTCGCTCCCACGCCCCGCAAGGCGTGCCTTGTCACGTTCGTAAGACGACGGCGCGGTAGCTTAGTTAGGTCTACCGGAAAGTGCCAACCCCTGCTCCCCGGGCGGCCTCCGGAGCGGGGTTCCTAGACGGCCTCGGTCTCGCCCGGGCGGGCCACCTGGAGACGGCGCCCCGCCTGCGAGGGCTGGAGCACGAGCAGGTGCTGGAGCGTCGTATCGGCCCGGAGGCTGACGAGGTCGCCCGTCGAGGAGCCGGTCACGGCCGGCGCCCGGTGGCCGAAGGCGTGGCCGATCGTGAAGGAGGACCCGGCGACCGCTGCGACCACGGCGGCCGCTGCGGCTGCGACGGCGACCTGCATCCGCGCCCCGGCGAGGCGCCGCCGGCGCGGGATCGTGACGCGGACGGGCTGCTCGAGGTCGGCCGCCCGGATCCGGGCCGCGACCGCGCCGATCTCCGCGCTGTAGGCGCGGCAATCCGGACACCCGCGGAGGTGGGCGTCGAGACGCGCGCTCTCGAGCTCGGACAACTCGCCGTCGAGCCGTGCCGAAGCCGACTCGCGCGCCAGCATGCAGTCGCTGGGCGGCACAAGGGTCAGCATGGTGCTTCTCATATCGTCTAGACGACCTTCTTCGTCGGAAGTTGGCGGTCTCGAGACACATCTATCGGCTTCGCAAAGCCGAAAATCAAGCCTATCGGCACCCCTTCTAGCCGCCGGGCCACCACCGGCCGCCCGGAGAGGGGCTGGAGCCGCCCGAGCTGGAGGTGGTTTGCGACCAGGCGACCGAGAAGGACGACCCGTCACTCGAAAGGGGGCCCGGAGTCGCGTTGGCGGCCGGGAGCGTGCTCGCGAACCGGCCCCGGTAGAGGCCGCCCGAGGTGCCCTGGAGGGTCACGGCGCTCGCGGCCCAGGCCGGGTCGCTGATCGTCCCGAGATGGCCGTTGCCCGTCACGCTCGAGGCGGTGAAGAGCGCCGTCCCGAAGTTCGTCAGCGGGAGCGGGCGGCAGCCGCCGTACCCCGAGCAGGACGAGGGCGCCTCGGCGATCCACTCGGCCGAGGTGAGGTCCGGGCTCGCCATCTGCAGGCTCTTCGTGAAGACCGTCCCGCGGGTGAGGTTCGCGATCCGGAGCGCGACGGTCGTGCCGGTGACGCCGACGCTCGCGGAGAACTGGTCGCCCGCGGCGAGCTTCAGCTTGATCGTGACCGGGGCGGCCGGGACGAGCTCGTACCAGACGCTGTAGCTCGGCTTGCCGGTCGCGCTGCAGTTCGCCTCGGTGCCGATCTGCTCGAGGGCCTGCGAGCCGTCGCTGAACCCGCCGAGGCCGACCCAGAAGGCGGAGTAGGTCTGGTTGCCGATCGTGCAGGCCGCCTTCGGCTGCGTCCAGTTGCCGGAGACGTTCGAGAACGTCGTCGGCGCGGCGCCCGTCGCGGCCGCGGTGCCGTTGTCGGTCACCGCGTAGCCGGCCCAGTTCGAGCTCGTCTCGGTGGGGACGTCGCGGACGGCCGCGTGGGCGGCGCCCGCGCCGTAGAGCAGCGCCGCCCCTCCGGCGAGGAGGAGCGGCGCGAGCATCCGTGCCCGCATCAGGCGTTGCTCCCGCCCGGCACCGGCGGCATCCCGCCGCCGTGCTTGCCCCAGCCGCCGGGCGCCCCGCCGTACGCGTGCGCCGGGGGCGTCCCGTTGACGAGGGCGGTGATGCGCTGGGTGAGGTTGCTCGA
>Ga0335070_10003606_pt1 | contig 18091 bp, 13 predicted proteins | sample Lox_Sample_13_FD_206722 | JGI IMG/M metagenome (GOLD analysis project Ga0335070, IMG submission 206722) | Soil microbial communities from Loxahatchee National Wildlife Refuge, Florida, United States - Lox_Sample_1.3 | ecosystem: Environmental > Terrestrial > Soil > Wetlands | place: USA...
CGGCGGAGCTGCGGCTGCGCCGGCTGCGGCTTCAGCGGCCCGTTCCTTCTGCGTCCCGGAAAACCTGGTCCGCAGCTCCTCGATCTGAGGATCTTCCAGCCGCGCGAAGAGGATTTCCAGCTTCTGGACCTTCGTGATTCCCTTCTGGGTGCCGAGGGCCGACCACTCCAGCTTCTCGACTCCGAGCATTGCGGCAATTCTCTGCGCCGTGCCCGGCATGTAGGGGCTCACCAGGATGGCCAGGTCACGAACGAGGTACGTGAGGTTCCAGATCAGGCTCGCGGTGGACTCTGGACTCTCTTTCACGCCCTTCCAGGGCTCCCCGTCCTGGAAGCGCTTATTGCCCAGCGAGGAAAGGGCGAACATCCTCCGAAACGCGTCCCTCAGCTCGACCTTTTCCAGCAGGCCCGCGATCTCCGCCTCCATCGTCCTGACGTCCTGCCAGAGAGCCTGGTCGGGGGCCCCGGCTGGCAGCGCGCCGCCGTAGAACCGGCTCACGAACTGCAGGGTGCGGTTCACAAGGTTGCCGAGGTTCCCGATCAGCTCCGCGTTCACCTTTTCCTGGAAGTCCTTCCATGTGAACAGGGAGTCGGACCTTTCGGGCCTGTTGTAGTAGATATAGAAACGCCACACGTCGGCGGGAATGCCGGTGTCCTTGGCGTCCGTCCCGAACACGCCCACGCCCTTGCTCTTGGAGAACTTGCCTCCCTCGTAGTTGAGGTACTCGGTGGAGGACATGTGATACAGCGTGGTCCAGCTCTCTCCGGTCCCGAGCTGGCTGGACGGGAAGATCACCGTGTGGAAGGGGATGTTGTCCTTGCCGATGAACTGGAACAACTTGACCTTGTCCGGCGCGTACCACCAGCTCTTCCACTCCGGGGTGTGCTCCGCGGTGATGGAGATATAGCCGATGGGAGCGTCGAACCACACGTAGAACACCTTGTTGCGGAAGCCGTCCAGCGGAACGGGGATTCCCCACTTCAGGTCGCGCGTGATGGCGCGCTCCTTCAGGCCGTCCCGCATCCACGCGTACGTCATCTGCACGGCGTTGCGCGCCCAGAAGCCCTTCTCCGCCGCGGACTCGATCCAATTGCGCAGCTTCGGAAGGATGGCGAGAAGGTCGATGAACAGGTGCGTCGTCTCCCGGATCACCGGCCTCGTGGAGCACACGCTGCACCGGGGGTCCACGAGCTCCGTGGGGTCCAGGAGCTTGCCGCAGTTTTCGCACTGGTCTCCGCGGGCATCGGGGTATCCGCAGTGCGGGCACGTCCCCAGGACGTAGCGGTCCGCCAGAAACCTCTGATCTTTCTCGCAGAAGGGCTGCTTGAGCGCCCTCTTCGTGATGTAGCCGTTCTCATGGAGCTTCAGGAAGATGTGCTGCGTGATCTCTGTGTGTACCGGGACCGATGTGCGGCCGAAATGGTCGAAGGCGATATTGAACCAGCGATAGATGTCGCGGTGCACAGCGTGGTAGCGGTCGCACAGCTCGCGGGGCGTGATCCCTTCCTCCAGCGCCTTCGTCTCCGTGGCGGTGCCATACTCGTCAGTCCCGCAGATGTACAGCGTCTCGTATCCGGCCAGCCTGCAGTAGCGCGCGAACACGTCCGCTGACAGCACCTGGATGAGGTTCCCCAGGTGAGGGATGTTGTTGACGTACGGCAGCGCTGAGGTGATGAGACGTCTTTCCATGGTCCGGGGAGCGAATTGTATATATGCAAAGCAGATAGGTCAAGCAGAGGTCCTTGATCTAGATCAAGGACAGCGAAGCCGGGCGGTGCTACGATGGAAGTGGAAGTGAGAAGGCAAGGAGACGCACGATGACCGAGAAAGGCAATCCGGCACGAGGACTCGCGGGCGCGACTCTGGGTTTCTTCTTCGGCTTTGCGGCAGTAGCGCTTTTCGGAACGACGGCCCAGACGTTCAGGGAGACCCTGGGGCTCAACCAGATGACGGTGGGGCTGCTGCTCGCAATTCCGAGCCTCATGGGCTCCCTGCTGAGGATCCCCTTTGCCGCGTGGGTGGACTCCGTCGGCGGGCGCACGCCTTTTCTCGTTCTGCTGAGCCTTTCCGTGGTCGGCATGCTCGGGCTTGCCGTGACGGTGTCCGTGTTCTCCCGGCAGCTCGGGCCATCGTCCTTTCCGCTGATCCTGGCCCTCGGCGCGCTGTGCGGATGCGGCATCGCCACGTTCTCCGTGGGCATCAGCCAGGTGTCGTACTGGTTTCCGCGGGCCTCCCAGGGAGCCGCGCTGGGCATCTATGGCGGCGTAGGGAATCTTGCCCCGGGCGTCTTCACGCTCATTCTCCCCGTCGCGCTCGCCGCGCTCGGCTTGGGCGGTGCCTACTGGGCATGGCTGCTGATGCTGGTTGTCGGGGCGGTTTTATACTTCTTCCTCGGCGTCAACGCCCCCTACTTCCAGGCCCGGGCGCAGGGGAAAACAGCCCAGCAGGCGCGGCAGGAAGCCGCGGCCGTGGGCCAGGAGATGTTCCCCAGCGGCAATGCCCGGCAGAGCCTGGCCACCTCCGCCGGTCAGTGGAGGACATGGCTGCTCGTGATCGTTTACTTCACCTCATTCGGGGGCTTCATGGCCATGACGGCCTGGCTGCCCAGCTACTGGCGCGTGTTCCTCGGCGTGTCCGCCGTTGGAGCGGGAATACTCGCGGCCGTCTACTCACTGACTACCTCTCTCGTGCGGATCGCGGGAGGCTCGATGTCGGATCGGCTGGGCGGAGAGAGGACCGCCATGGGCGCCCTGCTCCTGATGGCCGTCGGTGCGCTCATGATGATCTTCACGCGCGGAGTGCATGGCGTGGGGTTCGCCCTGGCCGCTGAGCTGGTGATGGCTGTCGGGATGGGAATCACGAACGCCGCGGTCTTCAAGCTGGTTCCCAAGGTCGTCCCGAATGCGATTGGCGGGGCGTCGGGGTGGGTCGGCGGTCTGGGGGCGTTCGGCGGTTTCGCGATCCCGCCGATCCTCAGCCTGTTCGTCAGCGCGGAGAAGGGAAGAGGATATGCCGACGGTTTTGGCGTGTTCCTGGTGCTGGCGCTGGTGTCGCTCGCGCTGATCGTGGTCCTGGACCGGTCCCGCGCGGCGCGAGAGGAGAAGGTCTCCCGGAAGGCCTGAAGGAACGTATCATGAGCCATTTCACAGACAGGCTGCTTTTCTTCCGAAAGAACGCGGGCACCTTTGCCGGCGGGCATGGCGTGGTCACGACGGAGGACCGCGCATGGGAAGAGGGGTATCGCACCCGGTGGCAGCACGACAAGATCGTGCGCTCGACTCATGGCGTGAACTGCACCGGCTCCTGCAGCTGGAAAGTGTACGTCAAGGGCGGCATCGTGACGTGGGAAACCCAGCAGACGGACTACCCGCGCACGCGGCCCGACATGCCCAACCATGAGCCTCGCGGATGCGCCCGCGGCGCGAGCTATTCCTGGTACCTGTACAGCGGGAACCGGCTGAAGTACCCGCTGGTGCGCGGCCGGCTCCTGAGGATGTACCGTGAGGCGCGCGCCTCGCGCTCGCCCGTGGACGCGTGGGCGTCCCTCGTGGAGGACCCGGAGAAGCGCCGGGCCTACACCTCGGTGCGCGGCCTGGGCGGATTCGTGAGGGCCGGCTGGGACGAGGCGGCGGAGATGGTGGCCGCGGCCAATGTCTACACGATACGGAAGTACGGGCCGGACCGCATCTGCGGCTTCTCCCCGATCCCCGCCATGTCCATGGTCTCCCACGCCTCGGGGAGCCGCTACCTGCAGCTCATTGGCGGCGTCAGCCTGAGCTTCTACGACTGGTACTGCGATCTTCCGCCCAGCTCCCCGCAGACGTGGGGAGAGCAGACCGACGTTCCGGAAAGCGCGGACTGGTACAACGCGATGTTCCTCATGCTGTGGGGGTCAAACGTTCCCCAGACGCGCACCCCGGATGCGCACTTCTTCACGGAGGCGCGCTACAAGGGCCTGCAGAGCGTGGTGGTCTGTCCTGACTACAGTGAGGCGTCCAAGTTCGCCGATCTCTGGCTCCACCCCCGGTCCGGAACCGACTCCGCCGTGGCCATGGCCATGGGTCACGTGATCCTCACGGAGTTCCACGTCCAGCGCCGGAGCGAGTACTTCTCCGACTACTGCCGGAAGTTCACCGACTTCCCCTTCCTTGTGCGCCTCGTTCCGCAGGGCGGGCGCCTGGTTCCGGAACGCTTCCTGCGGGCCAGTGATTTCGCGGATTCCCTGGGCCAGAAGAACAATCCGGAGTGGAAGCCCTGCGCGTTCGATGAGACGAGCGGCCGGGTCGTGGTACCGCGGGGCTCCATCGGGTTCCGCTGGGGAGAAGACGGTGCGTGGAACCTGGAAGAACGTGATGGAACCACGGGGAACGCCACACGCCTGAAGCTTTCCCTGCTGGACGCGGCGCCCGGCGCGCCTGCTGCAGAAAGCGTCGAGGTCGGCTTCCCCTACTTCGGGACCTCCCGGCACGCCTCGGTCGGCGGCAGCAATCACCCCGAAGTCCTGGTTCGGCGGGTCCCCGCGGTGCGCGTGGCAGCCCGGGATGGAGAGACGCTCGTCACCACCGTGTACGACCTGATCCTGGCGAACTATGGAGTGGACCGGGGCCTGGGCGGCCAGAATGTCGCTTCCTCCTTCGATGATGACGTTCCGTACACTCCTGCATGGCAGGAGACGATCACCGGCGTGAAACAGGACCTGGTCGTTGCGGCGGCCCGGCAGTTCGCGCAGACGGCTGAGAAAACGCACGGCAAGTCCATGGTGATCCTGGGTGCGGGGATCAACCACTGGTACAACATGGACATGACGTACCGGGGCATCATCAACATGCTCGTCTTCTGCGGCTGCGTGGGACAGTCCGGAGGGGGCTGGGCGCACTACGTTGGCCAGGAGAAAGTGAGGCCGCAGGTGGGCTGGGCAACTATCGCTTTCGCAACGGACTGGTGCCGGCCTCCCCGCCACATGAACGGAACGTCGTTCTTCTATGCGCACACCGACCAATGGCGCTACGAGAGAGTCGGCGTCCGGGAGCTCCTCTCTCCGACGGCGCCTCCGGGGGACTGGGACGGAAGCCTGATCGATTTCAACGTCCGGTCCGCGCGCATGGGATGGCTGCCCACGGCTCCGCACCTCGACAGAAACCCCATCCAGATCACGCGGGATGCCGCGGCGGCGGGTGAAGAGCCCATACCCTTCGTCACCCGTCGTCTGAAAACCAGGGAGATCCGCTTCGCCGACGAGGATCCCGACAACCCGGTCAATTTCCCCCGCAACATGTTCGTGTGGCGCTCGAACATCGTCGGGTCCAGCGGCAAGGGGCACGAGTATTTCCTGCGGCACTTCCTTGGATCGCAGAACGGCGTCCTGGGCCAGGACCTCGGGGAGACGGACGGGCCCAAACCGCGGGAGGTCACGTGGCGTGACCCGGCGCCGGACGGCAAGCTGGACCTCCTGGTCACGCTGGATTTCCGCATGTCGACGACCTGCCTGTACTCCGACGTGGTGCTGCCCACGGCGACCTGGTATGAGAAGAACGACATCAACACGTCGGACATGCACACCTTCATCCATCCGTTCGTGAGCGCCGTGGACCCGGGCTGGGAGTCCCGGCCGGACTGGGACATCTTCCGCACCATTGCCCTGAAGTTTTCCGAAGCTGCCAAAGGCGTCCTCGGGAAAGAGAAAGACCTCGTCATGACCGCGCTCCTCCACGACAGCCCCGCAGAGCTTGGGCAGGCCGTGGACGTGAAGGACTGGAAGCGGGGGGATTGCGAGATCCTTCCGGGAAAGACCACGCAGGCGATGACCGTCGTGGAGCGGGACTATCCGAACGTCGGCGCGATGTACACCTCCCTGGGACCCCTTGTCTCCACCGCCGGCGCGGGCGGAAAGGGCATAGCCTGGAGCGCCGCGGATGAAGTGGGGCACCTGGCCCGGTTGAACGGCACCACGCCCGGAACGGGACCCGCGCATGCACGGCCGCGGCTGTGGACGGACATCGAAGCTGCAGAGGCCATCATGACCCTTGCCCCGGAGACCAACGGTGCCGTGGCGGTGAAGGCGTGGAACGCCCTGGCAAAGCGCACGGGGCGCGCCCACGGGCATCTCGCCGCGTCCCGCGAAGGAGAGAAGCTGCGCTTCCGCGACATTGCCGCGCAGCCCCGCCGCACCATCACGTCGCCCATCTGGAGCGGCCTGGACGACGAGGAGATCTCCTACAACGCGAACTGGATCAACGTCCATGAGCTCATCCCCTGGCGAACGCTCACCGGCCGGCAGGAGCTCTACCAGGATCACCTCTGGATGCGCGCGTTCGGGGAGGCGTTGTGCGTGTATAAACCGCCGGTGGACCTCAAGACGGTTTCCGATGTCGAGAAGCGCTTCGATGACGGCCGGCCCTATTTCGTGGCTAACTTCCTGACCCCCCACCAGAAGTGGGGGATCCACTCCACGTATTCGGACAACCTCATCATGCTCACGCTCTCCCGCGGCGGGCCCATCGTCTGGATGAGCGAGATCGACGCGAAGAAAGCGGGGCTGGAGGACAACGACTGGATCGAGGTCTTCAACGTGAACGGCTCCCTCGTGGCCCGCGCCGTGGTGAGCCAGCGGATCAGGGAAGGCACGGTCCTCATGTACCACGCCCAGGAGAAGCTCGTGAGCATCCCCGGCAGCGAGCTGACCGGAAACCGGGGCGGGATCCACAACTCGGTGACGCGGATCGTCGTGAAGCCGACGCACATGATCGGCGGCTACGCGCAGATCAGCTACGGCCTGAACTACTACGGCACCGTCGGCGCCAACCGGGACGAGTTCGTCATTGTCCGCAAGCTGGAGAAGGTCGACTGGCTGGAAGGTGCCCGAGACCCGACCAAGCCCCTGGATACGCCGGCGCGTCTGGCCGGGCGTGAAGGAGCAGAGCCATGAAGGTTCGCGCCCAGATCGGCATGGTGATGAACCTGGACAAGTGCATCGGGTGCCACACCTGCTCGGTGACCTGCAAGAACGTCTGGACCTCACGGGAAGGCGTGGAGTACGCGTGGTTCAACAACGTGGAGACCAAGCCGGGCATCGGCTACCCGAAGGACTGGGAGAACCAGCGGCGCTGGCTCGGAGGATGGGAGCGCCGGCCGGACGGCTCTCTGCGGCCCCGGCAGGGCGGACGGTGGCGGATCCTGGCGAAGATCTTTGGCAATCCCCAGCTTCCCGAAATCGACGACTACTACGAGCCCTGGACCTACGACTACGAGCACCTGCAGACGGCAGGAGAATCCCGCGCCACCCCCATTGCCCGCCCGGTCAGCGCGATCACCGGCGAGCGCATGGACAAAGTCCGCTGGGGTCCCAACTGGGAAGAGATCCTCGGGGGTGAGTTCTCAAAGAGAAGCCGGGACTGCAACTTCGAGGACGTCCAGAAGGAGATCTACGGGCAGTTCGAGAACACGTTCATGATCTACCTGCCGCGCCTGTGCGAGCACTGCCTGAACCCCTCCTGCGTGGCAACGTGCCCGAGCGGAGCCATCTACAAGCGTGAGGAGGACGGCATCGTCCTGATAGACCAGGACAAGTGCCGCGGATGGCGGATGTGCGTGAGCGGGTGTCCCTACAAGAAGATCTACTACAACTGGAAAACGGGAAAATCGGAGAAGTGCATCTTCTGCTACCCGCGCATCGAGGCGGGCCACCCCACGGTCTGCTCGGAGACCTGCGTGGGCCGGATCCGCTATCTCGGCGTGGTACTGTATGACGCGGACCGCATCAAGGATGCCGCCGCCGTTACCGGAGAACAGGACCTGTACGAGGCGCAGTGTTCCATCTTCCTCGATCCGCATGACCCGGCGGTGGAAAAGCAGGCTCTTGCTGATGGCGTTCCTCCGGCGTGGATCGATGCCGCGCGCAGGTCGCCGGTCTACAAAATGGCCATCGAGTGGAAGGTGGCCTTCCCGCTGCATCCGGAGTATCGCACCCTGCCCATGGTATGGTACGTGCCGCCCCTCTCTCCCATCCAGGCAGCATTGGAGAAGCAGGTCGCCGGCCGTGAGGACCTCATCCCGGACCTGGAGTCCCTTCGCATCCCCCTGCGCTACCTTGCGAACCTCCTCACCGGTGGGAAAATCGAGCCGGTGGCCGCGGCCCTGAAACGGATGCTCGCCATGCGGAAGTTCATGAAGCGCAGGAACCTCGAGGGCGTGATCGACACCGCCGTGCTGGATGCCGCGGGGATGAGCAGCGCCATCGTGGAGGAGATGTATCGCATCATGGCCATCGCGGACTACGAGGAGCGCTTCGTCATTCCCACTACCCACCGGGAGGTCACCGAAGATGCGTACGAGCTGCGCGGCGGCTGCGGCTTCTCCTTCGGGGATGGCTGCGCGGCGGGCGGGCTGACCGGCGGCGCGGCCGGCGCCGAGGGGAGGCGCGCGCGCAGGCCGCTGTTCAACCTTCCCTGGACAGGGCCGCGGGATTCCCGCGAAGGAAAGGACCGCACGTGAAGACCTGGCGTGTTCTTTCGGCGCTCCTGAACTACCCGACGGAGGAGCTCGTGTCCTCGGTGCCGGAGATAAAGGACATCCTGTGCCAGGAAGGGCTCCTGTCCCCGGAGGATCGGGAAGCCCTGGCGCCGCTGTTGGCGGATCTAGCCGGCCTGGACATCTACGACCTTCAGGCGCGTTACGTCGAGCTGTTCGATCAGAACCGGGCGCTCTCTCTGCACCTGTTCGAGCACGTCCACGGTGAGTCCCGCGACCGAGGGCGGGCCATGGTGAGCCTGCGGGAGCGCTACCAGGAAGCCGGGCTGGAGCTCTGCGGCGCGGAGCTGCCGGACTTCCTGCCCGTGTTCCTGGAGTTCCTCTCCGTTCTACCCCGTGAAGAGGCGCAGCGCGAGCTCGCGGATGCGGCGGCTGTCATTGGCGTTCTTGCCCGCCGGCTTTCCAGGCGCTGCAGCGTGTATGCGCCGGCGCTGACCGTCCTTGCGCGCGCGGCAGGAGAAAAGCCGGGGGATTCGGAGGCCGCTGAGCAAGCGGCAGAGGAAGCCGAAGAATCGGAAGGGCTTCAAGCCGTGGACGACGAATGGCAGGAGGAGCCGGTGGACTTCCTGAGGCGTGAAGCTTCCCTCGCCGGCCGGCAGCGCGCCCGCGCCCAGGGCGCCGCATTCAGAAAGGAGCAGTGATGCTGGACCTCGCGAAGCTCCTCGTGTTCGGATACTATCCCTACGTCGCGCTCACCGTGTTCATCGCGGGGAGCATCATCCGGTTCAACCGCGGCCAGTACACCTGGCGCAGCGGCTCCAGCGAGCTCCTGCGTCGGCGCCAGCTCGTCTGGGGAAGCGCCCTGTTCCACTACGGCATCCTGGTCGTGCTCGGCGGCCACCTCGTGGGATTCGGCACGCCGGATGTTGTCCTGGACGTCCTGGGCGTATCCGTGAGGGCCCACCAGCTCCTGGCCGTGTTCGCCGGAGGAATCTCGGGAACCCTTGCGTGGGTCGGCCTGACGATGCTGGTCCACCGCCGGCTTTTCGATCCGCGGATCCGAAAGACCTCGAGCGTCATGGATATCGTCGCTCTCCTGCTCGTGTGGATACAGCTGACCTTCGGCCTTGCCAGCGTCCCGCTCACTCTCCATCACCTGGACGGGAAGCTGTTCACGCAGCTCGTGGGCTACGTGCAGTCCATCATCTACTTCCGGCCCAACGCGGTGTCGCTCCTGGACGGCGTGCCCTGGGTCTACCTCGTGCACATCTTTCTCGGCTTCACGTTCTTCATGGTCTGGCCCCTGAGCCGGCTGGTGCACATCTGGAGCGCCCCGATCTGGTACATCGGCCGGGCGTACCAGGTCGTTCGGCGCCGCTCCCCCCAGAAGACGCAGCGGGGAATGCAGTCGTGATCACCGTCAACGGAACGGCGGCTGGCATTGATCTTTTCCAGAGAGCGGCGTCCGATCCGGGGGCTGCCGGATCGGAAGGGAAACGCGGAACGTCGTGGGCATTCCGTCCAGGAGCTGAAGAAACCCGCGGTGCCTCGTGACGATGATTCCGTAGCTGAGGCTGAGGCCCAGGCCGAGGCCGGCGCCTGACGGCTTCGTCGTGAAGAACGGATCGAAGATCCTTCCGCGGATCTCTTCCGGGACGCCGGGTCCGGAGTCCGAGATGTCGCAGTGCACCGAGGAGCCGTCCTCCCAGGTTGAGATGGTGATCGCTCCCGGCTCGTCTCCACCCTTCTCCGCGATGGCGGCCGCCGCGTTGAGCACGATGTTGAGGAGCACCTGGTTGATCTCACTTCCCCGCGCCTCGATCTGCGGAAGCGGCTGGAACAGGCGGTCAACCCGGGCCACGCGCTTGAAAGCGTTGCGCGCCATGATGAGCGCGGCGTCCAGGCCCTGGTTCAGGTCGTACAGCTCGAAACTTCCCGGCGGGCCCTCGTAGGCGAAACGGCGGATGTTGTCGATCACCTCAGAGATGCGCCGGAATCCTTCACGGCTGTCTCGGAAGATCCCGTCCAGGCTCTCCAGGAAATGCTCGTTCGGCGATGGGCCGCCGCGAAGCGCGGCGGCGCCCGCCTGCTGATTGACGGCAAGCTGCTTGCGAAGGTGGAGATACCCCTGCTCCAGCGCGGAAAAGTTGCTCTTCAGAAACCCCAGGGGATTGTTGATCTCATGAGCGATTCCCGCGGAGAGCTGGCCGATGGTGGCGTACTTCTCCTTCTGCACGAGGCTGTCCTGCGCCTCGCGCAGCTCGGCGTTGAGCGCGGTGAGCCGGGTGGCGGCCACCACGTTCTCCGTGAGCACCTTGAACAGCACGCGGGAGAGGAAGACCGAGATGACGAGCAGGGAGACGAGGAACATGAGGCGCTCGAACGTGAGGGCCTCCGGGCCGGGGATGAGGAACGAGCCGGCCAGGAACACGAGTGTGGACCAGCCTACGAGGGAGAGGTACGTGAAGAACGAGGCAAGGAGGAGCATGGAGGACGCCATGACCCCGATGATAAGCGTTGCCGTGTTTCCCACCTCGTGAAGCTCCACGGCGGAGATGAGCGCGATCCAGGTGAGAGACAGGAACCCGTGGGAAAGGACAAAGCCCGCTCCGAGCCGCGCGGAGCGCCGAAAGACAGCGACGAACGCCAGCAGGTAGCCCAGCTGGGTAGCCACGAGCCCGGCCTCAAGGAAGACGTACCATCGGGTGTAGGTCTGCACGTTCGGCCCGAAGAACCTCAGGAGATCCGACACCAGGAGGAACAACGCCAGAAACAGGAGAACGGGGAGGAGGTATTTCCATCGCTCATGATGGATTTCGCTGAAACGGCTCTGGACGAGCTCGCGGTGTTCCGGGGGGAAAAAGAAGAAGGAACCCGTTGAGCCGGCGCGCATCACCGCCCCTCAGCGGATGCTCACCGTCAGCAGGGTGGCGTCGTCGTAGAACTTCTTTTCCGGGAACATCTCGAGGATCATCATGACGACCTGGTGATGGAAGGCAGGATCACGGGCGAAGTGCATGAGCACCGATCGGACCGCATCGAGGCTGATGAAGCCCGCGATGCGGCCCCGTTCCACGAGGCCGTCCGTCATGAAGACCACCTTGTCCCCTTCACCCACGGAGATGACGGACTCCGTGTACCGCGCCTCGGAGGAGAAGCCGCAGGGGAATCCGGGCACGGAGTGGACATCACTGGAATCCGGACGCACGAGGTACACGGGATGGTTCCCCGCGTTGCTGAACGTCAGCTGGCGTTTCTCGCAGTCCAGGAACGCTGCCGTCAGCGTGATGACCAGGTCGGGGGCCGGGGCGAGCTCCCGCAGGATCAGCGCGTTGAGCCTGTCGAGGAACGCCGCCGGGGAGAACCCGATCCTTCCCGCCCGCTCGGCGAGCTCCTCCCGGGAGATGAGCGTGCGGATGATTCCCGTGACGAACGCCGCTTCCAGGCCGTGGCCGGAGACGTCGCCGATGATGATGATGCAGGCCTGGTCTCCCAGGGGAATGACCTGGTAGAAGTCGCCGCCGCAGTGGTACTCGGAGAGCGGGTGGTAGGCAACGTCCACCGAGAACTGCGCCGTGGACGGAACCGTGTGCCGGAAGAGGCTCTTCTGGATCTGGCCGGTCCGCTGGAGCTGGGCAGCAACACGGCCCTGGTGCTCCCGGCTCATCTCCTCCGCGTGGTACTGCGACATGGCCTTTTCGACCTCAGCGACGAACGCGCGCGTCTCCCAGGGCTTCTGGATAAATGCCGAGATGCCCGCGGACACGGCGCGGGAGACTCCGCCCACCTCGGAGTAGCCGGTGATGAGGATCGAGCGGATGCTGGGATACAGCCTCTTGGTCTCGTGGATGAGCTGGTCTCCGCTCATGCCGCTCATCTTCAGGTCGCTGATGATGACCTGGATGGAGTCGTGGTGCTTCGCCAGTATTGCCAGCGCCGCCTGACCGGAATTGGCCTTGTGAATCTCCACGGTGTTTCGGGACTTCCAGAAAAGGAGCTCCCGGTCGATTGCGTCCAGGATCTTCGGCTCGTCATCCACGACCAGGATAGAATGCTTGATTGTGCTCTCTTCCGGCATATGCATTCATAGAACTATACCTCGAAAATGTCCAATTTCCCCGACCGCAGTCATGACTCTTGGATCATACGGAGCTGCGTCTTCTCGTCTACAACGTTTCCGAAAATATATATCATGTTGATTAGGATACCCATTGATTAATAGATAACTTGTATAATATAATACAAGTCATGAAGGACAGATTGTGTCTCTAAGGAATGCACTCCTCGGGCTTCTCCATGCGGCGCCGATGAACGGCTATGCCATAAAGACCCTCTTCGACGAATCCATTGCCTTCATCTGGCAGGCCGAGCTCAGCCAGATCTACAGGGAGCTGGGATTGCTGGAAAGGGAATTGCTCGTCACTTCCTCCATCGAGCCGCAGTCGGATCGGCCGAACAAGCGCGTGTACTCGATCACTGACTCGGGACGGGCCGCGTTCCGTTCGTGGCTTCTCTCCGTACCGGACGTGCTTGCCATGCCGAAACGGGACGAGCTGATGCTGAGACTGTTCTTCGGCTCGATGGCGGGAGAAGACGTCGTACGGGAGGAGCTCACGAGATTCCTCTCCCAGATCAGAAGGATGAACGCCGCTGTTGCCGCCCCGCCGAACATCGCGGAGCGCTACCCCAACAACCCGCTCATGGCGCGGGCGGACCGGGTATGCCGGGAGGACCGCTACTGCGGCTTTCTCAGAAAACGCGCGCTCATGACCTCGGAAGCCCTCATCCAGTGGGCCGAGTCCTGTCTCGAGGAATTGTCGTCGAAGGCCGCGCCCACGGAAGACGGGACCGCGAGCAGCAGAGAAAAGGAGTCATAAAGTATGGAAACGGAGACCACGATTTACTATTACTCGGCAACCGGGAACTCACTGGCGTACGCCCGGGCAATCGCGCGGGAGATCGGCGGCGCGCGGATCGAAGCGCTCGCCCGGTACCGCACCACTCCCGCGCGTCCGGGCACGCCGAAGGTCGGCGTCGTTTTCCCTATCATCGCGTGGGGCCCGCCGCGTACGGTGAAGGAGTTCGTCTCCCTGATCGACCTCACCGGAGTCCGCTACGTCTTCGCGGTCACCTCCTGCGGGGGCACGGCCGCGGGAACGATGCCGCGCCTCAGAAAAGCATTCAGGGCGCGAGGAGGAGATCTGCAGGCCGGGTTCATCGTTCGATCCCCCTATTACATGTCGATGCAGGGGAAGCAGGCGGAGCTGATCAGGAGAGTGGAAAGGCTTTCCGGCCGGCCCTTTGGAACCGCGGCGGAGCGGCTGTCCGAGATCTCGCAGACGATCAGGGAGGAGCGCAGGATCCGGCCCGAGCGCAATGCGATCCTGGGGACAATGCTCGGCAACTATTCTCATGACAAGGCCGTCCCGATGTTCACGAGCCTCGATGCAAGGTACAAGGTCGCACCCGCCTGCACGGGATGCGGTACGTGTGTGCGGGTCTGCCCGCGCGGCAACATCAGCCGGGACAGCGGCGTCACCGCGTGGCACCACGATTGCGAGTTCTGCGGCGCCTGCGCCACGTGGTGCCCGCAGCGCGCGATCGGGTTCGACCGCAACGTTGCGATGACGAGGGAGCATAACGGGGCCGTGTCCGTGCGCGATTTCTACCTCAGGTGATGAAGGCCGCGGATGAAGGAGCACGACGATGACGATGACGAGCCCTGCCTTTTCCCACGATGCCATGATGCCGCGCAGATACACGGCGGAGGGGGACGATCTCTCACCGCCCCTGTCGTGGACGGGCGTCCCTGACGGCGCCAGGAGCCTCGCGCTCATCGTGGAGGACATCGATATCCCGATTCCCCGGTTCCTTCTGAAGAGCTGGGTGCACTGGGTCGTCTATGACATTCCGCCTGAACGGCGCGGCTTTCCCGAAGGCGTGCCGCGTTCCGCCGCCGTTGCCGGCGGCGGAACGCAGGGCCGCACGTCCTGGCTTCGGCCGGGATGGGGCGGCCCCAATCCCGTCGGAGGAGCGCACCGCTACGTATTCAAGCTCTTTGCGCTTGATTGCATTCTGGCAGTCGCGCCTCGATCCGCGAGCAAGTCGAAACTGCTTTCCCTCATGCAAGGCCACGTCCTTGCGAGCGCCGAGCTGACGGGAAGGTACGAAAAGCAGGGACGATGAACCGTCACGCCGTCGCTGGCGGCAGGAAAAGGGAGCGCTCGAGCCTTGGCAGAGCATCGCCGAGCGCGGCCTCGATGCGCACCGCGGCCAGCGGGTCTCCCCTGGTCGGCCCCTGGTTGACAATGGCAACAGGCTTCTCGTCATCCCGAGCCTGCAGGACGAAGCGGTACCCCGAGTAGATCGCAAGGGAAGAGCCGACGACCAGGAGGACGTCCGCTTCTTTCAGCATGGCGAACGCCCGTTCGACCCGGGCGCGCGGAACGTTCTCTCCGAAAAAGATCACGTCTGGCTTGAGCACGCCCCCGCAGTGCAGGCACGCCGGAACCTGGAAAGAGTTGTCCGTCGGCGGCTCCAGGCGCGCGTCCCCGTCCGGTTCCGCGGATGCAGTCCGAAAGTCACCTTCCGCCCACGCGGGGTTGCTCGACAAGATCCGCTGCTGCAGGGCCGCGCGGCGCTCCCGCGTTCCGCAGGAGAGGCAGACAACCTCCGCGAGCGTCCCATGAAGCTCCAGGACGTTGACGCTTCCTGCTGCCTGGTGAAGTCCATCCACGTTCTGCGTCACGACGCCGGTGATCGCATCCGAGCCTTCCATGCGCGCCAGGGCCTCGTGCCCCCGGTTCGGCCGTGCCGCGGAGACGTGGGGCCAGCCCACCGCGCTGCGCGCCCAGTAGCGGGCGCGCGATGCCGGGTTCTCCACGAACTCCCGGTAGTAGATAGGGCGCGTGCGCCGCCGGACGGATCGCGGACCGCGGTAGTCCGGGATCCCGGACTCCGTGCTCATCCCCGCGCCGCTCAGGGCAAGGACGCGGCGGCCTTTCATGAGCGCTGCAAGCAGCTCGATGCCGTCGGACCGCATGCCCTTCGCAGTCACCGGGAGGTCGGCCATACCGGTCGAAGCGGCAGTCGAAGGACGTCGAAGGAAGACGGCAGGGCGAGCGGTTCCGCCGTGTGGACGCAGAACTCGCGCGCAGGGCCCAGCGTCATCTGCCGCATCCAGAGAGTTCCCCCGGCGGTATCGGCGAGAGGCCCCACCTGCAAGAAGAGCGCTGCGTACGTCATGCCGGGCGGCTTTGCGAACCACTGCGCGTATCGCGGAGCTGAAACTGCAGTTCCCTGGCGCAGCAGGTAGACGCCTCCGGCGCCTCCGTCCGCGCCGGCGGCAGCAGCTTCGTGAGGGCCAGATCGGGGGCCGGTCACTGCTCCCTCGTTCACTGCCGCGAGGGAAGCGAAGCTGTCCACAAGGTACCAGTCCTCATAGGACTCCGCTCCGCCCGCTGCCCAGGGAGCACCGAAAAGGACCACGCTGAACGAGCGCAGAAACCCGGGCGGCGGCGAGGCCTCGAGCGCCGCGTGAAACGCTTTCTGTCGAGTCTCGTAGTCCCCCGCGGGCACATCCGCCCTTTTCCAGTGGCAGAAGACGTATGCAATCATTGCTCACCTGCCGCGTCGATAGTAACATACCGTGGTTTCCTTGACGCGGGCGGGTGCCCGCCGTAGTATCCACGGCTAGGAGGCCTTATGACAGACGTCACCCCGAGGAAGGGTCCGAGGCTTACGCCGGCCCTGCTCCTCATCGCCATCGGCGTGGTCATCGCCCTTATCCTCCTTTTCTCCAGCTTCTTCGTGGTGGACCAGAAGGAGGAAGCGGTCGTGCTGAACCTCGGGAAGTTCTCCCGCCAGGTCGGGCCCGGCCTGCACTTCAAGATCCCGTTCGGCGTGGAGAAGAATTACAACGTTCCCACGCAGCGGATCCTGAAAGAGGAGTTTGGCTTCCGCACCGAGCAGCCCGGCATCGTTTCCACGTTCTCCACGGCGGACTTCTCTTCCGAATCGATCATGCTCACCGGAGATTTGAACATCATCGACGTGGAATGGATCATCCAGTACCAGATCACGGACGCGCGGGCGTGGCTGTTCAACGTGCATGACCAGCACAAGACCATTCGTGACATTTCGCAGTCCGTCATCAACATGCTTGTGGGAGACCGCACAATCTTCGACGTGATCGGCGCGGAGCGGGCCAACATCGAGGTGCAGGGACAGGAGATGATGAACGCGCTGTACAAGAGCTACGGCCTCGGCATCAGGGTCACCACGGTCAAGCTGCAGAACATTGTTCCTCCCAAGGGCCCCGTGCAGGACGCTTTCGAGGACGTGAACAAGGCCATCCAGGACCGCAGCCGCATGATCAATGAAGGGAAAGAGGCATACAACCAGGCCATCCCGAAGGCCGGAGGCCAGGCGCAGCAGACCATCCAGGAGGCGCAGGGCTATGCCATCGAGCGGGTGAACAAGGCGCTCGGTGATGTTGCCCGCTTCAACGCCGTGCTCGGGGAGTACCAGAAGGAACCCAACGTCGTGCGCACACGGCTGTACTACGAGATGTACGACAGCGTGTTCGGAGGCGCGGAGGGCACCGACCTGATCGATAAGAACCTCAGGAACTTCCTGCCGCTGAAGAGCATGGGCTCATCGGCTCCGCCGCCGCCATCACCGGCCGGCGCGTCCGGCCCGGCCGCGCCGGCCCCCAGCGCCCCGGCGGCGAACCAGCAGGGAGGCTCTCAATGAGAAAGACCATCATCATCCTGGTTCTTGTCGGCGTTGCGCTCCTCATCATCACTCTCCTCGGACCGTACTACGTCGTCATGGAGGGCGAACAGGCGGTCGTCGTCCAGTTCGGAAGGATCGTGCGGGTGGCCACGAACGCCGGATTGCACTACAAGGTCCCATTCGTGGAGAGCGTCACCAAATACTCCAAGAAGGTCCAGTCCTGGGACGGCGACGCCCAGAGGATCCCGACTTCGGAGAACCAGTTCATCTGGGTGGACACCACCGCGCGATGGCGGATCGCGGACCCGAAGAAGTTCTACGAATCCGTGGGTTCAATGACGACGGCCCAGGGCAGGCTGGATGACGTGATCGATTCCGAGGTGCGGAAGGTCATTTCCCGCAACCCCCTGCGGGAAGCGGTCCGGGACTCCAACGTCATCAGCGAGATCAAGAGGACGAACGCCCTGGAGAGCGTGGCGGGATCCGCGGAAAGCTCGCAGGGACTGAGCAACATTTCAACGCTGGCCGAGATCAAGTACGAACCCATCACGACAGGCCGGCGGGCGCTCTCCATCCAGATGCTCAACGAGGCCCGAACGATCATGCCGCAGTACGGCATCGAGCTCATCGACGTGCTGATCCGCCAGATCAAGTACTCGGAGGACCTCACGCCGAGCGTCTATGACCGCATGATCAAGGAGAGGAACCAGATCGCCCAGGCGTTCCGTTCCGACGGGGAGGGGGAGAAGGCGAAGTGGCTCGGCCAGACCACGCGCGAGCTTCTGCAGATCCAGTCCGACGCGGAGCGCAAAGCCAAGGAGATCAAGGCAAAAGCGGACGCGCAGGCCCTGGAGATCCGCAACAAGGCCTACAGCCAGGACCCGGATTT
>Ga0335070_10003607_pt1 | contig 18087 bp, 13 predicted proteins | sample Lox_Sample_13_FD_206722 | JGI IMG/M metagenome (GOLD analysis project Ga0335070, IMG submission 206722) | Soil microbial communities from Loxahatchee National Wildlife Refuge, Florida, United States - Lox_Sample_1.3 | ecosystem: Environmental > Terrestrial > Soil > Wetlands | place: USA...
GCCCTGTTTGTCTGGTATCCGGGGGAAGAGGGCGGCAATGCCGTCGCCGATGTCCTGTTCGGCAAGGTCGCGCCCTCGGGGAGATTGCCCTTGACGTTTCCCGAATCCCTCGCGCAGCTCCCGCCGTTCGAAGACTACAGCATGGCGGGGCGCACCTACCGCTATTCAACGGCCGCGCCCCTGTATCCGTTCGGCTTCGGTCTGAGCTACACGCGATTCGCGTATGGGGACTTGCGCCTCGCCAGCGACAGGATCCGCGCCGGCGAGGCCCTGCCGTTCCAAGTGACGATCACCAACGCGGGGTCGGTCGCCGCAGAGGAAGTGGTGCAAGTCTACCTGAGCGACCTCGTCTCATCGGTCCCGGTGCCGCTGTGCACCCTCATCGGCTTCCAGCGCGTGCGGCTTGCACCAGGGGAGAGCAGGTCGCTGGAGCTCGTGGTGACGCCGGAGATGATGATGCTCGTGGATGACGAAGGGAAGCACCGGCTCGAGGCGGGTGAGTTCCGTCTGACGGTGGGCGGGTGTTCCCCCGGCACCCGCGGCGCCGCCCTGGGTGCCCCCGAGCCGGCGAGCAACGTCTTCACGGTCACCCCACAGGGGTAAAGGAACGCACCAGGAGTAACGCCTCATGAGGTCAAGAAGGACCTCGGGGTCGGCCACCGGTGGGAAGTCTATCGGAAGGCAGGTGAAGTACAGCCCAGCGCTCCTCCTCGTTGGCCCGCGGCCTCCGGCTCCGCGCGCGCCGGCGGACAAGGGCTGGACAAGCGGTGCAGCCCTGGAGAATGCTCCTGATCGAGTCGGCGGCGGTTCAGCAATAGGCCGCCGCCGACGGACTTTGCGGCTCCGTCCAAGACGGATGCGGATTGGGCCTGGTGGCCCTCCTGGTCTTTGAGACCAGCGTGGCGCCTAACCCGTGCTAGGTGGGTTCGATTCCCACACGCCTCCGCCACCCACCAAGGCAACCCTCGGAAATCCGGGGGTTGCCTTTCTTTTTGCGGAGTTTGGGGCAAGACCGCAGTTTGCCAGTCTGTGATGGAGATGGCTGTTTTGTGCCTTGTAACCGGCACCAGAATCGGCACCGAGTCCAATACTCCCTGGGGGTATCAGTCGTAGGGAATCGTGGCAGGCGGGGGCCCTGCAAAAGATCGGCCTCCTCCCCTGTGGGGATCCACCACGGGGCTTGGTCTATATTGTCGGAGACCTCACCCGTCCTGTGGCTGGCCGTCTCATGGGTGGAGCGATCTCCGGCTACCGGCCATCACTCCCGCTGAGGAATCTCCGAGCGCGGGAGCAACCCCACGGCTAGGCCCAGGTCCAGGAACCGGGTGCCCCAAGCGAGATCCCTTCTCCTGGGCAGCGGGGCGGCACGGGCCCATCACTGCCTCTTCACCGAGATTCCGACCTCAGCGTGGATGCAAGGTGGCTCCACAGCTAACCGAGCGACCCTGGATGCCCAATGACCTCGACTGGGACCAGGTCCACCGGCGAGAGCCCGTTAGGGTTATCAAGCGAACTCATTGGTCCTGGGTGAGTCCCCCAGCGACCCAATCATGTGGCCCGGTCGCACTGTGCTGGCGTCCCCCGCCCACGCTGGCGGCATTCCCGCTCGCGGTGTTGAACTCGCCTCCACTCACGCTGGCGGTGGGGCCAGCCGCGTTGTTGTAGGCACCCCCGCTGACACTGGCGGCGGGTGCAGTGGCGGCGTTGCTGCTGCCCCCGCTCAGGCTTGCGGCGCCCCCACTGGCGACGTTACTACTGCCCCCACTCACGCTCGCGGCGCCGCCACTTGCCGTGTTTTGGCTCCCCCCACTCACGCTGGCGGCGGCTCCATACGCGATGTTGAGATATCCCCCGCTCACGCTCGCACCTTTCCCGTTCGCGGTGTTCGCCTGCCCCCCGCTCACGCTGGCGTGGCTATGGCTTGCGGTGTTGCTGCTGCCCGCGCTCACGCTGGCGTAGGGCCCGTTTGCCGTATTCTCGCTGCCCCCGCTCACGCTGGCGTAGGGCCCGCCGGCGGTGTTCCTGCTGCCGCCGCTCACGCTCGAATGCTCATTGCCCGCCGTGTTCGTCCGGCCTCCGCTCACCGTGGCGTAGGGCCCGCTGGCGGTGTTGTCACTGCCTCCGCTCACGCTCGCGAAGGACCCGCTCGCGGAGTTCAGCATGCCCCCGGTCACGCTGGCGTGGTCATTGCTTGCCGTGTTCTTACTCCCTCCGTTCACGCTGGCGTAAGGTGAGCTGGCCGTGTTCCAGTCGCCCCCCGTCACGCTGGCGTAGTGGCCACTCGCGCTGTTCATCTGCCCCCCGCTCACGCTGGCGTAGTGTCCGCCGGCCCGGTTCTCCCTGCCTCCGGTCACGCTGGTTGCGGGCCCGTGCGCGGTATTGAACGTTCCCCCGCTGACACTGGCGGAGGGCCCGCTGCTGGTGTTGTAAGCCCCCACCACGAGCCCTCCATATTGCGAGTAATTATTGCTGTCGCCGATCACGAGGTAGTGCGAGCCCGTCTTGTGGGAGATGGCCCACGTCTGGCCGGATCCTTCGCAGGTGCGCTGATCGGCGTATTGGCCGTCCGCGCAGAAGTACGTCCCATCGTCCCGGGCGATGTCGTAGCCGATGATCAGGTTGCCCAGACCGTTCACGGTGGGGGTCTGGCCCATCCCGTTCACAAGTTGGAGGTTCACTCCCGTGAAGCGGACCCGATGGTGGGCGACGTCCACGGTGAGATAGGCATTCAGCGCCATCACGGGGCTGCTGGCCTGCAGGCGGAGTTGCTGCTGCAGGGTATTGACCTGGGCTTCGAGGGCCGCCACCTTCGCCTCCAGGGTCGCAAACCGTTCCAGGAGGTCGAGCGCGGGCAGGGCGGCGGCCATCCCGACTCCGGGCAAGGCCACCCCGGCGGCCATGAGCATGACACCGATGACGTTCCGGCGTTTCATGACGCTTCCCTCCCCCACGAACGCGTCCACTCAGACGTGGACGCCGCGTTCCAGCCCGAGACCGCAAACCTCAGGCCACCGAGAGCCCCGTAGGTCCTTGCTGACTGGGGCCCTCTCCACGTACAAATGCCCATCCGTGGGGAGGGCCACGCATGGGCATCCACAACCGGGCCGATCCCGAATCAGAGCCTCGGGGCGGCCCACTGCACTGCATCGGAGCACATCCGCCCCTCCCCAGATCGGCGGGAAGGGGACTCAGCGGCAGGGAAAGGCCACTTACCCATGAATATATGGCGCTCCCGCAGTTTTGCAAGGGACCCTTCCTGGAAGATGGCTTCTGCTCGCGAAGACGTGTCCTCCCCGATGGAGAATCGACGGTCCCAGTCTGTCTCAAGAGCCGACCCGCGAACAAGGGCCCCGCCCCCCCTGGGAATCCACCACGGGAGCTAGTACTTATCCCCTGATAATGCAGGACGTTATTGACGGAGTGAACTTACGGCGCTCCGACTGGTTTGCAGGCGCGAGCGTGTGGCAATCAGAGGACGTTCTTGACAAAGCCGACTCGTTTTCCCTCCCTCCAGCGAGCGGTCAAGTCTCCGCTTGGGATGGAGGGGCCTGTTTCCCGGAAAGGCAGGGTGTCTGTCAGCAGACGTCGGCTGAGCAGAGTTATTCCGGTTTGTCAACAACGTCCCCTGCCGTCATATCCGCACGGGCTGCTCAAAGAGACTCAGGTGCAAGGCGCCGCCACCCATCCACTGGATGGGTACCCGGCCGAGGCGCGAGGCGTACTTAGCACGTCCGTTGCAGCGCCGCGGGAGTGCGGGGGTACCCACCGCAGGTGGGTCACCGCAGATGGACCTCTTTCAGCAGCCTGTTAGTACCCGGCAGCGGCCGCGGCGCGCAGGTGGTCGAGGCCGGCCTCCAGGCCGTCGCCGGACACACGGATCGCTACCGGCCGGGAGAAGAAGAGCGTGGTCAAGTCCTCGTGGCGGGGGACGACGGGGTGGCCCATGCGCTTGAGCGCCTTCAGCGCGTTCTCCCCGACCCGGTCGTCCACCCAGAGGTCAGCCCCCTCGGTGTGTAGGCGCGGGGCCTCGATCGCCGCCTGGGGCGTGAGCTTCAGATCGGCGAGATTGGAGAGCACCTGGGGGATGGCCGAGATGATCTTTCGCCCGCCCGGGGCGCCGAGGGTCAGGTAAGGCTCACCGCGCCGGAAGGCCAGGACGGGGACCATGTTCACCAGGGCCCGCTTGCCGGGGCCCACGGAGGCGGGCTTGCCGGGCTCCGGGTCGAACCAGAGCATGCCGTTCGAGAGCAAGATCCCCGTGCCCGGCACCACCACCCGCGACCCGAACAGGGAGACCGCGGTGTGGGTGAGGGAGACCATGTTGCGCTGGCGATCGACCGCCCCGATGTGGGTCGTGCAGTCGTCCCCGCCGGCCCGGGACGGCCTGAGGCGGCGGGGCTGCGGGGTGCCGCCCTCGAAGCTCCGGGGCTCCGGGGCCGCCCGGCGGGAGCGAGGTCCGGTTGGGGAGATGCGACCCGCCACCGCCACCCCGTAGGAGGCGGAGGCCAGCCCGGCCCAGGGGGCATTGGTCGTGGCGTGGTCGCCCAGGAAACTGAATCGGTCCTGGAAGGCGTAGCGCACGGCTTCGGCCCGGAGGTGGAGGCCGACGGGCGAATCGAAACCGACCTCGCGCGCGGGGAAGGCGGCCAGGGTGTTCAGGACCTGTAGCGCGGTGATGCCGCCCGTCGCCCCGGGCGAGAAGGCGAGGTCCAGTCCCCGGTAGCGCCCCCGCAGCGGTTCGGCGACCCGCACCTGGTAGGCGGTGAGATCCTCCCGGGTCAGGTATCCCCCGTGCGCGCGCACCTCCTCGTGGATCGCCTGCCCGATGGCGCCCGAATAAAAGGCGGTGGGCCCGTCCTTGGCGATCAGCTCGAGGCTCCGGGCGAGATCGGGGAAGCAGGCCCGGTCCCCTTCGCCGATGGTCGGCGGCCGGTGAATGTAACGGTCGTCTCGCAGGTAGGTCCGGGCCGCCTCGGGAAAGGCCAGGAGCTCTTGGGCATGGATGGCCATCGTCAGCGCCTGATACCAGTCGGGGACGAACCCGTCGCGGGCGAGCGCGACAGCGGGCGCCATGATGTCGCGCAGCTCCATCGTCCCGTACCGTTCCAGCGCCAGGGACAGCCCGGCCACGGAGCCGGGCACCGCCACCGAGCGGTGCCCGTAGGTGTTAGCGTCGTCCACGACCTTCCGCCAGGCGAACAGATCCGTCGCCACGCCCTGGCCCAGCTCGTAGATCCGCTCGTGGCACGCCGCCGGGGCCTGGACATTGAAATCCAGGGCCACGGTCTCGCCCCGCTTGGCGAGATGGATCAGCATCGTCCCGCCGCCCGCGATGGTGGACATGAAGGGCTCCACAACGGTCATCGCGAAGGCCGTGGCCACCGCGGCGTCCACGGCATTGCCCCCCCGCTTGAGGATCTCGGCGCCGACCTCCGCCCCCAGGGGGTGCTCGGCGACCACCATCCCACGTGACACCCGCGGCATCAGCTTCGTGGCGGCAAGGACCGAACGGATCATGAGGCGGTCTCCTTCCTGGCCCGTGAAAAGCATCCCTCCCCTTGACACTATCTCTTCTCGGAAAAATCAGAGCGTGGCAGGGCTCTCCTCCTGCAGGGCGAGACGCACGCAAGAAAACCGCATGCATCTATATCAGGAGGCGCGGACAAGGTCAACGCAGGTGCGGCAACTGCCATGGGACTTGGTTTGTGGCGGGGAGTGGGGCCAAGTATGTTTTGACTATAGTCTTTGACCATGGTATCATTTTCCACAGTCGGAGATCGGCAGGCATGGAAGAGATCGCCATCTCAAAATTCAAGGCCACGTGCCTCGCGGTCCTCGAGCGGGTACGTCAGACCCGGAAGCCCATTCGGATCACCCGCTTCGGAGAACCCGTGGCCGAGGTTGTTCCGCCCTCGATCCCGCCACGGCCTGGCCGCTGGCTTGGTGCCTTGCGCGGTACGGGCGAGATCCGGGGGGACATCCTCTCCCCCGTCGTGGATGAGTCCGAGTGGGAGGTTCTTCGGAAGTGAACCTGCTTCTCGACACGCACATCTGGCTGTGGAGTCTGCTTGCCCCCGAGAACCTTGCGCGGCGTGTGGCCAAAGAGCTTGAAAACCCCGGCAACGACCTCTGGCTCTCTCCGATCAGCGTCTGGGAGCTGGTGATGCTGGTGGAGAAGGGGAGAGTTCGCCTGACCGAGGACGTCGAGACATGGACGGTCGGGGCCTTCGCGCGCATTCCGCTGAGGGAGGCCCCGGTCACTTACGAGGTTGCGCTGGAGACGCGCAAGACAACCCTCCCGCACGGTGACCCCGCCGACCGGCTGCTGGCGGCCACCGCCAGAGTCTTCGACCTCACCTTGGTCACGGCCGACGAGCGACTCGCCGGCGCCGAGGGAATTTCGGTCCTGGCGAACCGGTAGGGGGATCTGCCCGACTCCGGCCCCAATGTGATCCCCCGCCCGCCGCGAGGCCGGCTCGCGAATGGACAGAGGACGCTGTGCCGGGCGGCTGCTCAGGGCAAGGTCACGGAATACCCGACGGTGCAGAAGACCACGCCGTCCCCCAGCTCCTGGGCCAAGCGGGCGCCCGCCTGCAGGCCCGTGCAGTGGGAGAGGCCCAACCGCTTGATCCCCAGCCCCTTCAGCACGGCGATGGTCTCGAGCAGTTGCCCCGCGGGGGCGAAGCCCAGGTGAGTCCCCCCGATGACGGTGTGGATGGGCTTTCCGGGAAGCTTGGCCTGGAAGTGGTCGATGGTGTTGATCAGGCCGGCGTGGCAGCAGCCGAGGACCAGGGCCAGGCCGTCCGCGGTCTCCACGGCCAGGGACTGATCGTCGAGGATCGGATCGCGGTGGTAGTCCCCGCCCCGCTTGACCAGAAGCTCCGTGTCCCCGGTCTCGAAGGTCCGGCGGCGGGCGATCTGCCCGCTGAGGTAGACCCCGCGCGCGATCTCGCGAAATTCCTCCGACAGGTCGAAGTCCGCACCCATCGCCTCGAGGGCCTCGCGCTTGAAGGGCATTCCTGAGTAGGTGATCCGTCCGGACTGCCGCGAGTAGCGGTCGGAGAAGATCTCGGGGTGGGCGTATACGGTGAGGCGCTTGCCGATGGCGCGGAGAAAGGCGAGCAGGCCGCCGGTGTGATCCATGTGGCCGTGGCTCAGAGCCAGGGCGTCGGCGCTGCGCAGGTCGATCCCCAGACGGGGGGCGTTGTTGAGGGTGGCCACGCCCGCCGGCCCCACGTCGAAGAGGAGCCGGGTGCCGGGCTGCTCCAGGAACAGGGAGAACCCATGCTCGGCGTACAGCCCCGCGACCTTGCCGGGGACGGTGTTCTCGGTGATGACCGTCAGCGTTGTGGCCATGGCATCCTCCGAACGGCTAAGGCGTAATGCGCAAAGGGTAAAGGGCAAAGCGCAAAGGGCAAAGAGGATGAGCTAACCCTGAGGCGAGAAAAAGTCTAACCGCCAAGTCGCCAAGCAGGGCACGTTTCGACCTTTCAACCAAAGACCCTGAAAACCCCCTCCTGCGGCCTTCAGAGGTTACCTTCGGTTCCCCCCATGTCCCATTGGCTCTTGACGTCCTTGGCGGCTTGGCGGTTCAAGAATTTCGGTTTGAGGCTAATTGGCCAGAGCGCGGAGCGCTCGGGCTCAGGCGTGGCCTTCGCGCACCCCCAGCTTCCGCAGGATGTCCTCCATCGGGCACCACCGTGTCAGGGCCGACTGGAAGAGATTGGCCCCGACGAAGGCCGTGAACAGCAGCCAGTAGGGGCTGACCAGTTGGCTGAGGATCAGGCTCAGCAAGATGAACGTGCCGGCAATCAGGCGAATCCAGCGCTCCAGCGTCATGACGGACCTCCCAGCCCGCATTCTTCGCGAACGAGCGCCGCGAACCATGCGGGCTTACGGGATTCTTCCCCCGTAGCAGGGGCGCGCCCCCGGAATCACGCAACCACTTCTCGGCGGGCTTGCCGTGCTTTGCGCGAGAACGGTAGTGTCCTGGTTTAACGCGGCTCCCTGTTCTGGGGGCTCTGGGCCGACTCGTGCTCGGTGCTCGACGAGCACCTCGGAACCCCTCAGGTAGAGACCCCCGCCTTGCGCAGGACCACCTGCAGCACCAGCCAGGCCGCGATCACCCCAACGATCAATCCAACCGATCCCAGCCCTTCCATGTGTCCCTCCTGGTTCTTGCGCTCGCGCGCAAGAACCAAACCTGAACGGCCTCAGGGAACCCCTGTGTGGGGTTGACTCCAGCAACGACCTTTGGCCCTTGCGTGCCCCGCACGCGAGAATCAGGTCCTGCGGTCGTTGGCGTGCTGCTCCTGCGCATCAGCCGGCCTGGGCCTCGAGCCGCGTTCCGGGCTCACCCCGACCATCGGCCCCCGTGGCCGCGTGCTCTCGGGCCGCCCGGCGCCGCTCCGACATGTAATATAGCACGGGAACCGCCATCCGGCTCAGCAGGGTCGAGGCGACCTCCCCGGCCATCAGGGACAGGGCCAGCCCCTGGAAGATCGGGTCGAACAGGATGACCGCGGCCCCCACCACCACGGCCGCCGCGGTGAGCAGCATCGGCCGGAAGCGGACGGCCCCGGCGTCCACGACGGCCTCGGCCAGCGGCATGCCCTGGCGAACGCGCAGCTCGATGAAGTCCACCAGAATGATGGAGTTACGCACGATGATCCCTGCCCCGGCGATGAACCCGATCATGGAGGTGGCCGTGAAGAACGCCCCCAGCAGCGCGTGGGCGGGGAGGATTCCCACCAGGGTCAGCGGGATGGGGGCCATGATGGTGAGCGGGATCCTGAAGCTGTGGAACCAGCCCACCACCAGGACGTAGATCAGGATCAGCACCGCGCCGAAGGCGAGGCCGAGGTCGCGGAAGACCTCGATGGTGATGTGCCACTCGCCGTCCCACTTCAGGGCCAGCTTGTCGGTGAAGAAGGGCTGCTCGGCGTTGTAGGTCTCGAGCCGGTAGCCCTCGGGGAGCTTCAGCCCGGCGATGGCCCGGTCGAGCTTGAGGATGGCATAGACCGGGCTCTCCTCGGCGCCAGCCACATCCCCGGTTACGTAGACCACGCGCTTCATGTTCTTGCGGTAGATGCTGTGGGTCTCGGGGCTGTCTTCGGGCCGGACCACCTCGCGGAGGGGCACCAGGCGGCCGCCTGTTCCCATGACCTTCAGCTCGGTGAGCGGGAGGATCCCGGACCGCTCGTCGCGCGGGAGGCGGACCAGGAGGGGGACGTCCTCCTTCTCCCGGGGCATCCGGGCCAGCCCCACCTCGGTCCCGCCCACCGCCAGGCGCAGCGTCTGGGCCACCTGCTCTGGGGTGACGCCGTTCAGGGCCGCCTTCTCGCGGTCCACGACGAAGCGGACCCGCGGCTGCGGATCCTCGACGTACCAGTCCACATCCACGACGCCCTCGGTTCTGGCGAAGAGCGCCTTCACCTCACGGGCCAGGGCGATCTGCCGCTCGTAGTCCGGGCCGTAGATCTCGGCCACCAGGGTCTGGAGCACGGGCGGCCCCGGCGGGACCTCGGCCACCTTGATCCGGGCCCCGTACTTCTCGCCGATGGCCTGGATCCCGGGTCGCACGCGCTTGGCGATCTCGTGGCTCTGGGCCCGGCGCTCGCCCTTGGGCAGGAGGTTCACCTGCAGGTCCGCCTGGTGCGGCGCCTGGCGGAGGAAGTAGTGGCGGACCAGCCCGTTGAAGTTGTAGGGCGAGGCGGTGCCCACGTAGCTCTCGTAGTCCGTCACCTCGGGCTGCTCGGCTAGGTACTGCCCGATCTCCCGCGTGACCCGGGCGGTCTGCTCCAGCGGCGTTCCCTCGGGCAGGTCCACGATCACCTGGAACTCGCTCTTGTTGTCGAAGGGGAGCATCTTGACGTGGACGAGCTTGAAGTACAGCAGCGAGAACGCCGCCAGCAGCAGAACGACCACGCCCGTGAGGAACCCCCAGCGTCTCCAGGGGGACTGAATCAGGGGCGTCATCATCCGGCGGTAGAGTCGGGTGGTCCAGTCCTCGCCCCCCTCGCCGTGGGGCGCGGCCTTTTCGCCCCGGAGCATTCGGTACGCCGCCCAGGGGGAGATGATGAAGGCGATGAAGAGCGAGAACAGCATCGCCACCGAGGCCCCCACGGGGATGGGCCGCATGTAAGGCCCCATCAGCCCGCCCACGAAGGCCATGGGGAGGATGGCCGCGATCACCGCCCAGGTGGCCAATATGGTGGGGTTACCCACCTCGGCCACCGCCTCCACCGCGACCGCCACCAGCGGCCGCCCGCGGTTCTCGGGGAGGTGGAAATGCCGGGCGATGTTCTCGACCACCACGATGGCATCGTCCACCAGGATGCCGATGGAAAAGATCAGGGCGAAGAGGGTGACGCGGTTCAGGGTGTACCCGTAGATGAAGTACAGGAACAGGGTCAGGGCCAGCGTGACCGGCACCGCCAGCAGGACGACGACTGCGGACCTCCAGCCCAGGAACACCGCGATCAGCAGGGCCACCGAGATGGTGGCCAGGCTCAGGTGCTTGAGCAGCTCATCCGACTTCTCCTGGGCGGTCTCGCCGTAATTCCGGGTCACGGTGACCTGGACGTCCTGGGGGATCAGGACGCCCTTGAGGGCGTTCACCTTGGCCAGCACCCGGTCGGCGATGACCACGGCATTGGTGCCCTTGCGTTTGGCCACTGAGATGGTGAGGGCGGGGTACTCCTGCCCGGCCGGCGGGGGCGCCATCCCCGGGCTGGGGTGTGTGCCGATGCCCTTCGCCCGGGCTGCCCGGCCGACCCCGAAGAAGACGTACTCGTGCGGCTCCTCCGGGCCGTCCACGATGCGGGCGACATCGGCGAGATACACGGGGCGGCCGTTCGAGACCCCGACCACGACCCGGCCCACGTCCTCGGCCCGATCCAGGAACCGGGCGGCGTCCACCAGCACCTCGCGGTTCCCGCTGGTGAAGCTGCCCGCCCGGGCGGCCTGGTTGGTGGCCGTCAGGGCCTGGACCACGGCGCCGGGGGCCAGGTGGTAGGCGGCCAGCCGGCCGGCGTCCAGGAGGACCCGGACCTGGCGACGCTCGCCGCCGATGAGGCGGGTCTCGGCCACGTCGGGCACGTCCTTGATCTGGTCGTCGAGCTGGGCCGCGATCCGCCGCAGGGTGTAGCCGTCCAGCCGGTCGCTCCAGAGCGTGAGGCTGAGGATGGGGACGTCGTCGATGGAGCGCGGCTTGATGAGCGGCGTCGAGGCGCCGGGCGGGATGAGGTCGAAGTGTGCGTACATCTTGTTGTACAGCTTGACGATGCTCTTCTCCTCGTCCTCGCCCACCTTGAAGCGGACCACAGCGAAGCTGAGGCCCGGGCTGCTGGTGGAGTAGACGTACTCCACCCCGGGGATCTCCATCAGCTTCTTCTCCATGGGGATGGTGACGCGCTCCTCGACCTCCTTGGCGCTCGCCCCGGGCATCTGGACGAAGACGTCCATCATCGGGACGATGATCTGGGGCTCTTCCTCGCGCGGCGTGGCCAGGATGGCGAAGAGGCCGAGGAGGAGCGAGGCCACCACGACCAGCGGGGTCAGGCGCGAGTCGATGAACAGTCTGGCGATGCGGCCCGCGAGGCCGAGGGGGCCGATGTAGGGCTCGTCCTCTGGAGAAGGAATCTGCTCGTGCGTCATGGCGCTTTCTGCGCAGGGATCGTGAACTGCGTTTCGCGTATCAGAGCGTCCGGCAGTTCGGCAGGTCGGCGGTTCCCGAACGCTCGAAGCCGCCGCAGGCGGAAACCGCCGAACTCTCGAACGCCGTCTTCTGGTGCGTTCAGCGCTTGGCGCCCTCGACGCGGGCGCCATCGGTTACCTTGTCCAGGCCGGCGACGATGATCTGTTCGCCCGGGGTGAGTCCCGACAGGACCTCGAGCGCCCCCTGCTGCGCCGCGCCGGTGCGGATCAGCCGGAAGCGGGCGATCCCGTCCGGCCCGACGACGTAGACGCCCTGCAGCTGCCCGCGCTCGATCACGGCCGCCTGCGGAACCCGCAGAACGGCGCGCCGGCCCACCGGGACCCAGGCCCGGCCGAAGAGGCCGGACCTCAGCCGCGGGGAGGCGGGAAGGTCCAGCCGGACCTGGATGGTGCGAGTGGTGGGGTCCGCCGCCGGGACGATCTCACCCACCGCGGCGCGAGTCGAGAGGCCCGCCGCATCCACGCTGACGGGCAGGGTCTCGCCGACGCGGATCCCGGTCCCCTGCGATTCGGGGACGGACACCTCCAGCCGGTAGTGCCGGTTGTCCTCCAGGGTGAGCAGCGGGGTCCCCGGCGCCGCCAGGGCCCCGACCTCCGCATGCTTGACGGTGACGAGCCCGGAGAAGGGCGCCGTGATCTCGGCGTAGCTCTGGGTCACCTGCGCCCGGGCGATCTCTGCCCGCGCGGCCTCGATCCGCGCCTGGACCTGCACCTGCTTGGCTTGCAGGGCCGCCACCTCGGCCGTCGCCCGCTCGACGTCGGCCACGGCCGCCTTGTGCCGGGCGACCACCTGATCGTATTCGAGCGGGGCCACCGACTTGCGCTCCAGGAGCTGCTGGTAGCGCTTCAGGGTTGCGGCGGCGAGATCCCGCTGGGCCTCGGCCGCCGCCCGGGCTGCCTCCGCCGCGGCGATTGCCCGCTCGACTTCGGTCTGAGCCGCCTGGGCCTCGGCGAGACCCGCCTCGGCCCGGCGGACAGAGGCAGCGATGTCGCGGTCGTCCAGCTCGACGAGCGGGGCGCCCGCCTGGACCTGGCTACCTTCCGCGGCGTGCATGGCCAGCACGGCCCCCACCACCTTGCTGGAGATGGTGGTCGTGGTCTTGGATTTCACGGTGCCCAGGGCCTCGACCGTCTCCTCGGTCTCGATCGGAGAAACCGTCCCGATCGTGACGCCGCGGACGACGGGCGGCTCGGGGGGAGCGGCCTCGTGGGCAGGCTCCCTGCCGCAAGCGACGAGGAGCAGGGCGGCCAGGACTCCGGAGACAGCGTGTCGTGTTCGCATGGCACTCAGGACCTCGTCCGGTCGAGGGTTCCCAGGCTGAGATCCAGCCGGGCCTGGCCCACGGCGGCCTCGTACCGGGCGCGCGTCAGGTTGGTGCGGGCAGCCGTCAGCGCGGTCTCGCTGTCCAGCAGCTCGACGATGGTCGTCAGGCCGGCATCGTAGCGGTTCTGGACGATGCGCAGGCTTTCCTCCGCCTGCGCCACGGCGCCCTGGGCCACGGCGAGCCGCTCGCGCGCCGTCCTGAGGGCCAGGAAGGCGTCCCGGACCTCCAGGCCGATCGCGCTCGCCAGCCGCTCGCGCAGGGCCATGGCGCGGCGGTGGTTCGCCTCGGCCTCGAGGAGCCGGGCGCGATCCTCGCCCCCCTTGAACAGGTTCAGGTTCAGCACCACCCCGACCGACCAGCTATCCTGCCCCTGGGAGGCGAAGTAGTGGTTGTTCACCTCGTAGTTACCCAGGAGGTGGAGCGTGGGCAGGAAGGCCCCCTTGGCCTTCACGACCTCCTTCTCCAGGCGGGCCTCATCGAGGACGGCCTGCTGGTAGTCCGGGCGGCGCTCCCTGGCGAGCGTGTCCAGCCCGTCCAGCTTCTCGTACTGGAGGGGCGGCACCTCCAGCGGCCCGGCAACCCGGAAGGTCTGGGTCAGGGGCACGCCCATGGCATCGTCGAGCGCCGCATAGGCGAGCTGCACGTGGCTGGCGGCGGCGATGGCCTCTTCTTTGAGGCGGGCGAGGCGAACCCGGGCCGCGAGGGCATCGGAGGCCACGACCACCCCGGCGTCGTACCTGGCCTCGGCCGAGGCGAGGTTCGCCTCCGCCGTGCGGACGGAGACCTCCACCGTGCTCTGGGCCTCCTGGGCCAGGATGACGGTGTTGTAGGCGCGGATCACGCCGAAGACCACCTCCTGCTCGACGCGGGCCCGGGCCTGCTCCGAGGCGTCGCGGCTGAGCTGGGCCTGCTGATAGCCGAAGTAGTTGCGGCCGCCCAGGAACAGGGGGACGCTCCCGTACACGTTCGTGCGCCAGTTGCTGATCGCATCCGGGTGGTTCAATTGGTCCAGGGCGAAGTCGGCCTGGGTGAACCGGCCCTGGTTGAGCAGGGACCCGAAGACGTACACCGGGTTGTTGCTCTGGGTGACCCCCTCGGAGACGTCCACCCGGGGAAGGAACCCCGCGCGGGCCAGCTCGATCCCCGCGGTAGCGGCCTCGACCCCATGGGCGGCGGCTCGGAGACTGGGGTGCCCCTCCAGGGCACGCTTGATGGCGTCGGAGAGCGAGAGCTCGCCGGCCGGCGCTTGCGCCCCGGCCGAGCCCGGAAGGGACAGGATTCCCAGAAGCAGGAGCATCGAGGGAAGGCTAACGTATCCTGCGCGCCGCCTCCTGTGCATGGTGACCTCCCGGCTCGGGACGGGGACTGTCCCTCAACTCTTGGGTCCAGGGTCTCGCGAAAGGATTCAGGCGCCGGGGTGGGGCCGTCGCCGGCGCCAGCCCGGCAACCCGGCCAGCAACACCGACAGCACCCCGTTCATAAAGATCCCGTCGAAGGTTCCGGCCCCACCGATCGAGGCCACCGGGGCCCCAAGATCCTGCAGCACTCCGAGGTTGAGGAGATCCGCACCGATCAGCGTTCCCAGGGTCCCGGCTATGAAGGCGGTCCGGGGGGCGGTCCAGGGGTCGAGCAGCAGGGCGGTGACTGCGGTCACCACGGAAGGCAGCAGCGGCGGCAAGGCAATGCCCACCCCCGGGACCGGCTGGGCTAGGGCGTGGGTGGTGAGGGTCGACACGACCAGCACCGCGAGCCCCCGCCGGGTCATCCCGTACCGGAGCAGGAGATGCACGCAGAGCAGGAGCGGGATCAGCGCGCCGCCGACGTTCACGGCGATCACGGTGCTGCCCCGCTCGACCATGTAGGGGATGACGTAGCGCATGCCGAAGAGGGGGACGACCATGGGCTCGACCATGCGCTGGGCGGGAAGCTGGGCCACGGGGATGTTCACCCAGCTGCCGAGCAAGGCCGCCAGGAGCGTCACGAACGCCAGGCGCCGGCTCAGCCCCAGCCGCTCGTACGCGAACCCGATCACCCCCACGCGGAGGACGAGGAACGCCACGGCCAGCAAGAGCAGGAAGGCGAGCAGGTAAATGGGCGGGTAGGGGAAGTAGTGCAGCGGGTAGGAGCGCATGATCCCTCCTCCCGAGCCTAGCCCACGCCGGTGAACAGACTCGCGAGCAGGACGGCCAGCACGAAGAGGGTGATGGCCACGTAGAGCCGGTCGCGCTGTGCGAGGAAGAATAGCACGGACATGGCCACCCGCACCACCGGGGTTGCGATGAGCAGGATGACGCCGAAGGCGATGATGGCGTACGGCTTCCCAGCCAGGGCGCCTGCCAGCACCTCGTGGACGGCAGTCGGGAAGTAGCCGGGCCCCCGGCTCTGGTGGTAGGCGAGCAGATCCCGCAGGTGGTGCGCCGGCACCTGGGCGTACCCGGTGGTGTGCGTCAGCGCGAAGGCCAGGATCCCGATGAGGATCACGAGCCCGCTCAGCATCACCCCCCAGCGCAGCACCACGCTGATGGCCAGTTCCATCCGGGTGATCGAGGGGATGGGATCGGTCCGGTCCTCCGGCCTCATCGGATGCCTCCCCGGATCCCCTGCAGGATCATCTGGAGGGCGGTCACCATCAGGACCACCAGGAAGACCTTCCGGACGGCGGCCCCGCGCATCCGTAGCAGCAGGTGGGTCCCGGCGATGGTCCCGGCCAGGATCCCCAGGGCCACCGGCGCCGCGATGAAGGGGCTGATGTCGCCCCGGGTGAAGTAGATGCCGGCGCTGGCCGCCGCCGTGACCCCAATCATGAAGTTGCTGGTCGTGGTGGAGACCTTGATGGGGGCCCGCATCAGCAGGTCCATGGCGATCACCTTGAAGACCCCGCTGCCGATGCCCAGCAGCCCCGAGATCAGCCCCGCCAGCCACATCATGCCGAAGCCCTGGGGCACCCGGGTGATCTGATACTTCACCACGCGGCCCAGGGCCGGGTCGACGTAGGCGCCGTGCAGGCGCAGCCGCGTGGCGAGGGGGCTCCCCTCGACGCCGGTCGGGACGTCCTCGTGGCGGGACCGGAACAGGGTCCAGGCCGAGTGGAGCAGGACCACGCCGAAGATCACGGAGAGCACCCGGCCCGGGAGCAGGCCGGCCACCAACGCGCCCACCACGGCCCCGGTTGTCGTCGCAACCTCCAGGAACATCCCCAGCCTGAGGTTCGTGATGCGGTCCCGGACGTAGGTCGCGGCGGCGCCGCTGGAGGTGGCGATCACCGAGACGATGCTGGCCCCGATCGCGTAGTGGAAGTTGACGCCGAAGAGCAGCGAGAGCATGGGGACGATGATGATGCCCCCGCCCAGGCCCAGGAGGGCCCCGAGGAGCCCCGCCGCCGCGGAGGCGCCGAACACAGAGAGGAAGAAGGTCAGCGGCTCCACCGGTCCACATCCTCCATCACTGCCTGAACATGGCGGCCAGCTGTGGAAGCGGGGCTCGGCGGACCGCCCCTGCCCTACGCTGCCGTGCCAAGTACGTTATGCGAAGCAGTCCCGGCGCGTCAACACCATCTTTCGCGCGGCGACGCGTGCCGTGGGTATAGATCCCGGCGAGCCGGGAAGGGTTCTCGCCTGAATTCGAATCCCTCCTCGGCGCTTAGCGTGCTAGGGTGGGCGGAAGCGAAACGCGAGCCGATGCTTGGAAGGGAGGACTCCATGCACGCACCGACCCGGCGGCCGCGCCGGATCCTGGTGTTCCTGGCGCTTACCCTGGCCGTGGTCTGCGCGGGGATTCCGCCGGCCCAGGCGGAGCAGGACGTCCTGCGGGCCACGCTCCGCAACGGGATGCGCGTCGTCATCGTGCACAACCCGCTGGCCCCCGTGGTGACGACCGAGATCAACTACCTGGCCGGCTCGAACGAGGCGCCGCCGGGCTTTCCCGGCACGGCCCACGCCGTGGAGCACATGATGTTCCGCGGCAGCCCGGGCCTCTCGGCTGCGCAGCTCGGCCATATCGGCGCGTCGCTGGGGGGCGACTTCAACGCGGCCACCCAGCAGACGGTGACCCAGTACTTCTTCACCGTCCCCGCAGACATGCTGGACGTCGTCCTCCGGATCGAGGTCACGCGCATGCGGGGGCTGCTCCGATCGGATACGCTGTGGCAGCGTGAGCGGGGGGCCATCGAGCAGGAGGTGGCGCAGGACCTCTCCAACCCCGAGTACCTGTTCTACCAGCGCCTGCTGCAGGACATGTTTGCCGGGACCCCGTATGCCCACGACGCGCTGGGGACTCGCCCGTCCTTCCAGCGGACGACGGACGCCATGCTCCGGGCCTTCCACCGCACCTGGTACACCCCCAACAACGCCGTGCTCATCATCGCGGGGGACGTCAAGATCGAACCGACCCTGGCCCTGGTCCGCCGCCTCTTCGAGGCCGTCCCGCGGCGCGCCCTCCCTGCCCGCCCCGCCATCCGGCTGGCTCCCCTCACGCCCACCACGATCGAACTGGAGACGGACCAGCCCTACGGGCAGGCCCTCTTGGCCTACCGGCTGCCCGGCTTCGACAACCCGGACTTCGCGGCGGGTCAGGTGCTGGCGGACGCCCTGGACAGCCAGCGGGGGAGCCTGTATGGCCTGGTGCCGGCGGGCAAGGCGCTCTTCGCCGGCTTCGATGGCACCGCCTTCCCCAAGGCAGCCATGGGCTATGCTTCGGCCGGCTTCCCCCAGGGTGGCGACGGACGGGCCCTGGTGGCCACGATCAAGGAGACCATCGCGGAGATCCTGCGCACCGGCGTCCCACCCGAGCTGGTGGAGGCAGCCAAGCGGCACGAGCTGGCCGATGCGGAGTTTCGCCGGAACTCGGTGGCCGGGATGGCCGGGGAGTGGTCCCAGGCCGTGGCGGTAGAGGGGCGAAGCTCGCCGGACGACGACCTCGAGGCCATCCGCAGGGTGACGGTCGAGGATGTGAACCGCGTGGCGCGGACCTACCTCGTGAACGAGACGGCGATCGTCGGCATCCTGACGCCTCGGCCCTCGGGGAAGGCGGTTGCGGCGGCGGGCTT